>Ga0207755_100010_pt1 | contig 375382 bp, 330 predicted proteins | sample A23P2SouthBayCA_FD_187734 | JGI IMG/M metagenome (GOLD analysis project Ga0207755, IMG submission 187734) | Aerobic enrichment media microbial communities from Bioluminiscent Bay, La Parguera, Puerto Rico - A23 P2 (SPAdes) | ecosystem: Environmental > Aquatic > Marine > Unclassified ...
ATGGCAAAAGAGACATTTCAGCGAAACAAGCCACATGTAAACATAGGAACGATAGGTCACGTAGACCACGGGAAGACGACCCTGACGGCGGCGATTACGACCGTCATGGCGAAGCACCACGGCGGGGTCGCCAAGCAGTTTGTCGACATCGACAACGCCCCCGAGGAGAAGGAGCGGGGGATTACGATCTCGACGGCGCACGTCGAGTACGAAACCGAAGCGCGCCACTATGCGCACGTGGACTGCCCGGGCCACGCCGACTACGTCAAGAACATGGTGACGGGGGCGGCCCAGATGGACGGGGCGATTTTGGTGGTAGCGGCCACCGACGGCCCGATGCCGCAGACCCGCGAGCACATTCTGCTGGCCCGCCAGGTAGGCGTCCCGCAGATTGTGGTCTTCATGAACAAGACCGACCTGGTCGACGACGAAGAGCTGATTGAGCTGGTGGAGCTGGAAGTCCGCGAGCTGCTGAGCTCCTATGAGTTTGACGGCGACGACATTCCCGTGATTCAGGGATCGGCCCTGAAAGCCCTGGAGGGCGACGAGGAGGCCGAGCAGAACATCCTGGATCTGATGGACGCCGTCGACGAGACGATTCCGACGCCCGAGCGCGATGTGGACAAGCCGTTTTTGATGCCGGTCGAGGATATTTTCTCCATTACCGGCCGCGGCACCGTGGCGACAGGCCGTATCGAGCGCGGCGTGGTGCAGCTGAACGATGAGATTGAAATTGTAGGAATTATCGAAGACCCGATGGACTCGGTGGTGACCGGCATTGAGATGTTCCGCCGGATGCTCGACGAAGGCCAGGCCGGCGACAACGCCGGGATCCTGCTGCGCGGGGTCGACAAGGAAGACCTCCAGCGGGGGATGGTCCTCTGCGAGCCGGGCTCAATCACCCCGCACAAGAAGTTCGAATGCGAGGTGTATGTGTTGAGCAAGGACGAAGGCGGCCGACACACCCCGTTTTTTGACGGCTACCGCCCGCAGTTCTATTTCCGGACCACGGACGTGACGGGGAGCTGCGAGCTGCCCGACGGCGTGGAGATGGTCATGCCGGGCGATAACGTGACGATGGAAGTGAGCCTGATTCAGCCGGTAGCGATGGAAGACGGCCTGCGTTTTGCGATCCGCGAGGGCGGCCGCACGGTAGGCGCCGGTGTTGTAACTGAAATTATAGAATAATAAGTCTCGTTTCTGCACGTAAAATTGCTCGAATGAATAGGCTTCTTAGAGGTCTATCCTTTCGGCATATACGGGTGTAGCTCAATTGGCAGAGCAGCGGTCTCCAAAACCGAAGGTTGTGGGTTCAAGTCCTTCCACCCGTGCAAGTTTAGAATTGGATAAAAATTCATGAATAGCATAAAAGAATATTTAGAGGATGTGCGCAAGGAGATGAAGAAAGTCTCCTGGCCAGATCAGGACGAGTTGGTTGACTATACTATTGTTGTAGTAGTGTTTACGATACTCTTGTCTGCATTTATTTTTGCGGTAGATCAAGTTTATAGCACGATATTAGAAGCCATTTATCAATGACACAAGAAGATCAACATCAGTGGTATATAGTCCGTGTTTTTTCAAATCACGAGAAGAAGGTGAAGCGTTACCTGGATCGTGAGATTGAAATGCAGGGATTGGAGGACAAAATCAGCGAGGTGTTGATTCCTACTGAAACAGTTATTGAAATACGCTCGGGGAAGAAAAAGACGCGCGAAAAGAATTTTCTTCCGGGTTATATTATGCTAAATACGATTTATGACGAAGAGGTAAATAACCTTATTCAGGGTGCTCCTTCGACGATAGGATTTTTGAAGAGCAAGAATGAGCACAAGCCCAAACCTCTCCGAAAGTCTGAGGTGAATAGAATTCTTGGGCAAGTTCAGGATAATGAAGATATGATGGAAGAAGGGGGCAAGATTGAAATCCCCTATGACGAAGGAGATATTGTTAAGGTCATTGATGGACCATTTAAAGATTTTGATGGAACCGTACAAGAGGTTAATACTGATAAACTTAAACTACGTGTTCTTGTAAGTATTTTCGGTCGAAAGACCCCGGTTGAAGTTGGTGTGAACCAGGTAGAACCTGCAACTTGACCACAAATTAATCACTTGATGCAAAGTGAGCTATTACGCGGCAAATAAAAATAAGTACAAGCAGTAAATTAAAATGGCAAAAAAAGTAGATCAAGTACTTAAGCTCCAGATTCGTGGCGGGCAGGCAAACCCTGCACCACCTGTTGGACCTGCTTTAGGTCAGGCTGGAATCAATATTATGGAGTTTTGTAAGGCATTTAATGCTGCTACACAGGAAGACGCGGGAACGATTATTCCGGTTGAAATTACTGTGTATCAGGATAAGTCCTTCACTTTCATAACGAAGACTCCACCTGCTGCAGTACTGCTAAAACAAGCTGCTGGAATTAAGTCCGGTTCCGGAGAGCCAAACAGAACGAAGGTTGGCCAGGTAACTTGGACCCAGTGCAAAGAGATAGCAGAACAGAAGATGCAGGATCTCAATGCTTTTGAAATTGAGAATGCTGCAGAAATGATTGCAGGTACTGCCAGAAGTATGGGGCTGCGAGTACAAAGAGATAAATAGAAGGTAAAATTAATTTATGTCAACTAAACGAGGAAAGAAATACCAAGAGGCCGCAAAGCTCATTGATTCCGAGTTGGAATATACTCTGGAGGAAGCTTGTGATCTTGTGAAGAAAGCCTCTACGGTTAACTTCGATGCATCCGTCGATCTGGATTTACGTCTGGGAGTCGATCCCCGGCATGCCGATCAGATGGTGCGCGGTTCTGTTACCTTGCCACACGGCACAGGTAAAGAAATTAGCGTATTAGCTTTAGTTAATGAAGCTAAGCAAGAAGAAGCCAAAGAGGCCGGAGCAGATCATGTAGGTCTTGAAGAGTATATCGAAAAAATTGAAGAAGGATGGACAGACGTTGATGTAATAATTGCTACTCCGGATGTTATGGGGCAGATAGGTAAGCTTGGACGCATTTTGGGTCCTCGTGGACTTATGCCGAATCCGAAAAGTGGTACTGTTACAAACGATGTAGCTGAGGCAGTTGAAGAAGCTAAATCAGGTAAGATTGATTTTCGTGTAGACAAGTATGGTATTTTACACGCTTCAATCGGACGAGTAAGCTTTGATGCCCGCGAAATCCGTGAAAACGCTCTGGAATTTTTGCGCACGGTCATGAGACTCAGGCCCGCTTCTGCTAAAGGATTATATATCCGAAGCGCGTTTATGAGTTCAACAATGGGCCCAAGCATTCCACTAAGTCGTTCATCCGTAATTTCTGCATAAAGAAAAAATAGGAACTGAATAATGCCAACATTAGCAGAAAAGAAACAAACTGTTGAAAACATTACCGAAGATCTGAAAAGTTCAGGTGCTGTATATATCACCAACTACTCGGGTATGTCGGTAAAAGAAATCAACAACATGCGTGGCGAATTCTTTGAAGGTGATATCAAGTATAAAGTGTATAAGAACACCTTGGTAAAACGAGCCATGGACGAGGTTGGCGGATATGAAGATTTGTATCCCCACTTGGTTGAACAAAATGGCTTTGCCTTTGTAGAAGAAGAGCTTGCCGCACCCGCAAAAGTGATTAAAAATCTATTTGACGAAACAGAAAAGCCAAAATTTAAAGCTGCAATCATCGATGGAGATTATTACGGTGAGGATGAGCTTGAAGCCTTGGCTGCTATGAAATCTAAGAGCGAAGTTATTGGAGACATTGTTGGTCTCTTGCTTGCTCCTGTTTCAAATGTTGTAGGTGCTTTACAAGCTCCCGGTCGAAATATTGCCGGAGCCCTTGAAACAATCGCCGAAGAAGGCGACGAATAATAAATACGAACACTACGAATTTTCAATTCACAAAGACCAATCGGAGAAATAAACAATGGCTGACGTTAAAGAACTAGCTGAACAATTAGTCAACTTAACTGTAAAAGAAGCAAACGAACTCGCAAACTTTCTTGAAGAAGAATACGACATTAAGCCTGCAGCTGCTGGTGTAGCTGTTGCTGCTGGTGGCGGAGAAGGTGACGGCGAAGAAGAACAAACGGAATTTGATGTTGTTCTTACCGGAGCCGGAGACAAGAAGATTGCTGTTATTAAAGAAGTACGCAGCATCACTGGTCTCGGTCTTAAAGAAGCCAAGGAATTGGTTGATAATGCACCGAATCCAGTTAAAGAAGCTGTCTCTAAAGAAGAAGCTGAAGACCTTAAGTCTAAGCTTGAAGAAGCAGGCGCTGAAGTTGAGCTTAAGTAATTAAGGCTCAACAAAATACTTATTTGTCATTAGCCAATATCGTTTTACGGTATTGGCTATTGGCGTCTATTTGCATGCTACCCATTCACTTTGTATAAAGTGCTTAGAAGCGGCAAATTCAGCTCATCATCATCTAATTAATTTTAAAGGAGAGGTTCCTTTTGAATAAACAAAGTAAAATGGAGAAAATACCTTTCACCGACCGCTTATCATTTGGCAGTACCGAACATGTGCTTGATTATCCCGACTTTCTGGATATTCAGCTCGAATCATTTTCGGAATTTACTCAATTAGATATTGCACCGGAAGACCGTAAGAATCAGGGTCTCCAGAAAATATTTAACAATAATTTTCCAATCCAGGATTCTCGGGAAACGCATATTTTGGAATTCATGCATTACAGCGTGGATACACCAAAATATAGTATCAAAGAATGCCAGGAACGTGGGCTATCTTATGCCGTACCCTTGAAGGCAAAGCTCCGTCTTTCTGCTGTTGACGATGATGACGAGACTACCGAAACGATTGAGCAGGAAGTATTTTTGGGCGATCTGCCTTGGATGACGGAAAAAGGCAGCTTTATTGTCAATGGATCTGAACGAGTGATTGTAAGCCAGCTTCACCGTTCACCGGGAGCTTTTTTCGGTCAAAATGTACATCCTAACGGTACTCAACTCTATAATGCTAAGGTAATTCCTTTTAAGGGATCTTGGATTGAGTTTTCAACAGATATTCGAGATGTACTTTGGGCCTATATTGATCGTAAGAAAAAGGTACCATTTACGACTTTGCTTCGGGCACTGGGATACTCCAGTGATGAGGAGCTGTTTAACCTTTTCGGAGGGACCGAAGTTGTAGAAATCGAGACCAAAAAGCAGTATAAAAAAGAGCTTGTCGGTCGACGCCTCGCTACTGATGTCGTAGAAGAAAAGATAGAAGAAGTTATTGATGATGAAACGGGAGAAGTTACCGAAGCGGAAAGTCGTGAAGTGCTTCTCGAAGTTGATCATGAGTTGACCGAAGATGATTATGGACTGTTAAAAGAAGCTGATTTAGATAAGATACGAGTCCAAACACTTGAGCCGGAAGAGTCTGAGCGGGATGTATTTATGAATACAATGCGTAAAGATCCTTCACATGATGAAGAATCAGCCCTTGCAGAAATTTATCGTCAAATTAGAACCGGTGAAATGCCGGATGCTGAAACGGCACGACAGGTGCTTGAGCGTCTGTTTTTTAGCGACAAAAAATACGATCTTGGTGAAGTAGGCCGTTATCGTTTGAATAAGCGTCTGAAAATTGACGTGGATATGGATATCCGTTACCTGACGAAAGATGATATTCTTGCTATTATCAAGGAGATCATCCGGCTGAAAAACATGAAAGCTCAGGTTGATGATATTGATCACTTGAGTAATCGACGTGTTCGCACTATTGGCGAGCAAATTTCACAGCAGTTTTCTATCGGCCTTGCACGAATGTCGCGAACGATTAAAGAGCGAATGAACTCTCGTGATGCCGAGCAGCTGACACCCCAAGATTTGGTTAATGCACGAACAATATCGTCTGTTATTAATACTTTCTTTGGTACGAATCAGCTATCGCAGTTTATGGATCAAACCAATCCGATGGCGACACTGACGCACAAACGACGTATGTCGGCACTTGGGCCAGGTGGATTGACACGTGAACGAGCCGGTTTTGAGGTTCGTGACGTTCACTATACACACTACGGGCGTTTATGTCCCATTGAAACACCAGAGGGACCTAATATTGGTCTAATTACCTCTCTATGTGTGCATTCAAAAGTGAATGACTTTGGTTTCCTTGAAACTCCTTATCGCAATATTGAGGATGGAAGGGCAACAAAAGATATTGAGTATCTATCCGCTGAGCAGGAAGATGAAACTATTATTGCTCAGGCGAACGCTCCTATTGATGAGAAGGGAGTCTTTAAGAATAATAACATCTTTTCTCGATTCCGTGACGGTGAAGTTGGTTTGGCTGATCCGGAAGAGATTGAGTACATGGATGTTTCTACGAACCAGATTGCATCTGTGGCAGCATCACTAATTCCTTTTGTAGAGCACAATGATGCGAACCGTGCTCTTATGGGCGCTAACATGCAGCGTCAGGCTGTACCGTTGTTACGTCCAGAATCACCCACTGTCGGGACTGGACTGGAGCACCGTGCTGCAAAAGATTCACGTGCTATTATTACCGCTGATGAAGATGGAGAAGTGGTATATGTAAGTGCAAAAGAGATTCATGTGAAGTACGATCGTACTGATATGGAGCAGCAATGCTACTTTGATGAGGGTATTAAAAAATACAACCTGTCAAAGTTTGAACGCACCAATCAGGATACAACCATTAACCAGACACCAATTGTTGAAGTTGGTGACAAGGTTAAGAAAGGTCAAACACTGGCCGATGGTTGTGCTACTGATCAGGGTGAGCTTGCGTTGGGACGAAATGTTCTTATAGGTTTTGTACCGTGGAGAGGATACAACTTTGAGGATGCGATTGTAGTAAGTGAGCGCGTTGTCCAGGAAGATATGTACACCTCTATCCATATTGAGGAATTTGAGCAAGAGGTTCGTGATACTAAGCGAGGTGAAGAAGAATTAACCCGTGAAATTCCGAATGTCAGTGAAGATGCTACTAAAGATCTTGATGAGCAGGGCATCGTCCGAACAGGTGCTAAGATTAGCCACGGCGATATACTTGTAGGAAAAATTACGCCAAAAGGTGAAACCGATCCTACACCGGAAGAAAAACTTCTGCGTGCAATCTTCGGTGACAAAGCCGGAGATGTTAAAGACGCATCATTGAAAGTTCCTCCGGGAGTATCAGGTACCGTAATTGATACAAAGCTATTTAGCCGCAAGCGTGATGAGCAGATTTCACGCAAAGAGGAGAAGAAGCAGGTTGAGCTTGAAAATGAACGCCATCAGGAAAAGGTTGATGAGCTGAACAGCAAGATGGTGGATAAGCTTTATACCTTGCTGAGAGATAAAACTTCTCCCGGAGTCTATGACTTCAATGGCGTAGAGCTGATTCCTAAAGGCGAGAAGTATCGTAAATCAGATTTTGAAGAGCTCGATCCCGTAAATATTAACGAAAATATACAATGGGCTACCGATGATGAATTGGTAGAACATGTGCGATTGCTCTTTAAGAACTATCGTTCGCTTCGAAGAGAAATTGATACTGAAGCTAAGCGAAGAAAATATCAGATTCAGGTTGGAGACGATCTCCCGCCTGGAATCATCCAGAAAGCGAAAGTATATGTTGCCAAAAAGCGTAAGTTGCAAGTAGGTGACAAGCTTTCCGGACGTCACGGAAATAAGGGTGTAATTGCTAAGGTTGTACCGGAAGAGGATATGCCTTATATGTCTGACGGAACGCCTATTGATATCTGTCTCAACCCGCTGGGTGTACCATCGCGTATGAACCTTGGACAGATTTATGAGACGATTCTTGGATGGGCTGGCAAAAAACTGGGTGTCAAATTTGCATCGCCCATTTTTGACGGTGCCAGCGAAGAACAGGTAAAAGAGAAAATGCGTGAAGCAGGCTTGCCCGAAGATGGCCGTGTTACACTTTATGATGGTCGAACCGGTGAACCAATGGATCAGAAATCAACGGTTGGATATATGTATATCCTGAAGTTGAATCACTTGATTCAGGATAAGATGCATGCCCGTTCCATTGGACCGTATTCTCTTATTACGCAACAGCCACTGGGTGGTAAAGCACAGTTTGGTGGTCAGCGTCTTGGTGAGATGGAGGTGTGGGCACTATATGCCTATGGCGCTTCCAGTATCCTCAAAGAGATGCTTACTGTAAAAAGTGATGATGTGAAAGGTCGTTCTCGCGTTTACGAAGCTATTGTAAAAGGCGAAAACTTGCCTGAAGGTGATGTGCCTGAATCATTCAAGGTACTGCTGCGAGAAATGATGGGTCTTGGCCTTGATATTCACATCGACTAACTAGAACAACAGAATTTTTATACTGTTAAATAAAGTCAATCCGGAGGTACTTTTTTGCCGACTACTAACACATTAACAGTTTCGAAAGACTTCGATAAAATTGGTATTTCCCTTGCGTCACCAGAGACTATCTTGTCTCGGTCGCACGGCGAAGTCTTAACTCCCGAAACAATCAACTATCGAACATTTAAACCGGAGATGGATGGTCTTTTCTGTGAAAAGATCTTCGGACCGGTTAAAGACTATGAATGCCACTGTGGCAAATACAAGCGGATCCGTTACAAAGGGATTATTTGTGACCGTTGTGGTGTAGAGGTTACCAGAAAAGCCGTTCGACGTGAACGTATGGGACACATTTCCCTTACCGTCCCCGTCGTACATATCTGGTACTTCAAATCACTGCCTAACAAACTCGCATATCTGCTCGGATACTCTTCTAAGAATCTTGAGAAGATTGTATATTACGAGACCTATGTGATAATGAATCCCGGCGTTGCCCGCGATCTTGGATACAAGAAGGGAGACTTGATTTCTGAAGAAGAGTATTACGATATTCAGGAGCAGCTTCCCGAAGATCAGTGGGAGATGGATGACGATGATGAAGACAAGTTCAGAGCGAAAGAGGGTGCTGAGGCTATTGAAGAGTTGTTGGCAACTCAGGATCTGGATGAGCTTGCCTATCGTCTGCGTTACGAAGCTCGTAACGAAACCTCGCAGATGCGTAAGAAGAAAAAGCTAAAGCGTCTGCAGGTAATTGAATCGTTCCGTGCAGCAAATCAACACACCGAAAACCGTCCGGAATGGATGGTCCAAAGTGTGATTCCTGTTATTCCTCCGGAATTGCGACCACTTGTACCTCTGGAAGGCGGTCGATTTGCTACTTCGGATCTCAACGATCTTTATCGCCGGGTTATCATCCGAAATAACCGACTTAAGCGTCTGATTGATATCAAGGCGCCTGATGTAATCCTGCGTAACGAAAAGCGCATGCTGCAGGAAGCGGTTGATTCGCTTTATGATAATTCTCGCAAATCCAATGCGGTACGTAATAATAATCGTCCCCTGAAATCTCTCAGTGATATGCTGAAGGGTAAGAGTGGACGATTCCGACAGAACTTGCTCGGAAAGCGTGTTGACTATTCCGGCCGTTCAGTAATTGTAGTTGGACCTGAGCTGAAAATGCACCAGTGTGGCCTGCCCAAAGAGATGGCGGTTGAGCTTTATAAGCCATTTATCATCCGCCGCTTAATTGAGCGTGGATATGTGAAAACGGTTAAGTCAGCGAAGAAAGTAGTTGACCGACGTGACTCGGTTGTTTGGGAAGTACTTGAAAATGTCATTGATGGACATCCCGTGCTCCTTAACCGTGCGCCGACACTGCACAGGCTTGGTATTCAGGCATTTCAACCGGTACTGATCGAGGAAAAAGCAATTCGATTGCATCCTCTCGCATGTACCGCTTACAATGCTGACTTTGACGGTGACCAAATGGCTGTTCACTTGCCGCTTAGCCATGATGCTGTTTTAGAAGCATCCGTACTTATGCTTGGATCACATAACCTGTTGAGTCCTGCTAACGGAGGACCTATTGCAGTACCATCACAGGATATGGTTCTTGGTATCTATTATATGACCAAGATGGCCAGCGACAAGCGAGGTGAAGGTAAAACTTTTGCTAACATGGATGAGGTGCTGATCGCTTATGATCGCGATCGCATTGACATGCATGCCAAGATTAATCTCCGTATCACCAAGGAAAATGAAGATGGTGAACAAGTTCAAGAGATTATTAAGACTACTACCGGCCGCGTCTTATTCAATAAGATTCTGCCTGAACCGATGGAATTCGTAAACAAGACGCTAGGCAAGAAAGAGCTGCGTGTTTTGATTGGCGATATCCATTATGAGGTAGGGACAGCGCGTACAGCTGAATTCCTTGATGACATGAAGCGTCTAGGTTTCGAGGAAGCTACAACGGGTGGTATATCCTTTAGCCTTGAAGATATTGTTACGCCTGATGAAAAAGACCAGCTGCTTGAGAAAGCTAAAAATGAGGTAGCTGAAATCGATGAACGTTACGAAATGGGTTTTATTACCGATAACGAACGCTACAATCAGGTTATTGACAAGTGGACAAGTACCACAAACCGTGTTTCTGAATCGTTGTTTAATGCGTTGACAGAAGATCGGGAGGGATTTAATCCGGTATTTATGATGGCTGATTCTGGCGCTCGAGGTTCTAAAGAGCAGATCCGTCAGCTTGGCGGTATGCGTGGACTGATGGCGAAGCCGCAGAAGAGTTCCCAGCAGGAAGGAAATGAGGTTATTGAAAATCCAATTCTCTCATCCTTTAAAGAGGGACTAACGGTTCTTGAATACTTTATTTCTACGCACGGTGCCCGTAAGGGTCTGGCCGATACGGCTCTTAAAACTGCTGATGCCGGCTATCTGACACGCCGATTGGTTGATGTCTCTCAGGATATCATTATCAATGAGCAAGACTGTGGAACGCTGCGTGGTATTAAGATGAAGGCTCTGAAAGATAATGAGGATGTTATCGAGAGCTTGGAAGATCGTATTCTTGGTCGTGTTTCACTGCATGATATTTACGATCCTATTACTGATGAACTTCTTTGTGAAGCTAATCAGATGATTGATGAGGGTGTGGCACAGAGTATTGCCGAAACTTCTATTGAAGAAGTTGAAATTCGATCAGTACTTACTTGTGAAACAGAACGCGGAGTATGCTCTATGTGCTACGGCCGAGACTTGGCCCGAGGCACGATGGTTCAGGTTGGTGAAGCTGTAGGAGTTATTGCGGCGCAATCAATTGGTGAGCCCGGTACTCAGCTTACGTTGCGTACCTTTCACGTTGGTGGTACGGCTTCTCGCGTTGAGTCAGAATCTATGCACAAGGCGAAGTTTGAAGGTGAGGTTGAGTTCGAAAATATCCGCGTTGTAGAATACGATGACGGAGAAGAAATTCATGATGTCGTACTCAGTCGTGCCGGAGAAATTAAGATTAAGGATGAGGAAGGAAAAGAACTTATTTCCTACAACATCCCTTACGGTTCTGAGCTTTTAGTCGAAGAAGGCGATGAGGTTCCTAAAGGAGTACCACTTTGTACTTGGGATCCTTATAACGCTAATATTTATGCTGAGATCGACGGTGCTGTTGAGTATAAAGATATCCTCGAAGATATCACGTTTTCAGAAGAAACAGATGCTCAAACAGGTCACCGTGAAAAGGTTGTTATTGATTCTAAAGACCGTTCACTGATACCAACATTATTGGTTAAAGGTGATGACGACAGAGTTCGGGAGAAAACGCTCCCCGTTGACACACATATTGTTGTAGAAGACGGACAAGAGGTTGCTGCCGGACAGGTTCTCGCTAAGATTCCACGATCTACTGGTCAATCGAAAGATATTACAGCGGGTCTGCCGCGTGTAACGGAGCTCTTTGAAGCACGTTCGCCAAGCGATCCAGCTGCTGTATCAGAAATTGACGGTGTTGTTAAGATGGGTGGCCGTAAGCGAGGAAAGCAGGAGGTTATCGTTGAAAGTAAAGATGGTAAGACCGAAAAGACCTATCTTATTTCATTGTCTAAGCACATTCTTGTGCAGGAAAATGATTATGTAGAAGCTGGTCAGCAACTGTCTGACGGTACCATTCCGGCCGAAGAAATTCTGAATATTCTCGGACCATATGCAGTACAGTCGTACCTTGTGAATGAAATTCAGGAGGTTTACCGACTTCAGGGTGTGAAGATCAATGACAAGCACATTGAGACTATCGTTCGCACCATGATGCAGAAGGTTGAGGTAACTGATCCCGGCGATACCATGTATCTTGAGGGAGATAAAGTTGACCGATTTGAGCTTAATAACAAGAACGATGAGCTTATCGGTAAATATGTTGTTACTAATCCGGGCGGAAGTGATCTTAAGCAGGGAACACTGCTTACCCGCCGCGAAGTTCGAGAAACTAATAACGAACTGATTAAAGAAGGCGTAGACGAGATCGAGACACGTGAAGCCGAACCAGCTATTTCTAAGCCGATACTTCTCGGTATTACGCGTGCTGCACTCTCTACGGAAAGTTGGCTTTCTGCCGCTTCTTTCCAGGAGACTACAAAAGTGCTCACACAAGCATCTATTGAGGCCAAGAAGGATACTCTTCAGGGGCTCAAGGAGAATGTCATTGTTGGACATAAAGTACCTGCCGGTACCGGTCTCCGTAAGTATGATGACTTGATTGTTGGTAAGAAAGAAGAGCTTGACGAAGAAGAGCAAGAAGTTGCTAAAGTATTCGATGAGCTTGCCGGATCCGAAGGTAATGGGGAAGGAGCGAAACCAGCAGCAGAAGCTGATGTAGAGGAGGACGAATCCTAATCAGTACGTGCAAATAATTGTATAATAAAAAAGTGCCCGCCAGAGATGACGGGCACTTTTTTTATTTAATTAGTTTTGAAAGGAAAATGTAGCTCTGCCAAAAAGAATTCGGGATTTTAAAATCAAGAAGATTTATCAGCTTTATGCTGGGTAGAATTGTTTTCTTTGCTACCCTCTGAATCATCAATCGTATCTAATAGATCTTCTGCTTCCCGGATAAGATCTTCAGCTCGGTGACGGGCATCTTCAACCACGAGATCACCTTGACGTTTAGCCTCTGAAATAGCTTCCTTTTCTTCCGAAAGACGGTCAATTAGGTGTGTAAGTTCATCGAGATAAGAACTTAAACGATATGAGATTACATCGCGGGTATTACTTCCTTTATCCGGGGCATAAAGTAATGCTACTACCGAACCTACTAATGCTCCGGAAATTAAACCAAGTGTAAAGTCTTTTGATTTGCTCATAATAAACTCCTGCCTCCTGTAGCCTGTTTTATCAAATAAGTGAAATTAGTTAGATACTGTTTTTATTAACGTGAATTTTGTTGCTTTAATATGCAATATCCTCTACTTATTTAAAAACTGAAAGATATATTATTTATTTGTTTTGTGGGCTTTGATAGCTTCACGCCGTTTTTTACTGATGCCCATAACAAATACAGGTACCACGTAAAGTGTAAGTATAGAGCCAAAGAAGAGCCCGCCTATTACAGAACGAGCAAGCGGAGCCCAAATTTCGGCTCCGGTTCCTATGCCTAAAGATAAAGGAATCATCGAGCAGATTGTTGTGAGAGCCGTCAACAAAATAGGACGTAACCTGCGCTTACAGGCTTCAATAACGTTATTAAAGAGCGAGTCTGAGTGTTCATTGTACTTAGAATACAAGTGCATATAATCCACTAGCACAATACCGTTATTCACAATAATACCCACGAGCATAAACATTCCAATGTAAGCGGTAACGCTGAGTGGCGTTTGCATAATCCAAAGCCCGGCAAGTGCTCCAAAAAATGCCAGTGGTATGCTAAACCAGATAATGAACGGATCACGGAAGTTTTCAAATAATGAGGCCATAATCATGTAGGTTAGCAATACCGCAAAAAGCAGCGACCACATTGTTTCACTCGCACCTTCCTCCGCGTCACGAGTACCGCCGGTAAATTCGTACCGATAGCCCTCGGGCAGTACAACTTGTTCTTGAATAACATTGATGACTTTTTCACGATATTTTTGCGTACTTCCATCTACTTCTATGTTTACATCAAGTACAGTTTCGCGGTCTCGACGACTGATCTCATCCACACCTTTCACGCTTTCGAAATGCCCAAGTGCTGCAACCGGCACGCGTTGGCTGTCGGCTTCAATAAGTTGAAGATCAAATAGTTGTTCCCTGCTTTTGAGTGCATTTTTTTGTGCTCGCACTTCAATAGGAACTTCTCGGCCTTGATCCCGAAGGTAACCTACTCGTGTACCTTGAACTTGTGTTTTCAGTGATGTGGCAACTTCTCGAAGAGAGCTGCCCATTCTATTGATGCGTTGTCGATCCACATGATATTGAAGTTCAGGAGTGGGATTGGTACGGCCATTATCGACAGAAATGACATTTGAGTCGGCCATCATGACCATCTCGATTTTGTTGGAGATGGCTTGCAATCGTTCGATATCTGGACCAATTAGGCTTAATCTGATGCCCGATGAGAAACCACCGAATCCGCCGCCTGTTCCACTGATATTCAATTCAACGCCTGGTGCCTCAAGCTCATTTCGTAGATTCGCTGAGAAAGCATCCGTACTGATGTCGCGCTTCGACTGTTCAACCAGATTGACTGTAATTTGACCAATATTTGTGCGGCTGTCCCATCCACTTTGACCAATTTCTGTAATAACTGTTTTTACGGGCTCTTTCTGTTGGATGGTATCACTGAAATCCCGAATAATTTGAGCCGTTCTGACAAGTTTAGTTCCCGTTGGTAGTTCCACATCAATAGAAACTTGGCCAGAGTCAGAATCAGTGAAAAAGGTGGAATCAATATTTGTGAACAGTAAGTAGGTACCTCCAAGCAAGAATCCAACAAAAAGAACGACGATCCACTTTCGGTACATGACCCAGCGAAGGGTATGTTCATAAAAGTTTTCTAATTTCTTTATAGCCTTGAAAGATCCACTGTGCTGTTTGAATTCTTTCTTATTGAGGAAAAGCGATGCAAGTACAGGTACAAGAATAATCGAAGCCACAAAGGAGATGCCTATGGCAATGCTGATGGTTAATGCGAACTGTGAAAAGAATTGGCCCTGCACTCCAGAAATGCCAATCACAGGCACAAATACCCCCAACGTAGTTAATGTAGCTCCAAGCAAGGCACCAACAACCTCATTCGTTCCCTCAAGAGCGGCCTGAACTTTTGATAGATCCTCTTCAAGCTTACGCGCGATACTTTCAGATACAACGATTGCGTTATCGACAAGTAATCCTACAGCAAGGGCCAGTGCCGTAATTGTTAAAATGTTGAGCGTAAGATCAGCAGCATACATCGCGGCAAAACTGGCCGTGACGGAAACTGGAATGGTTGCGGCGACGACGAGAGAAATGCGCCATCCCCCCAAAAAAATAAGCAGTACAATAACAACTACAACTAGGGCTGCAAGAGCCGATTGGGTAAGATTTGATATAGAATTCTCTACATTCTCTCCGTCATTGGTTAACACTTCAAGGCTTACGCCACCCGGTAGGTTTGCATTGATGGTAGAAAGTTCATCAATGACCGCGTTGGCTACATCAACCGTGTTTGCATCGGATTTTTTCTGTACGGTGAGCGACACGCTGTTTTTGCCATTAATTTCTACCAATGTGTTTATATCGGCAAAACTGTCGGTTACCTCTGCTACATCTTTTACGCGTACAGGTACGCCGCTGTCGGTGGTTTTGATGATAGTCTGACGAATTTCATCAACATTCTGGTAAAGTGATTGGGCACGTACGCTATAGCTGTTTGTTCCTGATACGATTGTGCCAATGGGTACTTCTTGATTATTTGAACGAATGGCCGATTCAATTTCGGAAGGGACTAGCCGATGTTGTGCCAGCGACATCGGCTCAACATTTATGAAAACCTTGCGTTCAAGTCCGCCACGAGTATCTGTTGATGCGACCCCCGGTAGCCTTTCTAATCTAGGTTCGATAAAGTCCACTCCAAGTTGACGCAATTCATCCAAGCCTTTATTTCCGGCTTTAAGGCTGAGCCGCATTATCGGGCGATTTTCGGGATCAAACTGGAAAATCACTGGCTCGGAGGCTTCCGAGGGTAGCTCGCTACGGATTCGAGATAGCTGTTCTCGTACCTTCTGTTCCGTATTACGAATGTTGACGCTATTTTTAAGCCTGAGAATGATAAAGGCACTTCCCTTGTCGATATTGGAATTCATCTCATCGATACCTTGCACAGCCGACACGGCTCCTTCAATCGGTTCTACGACAAGTTTCTGCATATCTTCGGGAGCCACATTGCCATACGTTGTTTGAATGGCGAGCACAGGGATATTAAACGACGGGTACATCGTGATCTTTAGATTGGAAAGAGAAAACACACCAAATCCTATGATCACGGTGGTAATCATGATTACCGTGATTGGTCGTCGTAAGATGCGTCCGGCTAAAGAAAAATTCTTCATAATGAGATCAAATTACGAAACTTCAGATTGAAGCAGCGGATCTTCCTTATGTACAGAATCAAAACCGAGCTTCTCGACCATTGTGTTAATCAGATTATAGAGGCACGGCACAACAAAAAGCATCAGGATCGTTGACATGGCAAGTCCTCCGATGACGGTGCGAGCCATTGGGCTCCAAGTTTCAGAGCCTGATCCTAGCTCTAATGCCAGTGGTACCATCGACAAGATGGTCGTTAGAGCAGTCATTAAAATAGGACGCAGCCTTCGTGTTGCACCTTCTACAATTGCTTCGTGCCTAGAATGATCTCGAGCTTGTAATATTTTAATATAGTCAATCATCACAATACCATTATTCACAACAATTCCCGAGAGCAAGATCAATCCGACCATTGAGGTCACGCTGATTGACGTGCCCGTTATCCAGAGTATTAATAGTACACCGGTTAATGCGAGCGGAATTGTTAGGATTATGATAAATGGTTCAACGAGACTCTCGAACTGTGAAGCCATTACCATGTAGGTGAGGATGCCGGCAATCATAAAAGCAATCATAAGATAATAGAAAGAGTCTTGCTGGTCTTCAGCAGAACCAGCTATCTCATAGCGGTATCCTTCGGGCCAGTTAATATTTGCAAGCTGATTTCGTGTTTCAGAGGTGGCTTCCCGAAGATCTATACCTGAGAGATCAGCCGTTACTTCCGTTACACGCTCTTGATTGATTCGTAAAATGTTAGTTGGTCCCTGATAGCGATCGATCCGTGCTAAATTTGATAGCGGTACCCACTCTCCATTTGGGGTTTGGACCTGGAGATTACGGAGGTCATCCGCCGCTGTTTTCTGGGCTTCTTCGAGCTGTACAACTACTTCAAATTCAATGCCCTGATCTACGTAAGTGGTCGCAAGATTCCCCTGTACGGCATTGCTGAGTGCATTTGCAACGTCTGAGGTACTCATGCCGAGTCGTGAAATACGCTCTCTGTCCATTGTTACACGCAATTCTGGACGTCCCTGATCGGCACTGCTAAACACATTGACAATGCCGTCAATATTTCTCAGTTGTTCCTTAACGCCTTGTGCAAGTTGTTCTTTTTGATCAGGGTTATAGCCATAAATTTGGACAACAAGTCCGCTTTCGCCTTCCGGTGAGAGCGGATCCTGCTGTAGTTCTTTAATATCAGCGCCAGCAACAACTTCTAATTCTTCGAGTACTCTAGATACGATTTGGGATTCGTTGCGTTGCCGCTGTTCTTGGGGAATTAGTTCCACGCTAACCGTTCCTTGATATCCACCGGGATTATCAGCGCCTTCGATACCGTCTTTGTCACCAAAATCAGATACAATGAGCTTCGCTTCGGGCACCTCTTTCGCAATAATGGATTCCACTTTTCCGACTGTACGTTCAAGTTCCAAAAGACTGACACCTGGTTCTCGTTGTACATCAAGGGTAAAGGCGTTGTCATCCACTTTAGGGAAAAATTCGCCACCGAGAAAGTTGTATAATGGCAATGAAATCATAAATAACAGCACTGCTGATGCCACAACCCACCCACTTTTTCGAAGATATTTATCCAAGGTCTGGTTATATCTTGTTTCAATGCGGTCTAAAGAGTTGCTAATGGACTCAGCGATGACATTGCTGAAGTAATGCCCTAGCTTTCGTTTTAGAAATTTAAATAGCCAAAACAGTGGATAGGCCAGTGCTCCAAGCAAAAGAAGTGGGATTGCAGCGATGCGTTTGTAAATATTTTCACGACTCCAATCCAATAGCTGTTTTAGATAGGAATAATTAGATTCCTCATTGTCTTCATTTGTGTCTAAAATTTGTGAGCTCATCATAGGAATTAATGACAAGGCTACAATTGAGGAAACGGCAAGCGCAAAAGATACCGTCAGAGCTAAATCACGGAAAAGAAATCCGGCAATGCCCGGTACAAATAGTATCGGTATAAATACAACTAAGGTGGTTAGGGTAGAAATAACTACGGGTACAGCCACCTCTTGGGCACCGAATACGGAGGCTTTCTCGCGGTTGTATCCTTCTTCTTTAAATCTGAAGATATTTTCGAGCACAACAACGGCATCATCGACCACCATACCTACGGCCAGCGTAAGTCCCGAAAGCGATATGATATTGAGACTAAGATTCGACCAATCCATAATGCTAAAGGTCGAAATAATGGATACCGGGATAGAGATAGCGATGATGAGCGCCGAGCGACCACTGCGCAGAAACGCCAGAAGAATTAGTACGACAAGTATAACAGCTTGAAGTCCTGTCCAGAGCAGATTATCAATCGCACTCTGGATAAATTCAGCTTTGTTGGTTAGAACGTCGACACCAATATCTTTTGGTAGAATGTCTTGCAGCCCATCTATTTGTTCAGTTATGGCATTGGCTGTATTAACAACATTGGCGTCGCTTTGGCGGTACACATTGATAATGACGCCTTCTTGCTGATTCACGTGCACGTTACCAATGGGCTGGGCAATACCGTCTTCTACTTCAGCAACGTCCTCCAATTTGACGGGTTCTCCATCCCGTACTGCAATTATAGTATTTCGTATTTGTCCTACATTTTCGAACTCACCGATAGTGCGAAGCGAGTAAATCGTGCGTCCCTCAACCAGTTCGCCAGCCGGAATTTGAATATTTTCTTGCTGTAGTTTGCTAGCAATGTTAGAGATGCTGATGTCATAGGTTCGCATCTGCTCATTGCTGATATCAATATTTATTTGCCGCTGATAACCGCCAGCCGTTTCGCTTGATGATACTCCTGGGATGCGTTCCAATCGCTGCTCAAGCTCTTGCTGGGCTATTGTACGAAGTTCTCTCGGGCTGCGAATATCCGAAGTAAGCGTAAGCACCATGACCGGTTCTTGATTCGGATCATAAGAGTACACGATAGGTTCTTCGGCATCATCCGGTATTTGCCTTCGAACGGTATCCAACTCCTTGCGCACATCAGATTCGGCAATATACAGATTGGTACCCCAATTAAATTTTAGCTTGACAACCGAGGCGCCTTGCTTTGAGGATGATCGCACTTCGCGAACACCGCTGATACTGCCAACAGACTCTTCAATGGGACGCGTAATGAGTGTCTCCATATCTGCTGGAGCAACGCCTTCGTAGGTGGTGTAAACAGTGATTGTAGGAAATGTGACGTCAGGGTATAGGTTGAGCCGCAAGTTTGACAACCCGAAAAGACCAAAACCAATCACAATAAGGCTGGTCATGAAAAATGTTACAGGACGCTCAACCGCTTTTCTTGCTAAAGCTTTCATAAAAAATAAGTATTTGCTTTATGAAGTTGAGCTTGTGTCTTGTGATCTGCTGCCGTCCGTATTATTGCCGGTAGCATTTTCTATAGGAATCTCAGAAGGTTGCTGAAAGTCGGGTTGTCCAGCCACTCGAACTTTGGTACTGTCTGATAATCCGTTCTGACCAGTAATTACAACCTGATCACCGGGTTGTAAGCCCTCCAGCACTTCAATGCGATCGCCTTGTTCGATGCCAAGCTTCAGTTTACTCTGAATGGCAAGAGTATCATCCTGCACAACAAATACTGAGTAACTTCGCTCTAATTGAATAGTGTTGGATTCAGGTTCAATAAGCGTTTGTACATTTTCAATTAATGCGGCCCGTGGAATAACGACGGCGTCTTTGCGTGTTTCAACGTTGATGATCGCCTCCACCAGAACGCCTTGGTAAATATTTTGAGCATCTTTGGTTAGGCTGATTACGACTTCACCGAGTCCGGTTGTGGGATCCAGTCGTGGACTGATCTGTGTAACACGACCCTGAGCGCTGATATCCGGCTGATTTGATACGCGAAATTGTACAGGTTGCCCAATTTCGACATTTCGCCATTCTTCCAGGGGCAAGTAAACACGCGTTTGATATCCAACAAGATTTGCAATTTCGAAAGCCACTTGTCCTGTAGTAGCGACATCGCCTTCCGAGATACTTCTGTTTAATACAACCCCATAAACAGGAGATGTAACATTGGTATTTTCAAAGTTCTCGCGGCTTTCGGTTAGGCTGGCCCGGGCTGAGTGAAATTGAGCTTTGCTACTCTCAAATGTAGCCTTGGACTGTTCGTATTCCGTTGCGCTAATAACGTCTTTTTGATACAGCCTTTGCTGTCGAGTAAATTGCAGGCTGTCTTTAACATAGGTGGCACGGCTCTGTTCGAGCGAAGCTTTTGCTTGTTGGAATTGATCTCTGTAGGTGGCCGCATAAATCTCTGCAAGCACTTCACCCTGCTTAACAGTGTCACCAAGTTGTGCGTGAATTTTTGTGACTCTGTTCGATACTTGTGGAGTGACTTGCACGATTTCCTCGGCACGTATATTTCCATAAGAGTTAATTTGCTTTGCGATATCGGTCTGTTTTGCGGTAACGATTTCTACGCTAGTCCCTTTATTTTCTTGGTTATTACCGCGCTGAGGAGGAGATTCACCCGAGCTATTTCCGCAGGCTTGGATAATCAAAAGTGAAGATAAAACGATTAAAAAGTGCTGTAGATATTTCACTTGTCAAAGTATTTTTATGATGAATTTTTGAGCAACGAACCCTTTACGTTTGAATTGGAATATTGATTCACTTAAAATGAGAAAAAACCTTATTCGTATGTGGTTTTATAAATTTTAACAACTAACAAGAAGTGGTGGGCAATGGTGATACTATATATTTTATAGCTATTAAGAAAGAGAACCAATTTTTTTTATCTTAACCTCAGCAAAAACAACCAACAAAGGACAGTTTTCTTATGAAATTTTTTATTGATACTGCTGACCTTGATGAAATCAAGGAAGCAAATGATTTAGGGGTATTAGACGGTGTAACAACAAATCCGAGTCTGTGTGCGAAAATCGGAGTCGCAGATTTTGAGGGACACATCGCCAAAATTTGTAATATGATTGAAGGTGATGTTTCCGCGGAAGTTGTTTCTACAGAATATGATGAAATTGTTACTGAAGCGCGTCACTTAGCCAAGATTGCTGATAATGTGGTAGTGAAAGTTCCATTGATTAAAGATGGTATCAAGGCTATTCGGACACTTTCTGACGAAGGGATTCGAACAAACTGCACGCTATGTTTTTCAGCAAGTCAGGCATTGTTGGCTGCAAAAGCTGGTGCGACTTATATCTCTCCGTTTATCGGTCGTATCGACGATATTTCCAGTGACGGTATGCAACTTATTGAAGATATAGTAAATATATATGATAACTACGGTTTTGAGACCGAAATACTGGCAGCAAGTATTCGCCATCCGATGCACGTCAAAGAAGCAGCAAAGTTAGGTGCCGATGTTGCAACTATGCCGTTAAGTGTTATTGAGCAGCTCTTGGATCACCCGCTTACCGATCGTGGACTTGAGAAATTTTTGGCCGACTGGGAAAACTTGCAGGACGAACTGCAAAACAAGTAAGCAGACCGTTTATTTAGGGATCAATGCTCGGTATACATCATGCCGGGCTTTTTTTATTCTCAGTGTGAAGTTGAAGCAAGATTTAAAGGATTAGATAACATTGGAAATTAGCGAGCAATTATAATGGATTTATTCAACGAAGAATCCGGTTCTGATAGTGAAAAGGGGAAAACGAACTTTGTGAATCCCCATGAACCGCTTGCTACGCGTATGCGTCCTCGATCTCTTGATGAGTTTGTGGGACAAAATCATATCGTCGGTGAAGGCAAGATGCTGCGGCGTATGATTGAATCCGGAGTTATTGGCTCACTTATTTTCTACGGTCCACCCAGTTCCGGAAAAACCACCTTGGCTCATGTAATTTCACGCGAAATCAACGCTCAATATGTAGAGCTTAATGCGGTGCTTGACGGTATTAAGGATCTGAGAAAAGTGGTGGCCAAAGCTGAAAAAGTCCAGCAGATGAATGGACGAAAAACCATTCTTTTTGTGGATGAAATTCACCGGTGGAATAAGGCACAGCAGGATGCGTTGCTTCCTCATCTGGAGTCGGGAGTGATAACACTCATAGGAGCAACAACGGAAAATCCATTTTACTCTTTAGTAAGTCCGTTGTTGTCGCGCTGCCAATTATTTGAGCTGTATGATTTGACTACCGATCACGTGTTGACCATGATTGATAGGTCACTAAAAGATGAAGAACGCGGGTTGGGTAAGAAGGATGTAAAAGTAACGGATGAGGCTAAGCAACATCTTGCGGAATTTGCCGGTGGTGATATCCGGAATGCCATAAATGCCCTGGAAGTCGCAGTATTGTCCAGCGATCCTGATGATGAAGGTTTTATCCATATTGATCTGGAAATAGCAGAAGAATGTATTCAGCGTAGAGGCGTTCGTTACGATGGGGGTGGTGATGAGCATTATCACTATGCATCAGCTTTTATAAAATCGCTGCGTGGTTCTGATGTGGACGCTGCCTTGTATTGGATGGTAGCGATGCTGGAAGGGGGAGAAGATCCCAACTTTATATTTCGGCGTATGCTAATTCAGGCATCTGAAGATGTGGGAATGGCTGATCCGCATGCCCTTTCGTTGGTTAATGCGGCTCACGAAGCGTTTACCAAATGCGGGATGCCGGAGGGGCTTTATTTTTTGGCCCACGCCTGTATTTATGTTGCTCTTGCTCCTAAAAGTAACAGCACCGGTGCAGTGTTTTCAGTCCGAAGAGAAATACAGAACACCGGTATTGGTGAGGTGCCTCCTCATTTGCGGGATAAAACGGCCAATTCTAAACAGTCGCGTTATTTGGGGATTGAGAATGCTTCAGATGATTATCACTATCCGCATTCGTACGATCATCACTGGATTCCACAAGATTATTTACCTGATGATGTGAGGAATAAACAGTGGTATGAACCGGGAAATATAGGTCGTGAGGGCAAGCTTTGGGATCGTCTTGAAAAAATAAAGGAAGTCTACGAAAAAGCATCCGAAAAGAAACGATAGTTTGGATTATTCAGTTGAACAAGCTTTAAAGAGTTCCATGATTTGGTGGTCGAAAATTATTTATCAGATATTGTATCTTAAGATTCAGCTTCATTCAATGAAATATTATGATTGATCTTAAAATTATTAGCGGAACGGACCGTCCTAATTCCAATGCCCTTCGTATATCAAAGTATGTGCAAGGAAAATACAGGCAAGAAGGGATCTCAACCGACATAATTGATCTGCAGGAATTTCCTCTTGATCAAGTTGTGGGAGGTAAGTACGGGGAAGAACTGCCCGCAGTGGATAATTTTGTTGAACAAGCGGTAATCGCTGATGGATTAGTGGTCGTATGTCCAGAATATAATGGGGGCTATCCCGGAATTTTAAAACTCTTTATTGACTATCTGCCCTTTCCGAATAGTCTGAACAAAAAGCCGATAGCATTGATAGGTGAGGCTAATGGTACTTTTGGAGCAATGCGCGCAGTAGAGCAGCTGCAGCAGGTGTTCGGTTACCGGAATGCGCATATCTTTCCCGAACGAGTTTTTATATCCCGTGTTAACGAAAATTTTGATGATGAAGAGGGGATTAAGGATCAATTCCAACATCAACTGCTTGAGGATCAAATCAATGGCTTTCCGGACTTTATCAACAATTTGCAGGAAGATGAGTCTCTCATAGCCGATGGATAATTTTTGTCTCTCATGCTTCTATTCATAAGATGGTTAGAATGATCAGCTCATTTTAAGCATATAGCCGACGCCGTGAAGGGTAACTAAGTATTTTGGATCGTCTGGATGTTGTTCAATTTTTGATCGGAGTTTTGATATATGAACATCAACAGTACGTGTATTGGTACTGAATTCATAGCGCCATACATTTTCCAGCAGATCATCCCGCGAAACAGGTTCATTAGAATGGGTTACGAGATAGCGTATAAGTTCTACTTCTCTGGTAGTGAGTTCAAGCTCCCCTTTCTCAGGATGTTCGGCAATCGCATTTGTTAAGTCTACATGGATTGGGTCAAGATCAACTTCTTTAATGGGCTTCATTTTGGAATAGGTTTCAGATCGACGCAAACGAGCTTTTATGCGTGCAAGGAGCTCTTTAACGCCGAAGGGTTTAGTGATATAATCATCTGCACCAATATTGAGACCCGTGACCTTGTCAATTTCTTGATCTCTGGCGGTTAGTATAATAATTGGAAAGGTATAATTTTGATCTCTCACGGTACGGCAAACATCGAACCCACTCATACCCGGCAGCATCAGATCTAAAATCATCAAATCGGGGTGCTGTTTTTTAACGATTTTAACAGCTTCATCACCGTTTTCGGCGATATAAACGTCATATCCCTCACTTTCTAACGTATCCTGTAACGTAAACACCAAGCTTGGTTCGTCTTCGACGATAACAATTTTTTTGGGATCAGCTGACATGTTCTTCAAGCTCTTTATTTTCTGACTTTGTTCCAGATTCCGGTGATAGTGAATTTGACGGAGCGTTTTGATCTGAAGCGCTTAAGATAGGAAATGTTATGATAAAAGTAGATCCGTCGCCTTGGTTACTTTTAACATCAATAGAACCTGAATTGAGTTCAACCAAGTTTTTTACAATTGATAAGCCTAACCCATGGCCCTTGGTTTTAGCAGTTAAAGAGTCCTCAACTCTAAAAAATTTCGTGAAGATATTGGATAGATTCTTCTTGGCAATGCCAACCCCATGGTCTTCAATAGAGATCTTTATATGATCATTTTGTTTAAAAACATGAATGCCAAGATATTTTTCATCAGTACTATATTTGATAGCATTGTCAATTAAATTACTGAGAATTGTTTCCAGGCTGTTTCGGTCGATATTGACCGCCGGGAGATTTTTGTCGATATCAATATCAAGGGTTACATCTTTATCCCGGAAAAATTTCTGATGCTTTTTAAGATAGGATTTTACCACATTTCCAATATCAGTGGGTTGAGGTTCCACAAGCGATTCACCCGCGTTGGCTTTGGCTACGTCAAGTAGTTTGTCGATCATCTTCCTAAGACGGACGGCTTCGCTAAAAATGTGGCTGCCGTAATTCTTAAGTCGCTGTTGATCCTGAACACGCCCATCGGCAAGGTTTTCTCCGGCTGCCTGCATTACTGATAATGGCGTTTTGAGCTCGTGGGTAACATTGGCCAAAAAATCTGCCTGCCGTTCAGCCAGGGCACGTTCTTTCTGGGCGGATCTAAACATGAAAACCAGCGATCCAAGCAGAAGCAGCATTGCTGCTCCCAATACGATAAGGTTTTTAATTAGTGATGCGTTACTGGCTGCTACTGTGGATTCATCTGTAAAAGAAACTTCAACTTTCCAGTAATCAAAGAAATCGGGGAAGTTTTGAACAAATTGTATCTGTTCACGATCATAAGTTGTCTCGGGATTGCTGCTGGCAATAATTTCATTATTCGTCCAGTCCCGCAGCCAGACGTTCATGCCTGCATGTTCCTCAGCCCCAAATTTTTGAGCCAGGATTTCAGGCAGATATGAATTGCGCAGGAAATCCTGGTTAAAAGGCATTGTAATATAGCCAAATACCTCTTGTTCCGATGGATCAATAAGTACAATGGTAATACTGCGGTGTGAATCAAAAAGCACCTTATTATTGTATTGGTAATCGGAGAGCAGGCTTTTTATTTGGGTTCGTGCAATGCCCATTCCGTCACAGACAACTGTTGAATAGTTGGATGTCAGTTGAAATTTGTTATTTGAGCCATATCGCTGAATAGGCTTTTGCTGTTGGCAGGCATCAGAGCCGGATGGGATGAAATAGATATCACTGTAGATGGAATCTTTGACAGCTTTTTTAAGCAAGTTTGATGCCTGCGGAGTGAATTGTCCCGTGGTTTCATACTGTTCCTGCAGCCGATTGATGTCAACAGATCCAAGGCCGATAAACTTTTTAAAAAACCGGTATCGGATTTTATCGGTAAATTCAGCAATCTGGAGCTTTTTATTTTCTCTTGACGACTCTAGCGTATTTTCGTGGAGGGCATATAATGAATACACATTCATCCCGGTAAGTCCTAAAATGGCAATGATACCGGCAGCAAGTAAAATCCATTGTAGTGATCCGAATCGCTTCATACCTTTTATTTGGCTAAAATATTCATCATATAAGGTAATAAATTTATCAAGTGATCAAATTGCAAAGGGACATATTTTTACGTCATTTAATACAGGGTATTTGTAATATTTGTACAAATAACAAAAGGGCACTTTGCAGTGCCCTTTTGATTGTTAATTGATATCAAAAAAGAACTATTTTTGCCAACTGTTGTTTTTTCGATTCGTGTCAGGGTAATTCTTCTCAGGATCTATAACAATATTTGTAACTTCACCATCAACAGTAATAACTGCTTGAGTGGCTCCTTTTAACCAAGTATCAACAGGAATGGTGCGTGTAGTAGTAGATCCGTCACTTTTGGTAATTTTCACGTTGGCCGGCATTGGGGCCTGACCGTGATCTTCAATTACGATACGGGTGGTGCCATCTTTTGTTGATACATTGCCAACAGCATGGTCAAGCGTCCAGGTTTCGTAGTACCAAGCTCTCCAGAACCAATCCAGATCCCGTCCGGCTACATCTTCAAAGGTATTAAACATATCCCAGGGATAAGGATGCTTGTACTTCCAGCGGTCGATAAATTCGTGCAGGGCGTTATTAAATGTCTCTTTACCCAACAGGCTGCGCAGACTTACGAGCATCGATGCCGGTTTGGGGTAGGATGCAATCCCGTAGGCAAATCCATTGTAATGATGGTTAGACCATCGCATTATAGGCCCTTCCGCATCAGTATTGGCGATCTGTAAATAACTTTGCATATCATTGAGATCGTAGTCGGGCCCATTCGGATAGTATGCTTTTTTTGCCTGGTTTTCATTATAAGTGGTGGTGCCTTCGTCCATCCAGGCATAGTGGCGCTCGTTTGTGCTGACAATCATCGGTACCCACATATGCGCCAGCTCATGGGCAATTACTGCATACAGGGCCTGTGATGATTGATTATTGTAATCCCCAATAATAGTAATCATCGGGAACTCCATGCCGCCACCGATGATGCCGCCTCCTTCTACCGAGGTCATATGGGGCCAGGGATATTTGAGATCTGTTTGCTCTGACAAAAATGTAATAGCATGTTGCGTAAACTTAGCCCCATCCGTCCATTTTGGAGCCGAGCTCCGATAGATAGCATTTATATTCGTATACTCTTCTTCACCGTCGTCATCAAGGTCGCCCACACTTGCTCGGGTAGCGTCCCATTTGGACTCTTTCGTTACACTAAAAGCAAAGTCCCGTACTTTTTGGGCTTTGAAATTCCAGGTCAGGGTACCTTTCTCAGGTGATTTTGTTACTGATCCGAAATCATCTTCAGAAACAACAGACATTACCGTATCACTGTTATGTGCCTTATCAAGTCGTTGATAGATGTCTTCGGCAAGGATGTCTTTACTATTTCTAAGCTGACCGGTAGAGCCAACCATCCATTGATCGGGAACCGTAATATCAACGTTATAATCGGCAAAGCCGTGGTAGAATTCGGCAGTACCGGTAAATTGATCAGTCATCCATCCCACGACATCATCGTAAACACTCATCTTTGGATACCAGTACGCTATGTAGAAAAGGTTGTCCTTGCTATAACCCATCCGGCCACTGGCACCGCGCTGGGGTACTTTAAAATCCCAGCCGACCTGTATCTTGGCAGAATCGCCGGGTGCTACAGTATTTTTGGGTCGAATAAGAAGTAGAGTACCATTAACGCTGTATCCCGATGGATCTCTACGCGATTGCATCCGGTTAAGTTCATCACTATTAAGCCCAACATTATGTAGATTAATACCGCTCGTCACTTCCTGTGGGCTGCTTCGCTGGGCTCCTTTGGCATGCAGGTTTTGAGCCAGCTCCATATAGAGGGTATTCAATGTATCAGGAGAATTATTGTAATAGGTGATTGTTGCGCTTCCCTTTACCAGCGTATCAGCGGGGAGCAGTTCAACATCAATATCATAATTAGCCCACTGTGTCCAGTAGTTGTTGCCCGGTTCACCAGACATTGTACGGGTATCATTTTCAACAGCGTTAAAAAATGCATTGGGTATTTCTTCGGTGATAGGGTTGGGAACCAACCGATCTAATCCCGAAGGTTGTTCAACTGCTTTTTCTTGTGTTGTTTGAGGTTCTTCAGTGGTTTGTTGTGGTCCAGTGCATCCTAACAATAGGTATGCAGCGAAAACCACTGGCAATATCACATTCTTTAATGATAGCAATGGTCTAAACATAGCTTAGGTAATTTAGGAAATTGTAATTATGAATCTCAGGATTTGGAAGAGAAGTGTTTATCAATAGACATTTTTAAATCTTCAAACTCGATGGGTTTCGTCAGATAATCCAAAGGGTCTGTATCTTTGGCTCGCTCTACATGGTAGGGATCAGAATTACCGGTGATATAAATGACTGGCACTTTAGAAAACTCACGGATTTTGAGCATCGCGTCAATACCATCGATATCTCCTTCCAGAGAAATATCCATGACGATTAAATCAGGATTAAATTGTTTGGCTGTTTCGATAGCCGTTTTGCCGTAAACAAGCTCGCCTTCTGTTTCGAATCCGAGCCTCTCTAAATAACTCTCGTACAGTAAATTGAGAATGAGATCGTCTTCTACAATGATGACCTTCTTCTTTTCTTCACTCATATAATATCAGTAATCATTTTTTTGATAACGTGTTTAAAATAGCAAAATCGTTGTATAAGACAATCTATTAATTTGCCGCAAATTTTTTCAAAAGGGGTTATGTAAAAAATATATCGAATAGTTAATAACTGCTGTTACTTAAGACCGTTGAAAATATAAACATGCAGATCAATATAGTCATATTCAAGCAGTAAAAAATGAAGCATTCCTACAATGATTACTTATTATATTTTTCACCCAAGATCAGATGGTAATATCAATACGTTTTACCCGAAATGTATATTCGTATAAACGTTTTGGATAGGAGTATTGTTTAAAAATCAGTTTTCGGAAATATTTGGGAAGAAATACTTCAAAATTCCTATAGATTTGGGTTCTATAATGAAAAACTTACAAATGAATATTTATAAAGTAGTAAACAAAGCTGCAGGATGAGCAGAAACCTCTCCAAGAATTTTGACTATTTGTTATTGGGCTCTCTTGTGTTATTGGTATTGGGGTGTGCAACTCAAAAAGAGGCTGTTGATCCACCGGTGCAAAAATCTGCTTCTTTTTCTCAAAGTGGAACAGCGGAAGTCCCCTCAAAATGGTGGATCTCTTTTGAAAATGATCAGTTAAATACTCTCGTTGATACGGCATTAAGCTCCAATTTTGATATACAGACGGCGTGGCAGCGGTTGCAGGCATCAGAAGCAGTAGTCGATCGTGAAACCGGTGGCCTTTTCCCTACATTGGATGCAAATGCAGAAGCACAGACCACCCGTAATCAGCAATCACAATTTGGAAGCTCCGATGATTTTAGTGTGGGACTAAGTTCTTCGTATGAGATAGATTTATGGGGACGTATTGGTTCGCAGGTAGATGCTGAAGAGTATCGTGCGCAGGCCACATTAGCAGATTATCAAACAGCAGCACTCACCGTCTCAGCAGAGGTGGTGCGAAGCTGGGCACGGCTGGCCGAAGCACAAAAGCAGTTATCTTTAGTTGAAGGTCAGATTGAGACGAATCAAAAAGTATTGGATCTGCTGAAGAACAGGTTTGGAACCGGGCAGATCAGAGGGGTTGATATCCTTCGCCAACAGCAATTGCTGGAGTCTACGCGTGAACAGAAATCCAATGCCGAAGCAAATTTAAAAGTATTACAACATGAGCTTTCGGTGCTGCTTGGGCAGTCGCCACAGGATACGCTTAATATTACCCCGGATCAGATGCTCGAGCTTCCGCCACTACCTGAGACGGGCATACCGATGAATCTTGTTCAGCGCCGCCCCGATGTAAAAAGTGCTTTTAACCTGGTTAAGGCCGCCGACCGTGATCTGGCTGCTGCAATCAGTAACCAGTATCCCCGGCTGACGTTTTCGGCATCCCTAACTTCCTCGAGCAATACGGCTGGCAATCTTTTTGAGGATTGGGCTACGTCATTTGCCGGCAATTTGTTGGCACCTATTTTTCGGGGAGGGGAGCTAAGTGCCGAGGTTGACAGGTTAAAAGCCGTCAAGAAACAGAGACTTTATGAATATGGACAAACGATCCTTACGGCTTTTCAGGAAGTGGAGGATGCGCTGATCCGTGAGCAAAAGCAGCGCGAAAGTATTGCCAGGCTGGAAGAACAAATAGCGCTGGCTGAAAAGGCCTATAATCAGCTGCGTCTGGAATATCTCAATGGAACGTCCAATTATTTGGATGTGCTTACGGCACTTGATGAGGTTCAGCAATTGCAAAGAGATTTATTAACGGCCGAATTGACCCTCATTGAATATCGCATTGGATTATATCGTGCCTTGGCCGGTTCTTTTGAAACCGAACGCCAAAACGAGGATTAACGGTTTTATTCAAACAGTTTTTTAATCATATGAAGGGGATTAGACATTAAACCATTTTAAAAATGAGTTGGAAAAAGACACTTTTTGTTAGTATCGGTATCTTGGCAATAGCTGTTGGAGTGATAGTACTTATCTTTTCTACTGAGCCAACGGCAGAGCAAGCAGGGGCTACCCGGGCCACACCTATGCTGGTTGATGTGATAGATGTGGAAAAAGGTGACTACCGCCCGACCATTCAGGCCATGGGAACGGTTCGCCCATCCCAAGAGGTAAACCTGAGTCCCAGGGTGAGTGGAGAAGTGGAATCACTTTCGGATGCATTTACACCCGGCGGTTATATTGAAAAGGGAGAGCAGTTGCTGCAAATTGACTCTTCTGACTACAGAAATACATTGGAACAGCGAAAAAGTGAGTTACGCCAGGCTCGCGCTGATCTTAATATTGAAATGGGCCGACAGGATGTAGCCCGGCAGGACTACCAATTATTTGCGGATACCTTATCAGAAGAAAATAAATCGCTTGTTTTGCGTGAGCCGCAGCTTGAATCAGCCCGATCGAGTGTAGAATCTGCCCAGGCAGCGGTTGATCAGGCTCAATTGGATCTTGACCGAACAACGATTGAAGCACCATTCAATGCCCATATTTTAACCCGTAACGTAAACGTGGGATCACAGCTATCTACCAACGAAACATTAGGTCATTTAGTAGGACTTGATAACTATTGGGTAGAGGCTACGGTACCCGTTTCGAAGCTGCGGTGGATAACCATTCCCGAGGGAAATGAACAGAATGGTACAGAGGTTAGAGTAAGAAACCGAACGGCATGGCCGCCTGATACCTATCGAGAGGGTAGTCTGTTTCGATTGATTGGAACCCTTGAAGACCAAACACGCATGGCACGTGTGTTAGTTAGGGTGCCTGATCCCCAGGCTTATAAAACGGACGATCCTGATGTTCCGCGATTAATGCTGGGATCATTTGTGGAGGTGCATATACCGGCAGATGAGCTTAAGGATGTAATTCGGCTGAATCGAAATTATGTGAGAGATGATGACACGGTTTGGGTTATGGATGAGGGTGAACTGAATATTAGAGATGTGGAAATTATTTTTCGTGATGTCCGGTATGCTTATATCAAAAGCGGCCTGTCGGGTGGAGACCGGATCGTTACCACCAATCTTTCTACGGTAAGTGATGGTGCGCCCCTCCGTCTTGAAGGTTCAGAGAATACAGCATCGGATACCTCCTCAACGTCTCAATAACAAATTTGACCTCCCAACTTTAATATAAATGAATAACTCCGGATCAAATACAAACGAATCAGATAACAATACAGGTAGAGGATTTATATCGTATATGGCGCAAAATCCCATTGCGGCCAACCTGTTAATGATTATTCTGATTGGCGGTGGGATATGGACGGCATTTAATATTCAGAAGGAGGTCTTTCCCGAGTATCAGCTCGATATTGTTGAAGTTAGTGTGGTTTATCCGGGCGCATCACCGGCTGAGGTAGAGCAGGGGATATTACGACCCGTGGAAGAATCAATCCGAGGGGTGCAGGGTATTAAAGAAGTTACCTCTACTGCATATGAAGGTTCCGGGAATGTATCTATTGAGCTGGTTACGGGCGCCGAGCGGATGAAAACCTTTCAGGATATCGATCAGGCCGTGAATCGTATCCGTACTTTTCCGGATGATATTGAAGAGCCGGAAGTACAGCTGCAATCCAATCAGCGAGAGGTGATGACCATTGGATTGTATGGGGATTCCGATATATGGACGCTCCGCAAGCTGGCCGAAAATATGCGTGATCGCCTTTTGAGTAAGGAGACGATTACCCAGGTCGAAATTGGCAACGTACCGGATTATATCACCCACGTAGAAATCCCCCGTAATACACTGCGCGAATACGATATTACGCTGGGCGAAGTGGCAAATGTTATACGGCAATCCAGTGAGGATATTCCCGCAGGTGCTATTGAGACCAATGCCGGAGAAATTCTTTTGCGGATGCAGGAGCGAAAGCAATGGGCCGATGAATATGGCAATATAGAGATCGTAACTTCGGATGTAGGAAGTAATGTAACGCTGGCTGATATTGCAGAAATTACCGACGGATTTGAAGAAACGGGATTCCACGGGCAGTTCAATCAACAGCCTACGGTTGATCTTCAGATCTATCGTATTGGAAATCAATCCCCGCTCGAAATAGCAGAAACGGTTAAAAATGAACTGGAGATTGCGGAGTCAGAATTTCCTCCCGGGGTAAAGTATCGTATTGACAGTAATAGCGCGGATGATTTTAGCGAGCGTCTTTCCCTGTTGGTCGAGAATGGAGCCTTGGCTATTCTCATTGTGCTGGTCATCTTGGCCTTATTCCTTGAGTATCGGCTTGCTTTTTGGGTGATGATGGGAATGACGATCTCTTTTGTGGGCGGCTTGCTGTTTTTACCGCTACTGGGCTTAAGTATCAACATGATTTCAATGTTCGGTTTTCTGGTGGTGCTTGGTATTGTCGTCGACGATGCCATTGTGGTGGGGGAGAATATCTATGAATACCGCCAGCAGGGGATGAACTTTTTAGAAGCGGCCATCAAAGGGGCCAGGGAGATGAGCAAGCCGGTGACCTTTGCCATTTTGACGAATGTAATTGCCTTTTTTCCGCTTCTGTTTATCCCTGGAACGACCGGGAAATACTGGTGGCCGCTGCCCGCAGTCGTTATTGTGGTGTTACTGGTATCTCTTATCGAAGCGCTTTTTATATTGCCGGCCCACCTTGCTCACAGTTCCAAAGAGGAAAGTCGGTTTGAAATTGGGCGACGGTTACATCGTTTACAACAGAAATTCGCCAATAGATTTAATCACTTTATTAATACCTATTATCGGGCATTTCTGGATCTATGTCTGAAATACCGGTATATCACCCTGAGTACCGCGATAGCCTTGCTTGTTATGGTGGGCGGATACGGTTACAGTGATCATATGGGGATGGTGATGATGCCCGAAGTCGCGGCCGACGAAATTGAATCCGGTGTATCCTTGCCGGTAGGAACAACAGCCCTACAGGCAGGCAAAGTTGCTGAAGAAATTACGAAGTCAACACGGCGGATGTTTGATGAGCATAATCTGGATCGGGTAGCAGAAGGAATCAAAACAAACGTGCGCGGACAAAGCTTTATTGATGTTGAGATTGTGATGAAGCCCCCTAATCAGCGTGATATGTCGGCCCAGGAAGTCATTGAACTTTGGCGCGACAGTATCGGTGATATTGAAGGTGTGGATCAGATTACCTTTGAAGCGGAACGAGGTCCGGCCGGATATCTTCCTGACATCAGTGTAGATTTGAGCCATTCCGATATTGAAGTTCTTGAAAAAGCCAGCCAGGCATTTCTGGAACGTGTGGAGCGCTTTGAGGCCACGCGGGATGTCAGCGATAATTATAACAGGGGCAAGGCGCAGTTCGATTTCAAATTGCTTCCCGAGGGAAGGCGGCTCGGTTTAACCTCAGAAGATGTTGGTCAACAGCTGCGAAACGCTTTTTATGGTTCGCTGGCTATGCGACAGCTGAGGGGCGTAAATGAGATTGAAATCCGTGTTAAGTTGCCCCGGGAACAACGCCAGGATGTCTACAATCTGGAGGATTTTGTAGTACAGACTCCTGCAGGAGTTGAGGTACCGCTTTTAGATGTGGCAGAGTTCGAAAAGGGAGAAGCCTTTACCAGTATCAACCGTCGAAACGGTCGGCGCGTGGTAACCGTAAGTATGGATGCTGAGCCTTCTAATGCCGTCTCACGGGTACTCGAGTCGATACAAACCGAAACCTTGCCCCAGCTCAGAGAAGATTTCCCAGGCATAACATGGACCTTTGAAGGAAGTCAGGCCGAAATGCGGGAGTCAACCCAGGCACTGTGGGGCACCTTTGGACTGGCGATGATTGTCATTTATGCCCTGCTGGCCGTTGCATTCCGAAGTTATCTGCAGCCTCTTATTGTGATGGGAGCTATTCCCTTTGGTATTGTAGGAGCGGTTATCGGACATATCTTACTTGGTTATGATTTGTCGCTGGTTAGTATGATGGGCGTTATCGCATTATCGGGGGTAGTATTAAATGACTCCCTAATTATGATTGATCTGGCAAATAGAAAACGTAAAGATCCGGATGTATCAATTTATGATGCTATTCACGAGGCGGGACTTCGACGTTTTCGTCCTATCATTTTGACAACGTTGACTACATTCGGCGGATTAACACCAATAATTTTAGAGACTTCACGACAGGCAGCGCATTTAGTACCTATGGCCATTTCACTTGGCTTCGGGATTATTTTTGCGACTTCAATAATTCTTGTAATTGTTCCTTGCCTTTATCTGATTCTTGAGGATTTGATTGCTAAAGTTTATTCCTCCTCTCCGAAAGAGGTTTTAGGATAAAATCGATAATTTCACTAAACAGGGGGGGGGATTGGTGATTATTTTCGGATGAAAAACTTTTAGTTGAGAGAGGGTTGTACCCTCGAACAGGAACTAAAAACAGGTACTTCGGGAGTGCAACTCCCTCTGAACATGGACATTTGTTTCCTTTCGGTTTGCAAGGATCAATAAATAAATCAAAATTGCATTGTAGAAGTAATTGGTAATCCCTTATATTTGGTTTCTCGAAAAAAAGGTTATCCTTTGCAAGAAGTTAATCAGTTTATATGTTTGCCCGAGTGGCGGAATTGGTAGACGCGTCGGACTTAAAATCCGATTGGCATCCAAATGCCAGTGCCGGTTCGAGTCCGGCCTCGGGTACACTAAACGCCAAAGTCATTTTAAAATGACTTATTATGCGGAGATATCAATGTGATGAAATAACAGTCTACCACTTTTCATCAACTGATAAATAATTATTTATGCAGGTATCATAGATTAGGGCCCGTAGCTCAGTTGGTCAGAGCAGTCGACTCATAATCGATTGGTCGCAGGTTCAAGTCCTGCCGGGCCCACTTTTTTTTACGTAGTTGCGTGGGAATACGTTTGTTGCAAAGCGACCAATATGGAATGTAGATACATTATCGATTGGTTGCCTGACCCTTCGGATCCGAGTCCATTTTTCTTTCAGGAGTGCTGAATTAATCTTTTTTCAGTAATATTTTCAGGTAGAAATATTTAACATTAATGACATCCGATTCCAATTTAAACGAAATGCAATAAAGACATAATCTTGCAATTTGCAATGGTGTCAAGTTTATCAAGAGAAAGTTCTCAGCTCAAGGCAGAGCTAAAATTTCAATTTCAGCTTCATAATAAAGTTTCCCGTCTTCAAAACGGATATCACCACCGATTACCTCAAATATTTCTCCTTTTCTTAGCGGACTTAAGGATTTTAAGAACGTAGTTTGGGATGAACTCAATCCACCTTCATTTTCCCACTGCTCTAAACTATTAATATCAGCAGGTGAAAGGGATCTTGGATTAATTTTTATTTTAAGGTTTCGTGTTAATGTATGTTTCATAATCAATAAAAAGTAATTGATTTCATTAAAAGCTATTTGACTTCGGTCGGGGTCGGTGTACTCACTTTATTTACGATAGCTGACCACTTGGCATCAGGGTTAATCCGATTTTTTGCCAGATCACTTAATCCCATATCAGCACGTTTTTCCTCTCGTAAAGTATCCAGTAATAGTTCGGCAATATCATGTCGTTCAAGCGTTTTAGCATAGGCAATAGAAGTGCCGTAGCCTGCCATCTCATAATGATTGATGTGTTGAATAGCTGTTATCAGGGCAGCATCACGTACTTCTTCATTAATACATCGGTCTACCAGTTTTTGTGATTCTTTTATAAGCCCTTTTATACCGTCACAATTCTCTCCTTTAGGATTTTCATTGAGTATTCCAAAAACTTCTTTTATGCGTTGTGCATGGCGTTTGGTTTCCCTGAGATGAAAAGTCAGAAGTTCATTAAGTTCAAAAGATTCTGCAATTTCAGATTGGCTTTCTAAAAATTTTATCTGCTGCAATTCACCGTCATAAAGATCTCGTAACTGCTCAAGCATTAAGTCATAAAGGTCAAAAATATCTTGTTTATTGTATGTGGTCATAGTTGTTACCTCCTGTAGTTCTAGATTGTGTTAAAATCAGATTATATATGATTTTCATGGTTACAAACATCCTGTTATTAGTTTCTTTTAGTTATCATAACGTAATGAGGCAAATGAAATGGATAGGTGTTTTTTGAGGGTTGATGTAGGGGAAAATCGATTTATGTAGTAGGGGAATAAATTAGATTTTCTTAGGAGATATGAATTTCCTTTTTGCACGTTGGGATGCCTATAGTTATCAAATCTGTAGCTTTGAGATTATAATTTTATGAATCATGTAAGTGAAAAACCTACAAACAATGGTATTTCGACTGACCGAAAGGAGTAGAGGAATGTAACGTGGCGGCAGATGATTTGGGAGGAAGGATAGATCTATCGATAATATTGGAATGATGCCCAAAAGTGAATTGGAATAACCGTTGGAAGAGAGGGGGGAAATCATAAAAAAGTAGATACTATCGGTAAATTGCCATTATTTTTTGCCTTTACTTATTAGTATCATAAAGAAAACAAGGGGTATTTTTAACTTCGTTATTCGTTTGGCCCAAATTGATACAGATATTGCATGATTACTATTCGTGAATTGACTTCCCATGATGAGCTATATGATTTCGTTCACTTTCCCTTTTTATTGTATGGCGATAATCCATACTGGGCGCCGCCAATTATTAGTGATGAGCTGCAAAACCTGGATCCCCAAAAAAATCCAGTTTTCAATAACGTTGAGGTCAGATACTTTATGGCCTATCGGGATGAACAGCCGGTGGGGAGGATAGCGGCAATTATTAACCGGCTCGAAGTTCGCGAGCTGGATATCCCCAAGATACGTTTCGGATATTTCGATTTTATTGATGACCCGAAGGTTTCCGAAGCCCTGCTCAAGCAAGTCCGGCAGATAGGTAAAGAGAACGAGTTGGAATTTATGGAAGGTCCGCTCGGCCTTTCGAATATGGATAAGTCGGGTATGCTTGTAGAAGGATTTGATGAGCCAAACACGATGATTACGTGGTATGGATTGCCTCATTATTCCTCCCATATGGAGAAGTTGGGCTATAAAAAGGAAAAGGAGTGGGTAGAGTATGAGATTCAGATTCCTGAAAAATCCCCGGCGAAAATTGAACGTTTTTCAACGCTTATCAGGGAACGGTATAATCTTCGCGCGGTTCGTTTTTCGAACAGCAAAGAGATTCTTAAATATGCCGAGGAGATGTTTGATCTCATTAATAAAACCTATAGCGATTTAAGTACTTATATCCCTATAAAACCAGACCAGATTGATTATTACAAGGATCAATATCTTAAATTCCTTCACCCGGATTTTATTAATTGTGTAGCAGACGAAGATGGTAATCTCATTGCTTTCGCTATTACTATGCCCTCGTTCTCCAAGGCCCTTCAGCGAGCTAATGGCAAACTATTTCCTTTTGGATGGTATCACTTGTTAAAGGCGCGATACTTTCCCCGGAAAGCCTCCTTTTACCTGATAGGGATAAAGCCCGAATACCAGAACAAAGGGGTGACTTCGATTATTTTTAAGGAGATGAATGATGTATTTAGCCAATATGGAATTACCACCGTTGAAAGTAATCCCGAGCTCATAGAGAATGAAGCCATACGATCGCTTTGGAAAAATTATGAAAACAGGCTTCACAAAAAGCGCCGAACTTATAAGGATAGCTTATGAGTTGCGTTAGTGCTAAGGTCTCTGGTTTAATTAGCTGTTTAAGCAGAAATTGAACTATAGCAATAGAGAACAGGAATTCCCTGACAACAAAGTGTAAAAAATACCAGTATATTTTTGATGAATTACAACTTAATTCATCGATTATGGAAACATTATCAGCAACAACAATCTTCTGGTTACTGGTTTTAGGAGCAACAACAGGCTGGATAGTTGGTTATATAATTGGTAAGGAAGGTATTACATTGACAAGTAATGTTATATGGGGAATGATTGGTGCTCCCATCGTAGGTGTTTGTGCTTTATACGTTCAGATTAGTGGGGTTCTAGTATTTTCATTGCTTGGAACTTTAGCGATGCTATTTTTAGCAAACGTTTTCCATTTACACCATGTAGAAGATATTACCGGTGATATTAAACGAGGAATGCATATCTTGAAAAAGCCCTAAAATATGCTGGGACTAATTTTTGTATTTTGGTTGAGTTTGTATAAGAGGAAGTGTATTACCCCGTTAGATAAGCAATATCTATCTATTCACTCCCAACCAGCGATGGTCGTTTAGGTCTTCGATTTACTTCTTTTTCTTTCTTTTTACTATTTCTACTTGACCAGAGTTCTACATCCGTGTTAAAGGCAGCAGCCAGATGATGAGCCCGGAGGCTGGTTATTGGAAGATTACCCTCCATAATGCCCTGCACTTCAGTTTCAGGCATGCCTGAAACTTGAGAAAATTCTTGGGGACTCATATCCTTCTCTCGAAGATATTCCTTAAAAAGTTGAGCAGATGATTGATGCATAGTGCTGTGTTTATAGGTAATTCAAGTTGCGCACGATCTCTTAATGACTATTATAACGTACTATAAAAGTGATTTCGGAAAATTTCAAAAATTGTTTAGTACTTCTTACCCTCACTATTTATTGTATGGTCAAAGAAAATAAGAAAGGAATTGTAATGCGTTTCCTGTAAGGCAATAAAAAAAGCCCGCTTTAAAAAGCGGGCTTCAATATACCAAAAAATCTTGGCTAAAGCTTACTTATAATCAAGGCTTCGTACTTCGATAGCACTCAAGCCTTTGTCGGTTTCTTCAACGTCGAATTCTACATTCTCTCCGTCTTCAAGACCTTGATTATAGTCTAAATTTTCTACGTTATTGCGGTGGACGAAAACATCTTTACTTCCGTCCTCAGGCTCGATAAATCCATATCCTTTCTCAACATCGAACCATTTAACTTTACCTTGTTGTGTCATGTATACTAAGTATTGTGTTTATACACCTTAGATGGATCGTCAAAGAAGTGTTATCGTGTGATATCTCTATCTTGGATCTCAATTCTAAGATGGGAATTAAAATTATGTCTAAAGATACAATTCTGTTTTTGGAATGTCCATAGTCAACATAATTTTCAGATATTCTGATTTCAGTATTAATAAATTATTCTTTTATTAGTTCCTGTGCTTCCATACAAATATCGATCATTTTACCATTAGTAATCAGGGGGATTGTGAACAAATCAAAATCATTACTAACCATTCTTGTAATTCTTCTTTTGGGATTAGGATGGTACTTGTTATCAGAGGAAACCGCCCAAGATAGTCCGCAGCCTGCACCTGTTTACAGCGACAGTGTTCCTGATGCTGAAAGACCGGTATTTACGGCCCAAAAAGATACTATTGAAGACGATACAGCCCAAGAGCATACAACGCCTCCCCCCGTGGGTGAGGATCTGGCTCCCGGCACAGCATTGGTAAAAGCTGTTGTTATTTCTGATGATTTCAATAGCGAGGCGAATATGAATGTTACTGTCAAAGCAGAAGAAATTTTGGGATATGGTTCTGCGACATCACCGATAGCTGCCCAACAAGAGTTGATAATTAGTGTTGGAAGGTACCTGAAAAATAATGCAGGAGATAAAGATTTATTACAGAAAGGAAAGACTGTTTTTATGGTTATATCTTCTGATCAAGGGATGAGTCTCGGAGAGTCCCAAAGTAGTAAAAGATGGTCGCTGATTGAGATAAAATCACAATAATTAATTGAATATGATGCGCAGAGTGAGAAAATTTTATGGTGCCGTAGCTGGGTTATTAATAGTAGTGTTGTTGGGGGCCGGTATTTGGTATTTTGGATTTTTAGGGCAGGATACAAGTAAGATAGCTACAGAAAATACAACGCTAGATCCCGTTGAAAAGAAGAAGGCGCGAACCGATTACTTTTTTAATTTACTTCGCGATCCCGCCACAAATAGTATTCCTCCTAATATTCGTTCTCGGGAACTTAATCATGCCAAGCAGTTACCCGGTCGAAATGGCGGACTGCTGCGCAAATCGGGTACGGCAACGGCACAGCAAGTAGGGGATATCACATGGCACATGGCCGGACCCAATGATCTCGGCGGACGTACCCGGGCACTAGCTTTTGATCAGGACAATCCCAGTATCATATTTGCCGGTGGCTCCCGAGGCGGTTCTTGATGTGCGAAGTATTGAAGGATTACGCCTGGCAGAGGGAAGTGAAACAGAGCTGCAATTTACGGCAAACAGCTATCCGGTTAAGGTTTCGGGAGCTTCATCCAATAGGGATAATTATATTGTAAAAGGAATTACTGGTCGGGATACGGTTTATTATGAAGTAAAGGGTGATGCTCAAACGCAGATTTAACATCCCCATGAAAAGATGATTATGACAAAAGCATCAGCCGGGATGCAGATATCAGAACACAACCTGTTGCCGAACTATCCCAATCCATTTAATCCTGAAACACAAATTCGGTACCAGGTAGCTTCACAAGCGCAGGTTACCATTGAGGTTTATGATGTGTTGGGCAGAAAGGTGCGTACGTTGGTTGACGAACCCCAGGTGGGCGGTTCGTATACGGTTAGTTTTGACGGCAGTAACCTATCCAGCGGGATGTATTTTATACATTTGAAGGCCGGACAAACTGTTAAATTGCAGAAGATGACACTAATAAAATAGATTTTTAGCCATTTAGGTACTTTATTGAGAGATCTGGAACTATTAATCCTAAATTTGATAAAATTACTTCTGACCCACGTAATTATGTAGTAACTTAATTTGCATAACTTTTGTTACACCCTTACCCTATAAAAAATATATTAAAATAAAATTCAATATTTAAGAGGAGACTATTATGAAATTTTCTAAGAGCATTTTAGCAATAGTTGTATTTGCCCTAACGCTGGGAATTATGCCCCAGATGAGCATAGCCCAAACTAGTATCGGGGCTTCCTATGAAATTAGAAATGAGGATCCGCAAAATGGTTTTGGCCTTCGGTTAGAGCGCGAAATTCTTCAAAAACTTCCCATAGTAAACCTTTCTCTAAGAGGTCACTTCAGTTATTTTAATGAAGATATTTCATATGAGAACAGAACATATTCTACTGATATAACCAATTATGACTATGGCTTAGCGGCTGTTGGTGGGGTTTCCCTCGGTTTATTAAGTCCATATGTTGGGGTGGGGTTAGGAGCTTCCACGCTTGATGTAAATCGGGATAACCTTCCATCAGGATCACCATTGGATGGAGAAAGTGATGATAGTGCTATTTACTGGAACGGTTTTGTGGGAGCAGAGGTGAGTCCAATACCGATGCTTAAACCATTTGTAGAATATCGTTTTGAGGATATCTCTAATTACAGTGATGAACTTTCTGATATTCAAAATAGTACCGGCCGACTTATTTTCGGGGTTTCACTGTCATTCTAAAAATATACATTAATACAAAAAGCGGACGTTATTAAGGCGTCCGCTTTTTTATTTTAATTTATTTTAGTGATTGCTAAATAAGTGTACAGTCCCTTTTTTGAATGTAAAGGTCGTTGGTATTGTTCTTACTATCAATGAAAGCGCTTAATACTTTTTCATCTAACCTATATGGCAGATACAAAAACGACATATGATATTGATCTGAACAGCTACGTTCTGGATCCGCCTCAGCAAGAGGATCTTGATGAGCTGTTAAGGGTATGCCGTGAAAACCTGGAAGAGGTTGACGAGAACCTTGTTTCACGGGCATTTAAGCTCTGCTATGTGTCTCATGAGGGTATCGAGCGTGCTTCCGGTGAGCCCTACTACTATCATCCGGTGGCGGTAGCTAAAATTGTAGCATCAGAAATTAATATTGATGACGTTTCAGTCGTTGCCTCGCTGCTGCATGACACGGTCGAAGACACTGAAGTTACGCTCGATGACATCAAAGAAAAATTTGGCGATACGGTTTCGCATCTTATTGACGGCGTGACGAAGATTTCGGGTGTGTTTAAAAGCCGAAACACCAAGCAGGCCGAAACATTTATGAAAATGCTTCTGTCGATGGCAGAAGATATCCGCGTGGTGTTGATTAAGTTCGCCGATCGGCTGCACAATATGCGCACCATCCAGCATCTGCCGCGCGAAAAGCAGATGCAAAAGGCGACAGAGACCATGGAGCTGTATGCTCCGCTAGCCCATCGGTTTGGACTTTTCAACATCAAAAGTGAGTTCGAAGATCTCTGTTTTAAAGTAATCGATCCCAATTCCTATAAATTTATTGCTCGTAAGCTACGGGAAAAGAAAGAAGCCCGGGAAGCATTTATCGAGGAGTTTATGGAGCCTATCGATGAGGAATTGGATGACCAAGGCTTTACGTTTGAGATGAAGGGGCGACCCAAGCATATTTATTCGATCTTTCGGAAGATGCAGCGCCAACAAAAGCCCTTCGAAGAGATTTACGATCTTTTTGCTATTCGCATTATCCTCGAAGACCCCCACACCAAAGAAGATTGCTGGCGCGTGTATTCTATTATTACCGATTGGTATACGCCTATACCCAAGCGGTTTCGCGATTTTATTTCAGTACCTAAAGCCAATGGCTATCAATCACTGCATACGACGGTAATCACAAAAAAGGGACGCAAGGTGGAGGTGCAGATTCGCACCCGTCACATGGATGATATTGCTGAAAAAGGGGTGGCTGCACACTGGAAATATAAAGAAGGAAAAGAAGGCGGTTCTGAAACGCTGGAAAAATTTGTTCACTGGGTCCGTGATGTATTGGATAATCCTCGTCCCGACGCGGCCACCGAATTTGTTAAAGATTTTCAGCTGAATTTATATCAGGATGAAATTTACGTATTTACGCCCGATGGTGAGTTGCGAACCTTACCACAGGGGGCTACGCCTATTGATTTTGCTTTCGATATCCACAGCGAGATTGGTGAGCGGGCTATTGCGGCAAAGGTGAATGGTAAAATGGCTCCGCTTCGCCAGAAATTGGATATCGGTGATCAAGTAGAGATTATTACAGGAAATAAGATTAATCTAAATCCTGATTGGATTGATGACGTTGTTACCCACAAGGCTAAATCGCGTATTCGGCAATACATCAAACAGAAAGAACGCCAGAAAGCCGATGAGGGGCGAGAGATCTGGGAGAAGAAAGCCAAGCGCGCTAGTATTGAAATATCGGAGCAGGATCTTACCCGCATTGCCCAAAAACTGAAATTTGATTCCACCCAGGATCTGTTTTACGATATTGGTAAGGGTAGTTTTGATGTTAATGAGCTTTATAATGTTGTTAAGCAGTTTACCAGTAAGGGACGTATTGAGGAGAAGGAGGATGAAGATAAACCGGCTCCCGTAACGGAAGAGGAAATTCAGGAAACGTATATCAATGCGGCGCGGTCGATAAGTGATGACAAAGCACTGGTAATAAATGGTGAGCTTACTAACGTAAAATACAGTTATGCCAATTGCTGTAATCCTATTCCGGGTGATGATGTGATGGGGTTCATCAGTCGAACCGGTGATGTAAAGGTGCATCGATCAAATTGCAAGAATATTCATCACCTGATACAAACCGACGGCGAACGTATTGTGGATGTCTCTTGGGCGAAAAATATTGATTCCAAATTCCTTGGTGCTGTTAAGGTCATCGGTGAAGATCGCGTAGGTATGATCAACGATATTACGGATGTGCTTTCGAAGTCGCTGGAGACCAATATGAAGAGTATCAACGTAAATAGCGACAGTGGGATGTTTGAAGGTATTCTTACGGTCTATGTTGATGACATTGACCACCTTGGACGTATTGTTAATAAGTTGCAGAAAGTGGGAGGTGTAAAAAGCGTATTCAGGTACGAATAAGTTATTGTTTTCGTTACCACTTATCGAAGAGGATCATTTTTATCTCTGGGATAAAAGTAATATCATCAACCAGATAAAAAAGTTAGTGCTTTTCCACTATTATAAACCAGGGACATTACAAGAAAATAGTGGTGCATTATAGAGTTAAAAGATTATTTACAGACTATGATAACCTATACAAAAAGAGATATTGTAAGACGCGTAGCTGAAGAGATGGACGAACCAATGGTTCAATCTGATCCATGGGTAAATGCAGTGTTGGACGCTCTGCGTGAAACTATGATGGACGCAGATCCTACCTGTCGGATTGAATTACGCGATTTTGGTGTTTTTGAAGTGAAAAAGACGAAAGCGAAGCCGAAAGCCCGAAATCCGCGCACAAACGAAGAAATTTATGTGCCGCCTCATCGCAAAACACATTTTAAACCCAGTAAACTTTTAAAAGAATTTTTAAAGCAACCTCTTGATGAGGAGGAAGTAGAAGAAATGGAAGATTAGCCGTGGCAGAATATGGAAGAATAATCGGTATCGATGTAGGAACAAAATGGATTGGATTAGCCCGTACCGACTTATTAAAAACAGTAGCCAATCCGATAGGAACCTATCATGTTGATGACGTTTTTGAAGCACTTAAAGAACAGGTTGAAAATGAAAACGTAGAGAAAATCGTGGTAGGCTGGCCTCTTACTCCCGAAGGGGGTGAAGGGAGGGCCATCAAGATGGTTGAGGAGTTTCTGACAAAGCTTGAGGCACAGTTCCCTGATATCGATATAGCTAAAATTGATGAGCGTTATACTACAAAAGAGGCCGTTCGAGCAATGGTCGAGGCGGGAGTTCCCAAAATGAAACGGCGTGAATCAGACCGCGTAAATCAGGCCGCTGCCGCGATTATTCTTCAGAAATATATTGAACTTGTAAAAGCAGATAATGTCCGTATTACCGATCGTTACGTATGATGATGAGGTGCTTCGAAAAGAAGCAAAACCCGTCGAAGAAAACACTCCTGAAATTCAGCAACTTATCGATAATATGTTCGACACCATGTATAATTCTGATGGCGTCGGACTTGCTGCGCCCCAAATAGGCGAACTGCATCGAATTTTTGTAGCTGATGCCGGTCCCTTGACAGAAGAAGAGGGAGGAAGAAAATATGGTCCTTTGGCACTTATCAATCCCAAAATTACTTTCGAAAGTGAGGAGAAAGTTGATATGGAGGAAGGGTGCCTGAGCATACCGGGTGTTAACGCATCCGTGACCCGTCCAGAAAAAATTGTGGTAAACTATCTGGATCGTGACTTTAATAAGCAGGAGTTGGAAGTCGACGGCTGGCTGGCAAGAGTGATACAGCACGAAGCCGATCACCTCGACGGTATTTTGTTTTTGGATCATCTCTCCATGTTTAAGCGAAAATTGTTGAGCTCCAAGCTTAAGAAAATTGACGAGGGAAGTGTTGAGATAGATTATCCTATCGTTCCTAAAAAGCAGAAAGCCAAATAGAGGTTTTATGCGTATTGTATTTATGGGCTCTCCGGATTTTGCGATTCCCAGCCTGGAGAAATTGCACCAATCAGACCACGAACTTGTATCGGTAGTTAGCAATGTAGATAAGCGGCGCGGCCGACGTGCAAAACCATCCCCAACGGCAGTTAAAAGAAGGGCACTTGAATTGGACTTGCCGGTCATTGAGGTGGAAGAACTTGATGATTCTGGCTTTTATGACGAGCTCAAGGTATTAAACGCTGACCTCTTTGTGGTTGTCGCATTTCGGATTTTGCCACCAAAAGTATTGGATTTGCCTAAGAATGGATCCATTAATCTCCATGCTTCATTACTTCCCAAATATCGAGGGGCGGCCCCGATTCACTGGGCTATTATAAATGGAGAAGAGAAGACAGGTTGTACGGTGTTCTTTCTGGATGAAAAGGTTGATACCGGGAATATCATTATGCAGCAGGAAACTGATATTGGTGCCAATGAGACGACGGGCGATGTATACAAACGCCTGAAAAATATGGGCAGTAAATTACTAATTGATGCTGTTGATCAAATAGATCAGGATTCGTATCAGCTTCAGGAACAGGATCACGATAAAGCAACCCCGGCTCCCAAATTATTTACAGAGGATTGTAAGATCGATTTCAGTAAAACAGCAAAACAGGTTCACAATAAAATCCGTGGACTTAGTCCATTTCCTACGGCTTGGGCTATGCTGGATGATCTAAAGTTTAACATGTACCGCTCAGAAGTAGGCCCTTCCATAGATTTAGCTCCGGGACGCTTGCAGATGCATAACGATGATCTAATTGTGGGATGTAAGGATGGAAGCGTAGTCTTAAAAAAAGTACAACTGGAAGGAAAAAAGCGAATGAGTGGGAAGGATTTTATGAATGGTTATAACGGCCATGGAATGCTTCATTAAAATATCCTAAAAAGGGAATTTATTTTGACAAATAATCAGATAATTGTCATATAATCACTTTCAATTATATCCTACAATAAACAACTATTGATATGGATTTATCACCATTGCTGGATGCCGCAAAAAAGGGAGACTTGTCTCAATTAAAGAAGCTCAGTGAAGATGAGTATGATGTAAATGAGACTGCTAAAAGTGGTGTCACTGCCCTTATTCTGGCAGCCGAAAATAACCAGGCAGAGGTTGTCGAATTTTTACTAAGTGAAGGGGCTGATGTTAATGCCTCAACAACCATGGGAGGCACAGCTGTTAGCCGGGCAGCCGAAAATGGACATGTTGATATCATGCAGAAGCTGCTTGACCGCGGAGCGAAACCCGGTGATTTATCTCTTATTGCCGCTGCCCGTGAAGGAAAGTTAGAAGCAGTTAAGCTACTGATTGAAAAAGGTGCCGATGTCAATGCTGAGCAGAGATGGGGACAGACTCCTTTGATGCTTGCTGCCCGGGAAGGGCATTCCGATATTGTTAGTTACTTGCTGGCGAACAAGGCAAAGATAAGAGTGAAGGATAAAGATGGTCATTCAGCCTTATCACTGGCTTTGGATAATGATCATGTTGAGATCGCAAGCCAATTACGGCGGGCGGGTGCAAAGGGAGATGCTGCCCGGGAAACGGATGCTGTAATGGATGAGGAAGATGTTGATAATGAGCTGGATACAGATGAGTTCGATGACCTAATTGATGAAGAAGAAATCCCCGAGGATATTGATCTGGAAGAAGATGAAGATTAGCAACAAATTAATTCAGGAATTGTTTACAAAAGAGCTTTTGAACTCTTATTTTTAGTTGAAAATAAATAACACGCGATTTGATATCGTGAGAACTTTAACGAAGTAACTAAAAAAGGTTACAATTTATGGGTAAAATAAATATTGGTATTAATGGTTTCGGGCGCATCGGAAGATTGGTAACCCGATCTATTATGGCGTATCACAAAGACGACATTAATATTGTTGGCGTTAATGATTTAATGGATGCGGAGACACTTGCCTATCTTTTTAAACGTGATTCTGTACACGGCACCTATCCGGGTGAGGTAAGCTATACTGATAACAGTATTACGATAGATGGAATGGAAATTGGAATTTCATCAGAAAAAGATCCTGCAAATTTAAAGTGGGATGAGCGTGGTGCTGATATTATTGTTGAATCAACCGGATTATTCCGAACGAAAGAGGACGCTTCCAAACACCTTGAAGCTGGCGCTGAAAAAGTTGTTATTTCTGCTCCTGCCAAAGGAGATGGTGATGTTAAAACCGTAGTGCTGGGTGTTAATGAGGAGATCATTGATGACAGCGCAAAGATCTATTCTAACGCAAGTTGTACGACCAACTGTCTGGCACCGATGGTGAAAGTATTGAATGATTCTTTTGGTCTTGAAAAAGGATTCATGACGACCACACACGCTTATACGGGCAGCCAAAATATCCTTGACGGGCCGCACAAGGATCCTCGTCGCGGACGTACGGCAGCACAAAATCTTGTTCCGACTACCACGGGAGCTGCACAAGCCGTTGAATTGGTGTTGCCTGAATTGGAAGGAAAACTGGACGGCAGCGCTATTCGCGTTCCGGTACCGGATGGATCATTAACTGATCTGACTGCTATCCTGAGTAAGGATGTTACGGTTGAACAGGTTGACCAAGCGTTCAAGGATGCTGCCAATGGTGCTATGAAAGGAGTATTGGCCTATACAGAGGAAGAGTTGGTCTCAACCGATATTTTAGGGGATCCTCATTCTTGCATTTATGACAGCGGCTTTACTAAAGCAAACGGCAATCTTGTAAAAATTCTTGCTTGGTACGATAACGAAGCAGGATATTCGGCTCGAACCGTCGATCTGATTAAGAAGATAGCATAACATTTTTACTGCTGATGGAATCATATCTAATGATTCCATCAGTATATTTTTAATTCGGGACGTAGCGCAGTCCGGTAGCGCACTTCGTTCGGGACGAAGGGGTCGCTGGTTCAAATCCAGTCGTCCCGACAAACAAGGTCAGATTTAATCTGACCTTTTCCTTTTTAATAGATAGAAGAATATAACCTTATGATTGATTGGAAACAGGTGAATGAATATGCAGGAAAAGGTAATCCTGATCCACCCAAACGAATTGAAAAGTCCGAGGAGGAGTGGAAGAAAGAACTTACCGATGAACAGTTTTATGTGGCTCGTAAGCATGGAACTGAGCGCCCGGGCACAGGCGAATATTGTGAAAGTCACCAGCCCGGTTTGTATGCCTGTGTTTGTTGCGGAACAGAGCTCTTTGATTCTACAGAGAAGTTTGAATCAGGATCAGGATGGCCCAGTTTTGGGGAGCCGGTAAAAAGTAATGTAGTGAAATATGAGGCGGATTATAGCCACGGCATGCAGCGTATCGAGGCTTTATGTAATGTGTGCGATGCTCATTTGGGACATGTTTTTCCCGACGGCCCGGAGCCCACAGGACTAAGATTCTGCGTTAATTCCGCTTCTCTGCAACTGGTGGAGGAGTAAGCTAATAGCACGTGGAACAGCATATATTTAAGGCAGACCTGGACGGAGTATAATTTTTTCGGTTCATTTTTTGTAACTGGTTAATACTGTGGAATCGACTCGTCAACCTTCTCTGACCATGCAAGAATTCCGCCCTTGAGGTTATAGAGATTATCAAAGTCGTATTCTTCTTGAAGCTTATTGATGGCTTTTGCACTACGAACTCCGCTTCTGCAATGGACAACCACTTTTTTATCACGGCTGATTTTATCGGTCTTATTAAGTACGGTATCCAGTGGAATAAGCTCACCGCCCATTTCAGCAATCTCCACTTCGTATGGTTCTCGTACGTCGATGAGTTGTACCTCTTCCCCGGAATCCAGCCATGACTGGTACTGCTCAACAGTAACTTCGGGTACCTCTGATTTGCTTTCCTTTTGCTCTCCGTTAGTGGAGGGAATCCCACAGAATGCTTCGTAATCGATTAGTTCTGTAATTTCTGGGTTTTCGCCCCGCAGCGGGTTGTCCTCATTCTTAGTGACATTTACTTTTCGGGTGCTGAAATCCTGGGCATCAAACAGAAACAACTCCCCTGAAAGTGGCTGACCAATACCGGTAATAATTTTAATAACTTCGCTGGCTTGCAGGCAACCAATAATACCGGGTAATACGCCTAGTACACCGGCTTCTGCACAGTCTGGAACTAACCCGGGAGGAGGCGGCTCGGGAAACAGGTCGCGGTAATTGGGGCCGCGATTTTCTTCTTCGTCCACATAATTGAATACCGAAAGCTGTCCCTCGAATTGAAAGATAGAGCCGTGGACATTCGGTTTATCCAGCATCACGCAGGCATCATTAATAAGATAGCGTGTGGGAAAGTTATCTGTACCGTCGGCTACCACATCATACTGGTCAAGGATCTCCAGTGCATTTTCGCTGGTTAGCCTAGTTTCGTGTATTTGAATATTGATGTGAGGATTAATTTCCTGCAGACGTTCTTTAGCTACTTCCACTTTAGAACGGCCAACATCTGAAGAACCAAACAGGATTTGCCGGTGTAGATTGCTGGCCTCAATCTTATCAAAATCAACAATGCCTATGGTGCCAACCCCTGCCGCGGCCAGATACTGCAGCATCGGGGCTCCGAGTCCGCCGGTTCCCACAGCTACAACTTTAGCAGCCTTGAGTTTCTTTTGTCCCTCCATTCCAAATTCTGGAATGGAAAGGTGGCGGCTGTAATGACCAAGTTCATCATTTGAAAAGTCGATGTTTTTCCATGTATTCATAATAGTCTGCTAATCTGATTAGGTGATAGTTTGGAGCACTTTTTTGCCTACAAAGGCAGATGATAACATCCTCCTGCAATGGCCGGTACGATACTAATTTCGGTATCAGCTTCGAGCTCAATAGCATTATTATCGGCGGGATTTACTTCTTCGTCACCGATATAGATTTTAATATAGGACCGGACGTTTCCCTCGTTATCGAGCATATTTTCTTTTACTCCGGGATATTCATTTACAAACTGGTCGATTGCATCAGATAACGTCTGTTTATCGGTAGTGAAATCCCGGTTTTGGTCGGTAAATTTTCGTAATGGGGTTGGGATAATAATCTTAGCCATTATACTCGTGTCTTAGATTTTTGAGTTGAATATTCTGTTATTTCGATCTTCTCCTCGTCAAATTGCCGTTCTTTGTTGAGTTGCCATGAAGATGTGTCAACGACCTCTCCATCTTGTACAGAAATAATGATGTAGGAAAACCACGGCATGGCTACTTCCCGGTCGTGTTCGGATGGTCTGGCCGGGTGATCTGGATGCGAGTGATAGACTCCAAGTAGAGTTAACCCATGGTCGTCGGCATATTTTTCTGCTTTCTGATAGTCTTTCGGATCAACTTGAAAGCGCCGTCGCTGATCGCCTTCTTTGCTATTTTCCACTTCCCAAACTAGTTGAATTTGACGGTTTCCATTTTCTATTCCGAAGAAAAAGCCGCAGCATTCATTTGGATAGTCCGCCTCGGCATGGCGATGTATTTTACTCAGCGTATCCCGGTCGATTTCTAATTTAGTACTCATATTTATCTACTTTATTTGTGTTAGAGTTTCCCCGTATTTGCTTCCGTCATCGGGAAATATGGTTACAATTGTTCCCTCATCAATTTCTTCAGCCAACTGAAGAGCACCAACCAGGTTTGCTGCTGCAGAAGGACTTAGTAGCAGTCCTTCATTTCGGGCTGTTTTAGGAATCAACTCGTAGGCTGACTTAGTGCTAACCTCTCTAATTTCATTAGGAATGGTATCGTCATAAATATCGGGGACAATAGCTGTTTCTATATGCTTCCATCCCTCCAGACCGTGCATGGCGATATCAGGCTGTAGAGCAGTAAGTTGTATTTCAGGATTAAATTCTTTGAGTTGTTTTCCCGTGCCACAGAAAGTACCCGTAGTTCCGAGTCCGGCAATAAAGTGCGTAATACAACCCTCTGTTTGTTCAATAATTTCGGGACCGGTAGTGTGGTAATGGGCTTTCCAGTTGCTGGGATTACTGTACTGATCGGCGTAGTAGTACTTCTTGGGATTATTTTTATATAGAGATTCTGCGACTTTTTGTGCCTCATCGGTGCCGCCGCTGCGCGAAGTAAGATGCAGATTTACACCAAGCGATTTCAGAATATCTTTACGTTCATCCGATGCATTTTCCGGAAGACATAATGTCATAGAGATTCCCAAATGTGCAGCTATGTGAGCATAGGCAATACCCGTATTTCCACTGCTGGCGTCGAGCAAATGCTTGCCTCTCGTTAATTCTTTACGTTGGATGGCGTCGTAAATAATTTGATATGATGGGCGTGACTTCACACTGCTACCCAATTGCTGCCATTCCAATTTTGCATAGATAGTTACGTTCTTATTTGGATTGAGATTTGAAATTGGGAATAAAGGAGTGTTACCAATAAAGTTGCCGAGCCGATCGACTTTGTCAGCCAAGGTGTATTTAGTTTGTTCTTTCAGTTTAGGAGTCTTCATAACGAAAAAGAGATTATCGGGACGAAATATTTAGGTCAAACGAAGTCGTTTAACCTTTAGAATTCGCTAAATTGCCGCTTAAGTTTGAGAAGAGAGCCGTTCTTATTAAACGGTAGGAAACTTTAGCTACAACAACAGCAACAAACACCACAACAATAGTGAGCAAAGAGAGGTGAAAAGAATGTGTTGGTTACTATTGTCAAAATGGTAGTGACTTGGAAAATTTCTTTGAATACTAAATTTAAGGATTTTTTATCTTCATACCAGAAAACGCAAACGGAGAATGATAGCTTGGCGTTCCAATTTGCTTTCAAAAAAAGTTGTCAGGTTAATTCGCCTGACAGAATCACTTATGCAGATTTTATTTCGTAACTGTAAGAAATTTCAGATCCCTTTTCCAAGGCTTTGGAGACCGAGCAATATTTTTCTAGGGATAGGTTAATAGCTCGTTCGACTTTTTTATCTTCCAGATCGCCGGTAAAAATAAATTTCAGCCGGATCGTTTTAAATTCTGAATAAGTTCCGGCAGATTGTTTGTCACCATCCACAATTACTTGTAGATCTTCCAGCGGTTGTTTCTGCTTTTCCAGAATTCCGATAATATCAATGGCACTGCATCCGCCAATACCTGCAAGCAATAATTGCATTGGACTGAATCCTCCTTCAATTCCTCCTATTTCGGTTGTCCCGTCCATGTGAATTTTACCGCCCTCCTCATTTTGGGCTTCCATGTGGAGATCTTGAAGATGATCGATCGTGATTTTCATAAAAAAGAATTTTTTCCTGGAAATTATGCTGAATAAAGTACAAAAACACCGTTAGTTAGCAAAGTGAGGGATATAATTTTTAGCAGATAATCTGCCGCTTGCTTTCTTGTTTAGTTCTTTTAATTTGAAACGAACAAATATAAAATAACGGGGAATGATTTGAGTGACGAAACTAAGCAATTTGTACCGTACGTTCGAGCGGAGGATGATTATCCGCAAATAACATTCAAAGCTGTAATTCTGGGAATTTTGCTTTCGGCTATTTTAGCCGGTGCCAATGCCTATCTGGGATTAAAAGTAGGGATGACGGTTTCTGCCTCCATTCCGGCGGCCGTCATTTCCATGGCAGTATTACGGTTGTTTAAAGAGTCAAATATCCTGGAAAACAATATTGTACAGACAGCGGCTTCGGCCGGTGAATCATTGGCTGCAGGAGTTATTTTTACGTTACCTGCCCTTATTTTACTTCGCTACTGGTCAGATTTCCCTTTCCTTGATACGATGGCTATTGCCATGTTTGGGGGTGTACTGGGAGTACTTTTTACCATTCCACTGCGAAGAGCTCTTATCATCGAGAAGAAACTTAAATTTCCGGAAGGCGTTGCTACAGGTGAAGTATTGAAAGCTGGAACCGAAGGTGGTAAGGGCATTATACAAATTGCTTGGGCGGGCCTTGCTGCTGCACTGTATAAGTTGGGACAAACAGGGTTTAAGTTGTTTTCGGGATCAGTAAGCGGATCGGTAACAGCTGGGAATTCGATTTTTGGGATGGGAACAGAACTGTCGGTGGCGCTCTTGGGGGTTGGATATATTGTAGGATTAAATATTGCGGTACTCGTTTTTGCAGGGGGACTCATTTCATGGTTATTCGGAATTCCACTGTATATGGCATTTGCAAATCCTGCTGATGTCGCCGAAGTGGTTGGAAACATGAGTGGCTACGATGCGGCTCTTGAAATCTGGAGTCAGAAGATTCGCTATATGGGTGTTGGAGCTATGGTGGTCGGAGGTATCTGGGCGTTGATTTCACTTGCCAAACCACTGAAGGATGGTATTATATCATCATGGGAAGCGGTAAAAAAAGCTCGTTCCGGGAAAAGTGCTGATATACCACGCACTGAGCGTGATATGCCAATTAATTATGTATTGTGGGGTATTATTGGATTGGCTGTTCCGATATTTATCATCTTTACCCAGGTTATTGATACAACGCATCTGCCGGTATCGAGCGGACTGTATTGGACGACAATGGGAATAGGGGCCATGTTTTCGCTGGTTGCCGGCTTTTTATTCGCCTCCGTCGCCGGATATATGGCCGGTCTTGTAGGATCATCGAATAACCCTATTTCTGGCGTAACCATTGCTACCATTTTAGCGACTTCACTGATACTGTTGGCCCTTTTGGGTACACAGCTTGACTTCTCGGTTGATACGGGAAGAGCCCAAGCAGCTGCAGCTGCGGCAATTCTGGTTGGTGCAATGGTGGCCTGTGCTGCGGCTATTGCGGGGGATAATATGCAGGACTTAAAAGCTGGTCAGCTGGTAGGGGCAACCCCATATAAGCAGCAAATTATGCAGATTGTGGGGGTCGTTTCGGCAGCATTGGTAATTGCTCCCATATTGAGCTTGTTGTTTAATGCCTATGGGTTAGGTGGAGTGTTGCCACGTGAGGGTATGAGCTCGGCCGAGATGTTAAGTGCTCCACAGGCTACACTGATGCAATCGGTGGCTGAAGGGGTTTTTGCCAGAAATTTGGAATGGAATATGATATGGATTGGGGCTGTTATTGCTGTGGCTATAATTATTTTGGATAAAATACTCGAAGCGAAGGAGTTTGAGTTCCGTACGCCTGTACTTGCGGTTGCAGTCGGTATCTATCTGCCGCTTGAACTTACAGTGCCAATTTTTATCGGGGGAATGATTGCATGGTGGGCCGGACGTATGGTGGCCAACCGGGCCAAACGTGAAGGAGCAGATGTGGAAGAGGCTAAAACCAAAGCCGAACGAAGGGGACTATTATTTTCATCGGGATTGATTACCGGGGAAGCGCTAATAGGTATTGTGTTGGCCATTCCGTTTGCCATTCAGGAGAGTACCGATGCACTCCGATTGGTTCCGGAATCATTTGCACCTTTTGCTGACTGGCTGGGCGCATTGGCAGCAGTGTTTTTTATAATTTGGCTATACAAAGTAGCCGTTAAGAAATAATCAAATATTAATATAAACAGGGTGTAGGATGAAACAGCATACTATAATATTCGGGTTGATATTGCTATTGACAATTGGATGTGGGCAAAAGATGTCGGATACCGGGGACTCAGAGGTTGTTCCGGAGCCACAGTATACGCTCTCAGCCGATCAAACACATAGCAGTTGGAGCAGTACCATTGAGCCGTTAATTCGGGTAGAGTCGGGATCGGTGATTGAAGTGAATACGGAAGAAGCTTCTGACAAACAGCTGAATCCTGAATCGACAGTTGAGGATATTAAGAATTTGAGCTTCGATCCCATCCATCCGCTGACGGGTCCGGTATTTGTTGAGGGTGCTGAGCCGGGCGATATCCTGAAAGTAAAACTACACAAAATAGAATTAGGCAGCTGGGGATGGACAGGTATAATTCCGGGGTTTGGATTTTTATCAGATGAATTTGACGAGCCTTGGATTAAGACGTTTGAGTTTGATGAGAACTCAAATACGGCTGCTTTCTCAGATGAGATAAATATTCCTTTAGAGCCTTTTCCCGGTGTGATGGGCGTGGCTCCGGCAACCGATTCTATGCTGTCAACAGTGCCACCACGCGCTAATGGTGGTAATATGGATGATCCTCACATGACGGAAGGAACTACGGTATACTTTCCTGTACAGGTAGAAGGGGCCTTGTTTTCTATTGGTGATGCTCATGCTGCCCAGGGCCTTGGAGAAGTTTGCGGTACGGCAATTGAAACGCCTACGCGCATTATTTATGAAGTGGAAGTAATCAAGGATGACCGCAAAATTCAGGAGCCGCAATATGAGACGGACGACTATTATGCGGTAACCGGCTTTGGCAAAACTATTGATGAGGCGGCGAAGAAGGCAACACGTTATATGATCGATTACCTTGAAGAAGAACACGGCATGGATCGTAATGATGCTTATGCGCTATGTTCATTGGCGGGAGATTTAAAAATTGCTGAAGTGGTGGATGTACCACATATGTTGGTAACTATGCATATTTCGAAAGAGGTGTTGGGAACCCAAAAACAATACAATTTCGAATAAATGAAGAATACAGCTTTAATTACCGGAGCTTCGAGTGGAATTGGCAAAGATCTGACCCGTATTCATGCTGAAAAAGGGGGCGATCTCATTATTATCGCTCGAAGAGAAGAAAAGCTGAATGCGCTTAAACAAGAGCTTGAAACCGCATATGATATAGAAGTGCAAGTTATTGTAAAAGATCTTACCGATTCCAATGCTTGTGAAGAGATTTATTCAGAGGTTGCCGAGTCTGGAACCGAAGTCGAATACTTGATCAACAATGCCGGTTTTGGAGGTCATGGCAAGTTTCATGAGCAAGATCGAGGTTACCAACAGCAAATGATAGATCTGAATATCAAAGCCTTAACTAAGCTTACAAGATTATTTTTGCCGGGGATGGTCGAACGCAATAGCGGGCGCATTTTGCAGGTGGCAAGTACGGCAGGATTGGTACCCGGGCCGTTGCAAGCCGTCTACTTTGCAACTAAATCGTTTGTGCTTTCACTAAGTCAGGCAATTGCAGAGGAAGTATCTGACACGAATGTTACATGTACAGCACTTTGCCCTGGCGCTACTGATACTGAATTTGTTGAACAAGCAAACCTCGAGGGTACGAATCTAATTGAATCGGGCATGGAAACTTCACGATCCGTGGCCGAAAAGGGTTATAATGCCATGATGAAGGGTAAGCTAATAGAAATTACCGACTTCAAGCTAAAGATAACACTTGATTGGATTGTGCCGCTTATGCCACGAAAGATTGTTTTAAAAACGTCACGGAAAACGCAAGAAAAATAACTGCTATTTCAGTTGATCATCACTTTTTCCCGTGGCGCTCTTCAAGGTTTTGGACGATCCTTTGTAAGGGCACTCCCTTTTCTACCAATAAAACCAGCAGGTGATAGGTTAAATCTGATACTTCATCAACTAGATTGTGGTCCTTATTTTTTGCTTCAATAATTGTTTCTACTGCTTCTTCTCCAACCTTTTGTGCAATTTTATCGATCCCATCGTTAAATAGAGAAGTGGTATACGAATTTTTCGGCATTTCTTTTTTTCGGCTGATAATCAGCTCTTCTAGGTCGCTGAGAAAATTTAAATCCTTGGCAGGTTTAAAATCCTTTTGATGAAAACAGGATTGTTCACCGGTGTGGCAAGTAGGTCCCTTCGGATGAGCTAATAAAAGTAGCGTATCGTCATCACAATCTTGTTGGATATCAACAACATCGAGATGATTGCCGGAGGTTTCCCCTTTTGTCCAGAGCCGTTGCTTGGAGCGGCTAAAAAATGTGACCCGCTCTTCTTCAAGCGTTTTTTTAAGGGCTTCTTTGTTCATGTATCCAAGCATCAACACTTGAAAATCATCGGCGTCTTGAATGATAGCGGGAATAAGTCCGCCACCTTTTCCAAAATCTAGAGAATCAATATCTATCATAAATGCAGTTAATTAAATGGTATTACGAACAGATATATTTGCTCGCTGAAGTTCTTTTTTTAGGTCGCTTATACCTATTTCTTGAAAGTGAAAAATACTGGCAGCCAGCACCGCATCGGCATGTCCTTTTTTAATAGCATCGATACAGTGTTGTTTTGTGCCGGCACCGCCGCTGGCAATAACGGGGATAGTAGTAAATTCGTTGACTTGTTGTAACAGTTCAATATCAAAGCCCTCTTTGGTACCGTCTTGGTCCATACTAGTAAGGAGAATTTCTCCGGCACCGCGTTCTTCCACTTCCTTAATCCACTTAAGAGCATTTTTACCGGTGTTCTTCGAGCCGCCCGAAATAAAGACGATCCATTCATCCTTAATACGTTTGGCATCGACAGCAGCTACAATACATTGAGATCCAAACTGTTTGGCTGCCTCGTTAATTAAATCGGGGTTGCGAACAATAGCACTATTTAAGGACACTTTATCGGCGCCTGCATGCAGAAGTTCGGCGATTTGTTCAGTATTGCCGATACCTCCACCAACGGTAAATGGGATATCGATCTCAAGAGCAATTTTTTTTACGAGATCAATCAGGGTTTTTCGCTTTTCTTTGGTAGCCGTAATATCCAAAAATACGAGTTCATCGGCACCTTCATCGGAATAACGTTTAGCTAGCTCGACAGGATCGCCGGCATCGCGCAGTCCCTCAAAATTTATGCCTTTGACCGTTCTTCCATCCTTAATATCCAGACAAGGGATGATGCGTTTGGCAATCATGTAACAAATGTTGTTCTCGTTGATCTTACTAGTAAACAGACAAATATAGAAAATCTTACCGTAATGGGTTAGCACTCATTTGTTTCTTTCGTTAACAAGAATAAAGTTTATGAAGTGGGAAAAGGTCGGAAAAATAGGTTATCAAACACTATTTTGGATGATAGAGTGGGGATTTAAGCTGTGCGCCGTAGTGGCTGGATCTATCACGCTGGCAACTAAAGGAACGTTTGGAATGAAGCTAGGAACGGGGTTTGGAGCTTTGTCTGATGGACTTCGAAAACTGTTCAGTTTCTTCGAGCGTTTCAATGAAATTAGCTGGGTTGTTCAGGAATACCATCAAATTGGCAGTGCTGAGTTTCAGGAGCTACATGGTCTGGCTCCGGTTGATCGGCTAATAGCTTTACTGAATGGCTTTTTTGTCTTTTTACACCAAACTTTAACCAATCTGCTGCAACAACCAATAAGCAGTATAGCTGCCACGGTTTTCGTTTTTGGATCATTTTATTTGCTTGCTCGTATTATCCGATTTGCTCGACAGAAGGGGCGCAAATCCTGGCTATGTCGGTTTGAATTACGATTGGGTAAGAAGGTTTTCAGCAAAGATCTCGCACGTTCGAAACCCAAAGAATCTAACATAGCAAAGAATAGTCAAAATTCGCTGGGTCAATCAATCAAAGAGTTTTTCCCGAAGCTAACTTAAACTGATTATAAATTTTTATGAGTAGGAATCCTGCTAGCACTGTTTTTTGTATTATGTAGCGAAGGCTAATACTAAAACCTATATATTATGGCCCAATCAGAAGAATGTCCCAAGTGTGGAGCAACAGCAGTCGATCCCTGTCAGAAAGAACAGCAGATTGATTGTGTTCGAGAAGATTGATTGTTTGCTTTAAAAAATTAATGAAAAGGCTGCGGTTTAACCGTGGCCTTTTTATTTTAGAGGCCATTTAGGAGAAAAGTAAGTTATAACTGATAATAAACTGGTATAATGAATACTGAAAAGACGGAAGAACAGCTTTTTGCCAAAATAGAAAATGAAATTAAAGATGAGGGGTTTACAATCATTGACAAAGATTGGGATCGTCCGTGGGGCGGTTTTTTTGTGATAGATGAGGAACAGGCACCGGAGTTTACTAAAGTGTATTTTGGCAATGAAGATATTGAGAATCTGAAGATATCAGAAAAGTTGAGTCCCAAGATTTTAGTTGTACAACCGGAAAAGCGATTATCTTGGCAGTATCATCACCGACGGGCTGAAATATGGCGGGTGCTCGAAGGTCCGGTTGGAGTTATGACTAGTGATACCGACAAACAGCAACCAGTAGAGAAATTGGAATCCGGTGAGTATGTAAAGTTAAAACAGGGCGAACGCCATCGTTTAGTTGGGCTTGATGACTGGGGAATATTAGCTGAAATTTGGCAACACACTGATCCCGATAATCCTTCTGATGAGGATGATATTGTGCGTGTGCAGGATGACTTTGGGCGATAGAGGTTATTCTGCTGAATGGTATTTGTGCATCTCTTTGAGAGATATGTTGCCTTCATAGTAAGCACGTCCGACAACTACACCATATTGTCGCTGATTCGATAAAGCTTGTAGATCTTTAGCACCCGAAACGCCGCCCGAAGCAATGAAATTTAGTGCTGGAAATTGTTCTGATAATTGTTGATATAACCCCATATTTGGTCCTTCAAGCGTACCGTCTTTAGAAATATCAGTACATAATACGGTAGAAAGACCGAGGTCTATCATTGGTTGTAAAAAGTCATTCAACGACTTGTCGAGCGTTTCCAGCCATCCTCCATAAGCTACTTTGCCGTCTTTCAGATCCATTCCCAGTATTGCTCTGTCACCGTAGTCCTCAAGCACTTTCAGCCATTTCTCGGGACTTTTAACAGCCATCGAGCTGCAGATAATATTTGATACTTGCTGCTCAATAAGCATCGTGGCATCCCCATAGCTGCGAATGCCGCCTCCCGTTTGTACGGACAGATCGAGTTCGCTAATGATTTCTTTGATGTACTTTAGATTAACGAATCTTCCTTCTTTTGCCCCGTTTAGATCTACAATGTGAATATGATTAAATCCGGCTTCTTTAAATTTTTTTGCTTCGGAAAGGGGATCATCATTATAAATGGTAGCCTTTTCATAATCGCCCTTGTGCAGGCGGACTACCTTTCCATCGAGCAGATCAATAGCGGGAATAACTTTCATTGAGGAAGTTTTTTTAGAATTAGATGGGAAAGTAAAGAAACAGGCAGAGAGTTAACAGATTAGATAACAGAATTGTTTGCCATCAAAATGAGCATTTCTCAAAATCTTAATACGACCACTTGAGTCTAAAGAAGAACAGGTTTGGTGTAGGCACTGTCTGACGAAATACAGCTCCTTTTAACAATTGTGATAATATTAGAAAGTCGATGTTTTCAGTCACAGATATTGAAACTTGTGGTATAGCAATAAATATGGACCGGTCAAAGCTACCCATAAAGCTGAGGTTCCCATTTATAAGGGGATGAATCTGGTAAGAACCGTTAATTAGAAATCCCGATTTGGCAATAAAAAGATTATCAGCGCTGGGTGGTTCTACAAGCGAATTAAGTGGATTTCCTCCTTGGTTATATCCTCCGTTATAAAGTAGTTCTCCCTGGAGATACAAACCATTCGACAGCATATAATCCAATCCGGTTGTGGCAGTAAAATGGCCGGTTTGTTCAAAAAATTGATCTTCGGGATGAAAATATGAGACTTCTCCTTTAAAACCGGCATCACCAAGGTAACCCGCCCATCCCGTACCAAGTGTTAGATTATCCAGGTAGTGTCCGCCAATAACCTGGATATCATAACTTCCCCAGCTTGTTCGTACTATACCTGCGATAACAGATTCAGACCAGTTTTCGGCTAATCGGATGCCAGCCTCAAAACTGGAAGCGTAACTCCAATTGTACTGAACAGTTAGGGCATCTACGCCGGGCCGCTCTTCATAATCAAAATCCAAGAAAGCATAATTGTTAAACAAGTCGTTGGGATTCCAAACATAAGTTCGCCCCCAGTTGACGCGCTGTCGTCCGCCATGAATTTCCCACGGACCATTGATATAGCTTAGGTGCATCCGATCAATGTTGGAATGCATCAGGGAGTGATCAGTCCTGAACCATACCCAGGAGAGATCAAAATAATTGGGATCTTGTTCGTAAAATTGCTCAATTCCGGGTGTGTTGTTAACGGTATAACCATTGAGGAGTCGTGTTCGAAGATCGGCTCGAAATTCGAAATGATCAGATAAAGTCCAGTCGCTTTCAATCCGGTGGTGGAGGATATTGTCGTAGCGGATAGTATTGAAATCATTGTTTATGCTGATTTGACCAAGTTCTTTTACATATCCCCCGATATCTACCTCTTGTGCAAAAGTGGTTTGAAAGCCAAGTAAAAGGAGAACAACTGTCAAATATGCTTGTCCGATATTATTCCGCAAAAACCCACGGATAATGTGCAGGGTATCACAAAGAAACCCTCTGTAAACTTTTGTGTCATCGTCGTGTAATTTCGTGTTATGCTTCGCAAACATGGGCATTATCTTACTTCATCCTTGTCGATTTTTCCATCCACGAGCGTAACTACCCGGCGCGCTCGGTCGATCACTCGCTGATCGTGTGTTGAAAAAACAAAGGTCATTTCCTCCTTTTCGTTTAGCTCGAGCATTAGATCCAGCAAGTCAGCGCTTGATACGGAATCGAGGTTGGCAGTTGGTTCATCAGCCAGCACAAAGTCCGGTTTGGAAGCAAGGGCCCGCGCAACAGCTACACGTTGCTGTTGTCCGCCGGAAAGTTCAGTTGGGCGCTTGTCGATTTTATCGGCTAATCCTACTTCTTTGAGCAGGGATATGCTTTTTTCGCGACATTCCTTGTTGGGACGTCCTTGCATTTGCATAACAAAAGAAACGTTTTCCACGGCGGTAAGCACAGGGATCAAATTGTAGGCCTGAAACACAAAGCCGATATGATGGAGCCTAAAGTTGACGATTCCCCGATCAGACAAGGAGGACAGCTCTGTTTGTTGAATGATTGTTTTGCCTTCAGTAGGTGTATCCAGGCCTCCGATGATATTTAACAGCGTTGTTTTTCCTGATCCGGAGGGACCAACGATGGCCGTAAACTCTCCTTTATTGATTGTCAGATCTACACCATTAAGGGCGTGTACCGGTACTTTATCCGGATTGTAAACTTTGGTAAGTCCATGTGTTTCAATAACGGGCATAGTGATCTAATTCATTTTTCGGATTGCTTCAACAGGATTCAACTGTAGCGTTTTCCAAGCCGGATATATGGCTGAAAGTAATGCTGCCACGGCAATTAAGAGTGTGATATTTAGATAGTAAATAGGAGGTAGGCTGGGATAAATAACCGTGCTTAATCCGTAAGCATTCATCCCTTCAGCAAAGGCTCCCAAGTCAATTCCGGTGCTATTATAGTATGAGATCGTAAGCCAGCTGAGGACAAGCCCTGCCGGCGTTCCGACCATCGTTAAGAATATCGTTTCATACAAAACCATGGAAAACACGCGTGATTTATTCATGCCTACGGCTCGAAGCATTCCCAGCTCACGCGTTCGCTCCAACACTGCCATCAGCATCGTATTAATTATGCTGAATACCAAGGCAATGATTATGATGATCATGACGATGTACATCATAAGATCAGTCATTTCGTAGGTGTACTTGAGTTCCGGTGCTGCTTCGCCCCAGGTTGTAATATTTAGATCTGGGAATTCTTTTTGAAGCTGACTTGCATGCGTATCGGCTTCACTGAAATCGGACAATGTTAGATGAATACTGTGGACTTGTTGGTCAAGGCCCATTAGGTTGTTTAAACCTTTTCGGTTAACAAACACATTGCCTTCGTCGAACACGGAGCTGAAGCTATCGAAGATGCCGACAACTTGGAATGCACCACCTGTTATATTTCCGTTGGTATCTTGAAAATTTAGCACCATCCTGGATTTTAACGCCAATCCCAGTCGGTCAGCCAGATCGGAACCGATGATAACAGGATTTCTATACTGCTCGGCGGGCATGCTACCATTAATCAAATAATTTTCTACGCTGTGAGTACTATCGGGAATAATTCCGCGGATGGTTACGCCATAGCTGTTGCGCGCACTTTGAGCCAATCCACTTGCCAAGCTCTGCGTTGAAAGGTCTGTAGTATATGGTTTTTCCTCCAGGTTGGTGAGCACATTTTCAGCCTGAGGGATATAATACTCGGGATTATAGAGGTCTTCGAATTCTGGATGACTTAGTTCGATATGAGGAACGGTCAGATGAAACTGGTCTTCGAGATATCCTTGAACCATGCCCGTAAAAAAAGCGGAAAGAAAAACTCCGGCCCATGTGCCAAGCAGTACCGCTATAATGACAACCCCACTGCGAGTGGGATTGCGCCAGACATTTTTCCAACCGAGTTTTATGATGTTCTTAATCATCGTTACCCTCTCATAGCTTTTATAGGATTAAGTCGACTAGCTCTGATAACCGGAATTAAACTAAAGAGAAGGGTTATGATAAGAATAATGATGGCTTGCCAAACAAAAATTGAAGGCTCTGTTGAAAATTGGAGCATAGGTTGCAGGCCATAGTTTTCCATGGTGGTAGCCATATCGCCGGTAAGTTGGATAGGATTTATATTGAAATACCAAGAAATTGGTAAACTCAATAAAATGCCTACAGCACTGCCCAGGATAGCGATTGTTAGGATTTCAACAGCCAGGATTGTAGCGAGCCTGTGGCGTGGAGTACCTATGGAGAGCATAATACCAAATTCGTAGGTCCGCTCGGTAATCATCATCAATAGGGTGCCAAGTATGCCAAATCCTACTACCATGTACAGGACTGCCAAAATAATATAGCCGCTCACTCGGTCTACCTCGATTCCCTGAACTAACTCGGGCATTAGCTCCTGCCAGGCCATGACTTCGTATCTTTCGGTTGATAACTTGTTTCTGATATGTTGAACGATATGATCAACATGTTCGGGGTCATCAATAATCAAAGCGGCACTTGTGAGTCGATTATCAGCTGCCAAGAATTGCTGAGCCTTATGAAGTGGTAGCATAACGAGACTTTTATTTAGTTCAGGGTTGGGCAAGGTTATTGTTCCTTTTACCGGATACAGGCCGGTAGCTGACATACCCCGAAAGCCCTGTCCAAGCAATACCAAGCTGTCACCCAGTTGAATATTGAGACGCTCCAGCACATCACGCCCCACAATAGCTGCTTTCTCATTATTTTGTTGAAAATAGCTGCCCGATTGCAGTCTGCTTTGGGGATTCATCAAATGCTGTTCAGACTTAACATCAATACCAATGATCATAAGCGGACGACTTTGTTGCTTTCCGGCTCCCAGGGCAAACGATTCAATTCGGGGAACTACAGCGGTAACTCCTTTTGATTCTTTGAGAATATTTAGCAATGAATCAGTAGCAACAAAACTGTTTTCCAGTGTTTTGTCATCCCAATAGCCGTTTGCATGCACTTGAGCATACCCGCTGAAGCTGCCTACAGTGGTATCAATCATATCTTTATACTGCCCTTCCTGCATGGATCGCATCACCGCTGATAATAATACAGCAACAGCGATGGAAGTCACCGTGATGAGCGTCCGGCGTTTATTCCGCCAGATATTTCGCCATGCCAGTTTTATCGATAACATTTCCCTAATTTATCCTTTTCATGTTTTGTATGCTGAAGAAACGTTCTGAAATGTCGATATCGAATTGGATGTCCTCATAGATCATAATTGTTTTTTTGCCGTCCTCTTGTAGCGGAATCATTTCCAGTCGGGTTGGGATTGTGCGTCCACTCATTTCCTTAATTTCAGAACTTTGCATCAGCCTGATAATTTCCTGATTTTCATCATAAAATTCGGTTCTCAGTTGTAGAAATTCATTTTTCGAAATAAATGTGATAACCTTTGACCATACCACGGGTGCGTCGGGTTTGGGAATCAACTCGATTTTATAGCAATCGTAATTATTGAATGTGGAATCTCCCACTAAAGTATGTGTGTAATCTGTTACGATAGATGATTCCCGAACCAGATCGTTGTTGGAAAAGTCCGATCCCATCCAAGATTGACTCATCATCGAGGGAGGCAGTTTTATTGTTCTATTGATATCTGGCAGCCAGTTCCAGATTTCATTTTCGCGTTTCAAGTAGGCAGAACCTTCATCCCGAGCAGGCGCCGTAATTAAAATTAGGCTGTAGTCTTCGTTCATACTCCAGGCTTTCATTGAAACACTGCGCTCCCAAGTCGGGCGGACGATTTTCATTGTCATTTCGGCCCGTGAGCTTTTGCCTCGCATCTTTTCATCAGCTTTCTTAATTATTTCGGAAGCATCTTGTGCAGTTGCTAATAGAGGTAAAGCTGCGAAAAATGTTAGAATGGCTAAAAGTATGGTAGCGATAGAAATATACTTCTTAGTGAAAATCGTAATATTCGAACAATGAATATTTGGAGGTATTTTCCTTGGAGTGGTCATTTACATCAATTGAATGGATATTTGATTAAAATGTAAACGGTACAAACTCTGAATGCAATAAAAGAATAGCTTATTTTAGAGAAGAAACAGAAGGGAGATAAGAAAAGACTGAATAATTCTTCTACTTTTGCATATTCATTTCGTCATGAACATGCTGTAGAAAATTTTGTAGTAGTAGCGATCCTATTTTTCCTGACTTTTCGGGATGAAATTGTACTCCCCAAAAATTGTCTTTGCAGACAACAGAAGTAAAAGGTTGAATGTACTGGCAGGTTGCTACGGTGTATGTATTAAGAGGAGCAAAAAAACTATGTACGTAATAAAAAAAATGGTCGTCGGTTAGTGAATTCATAAGTGGATGAGCAGAAATATCTTGAAAAGTATTCCATCCCATATGGGGTACTTTTGCTTCGGAAGAATCGAATTTTTTAAGTCGCCCCGGAATAATACCCAAACCATCAGATTCACCCTCTTCGGATGATTCATAAAACAACTGCATTCCAAGGCAAATCCCCAATACTGGTTTCTTGGTGTTTTTAAGCCACTCGTCCAGACCATTCTTTTGCAGGGACTTCATGGCCGGTTGCGCGTGGCCAACACCGGGAAAAATGATGCCGTCAGCCTCATCAAGCTCTTCCTTTTTATCGGTAATAATATGTGGCTCATCAAGTCGTTTAAAGGCATTTGATACAGAGGCAAGATTACCAGCCTCATAATTAATAATTGCGATCATCTTACAATAAGTTCTTTGTCGTGGGTAATACGTTTAGATTTCGTTCATTTCGACTGATGGCAGCACGCAAGCATCGCGCAAATCCTTTAAAGCACCCTTCAATTTGATGGTGATCATTCTTGCCGTCAATAGAAATATGCAGGGTCGCTTGTAGATTAATAGCCAGTGAATAAAAGAAATGCTCGACCATTTCTGTCGGAAAATCACCAACTACATCTCTTTTGAAAGAACCATCGAACTTTAAATAGGGGCGACCCGAGAAGTCCAGTGCTACAGTCGCCAGGGTTTCATCCATAGGCAACGCGAATCCGTATCGCTGAATTCCAATTTTGTTGTCAAGAGCATCATTAATTGTTTTTCCCAAAGTGATGGCGACATCTTCGATGGTGTGATGTTCATCTACTTCAAGATCACCGGCACAGGAAATATCCAGATCTATCAACCCGTGCTTGGCAATCTGTTCCAGCATATGATCAAAAAAATTAAGTCCGGTAGAAATATTGCTTCGCCCGGTGCCGTCGAGATTAACAGCTATATTTATATCAGTTTCTGCTGTTGTTCGTTCTTGGGTAGCTTTTCGGGTAGGAAAGCATATTTTATTGCTGAGCGCGATCCAATCCGGAGCTGATTCAATTTCAGATCCATCATTATCCAATGCTTTAAGATCATTTTTTTCAGCAATAATCTGCAGATCAATGGCATCAGGCAAGGTTTTCACAGATGTTATTTTTTCATTCTCCAGCAGCTGTTGCTGTTGTTTGGACAAATCTTCGGTGAGGAAGAAGAGTTGATGATCAAATTCTTGCAGTCGTTTCAGACCGTAGAGAGCGCCGCTCCAGAGTAAATTGTTATCGGAACCGGACAAGGCCTCTGTAGAAATTCTGATATTCATCGTCCTAAACTTTTTAAAGCTGAAATTAATCGTTCATTCTCATCCGGTGTTCCCACCGTGATGCGTAAACAGTTTTCGCAGAGTGGTTGGTCACCACGATATCTTATGATGATATTCTGCTTGGTAAGTTGTTCATAGACATTCTTGGCATCGGTAAATTTTGCAAGTAAAAAGTTGGCTTCGCTTTTGTAAACCTTCTGCACCATTTTCAGTTGTCCCAACTTGTCTTTAAGCTCCTTTCGTTCCTTTTTTATGGCATCCATGCGAAATTGTACGGTTTCCCAGTTTTGCAATCCTTTTATTGCTTGCTGAGCCGTTAATTTATTGATGTTGTACGGTGCCTTCACCTTCATCATATAATCAACAATTTCTTCTTGCGCATAAGTAATTCCGAGCCGGATACCGGCTAATCCAAATGACTTAGATAGCGTTTGAAGTACAACCAGATTGGGATATTCAACTACTTTGTCGGCCCAGCTTTCTTGGTTGCTAAAATCGATATAGGCCTCGTCGATGATGACAATACCTCTAAAGTCCTCAATTAATTTCTGAATCGCTGAGGTTGCAAAAGTGTTTCCGGTTGGATTGTTTGGTGAACACAGAAAAAGCATTTTGGTGTTTGGTTTTACGGCATCCAAAATTTTATCCACACGAAGTTGAAAATCTTTCTCATCTAATAGTACTTCATCAACGGAGATGTCGTGAATATTAGCTGACACCTTATACATGCCATAGGTGGGTGGGGTTGTGAGTACGCGATCTTTTCCCGGACGGCAAAAAATTCGATATAGTAGGTCGATTCCTTCGTCACTGCCAACGCCGGTAAATACATTTTGAGGACGAACGCCCCGCCATTCGGCGATAAGTTCTCGCAAGTTTTTTTGTTTGGGGTCGGGATAGCGATGCAATTGTTGACTGTCAGAAAATGGAGCCCCCAGACTATTTTCATTAGCATCAAGCAGCAGTCCTTCACCAAAATCTTCCCGGGCACTGTGATAGGGAACCAACTTTTTAATGTTGGGACGAACGAGTTTTTCAAGATCAAAAGATCGATTCATAATGTGGTAAAGAAATCTTTAAGTATTTTTGTTGATATCTTTTAGACGTATAGATACAGCATTTTTATGGGCTTCCAACTTTTCTAGTCCCGCCAGCTTTTCAATAGTAGGACCCACATTTTGTAAGCCATTATCTGTAATTTTTTGCATGGTGATCTGCTTTAAAAAAGAATACACAGAAACGCCGCTAAACATCCGTGCATAACCGTAAGTGGGGAGCGTGTGATTTGTTCCCGATGCGTAATCGCCGGCACTTTCGGGAGTCCATGGACCCATAAATACCGATCCAGCGTTCATAATCTGATCTTCGTATTGTTCCGGATTTTTGCACTGTACAATCAGATGTTCCGGAGCGTACTGATTTGAAAATGAAAATCCTTCATCAAGGGTATCTACTGCAAGGATAAAACTTTTATCAATAGCTTTTTGGGCAACTTTTTGTCGAGGAAGTTTTGTTAGTTGTTGATCAATTTCGCGCTGGCATTGATCTAGATCAAAATCAGGAGTTGCAACTAATACCACTTGGCTGTCTTCGCCGTGTTCGGCCTGTGAAAGCAGATCAGCTGCTACATAAGCAGGGTTGGCTGTCTCATCAGCAATGACGAGCACTTCAGAGGGGCCGGCCGGCATATCAATAGCAATTTGGGCCTCACTGTTTTGTAACATCATTTTTGCCGCCGTTACATATTGATTGCCTGGACCTAAAATTTTATCCACTTTTGGGACGGTTTCTGTCCCGAGAGCCATTCCGGCTACCGCTTGTGCTCCACCGGCTTTTAAGAGATGTGTTGCTCCAATCTTTTTTGCGATATACAGAATCTCATCCGCAATAGAGCCATCATTTTTAGGGGGCGTTGCGACCACTATCGTTGAGCATCCTGCCAGCATAGCAGGGATGCCAAGCATCATCAGGGTAGAGGGGAGGATGGCCGTTCCGCCGGGTACATATAATCCCACTCGCTCAATCGGACGAGTAACTTGTTTGCATTGTACACCAGGCATCGTTTCTACTTCGAGCGGTTGAGGTAACTGTGCTTTATGAAACTGATAAATATTATCAAAAGCCGTATCAATTGCTTCTCTGATATCGTCTGCAATAGCTACCTCTTGTTCCGTGGGATTGATTACGAGCGGATCAGGGGTTACGCCATCGAATTGCTGCGTAAAGTGATTGATGCCCGTATCCCCTTCATCTTGCACCTTTTGGATAATGGGTTCAACCTGCCCAAAGATAGATCTGAAATCCATTTTGGGGCGCTGGATGAGCTCTTTGAGCTGCTCATCCGATACATTTTTATAACTATAGGTCCTCATGTCTACAATATCATACTTTCAATGGGAAGGATAACAATACCTGTTGCACCCTCTGCTTTTAATTTCTCCATTACAACCCAGAATTCATCAATAGGGATGACCGTATGAATGGCGACCATACCGTTATCGGCAAGCGGCATTACGGTGGGACTTTTTAGCGATGGAATAATTTCTTTGATCTTGGGAACAGCTTCTTCCGGAGCATTCATCATAATATAACGACTGCGCTCGGCCTGTTGGTGGCCATCCATTCGCTGTAGGAATTTTTCAATAAGCTGCTGCTTCCCGGGAGATAGTTTTTTGTTGGTACGAATCAGTTGGGTTTCTGATTCTAATATCGTCTCCAGCTCTTCGAGCCCATTGGCTTTGAGCGTATTTCCGGTAGAAACAAGATCACAAATGGCATCGGCTACCTCAAGACGGGGAGCAATTTCTACGGCCCCCGAGATGGTTACGATTTCAGCATTGATATCACGTTCTTCGAAAAAATTTCGTGTTAAATTTGGATAGCTTGTAGCTATCGATTTACCTTCGAAGTCTGCAACCGATTCAATATCCCCATTTTTGCGAGCAGCCAGTGAAAGACGGCAAATCCCGTAATCAAGTCCACGGAGAACAGTAACATCGGCTCCTTTTTCCTGTGTTTCATTAGCACCTACAAAGCCGAGATCACAGACGCCGTCCTGTACATATTCGGGGATATCATCATCCCGGATCAACAGGAGCTCAACGTCGAAATTGCGACATTTTACAAGCAGGTTTCGTTTGTAATCATCAAAACGGAGGCCGATACCTTTGAGCAGATCAATGGTTTTATCGGTCAGTCGACCTGATTTTTGAATGGCTATACGTAAAGAAGTAGTAGAATCAGCAGTGCGTTGCATAACAAATAGTTATTGAAATTTAATTGGGAAAACTGTTAAAAAAGTAGGGAGAAACGATGTAGCCTCAGCTACATAAAGTGATGCTATTGACGGGGCCAACCGCCGTGATGGAGGTGAGAATGAATGGATATTTGTAGGCTTTGTTTTTGCATCACGCCAAAGATAAGGTTTTTACAGAATTCTTCCACACCAATTTAAATTTAATTTGTCCGAGAAGTATTATATGTGAGTGTATTTAACCTGATGATTTCGAAAATCATTCCTCAAAAGTAAAAAGGCTCCCTGTAAAATAGGGAGCCTTTGCTGCATGTTTGAAGTATGTTCAGCTTATCGTTCCAGGATCGTACCACCAGCACCTACTGCAATATCAGGTATAGTACCAGATCCCTGCACGACGGCATTTATGTTCTCGCTTGTGGGGGGCTTGGGATGACCAGTCGGATCCATTATAGCTAATAATAGTTGCATTACAGCCAACGGCATAACCACTCTGGTCTTCAGTATCGACTTCAATTTAGGTTAATAAAATTGTTTTGAGGCCGGGAATGTTTTAGGGTAAATTCGCTTTCATAGGGATTTTAGATTGAGTTCTTTTACGACCTGTCTAAACATGTTTGAATTAAAAAAAGGCCCTTGCTGTTTGGCAAGAGCCTTTGACTGTTCATGTTACCTTGAGGGGTAAATGAATGATATTAGTTTGAATTTTCTATCAGCTGCATATTATCTGATTCTGTGCTATTAGCTTAGGTGACCCTATTTTGGAGGAACGGGATATTGAAAGCCCGATTGTTAATTTTTGCAGCTAAAACTATGCTGATATGGCAACTACAAATACAATTAGCATCAACGTAAATAGCGTAAGTTGAATGATGGGATTATGAACAATTCGTTTATGCATACGATCGCTGTTTCTGATGATATCTAATTAGCCTAATTTATAGAGTGAAAATGTTTCAATGTTCCGGGATTTCTGATATTTCTTAAAGCAGTAAAAAAGGATGAATTTTTATCATTAATCGATTGAAGTATTATTTGTAAAAGGCTATTCTTACATCCCACTAATTAAAACAGCTAACAGACATTCTATTATGATTACAACTGCCCAATTTACCTACATTCCACTCAAAGCTTCTGATCCTCGGGAAAGTATTGACTACTTGCTTGAGCTGGTGGCCCAGCATGAGGTTGAGGTAGATGTAAATTATATGTCGACAAGTGTGCGCGGTGAGACGGAAGTTGTTTTTGAACTTATTCGCGAGATGTATGACACGATGACGATAGAAAAGGAAGAGTTTCGGTTTCATGTTGAACTGTTAAGCCCGAAGTCGGAAGAAGAGGATCCGCTCAATATTCCCGAAGCATAATTATGAGGATTATTTTTCAAAATTTGATATACCCAATGCCATATAGGTATTGGGTTTTTTTATGAAATATTTTTTAAAACACTGAGATGAATATTTTATGCAATGCCATCGTCATTTTTGTATCTTAAGCGTTCTTTTGAGCAAGCAAAAATAGTGCTGTAGGCACATCTCTATGACCCAGATTCGTAACTTTAGTATTATTGCCCACATTGATCACGGCAAATCCACGCTCGCAGATCGACTCTTGGAGCGTACCGGTGCTATCACAGAGCGCGAAATGCAGGAGCAAATTCTCGACGATATGGATTTGGAGCGTGAGCGCGGCATTACGATTAAGAGTCACGCCATCAGGATGGACTATGAACGCCCGAACGGTGAGAATGTGATTTTTAATCTGATTGATACACCGGGTCACGTTGATTTTGCCTATGAGGTTTCTCGGGCGCTAAAAGCTTGTGAAGGTGTGCTGCTGGTTGTGGATGCGGCTCAGGGTATAGAGGCACAAACGATATCTACGTTATATCAAGCTATCGATCAGGACCTTGAGATTATTCCGGTGCTTAATAAGATTGATCTGCCTAGCGCTGATGTTGAAGGCGTAGGCCAGCAGATTGTAGATCTTATTGGATGTAATCATGATGAGATTTTGAAAGTTTCGGCTAAAACTGGTGATGGTGTTGATGAACTGCTTGAGGCGATTGTCGAATGTATTCCTGCACCGGAGCAAGAGACCGAAAAACCACTGCGGGCCCTTATTTTTGACTCTGTGTTCAATAGCTATCGCGGTTCTATTGTATATGTGCGAGTGATGCAGGGAACCCTTAATCAGGGTGACGGCATCCGTTTTATGGCAACGGATAAGGAATACGAAGCCGAAGAGATAGGGTTTTTAAAGCTTGAAAAAGAAAAGACCGAGAAGCTTGAAGCCGGCGATGTGGGATATATTGTCGGAAGTGTAAAGTCGTTGCAGGATGCTCGTGTGGGTGATACGGTAACACGAACAGATAACCCAGCAGAAAAACCGATTCCCGGATATCAGGAGCCGAAGCCGATGGTATTTAGTGGCTTATTTCCAACGCAGTCTGATGATTTTGAGGATTTGCGGTCGGCGCTGGAGAAGCTACAGCTTAATGATGCTTCGTTAACCTATCAGCCCGAAACATCGGAGGCCCTGGGCTTTGGATTTAGAGCCGGATTTCTGGGGATGCTCCATATGGAAATTGTGCAGGAGCGCCTCGATCGTGAGTTTGATATTGATATTATCACCACCGTTCCCAATGTGGAATATGAGGTACATATTACGGAACGCGGTGAACAGAAAAAAGTAGTGGTTGATAACCCAAGTGATATGCCCGATCCCGCCAAAGTAGAGGCGGTTTATGAGCCCTATATCAAGGCTAGCATTCTAACGCCTTCGGATTATATTGGTCCGGTGATGACCTTATGCCAGGAGAAGCGCGGAAAATATGTGAATCAGCTCCATATGCAGAGCCAGCGCGTCGAAATTAAGTACGAACTGCCTATGGCTGAAGTGGTCTTTGACTTTTATGATCGTTTGAAAAGTGGGACACGGGGATATGCTTCTCTTGATTATGAGTTCTTGGAATATCGAGAGGGCGATCTGGTGCGACTAGATATTTTATTAAATAAAGAACCGGTTGATGCGTTATCCAGCATAGTTCACAGAGATAAAGCATATGATCTGGGACGTAAGTTATGTAAGAAGCTAAAAGAGCTTATTGACCGACACCAGTTTGAGGTACCCATTCAGGCGGCTATCGGTAATAATGTTATTGCCCGTGAGACCATCCCGGCCATCCGCAAAGATGTAACGGCAAAATGTTACGGTGGTGACGTTTCGCGAAAGCGTAAACTTCTTGAGAAACAGAAAGAAGGGAAAAAACGTATGAAGCAGGTGGGAACGGTTGAAATACCTCAGGAGGCATTTTTAGCAGTCCTCTCTATGGATGATGACAATAATAATTAATGCAATATTAGATAATGGACAGAATATTTTTTGATTCAGTTAAAGAAGTTTCAAGCTTTTCTTTATCGAAGACGGTTGTTACTGGAATCGTAATTATTTTATTAAGTCTGACATCACTACCGGCTTTTGCTCAATTTGAGGCTGCAGAATTTGAAAAGATAACCAAAGAAAACCGGGCTCAGTTTGAGCGTGAGACTCAAGATATAAGCTTAACCGGACAAGGATTATATGAAGACACCAAACTTGATGACCGGCAAACCAATGAAATAAGAGCTCGTTTGCAAGCCATATTTGGTGATCCTACGCAAACACTGGAAGATCTGATTAATAAAGAGAATTTTCGACCCGGTAAAGCCATTCAATTTGAATATTGGTTTATGGTTAATGATAGTATTCCTTTAATGGTTTTAGACTGGAACGGGCCGTTTGGGAGTGGTCTAACGTATGGTGGTGCAAGCAAATACGTAGATTTGATGCCTCAGATTAAAAGGGAGTTTGTACGTAAGCTGATGTCTATTGAGGAGTTCGGTGAGTATAAAGATTACTTTTATTCACCGGAAAAAGAGCAGTGGTATATTGTTAAATATGAGGATGGAAAGTTTCGAAACGAAGAAATTGACTCACCTGCTGGAATGAATATAGATTAATTTATTAATAATTAGGAGTAACTTTGGCAGATCAATTATCACAAGAGGAGCGCAAGGAACGGCGCTCTCAAAGAAAACGGCGAAAAGGGAAAGAGAACGAAGAAGCAAAAAGTTGGCTTAGGGAATGGATGGATGCACTGCTTTTTGCAGCAGTGGCAGCTATAATAATCAGGGCCCTTTTATTTGAGGCCTATCGTATTCCCACGCCTTCAATGGAGAAAACCCTGTTAACGGGAGATTTTCTAATTGTTTCTAAAATAAGCTACGGAGCCCGAACACCTATGGTATTGGGTGTGCCGTTTACAAATATTTATATGCCCGGCGCGGTAATTCCATGGACGCGTTTGCCCGGTTTCAGTGAAGTTGAACGCAATGATATTGTTGTATTCAACTATCCTATTGACTTAGATCCCATTGCGGCAAAAACAAGCTATATTAAACGTGCTGTGGGTGTGCCCGGCGATACGGTTACTGTAGATGATGCGGAACTTTTTATTAACGGAGACCAGGCAAAATCGTTTGAGGGAATCCAACAAACATATGTTGTTTCGGTACGCGATCGGGTTCGATTGAGTCCGGCAAAGGTTGAAGCAGCCGGAGGCAGGCTTATAGGATCGCAAAATCAGGGGTCATACAGAGTTACGATGACCCAAGATGTGGCTGAAAAACTAAGCGGTTGGCCTGAAGTTAATAATGTGGAGCTATTCGTTCTACCGGAGGATTTTAATGAGTTTAACAGACGTGATTTTAGTTTTTCATCCGGATTTAACAATCATCATCACATTCCGCCGGTCGTTATTCCTTTTGAAGGGCAAACAGTTACGTTAACTCCTGATAACTATCATATCTACGAAAATGTTATTACTCGTTACGAAGGGAATAATGTAGAGCGAAATGGTGATCAGTTTGTGATTAATGGTGAGGCTACGGATGAATATACCATTCAGCAGGATTACTATTTTGTGATGGGGGATAACCGTGATGACAGTGAGGATAGTCGTTTTTGGGGATTTGTTCCTCAAACTCACATCGTAGGTAAAGCGGGTATCATTTACTTCTCATGGGATGGGGAACGCATGTTACCGCGCTTTGGCCGATTGTTGAACTTTATCCACGACTAATTTTTGCGGATAGTTTTGCCCATCGGCTGACCTTCTTTGATGGCAAGCTGTCCGCATCCCGCATCAATATCATCACCTCGACTTCGTCGAACGGTAGCCGTTACATCGCGTGACACGAGTTCCTGCATAAAGGCATCCAGGCGTTTTTCACGGGCTCTTTTTAATGCAACTCCGGCCACATCATTATACATGATGATATTCACCTTGCTGGGTGCCCACTGCACAATATCAGCAAGTTGCTGTGCGTCTTCGGGACTGTCATTAAACTCATCGAAGAGCAGGTATTCGTAAGTAATAGGGCGGTGTAGTTTATCATAATAATGCTGAACGGCTTCCTTTAACTTGTCCAGTCCCATCGAGTTATTGATAGGCATAATCTCGTCGCGCTTCTCATCATTGGCCGCATGCAGCGATATTGCCAGGTTAAACGGCTGACGTTCGTCGGCAAGTTTTTTAATTTGTTTGGTGAGCCCCACTGTAGAAACCGTGATACGTTTGGGCGAAAGACCAATACTAAGCTCATCGATAATTATGTTTGCCGAATTAACGACCGCTTCATAATTATGAAGTGGTTCGCCCATTCCCATATACACAATATTGGTGATACCTTTGCCAAATCGTTCTTGGCATAGCTCGTTAATATATTGTACCTGATCGACGATTTCGCCGTGTGTAAGGCTGCGAAAAAATCCCATTTTCCCAGTCGCGCAAAATGAACAGCCGAACACGCAACCCACCTGTGATGAAACACAAACTGTGAGTCTGTTGGCAGCTCCATCTTCATAAAAGTCGGGAATAAGTACAGCCTCAACCTTATGCTCTTCTTCGCCCTGCAATTTGAAGAGGAACTTCATGGTTCCGTCTTCAGATTCCTGATGGGTCACATATTCAATAGTCGGGACCTTAGCTATTTCTTGGAGACGTGAACGAAGATCCTTGGAAAGATTGGTCATTTCATCAAAACTGTGCACGCCTTTTTGATATAACCACTGAAAAAGCTGATCACTGCGAAAGGATTGAAGCCCCAGCTCTGCGGTAAACTCCTGTAGTTCTTCTTTGGTTAGACTTTTCAGGTTGGTTTTTTCGTCGATATCGGTTTTTGTAGTCATAACTTCAAAGATACAAATCCTAAAGCACGTTTGTTAAACAAAGAACAATGATTTTTTATCGTAACAACGTTGCAAATTAAAAGGGGGATGCCTCAAAAGACATCCCCGGAAATAAATTATAAGCAGAAAGGAATTTTAATTGTCGAGGGTTGCATTAACCTTAATATTAACGCCTGCCAGTGCTTTTGAAACCGGACAGTTTTTCTTGGCCCCTTCAGCAAATTCCAGGAATTCATCCTTTCCAATGTCTGGAATGTTAGCCGTTACATTTAAAGTGATGGTAGTTATTGCAGGGTCACCGTCAACCATTTCGAGAGCGACATCAGCGTTGGTTGTTACGGCTTCGGGAGCATATCCGGCTTCGGCTAAATCAGCAGAAAGAGCCATAGAATAACAACCGGCATGAGCGGCCCCGATGAGTTCTTCGGGATTAGTGCCGGTGCCATCCTCAAAACGGGATTTGAATGAATAGGAACCTTTATAGGCTCCGCTTCCAAACGACATGTTTCCTTTCCCATTCTTGAGATCTCCATTCCAGCTTGCTTTTGCTTTACGTGTAGGCATAGATAAATAATGTTTAGTTAAACTTATGTTATGAGGTATAAAAACAGCGTATTGGCTTATGTCATTCCTATGGAATATTAGAATTGTTTTGCATTTTTTTTAATCGATAAATGATCAGGGGAATCATGCAGGAATTGTATTCTTGTATAGAAAAATCCTTATTTAAATGAATGTTCTTTTTTTGTATTTAATTTTATGCATTTAATTCGAAGCGCATACAGGTAAATTGCAATAAAAATTTATTACTGATGAATCAAGAAATGGAAGCGGAATTTGTGGATGTGTATAGCACACTCACAGAAAAATTATTGAATTGGCTGGAAACGACTATTGCGATGCTGCCGAACCTCGTGGTAGCACTGCTTGTTTTAATCGTTTTTATGGTATTGGGTCGCCTTGTCCGCCGTGGTGTAAAACACATGCTGGAAAAGACAACCAGCAATAAAACAATTATCAATTTGCTGGAAACGATTGTCGGAGTTTTGATAATTGGTATTGGGGTCTTTATTGCGTTAAGCGTTCTCAAACTTGATGGGGCGGTAACCTCACTCCTTGCCGGTGCCGGTATCATTGGTTTGGCATTAGGTTTTGCATTTCAGGATATCGCCTCGAATTTTATTTCAGGAATTATTTTATCTATCCGTCACCCGTTTGGTATTGGGGATATTATCGAAACCAATGGGTTTTATGGCGAGGTAGAGAAGATGAATCTCAGAAATACCATAATCCGTACGCCAAAAGGACAGATCGTATATATCCCTAACAAGAGCGTATTTGAAAACCCGCTGGAAAATTTTACAAGTAGTGGTTTGCGGCGTATTGATCTGTCATGCGGCGTTTCCTACGGCGATGATCTGGATAAAGCCAAAGAGGTGGCTATTGAGGCCGTTAAAGGATTGGATAACTATAACGCTGATAAGGGGATTGAGTTTTATTATGAAGAATTTGGTGGTAGCTCCATTAACTTTAATATCCATTTCTGGGTGAACTTTCGTAAGAACCCTGATTTCTTGTCGGCACGCAGCGATGCCATCATCGCTATTACCCAAGCCTTTGATGAGAACGATATTATGATTCCGTTCCCCATTCGTACGCTCGATTTTGGTATCCGCGGCGGCGAAAAGTTGAATACAATGTTGGGAGATGGCAAGCAATCATAGGAATCCGAAGAGCATCCAATAAAAAAAGGCCGAGTACTGAGCTCGGCCTTTTACTTTTTTGTAAGAAATTGTTGATTGCTATTTGAAGTGGCGGTTTAGATAATCCACATACGAAGTGTAGAGCAGGTAGTAGCTTGCGGTATTAAAGGCAACTCCGTGAGCACCGGGAGGATAAATCTGCAAATCTACCTCTTGGCCATTTCCTGTGAGCTCGCTTAAAAGCTGCATCGTATTTTGGACGTGTACATTCTCATCCATGGTCGAATGCGATAACAGGAGGTTGCCTTCTAAGTTTTGGGCGTGTGTTATGGATGAGCTTTGCTCATAACCATCCTTGTTATTTTCGATTAGCCCCATATAACGCTCGGTATAAATGCTGTCGTAAAATCGCCAGTCGGTAACGGGCGCCGTAGCAATACCGACATCAAAAACATCGGGATAATTAAACAGGGTATAAGTTGTCATATAGCCACCATAGCTATGTCCGCGCATGGCCATCCTGTTACTGTCTACCCAACTTTTATCACCCATAAATTGTGCTGTTTCTACAAAATCGTTGGCTTCCCATTTTCCCAGCTGCTTGTAAACAATTTTTTCAAATTCAGATCCATAACCGCCGCTACCACGATTATTCACATTTACTACAACATAGCCTTCCTGCGACAGGTATTGATTCCACCCGCTAGATTCCCAGCTGTTATATACGCCCTGCGCGCTGGGACCTCCATAAATATTGAGTACTAACGGATATTCTTTGTCAGGATCAAAATCAATGGGCTTAATCATGTAGCCATCCAGTTTCTGACCATCGGAAGTGGTAAAGGAAAACAGTTCACGCGGAGCATAAACATGTTTTTTTGTAAAAGTTTCGACTGATGCATTATCCTCAAGCACTTCCATTTTCCCATTCATCGTACTCCAGAGTTCGACCTGTGTTGGAGTTGAAGTGTTTGAATAACGATCGATATAATACTTGCTGTTCGAGCCCATGCTGATGTCATGCGTTCCCTCTGCCTGAGTGTGCTTGGTTTTATTTCTACCGCTAAAGTTAACAGAGTACAGATGTCGCTCCAGCGGTGATTCTTCGGTTGAGGTGTAATAGATTCTATTATTGCGATAATCTACTGTGTGAACATAGGTAACTTCCCATTTTCCTTTGGTGATCTGATTTTTGACGGAGCCGTCATAGCCGTAGCGATAGATATGACTCCAGCCATTGCGGTCCGAAATCCAGAAAAATTCTTCGCTGTCTTTGGGAAAGAAAAACAGGTGATCGATACCGGCAAAAAAGTCAAATACATCGATCCAAGCATCAGACTGCTCTTCCATCACCAGTTGTCGTTCACCGCTATTGATATCATTAAAGAACAGCTTCAGGTGATTTTGAGCTCTATTCAGATGTACGGTTGCCAGTTTGTTTTCATTGGCCGTCCAGTAAATTCGGGGAATATACCCGTCGGTGGGAGTATCCATCCACTGTTGCTGACCGGATTCTACATTTATAACCCCGATTTTAACCTTGGGATTTTCATCGCCCACTTTGGGGTATGGAATCTTTTCATATTCGGGATGTTGTCCGGAATAATCAGTCATTTGAAAAATATTAACATGGCGCTCATCGGTTTGCCAGTACGCAATTTTTTCGCTGTCGGGAGACCATACCCATGCCTGGGCCAGCCCGAACTCTTCTTCATATACCCAGCCAAAGCGTCCGTTATAAAAATATTCTTTGGCACTGTTGGTAAGCTGTGTTTCTTCCTGGGCTGCCAGGTCATACACAAATAGATCTCCATCACGTTCATAACCGATTTTACCACCATCGGGAGAAAGTTCTGCTGTTCGTGCATCTTCTACGAGCAGACTAAGTGATTCATTCTCAACAGAATAAAGGTAGTAGTCAGAAATGCCCGAACGACGATATACCGGACGGAAGTTTGATTGAAATATCAAGTATTTTGAATCGTCAGACCATTGAAACGAAGAGTATTCAAAAGTAGAATCGGATTCCGGAAAAGTATGGTTGGCACTGTTGAAGATAAGTTCATCCTCTTTTGAAGCCGGATCATACGCCCGTATCTCCATATTTTCCGTTTCCTCGTTGTATTTCATGTACGAGTAACGGTTGCCGTCGTCAATCCAGTTAACGTTTCGGGGTCCATTAGAGCCACTAAGCTGACTGCTTTTTGAGAGGGCTTCTTTGACGCTGGAGTAGCGTTGTTTCTCCTGAGCTAAAGTTGGTTGTTGAAATAGAAATGCTCCCACAAAAATGCTGAGAGCCAACGTTTTGAAAAACAAAGAGAATGGATATTTCATTTTTTTTGATATCTATTTTTAGAGAAAAGGTCTGTATAAAAGTTGAAGAAATTAATAATTAAAAGCCGGTACAAATTAAAATTTATAATCTGTTATTCAATCAGAACTTGGAATATAATCATTAGTGCAATGGAAATGGTTATAGTTGTTGCGACGGTGGAAGTGTTGCTTTCTTCGATGGCGTCGGGGATGAGTTCGGCAAAGACCATCCATATCATAGCCCCGGCGGCAAAGCCAAGACCCATGGGTAGGTAAGTTTCAAATATTTCTACAAATAAAAATGCCGGTACGGCCATCAACGGCTGGGGGAGGCTTGAAAAGATGCTCCACCATGCTGCTTTCAATGGGGATGTTCCTCGTGGAATCAGCACCAGACTGATGGCCAGTCCTTCAGGAATATTGTGTACGGCAATAGCGGTGGTAATAAACAATCCCAAATCTATTCCACCACTAAAAGAAACACCAACGCTGACACCTTCAGTAAACGAGTGGACCGTCATAATTCCGACGATAAGCAGCATTTTGGTGGCATCAGCCTGATTGATGTTCTTGATAGAGAATTTGTCGTCATATCTATTGAGCAACTTTTCGCTGCCGATAATAAATATCAGCCCAATAATTATCCCATAAAAAGTAAACCATACGTCATGGTCAATTCCTTCGTAGATAAGCCCAAAACTTGCTGCTATCATCAACCCCGATGCAACGGCATTAGAAATACCCAGCCAATTGCGTGTTAAATCCTTGAAAAAGAAAAAGGGAAGGGCTCCCAAACCTGTAGCCACTGCAGTAATCAGGGCATAAAAGAAGACATCAAATACGGGTTGTTGTAATAAATCACTCATTGTCTTTTGTAATCAATGATCAGGAATATACAGAGTGATTACTGTTAATCCACTACCCGTAAAAAATTTAGAATTGAATTAAATAGGAGATAAAAATAAGGAGTTAAGAGTAATACGCAGGATGTTATTCCCAACTCGCTAAATGTAATAAAATCAATTTTCTTCGGTTAGTTCTTGAATAATGGTATCCATTTTCTCTTCCAGCTCGCTGGTTTTTTTATCAAAACCGGTGCGATTTGTAAGTTCGGCATTCACGCTGCAGTAGAATTTGATCTTGGGCTCTGTACCTGATGGACGCACGGTTACCATTGTTTCATCTTCCGTGACGAATTGGAGGACGTTTGATACCGGCAGATCGGTATCCTGGGTTTCACCTGTTTTAACATTACGCGAAACTTGGGTTTTATAATCTTTGATAACAGTCACATCAGATCCCGCCAGCTTCTTAGGCGGATTCTCTCTGTAATTCTTCAGCATCTTTTGGATCTCCTCAGCGCCTTCGCGTCCGCGTTTGTATACGGATACTAACTTTTCGCGATAATAGCCGTGTTGAAGGTAGATATTCAGCAGGGCATCAAAAAGACTGGTCCCCTGATCTTTATAATAAGCAGCCATTTCTGCAATAATAACCGAAGAGACAATAGCATCTTTATCACGCACGTGATCACCGATGAGATATCCATAGCTTTCCTCACCGCCGGCCACAAACTGTTTTTCGTCTTCCAGTTTAGTCATAAGCTCACCGATATATTTGAATCCGGTCAACGTATTGTAGCACTCCACGCCGTAATGCTCGGCAATGGCGTCAATCAGATAAGAAGTAACAATCGTTTTAACGATATATTCATCGCCGTTCAGTTTATTCGCTTCCTTCCAAGCGTTTAGGACGTAGTTGATAATTAGTGCCCCGGTTTGATTACCGTTGAGCAGAACCCATTCATCGTGATGGTCCTTAATAGCAATTCCTACCCGATCGGCATCGGGATCAGTAGCCATCACCAGCTCAGCATCAATTTCTTTGGCCTTATTCAATGCCATGGTGAGAGCTTCTTTTTCCTCGGGATTTGGATATTCAACCGTTGGAAAGTCACCATCGTAGGTCATTTGTTCTTCAACAAGCGTAACGTTTTTGAAACCGTATCGTTTTAAAGCGGGCGGAACCAGTACTCCTGAAGTTCCGTGAATTGGAGAAAAAACAATGCTCAGATCGTTCTGCCGACTGATGGCCTCGTTTGATAGTGAGACATCCATCAGAGCATCCAGATACTTCTCATCAATTTCTTTGCCAATAGATTCTATATTTTTTGATATGCCCTGGAATGAAATATCATTGATGTCTTCAATCTTTTGGACCTCCTCCATTACTGCTTTATCCTGTGGAGCCACAAGTTGACACCCATGTCTGTCATAGGCTTTGTAACCATTGTATTCTTTGGGGTTATGCGATGCTGTAAGCATTACACCGCCGTGGCAATCCAGTTCACGAATGGCAAATGAAAGCTCTGGAGTTGGACGTAATCCTTCAAACAGGAACACATAAATACCATTGGCAGAAAATACATCCGCCACAACTTGAGCCAGTTCCTCAGAATTATTCCGGCAGTCGTGAGCGATTACGACCTTGATTTGCTCATTGGGATAATGCTGTTTCAAAAAGTTGCTGAATCCCTGGGTGGCCATCCCAAAAGTATATTTGTTTACGCGATTAGAACCCACGCCCATAATGCCGCGCAGTCCACCGGTACCAAATTCCAGATCCTTATAAAAGGCGTCAGTTAGCTCTTGGTATTCTTCATTATCCAGCTTTTTGCGGATGGCAGCTTTGGTTTCTTCATCATAATTACCATTCAGCCAGCTGTCAATGTTGTCTTTTATCTGTGGATCTAAAGATTTCATAGTTCGTAAAATTAGAAGAATTAACTTTCTTGTGATTCAGCGGCCTTAGGTTGGTTCCACTCTACTTTTTTGACCATCAGCCAGATGCCGATGACAATAAGCGGGATGCTGAGCCATTGGCCCATATTAAATACCCAGTCGGCGGCAAAAGCGGCCTGTTCCATCTTAGTGAATTCGAGGAGAAAACGACCGGTAAATAACGTTGCTAAAAATAATGCAAATAGTGATCCCTCTGGTGGACTTTTACGGTATGAGTGATACACTTTCCATAAAATACCGAATACTAAAATACAGAGCAGGGCTTCATAAAGCTGGGTTGGATGACGTGGTATCATGTCGACTCTGGTAAAAATGACGCCCCAAGCCAGTTCAGTGGGCTGACCGACAATCTCGGAATTCATAAAATTACCGGTTCGGATAAATGCTCCTGCAATGGCAACGACGACCACTACGCGATCGGCCAGCCAGAGGAAACTCATATCCCTAAATTTTTTGGTAAACAGGTACATGGCAATGATAATACCGATGGCCGCACCGTGACTGGCCAGTCCGCCGTGCCATATTTTTAAAATCTCGGCAGGGTACCGCAGGTAAAAACCGGGGTCATAGAACAATACATGTCCCAAGCGAGCACCAACAACAGTAGCAATTAAAACATAGGTTAGGAGTTGATCAACTTCTTCCGGATCACGTTTGGCATGAATAAACATTTTTCGCGTCAGCCAAAAACCAACCAAGAATGAACAGGCGAAAAGAATGCCATACCAGCGTGGTTCGAGTGGGCCCAGGCTAAAGGCTACGGGATCGACTGACCATGTAAAATAATCGTTAGCTAAAAGTAATAAGTTCATGTAGTAATTTATCTATTCGGATGGTTTGGCTACAAGCATCTGTTTCGTTTCCGCTTGAAGTGGCGAGGACTGGAAGATGCCAATGTCCAAAAACCATATATAATTTTATTAGCTGTTAATTCACGATTTTATAATCCGTGCCTTCGGGGCTGTCCATCAGCTTGATATTCAGCTCTTCGAGGCGGTCGCGGATAGTATCCGAGAGTTCAAAGTTCTTTTCATGACGCGCGTTATTACGGATATTAATAAGCAACTCAATAAGCTGTTTGGTTTTATCATCACCGGCAGAAGAATCGCCTTCTTGTGGCCAAAGTCCCAGTACGCCATCTACAAAGTCTTTCAGAAATTCTTTAATATCGCCAATATTTTCCGGGATATCCCCACTGTTAATTTGTTTACGGATGCTTTTCAGTTCCTCAAAAAGAACGGCAATTGCCTGCGCCGTATTGAAGTCGTCATTAAGTTTACTTTCCAGTGAATTTTTCAGTGTTTCCAGATCATAAGCATCAGCAGAGCCATCCTCTGCATTGGTTATGGTGTTAATCATTTCTTGCAGGCTGCGCAGCCCGTTTTCGGCACCGGATAGGGCATCCTCAGAAAAATCAGTAGTACTACGATAGTGACTCTGGAGTAAAAAGAATCGGATGATTTGTGGATCCCATGCGCGATTCAGTAGATCATGATCGCCGGAAAAAAACTCATGAAGCGAGATAGCGTTGCCCAACGATTTACCCATCTTTTGTCCCTCAAGGGTAACCATATTGTTGTGCATCCAGTAGTTAGTAAACGGTTTATTGAAAGCACCCTCACTCTGAGCAATCTCACATTCGTGATGCGGAAACTGATTGTCCATGCCGCCGCCGTGAATATCAAAATGTTCGCCCAGGTACTTAGTTGACATTGCCGAGCACTCCACGTGCCAGCCCGGATAACCTTTGCCCCAGGGCGATGGCCACTTCATTATATGTCCGTCATCAGCTTTCTTCCAGAGTGCAAAATCTTCGGGCGAACGTTTATCGCTGGCAGTCTCGATGCGGGCACCGCTTTCCTGATCTTCAACATCACGGCCGCTGAGCTTACCGTAATCTTCATCCGAAGAGACGTCAAAATAGACGTTACCGTCGGTTTCGTAGGCATGGCCATTTTCAAGCAGTTTTTTAACCATCTCGATCTGCTCGATGATATGTCCCGTAGCGCGGGGAGAAATATCCGGTCGCTGAACACCCAATGCATCCATATCGCGGAAATAGTTATAGGTATATTTTTCAGCAATCTCCATGGGCTCCAGCTTTTCGATGGCGGCCTGTTTTTCCAGCTTATCCTCACCCTGATCGGCATCGTCGGTCAAGTGTCCCACATCCGTGATATTTTGGACGTAGCGAACGTTATATCCCAAATAACGGAGGTATCGGATGACCACATCAAATGAGACATAACTTTTGGCATGTCCCAAGTGGGGATCTCCATACACCGTAGGTCCACAAACGTAGATGCCTACAAAGCCCTCTTTGATGGGTTTGAATTCCTCTTTTTCGCGGGATAGCGTATTATAAATATGTAATTTATCCATGAATCAGGATGCTTCCTTATTTATCATAAAATTGCATTTACAGTTCGCAAAGATAACGTTTCATTGCAACAGTTGACAACCTGTATTGGTGTAAAATCGTTGTGATTAGTTGTCAAATAACCCCTTGAGAAGATTTTTGCCCTTATCTTTAAGGTAGCCTTTTACAATAGGAGCAATTGCTTCTTTGTCAGGACGGATAGTCGGATTTTCTTGAGTTCCAGTCATCCGAAGTGGGACCATAATAGTACCATTATCTTGAGTTAAAGCTTCAACGGCCTGGGAGCTTATGACAGATGCAATTCCTTTTTTGAAACGACCGGGCAAGAAAAGTTTGGTCTGATAGTCAATATCCCCGTTTACCATGTGCTGAGTACCACTAAGCTCCATGCCGATATCGTCACTTGTCATACGCAAATCATTAATGGTAAAGATGCTATTTTTGAGTGAATAGGTGCTGTTGAATTTATCAAGACCAATATTGTTAAGCTCTTTTGCATTTAGCAGTGCAGCCAGCTTTATCTGGATGGGATGTCCCTGAATTCGGGAGTTGGTCATCCCGAAATTTCCGTCCATCGTTGACGTTTCGATAACGGGCTCTAAAAATTCGTTGAGTTCGGAATAGTACTCCACGTCGGCGCTGAAGGCTCCAGATACATATTCGTGGAAATTGCTGTCTTCACCCAGTACCTGGAACTCATCGAAGAAGGCGGCTGCTTGCAACCCGGTTAAGTTTCCTTTGAATGAGATCATGGTACGCTCGGGTTCGGGCACATCCCAGGTAAAAGAGCCTGTTGCTTCCCCATCAAAAAGATTTATAGAAGCTTGATCCAAGGTAATTTTGTCTGGCGATGTGGAAGCTTCGCCCGTTAAGTTTGTCATTGTAACACCGGTGACAATCATTTTGCCAATTTCGGCATTTACCGAACTTGTTAAATCGGGCAGATGGATGGGGGTCGGTTCTGTGGTTTCAGTCGTATCGCTCCAGTCGATCAGTTCATCTAAATTAAGCAGATCGCTTTGGTAGGATCCCTTTAGGTTTGGGGTGGTTGTTCTGTTTTCTTCTGGTTTGAGATATGCCATATAATCCCGAAGGGATCCGGATAAGGAGATATCAGAAGAGCCAATATTAAAGGACAGCTGATCTAAATCCACCGATGCGGGCGATAAATTGAGCTCTCCACTGAGTTTGGTAACCGGCTGAACCATCGCATCACCATCCATGTTGATGTCCTGCGCTGTTAGTTGACCGTTTAACTTAATGTTTGCGGGATTATTGGGAGCTCCTTGTACACTTAGATTTAGGTCGGCCAAACCGTTAAGTTCTGTGATTGTAGGTTCCAGCTCGTAGTAATCCTTAATTTGATTGAGCGCCGCTTTTCCGGTCAGTTTTATATCTACTGTTCTATTATCACTCAGGTAATTTCTCACACTTCCTGAAATGCCCAGGTTGTTATCGCCGGTGGTAAAGCTGGCTTTTGAGATTGTAAGACTGGGACCATCCAATGAAGAATTCAAGGTGATATCTTCAATGGGTTTACCCAGCGATTTATGGCTGAAAAATCCATCAGAAAGCGAAATATTTCCCGACTGAACGGCATTTTCTATCTGATCAGCTTTTCCTTTTAAGACAGCCTGGGCCTTGAATTGTCCACGCATGCTTAGCGTATCTTCGTCGATGGGATAAAAATTCTTGATGGTAGCGAGATCAAAACTTAAATCAGTTGTCAGATCAATACTACGCTGATCTTCACTCATCGGCTCGTTTATCGATCCTTTCATCGAGAAGGTATTGGTTGCAGCCTGTAGCTCCATGTTGTTTATAGTGATGACCGATTGATTTGCTTCAGCATCGATGGAAATATTGTCGATAGGTTCAGCCACTTCGGCATATTTGAGCAAGCCATTACTCAGCGAGATGGTGGCATCAAAAGTCGCTTCTTCGGGAGCTGTCCTATTTCCGGATGCCCGTCCGTTGGCAGTAAGCTGTCCGCCAAGGTTTTCGATATCAAACTGACTGATATCATAAAAACTACTGATAGTAGCCAAGTTCACATCCGAATTGAAATCAACAGAAAATGTACTGTTGTCTTCCAGTGGATTTTCGAGCTGACCGCTTGCCGACAGGTTATTTTCTCCGGCTTCAGCCGTTAGGTTTTCAACGGCAATCAGCTTATTGGAGGCATTGGCTGACAACTGGATATTTTCAATAGACTGAGGTAGATCCGGATTTTTAACGTAGCCGTCACTGACTGTAATTCCGATATCAAAGTTTGGTAATTTTTCGCCCATCAATGCTCCTTTGAGAGTGCCATCAATGGCCAGCGTCCCGCGGGTTTCAAGTCCTTTCGTGTATTCTTCGTATTCGGCCGGAACAAGACGCAATAGCTCCCCAAAATTATCGGATGACGAATTAAAGGTAAGGTCACCGTTTAGATCATTACTCCAGTCAGAGAGTGACCCTGTTAGATTAAGTGCCAGCCCGCGGATAGAAAAAGTACCTTCATCGAGCGTGACCGTTTCGTTTTCCAGGTCGATGGTGGACTGCTGACTCATGCTCAGTGGCAGGTTATTGAGATAGGTGCTTTCTCCCATAGAAGCCGAAAGCCCTCCTAATTGCAGATCGATCGTACTTTTGATAAGGTCTGCATAATTGAGAGAAATATCAGCATTGAGGTCGTCTATTTGCACTTTGGTTTTGGAAGTAGCATCACGATAGCCAAAATCTCCTCCGCTAATATTAAAATAGGGGATATTTATAGCCAAGGCCTCGGATGTTGTATCGGCTTCAGCTTCTTCTGCCATCAAAAAATCGATATTCGTAGTACTGTCGGCATTGATGATATACGTGAACCGAGGATTTTTAAGGCTGATTTCCGAAATGTTTATTTGGTCACCCAGCAGTGAAAATAGCTCTACAGAAACAACAATTTCGTCCAGAGAAAGGAGAGTATCGCTTTCGGTTTCTCCGGGGATACTCATGTTTTGTATACTTACGCCCGGCTGGGGAAAAGTGCTGAAGAGCGTCAGCGACATTTTTTCTACATTTACAGAACGTCCCACGGCATCATCGACATAGGGCATGACAGTGTTTTTTAGACGCTCATCCGTAAAGTAAATATTCAGGCCAATAACGATCACAATAAATAATCCGACGAGAGCACCGGCTATCTTTAAAAACGTTTTCATAATATCAAGGTGTTGGTCTCAATTGAATTTTATATCCCGCAATTTTTGATAGTAAGAAAGTTTTCATTGATTAAAAATCGAATAAATTGCCACAAGTTCCTTATGTTATATTCAATTCATAATCGGTCGGTAAAATATAAAAGTTTATCATGTTAAATTGGGGTTCAGGAGCAGATAATCCAAAGTTTAAACAGCGAAGGCGTCGATTGGTTCAAGGGCTGGCTGATAAAGGTATCAAAAACCAGCGTGTGCTGGAGGCCTTTAATATTATTCCGCGTCATGTTTTTGTGGATACGGCGCTGCAGGATCGTGCCTATAAAGATACCGCACTGCCTATAGGCAAAGATCAAACCATATCACAGCCATACACCGTAGCTCGACAAACGGAATTGCTCGAAGTACAACCCGGTGAAAAGGTATTGGAAATTGGAACTGGATCTGGATATCAGGCGGCAATTTTATGTGAATTGGGTGCCAATGTGTATACGGTTGAACGCCATGAAAAGCTTTATAAAAAGGCTAAATCAACCTTGAAAGAGTTGGGATACTCCATTCGCGCCAAGCTGGGTGACGGAACATTGGGATGGTCGGCCTATGCGCCTTATGACGCCATTGTGGTAACCGCCGGAGCTCCGGTTGTTCCCGAGGATTTGGTTGAGCAGCTTAATATAAATGGACGCTTGGTTGTTCCGGTGGGAGATGAAAACAGGCAGGAAATGGTAAGGCTCATCAAAATTCGGGAGGACGAGTTTGAAGAGGAGCATTTCAGTGATTTTAAGTTCGTACCGCTGATCGGTGAAAAAGGCTGGCAGAAATAATCAGGAATTAAAAATGAAAAATCGATTAATGAAAAATTACGTTTTATATTCGATGTGAATTAAGAGCTGATTTTTTAATTTTACATTTTTAATTATTACTGATTTGTCACAGAACGACCAGCCTGAAAACCACTCCGTCAAAGATTCAACATCGTGGAGCGAATCTCCCTTTTTGTTAATCAAAGGTTTTTTAATGGGGTCGGCGGATATTGTGCCGGGGGTAAGCGGTGGTACACTGGCGCTGATTGTCGGAATTTATACGCGCCTTATCAATGCAATCAAGAGTTTTGATACCCGCTTTTTTAAGCAGCTCGTCACATTAAAGTTCCGGGATGCTCTTCGTGAGGTACACTGGAAATTTATGGTGGTACTGCTTTCGGGAATGTTCTGTGCTATCCTGTTTTTTACGAAAGTAGTACCCCTTCAGGTGTATATGTTTACCAATCCCGAGTTGGTATATGGACTCTTTTTTGGATTAATATTGGGATCAATTTTTGTGCTTATCAAAGCCATTGATGGTTTTAACTGGGTGCATGGGTTGATGGTTTTGATTGGAGCAGGAATTGGATTCTGGGTCGTCACCTTAGTACCCACCGATACGTCAGAAGCTCCGTGGTTTGTTTTTATCAGCGGATCTATTGCCATTTGTGCGATGATTTTACCCGGAATTTCAGGCTCATATTTTCTGCTTATCCTGCGAAAATACGATTATATACTAGAACAGTTTGGTAAGCTGGGGACATCGGAAACAATAGCTGGATTATTATCACTACTCCCTTTTGCAGCAGGCGCCGTTGTTGGGCTCGCGCTTTTTTCAAGGTTATTATCATGGCTGTTAAGTCGCTACGAAGCAAAAACGTTAGCGGTGCTCATTGGCTTTTTGATCGGATCGCTTTATGTGATTTGGCCGTATCAGGATCGAACGTTTGAGCAAATTATTAGCAAAACAGAAGTGGTGGCTTACAATAGTTCAAAAGCGTCGGAGCTACGCAATAATCCGCCGGATCAAAATCGCCCTGAATTTAAGCGGCTGGGTGAAACAGTGAATCGTGATGGCGCACAAAAAGAAGTAGAGATTTTGACCGTTAAGAACAAGCTTATCAAAAGCGATCCATTTATTCCGTATTTAACCGTTCAGGAGGCTGGCACCGACCATTTTTGGAGTGGGATTTGGGGAATGCTTGTTGGATTAATTATGGTGATGGGACTTGACTATTTACGGAGGGAAACCTAATGTTTATTAAAGAGAATTAAATCTTAAATAATGGCTGTTATTATGAAGGATATTAAAAAAATATTAGTACCTACAGACTTTTCGGAAAATGCTCAGTTGGCTTATCGTCATGCCCAAGAAATTGCTCATCGTTTGGGAGCAAAAGTAGATTTTATTCATGTTATTCCCATGCTTACTTATTTCCACAAAAGCTTATCAAATATGCAGGTTCCGCTGGATGTGGATAAGGAACTGTATCCCACTGTTCAAAAAGAGGCATTGCATCAAATGGAACAGGCGATGGATGATTATATCGCGGAAGACTCAAAAGGAGAAGCTATTTGTAAAATTGATCGAAAACCTTCTACAGCCGTTGCCGAATATGCACAAGAGAATAACTATGATTTAATTGTGATGCCTACAAAAGGGCACCATAAGTCGAATTTAATGCGCGGATCGACGACCAACAAGATTGTTCGACATTCTTCGGTTCCGGTGTTCACGGTAGATGAAGGATTGAATGCCGAAGGACTAAAAGAAATCATGATTCCTACGGATGGATCTCCGTTGTCATTTACCGCGCTTCCGATGGCGTTGACATTAGCGACTATTTATGATGCGAATATTACTTTTTATCATGTACAGGAGCTTTATGGCAGTCCGCTGGATTCTGAAAGCCGGGATCCCAAAAAATCTGATGAGCAAAATATCTATGAGTCTCTTTTGGGTCGGCTGGATGATTATTTAGCAGCTGAGGGCATTGATAATGTGAAAATAGCTCGCGGTGACGAAAAGTTTAGAGATCAGTTTGTGATCTCCGATAATGCCTCAAGTAGACGTATTAATATTTATACTGCAGTAGAACGAGGGGTTTCGGCCCACTTGGGAATCGAGGATTATGCGGCGGAGCATGCGGATGTGGTTGTGATGGCAACGCACGGTCATAGCGGTTTTGCACATCTGCTTTTGGGATCAACGACAGAAAAGGTGGCACAGTCGCTGAGTACTCCGGTACTTACTGTTAAGCCGGATGAGAAGAAGTTGTCGAAGAAATAGCGTTTTGTTTAAAATCCATTAATAAGTAAAAGGCGCAATATTGTTTTGCGCCTTTTTCTATTGGAACAAGATTATGCTTTAAGCCAAGAAATGTTCTCCTGCTTCGGGAATCCAGACTTCGGTATCAGTTGATTTTTCAGTGTATTTCTTGAAGTCTTCGGGATCACCCGTTAATGGTGGAAATGTTCCATAGTGAATGGGTACCGCATATTCGGCTTGAAGTAGATCGCAGGCCATAGCAGCTTCGCCCGGTCCCATAGTATAATGGTCGCCCATTGGTACGGCAACGATATCAGGTTCGTAGAGTTCACCATACAGTTCAAGCTCATAAAAGATGTTGGTATCCCCAAGGTGGTAAAAGGTAATATCATCATAGAAAGAGATCACCAACCCAGCCGGTTCCCCTGCGTAATCGCCCTGGAAGGAAGAACTGTGATTGGCTGATACCATGGTGACGGAGAAATCATCAAAAGCAACCGTACCACCTTTATTGAATTCGACAGCCTGATCTTCGTTGAGACCGTGCTTGCTAACCAGCAGCCGAGAAAGTTCAACCATCGTAACCACTTTACAACCTGTTTCTTCGGCGATATCCAAGGTATCGCCCACGTGGTCTTCGTGTCCATGGGTTAGCAGAATATAATCGATGTCATCCTGTTGTTTATACTCGTCCGGAGTGGTAGGATTTCCCGACAAAAAGGGATCAACTAAAATATTGGTACCCTGCGGACTTACGAGTTTAAAGGCAGAATGTCCTAACCATTGTGCTTGCACTGATGTATCCATAGCTGTAATAGTTTTTTTAATGATTTATGAGAAATAGTATTGATTATCCGTGATCAATGTGTTATTAATGAAGTTCAAAAGCGCATAAAATAAGGTGAATTATGAGGTTGAATGTTATTCCATTTCGTTTACTATCACAACATTTTATAGCGAATCATTCCGTGCGCTTTTCTGAGCTTACCTAATACCGTATAACTCCAAAACATTTGAGGTTTATTCATGGCAGAACGAATTAAACTGCATCCCGAAACGCCCCATGTAAAACGATTATTTGAAATTGCTGACAAGGTAAAAGATGGTGCTGTGGTACTTTTTCCGACCGACAGTCAATACGCCCTTGGCTGTGATTACAAAAATAAAAAAGGGATTAAGCGGATTCGTGAGATTCGACAGTTGGGAAAGGGTGATCACTTAACCATTTTGTGTGATTCTTTATCGGGAATAGCAAAGTTTGCACATATTTCTGACTACAATTTTAAGCTCATCAAGCGGCTGATTCCCGGTCCGTACACCTTTATTTTACCTGCTACCAAAGAGGTGCCCAAGTTACTCGTCCATCCCAAGAAAAAAACGGTAGGCATTCGCGTGCCCGACTATCCTATTTGTGAGGGCTTGGTCCGTGAGGTTGGAAATCCTATGCTTGCCATTACCGCTAAAAAGCCCGAAATGGATGAAAACGCTCTGGAAAAATTTGACAGGGAACCGTTCTTGCGAAAATTTGATAAGCAGGTAGATGTGACTATTGATAATCAGCAGGATCTGCCTTCTAAGGAAACCACTATCTTAGATATGACTGATGATAATACCAAGATAGTTCGTCGCGGCCTTGGAATTGAGCGGGTGGAAGAAGTGTTTGAAAGGCAACGAGAACCATTAGAAAAACAAGGTTAGTTTTATGAAGATTGCTATTAATACAGGCGGTGGCGATGCACCCGGTCTTAATGCTGCTATAAGAGCGGCAACACTGGCGGCACTGAAAAGAGGCTGGGAGGTTTATGGCATTAAAAATGGATATGGGTCAATATTTACGGATGAACCTTTTGTAAAGCTCGATGCCAAAGCAGTGCAGGGCATTACGCTGCAGGGCGGTACTATTCTTGGTACGGCCAACCGGGGTAATCCTTTTGAGATGCCTTATAAAAAGGACGATGGCAGCTGGGGAACAAAGGATGTCTCCGACCGGCTGGTCCAGACGTTTGAAGATCACGGTATCGATGCCCTTGTGGCTATTGGAGGTGACGGCTCGATGAATATTGCTAGTAAGCTTATCCAGAAAGGCCTTGATATTGTGGGCGTTCCCAAAACTATTGACAACGATATTTATGGTTGTGATGTGACGCTTGGTTTTGATACGGCCATTGATATTGCTACTGAGGCGATTGACCGGATTACGACTACGGCTGAGTCGCATCATCGACTAATGGTTGTGGAAGTGATGGGACGTTACGCCGGATGGATTGCGCTTTACTCCGGTATTGCAGCCTCGGCAGATGTTGTTTTGATTCCGGAAATTCCCTTTAGCTATGATTCTATCGTGGAAAAAATCAAAGAGCGGGAATCAAAAGGGCTTCACTATACCATGATTGTAGTGGCCGAGGGAGCTAAGAAAAAAGACGGTGAAATTGTGACCAAGGGCAAAACACCGGGACAAGAGGTACAACTGGGCGGTATTGCCGACCAGTTAGCCGATGAACTCTCCGAGCGAACGGGTAAAGAATCTCGATCGGTTGTGTTAGGACACCTTCAGCGTGGAGGCTCTCCTTCTACGTATGATCGACTTATTTCACTGCGTTTCGGCGCGGCTGCCATTCGTTGTGTTGAAGAACACGACTATAACAAACTGGTCGTGCTTCAGGATAATAAACTGACGCGGATTCCCATCACCAGTATCGAAGGAAAAATGAAATCAGTATCTCTTGAAAGTGATACCGTACAGACGGCGCGCGATATTGGTATTTGTCTGGGTGATTAATGCCAAGACAATGAATATGTCATGTCGAATTGGATTTTAGCATCTAAAAATAAATAAGTATATGGGGTTGTTTAATTCAGTAAAAAATGCGTTTTCGGGCTCAGAAACGAGCGAGATCTGGGAGATGATTTCAGATACATCTCAGCTAGATCCTATTATTGAGGCATCGAAGGAAAAGCCGCAGCTAATCTACAAACACAGCCATCGCTGCAGTGTTTGCTTTGTCGCGAAAGGAGATCTTGAGATGGCAGCTGATGATATTGAAGAGCATGCCGATATGCATTTTGTAAATGTGGTCCACAGCCGGGATGCTTCCAATAAAATTGCTTCCGAGTTAGATGTTCGTCATGAGTCGCCGCAGGCGATTTTGATCGATCAAGGTAAGGTGGTTTGGCATGGTTCACATGGCGGTATCGATGCTGATGCTATTTTGGAATATTTTGAATGATGCTCGATTTCAGGTACCTCAATCGTCAAAAATATTTTTGAATCCCTCCTCAAAAGGCGGCTCAATAATACCTTCCTGGGTTACAATGCCATTGATATAGGAATGAGGAGTAATATCAAAAGCGGGATTGTAGGCTTCGGCTTTTTTGGGTGCTATCTGTGCATCACTGTAGTTAAGTACTTCTTCTTGATCGCGTTCTTCGAGAGGGATATCATCTCCGGTTTCCATCTCCATATCAATAGTCGAAAGGGGGGCTGCTACATAAAAAGGAATCTCATTTTCTTGAGCTAAGACCGCAAGGGGATAGGTCCCAATTTTATTGGCAATATCACCATTGGCAGCAATCCGATCAGCACCTACCATAACCAGATCAACTTCGCCGCGACGCATAAGTAAGCCCGCACTGGAATCAGTAATAATTTTCATTGGTATTTCCGCATTCATCAGTTCCCAGGCGGTGAGGCGAGATCCCTGTAACAGGGGACGCGTTTCATCTACCCACACGAATGGTTTTTTGCCTTGTTCATGGGCGTTAAATATTATCGAAAGGGCGGTACCGTATTGTCCGGTGGCAAGACTGCCTGTATTGCAATGAGTCAATATTTGAGCATTTTTTGGGATGAGCTCGACGCCGTTTTCACCAATCTTTTTGCAGATGCGCTTATCCTCATCGTGGATGGTCTTGGCCGTTTGCAAAACGATCTCTTTAATCTCACTGATTTCCTTGTCTTTATGTGCCCGGATGGTAGATTTAATCCGATCAGTAGCCCACTTAAGATTTACCGCAGTAGGTCGGGCTCCCTCCAGGTATTCGGCAATACGATCAACTTCAACCATAAAGCTCTCGAATGCATTTTCGGGCATATCTTTGATCCCTAAATATAAACCGTAGGCTGCTGCAATGCCGATAGCGGGTGCTCCGCGAATGCGCATTTTTTTGATGGCTTCCCACATGCGTCCCACATCTCGGATATCACTATAGACTTCACGTCCAGGCAAGTAGGTTTGATCTAAAATACGAACATGATCTTCTCGCCACTCAATAGATTGTACTGCTGTATCGATATCATTACTCATGATCGTAAGCAATTAATTTAATTTTGAACATACGATACTGATTATGATAAAAGAAGCGGGAAGTTACAACCTTAAATGTCCTGATATTATTTATTGACAAGATTTGTGGCTTCCACGGTGAGCATTGCAAAAATTTAAAATTAAGAAACCCGGTTGTAATTTATCCGCATTACAACCGGGTTATCAATACTTGAGCTTCATGAAGCTTAGTACCCTTCGGCAGCGCCGTCACCACGTGGATCAGGAGCCCCATACTTTAAACCATTTTCATCTATATAGATGGTATGGGCACGGCCAACACTGCCGGTTGCATTCAGCGTGTGGCCCCACTCTTTGAGCTTTTCTTTTGTATCGGGACTCAGACCAAACTCTTCATAATACAGCTTATCAGGCATCCACTGGTGGTGGAAGCGAGGTGCTGAGTTGGCTTTCTGGGGCTCCATCCCAAACACGGTCATGTTAAGAAAATTGTGGAATGTTGCGGTTATAATCATAGGTCCACCGGCGGCTCCGAGCACCATTCTTGTGGAGTCGTTTTTAGTGACGATAGTGGGAGACATGCTGCTGAGCATCCGTTTTTTAGGAGCAACGGCATTTGCCTTGCCTTGTATCAGCCCAAACATATTGGGTTCTCCCGGTTGTGCGGTAAAGTCGTCCATTTCATTATTGAGTAAAAATCCAGCACCGTCGACCGCAAGTTTGTTTCCAAACGAACCGTTTAGGGTAGTGGTAATTGCAACGGCATTGCCGTCGGCATCCACAACAGAAAAATGAGTTGTTTCCTTGGGCTCCTGATATTCCAGCGGATCACCGTGCGAAATGCTATCGCTCGATGTAACCGTATCCCAACGGAAACTTTGCATGCGATCGTGGTTGTAGGTCGAATCTAATAGACCGGATTGTGGAATATTTACAAAATCGGGATCACCTAAAAAGTGTGCCCGATCGGCAAAGGCGCGGCGCATAGCTTCGGTGACAAGATGAACATACTCAGCAGAGTTATATCCGAGCTCTTTCAAATTATAATCTTCAAGCATGGTTAGCATCTGGGCGATTGCAATACTACCGCTACTGGGCGGCGGCATAATATGAAGATCATATCCATTAAAACTTGTTTTTACAGGATCGCGCCACTTGCTCTCGTAGTTTTTTAAATCGCTGTAGCTGATAATACCATCTTGTCGTTCCATCTCCTCAACAATCCTATCAGCGGTGACGCCCGAATAAAATCCGTCTCTCCCCATTCGGGAAATGCGACTAAGAGTTTTGGCTAAATCCTTTTGAACAAAAAGATCTCCTTCTTTGAAAGGTGTTCCATCTTTTTTGGTAAAGTATTTGGTAGAGGAACGGTACTTTTTAAACTCATCTGCTTTATCATTAAGGTCCTGTGCTTGTAGCCATGTAATCCGATATCCTTCTCGTGCTAGTTTTATAGCTGGAGCAATAACCGTTTCCAGAGGAAGGTTTCCATACCGTTCAAGGGCTTTGATCATGCCATCAACCACACCGGGAACTCCTGAGGCCAGTGCCGATCTTCTGCTAAGATCCGGTTGATATTCCCCGTCTCTTATAAACATGTTTTTTGTTGCTTTTTGTGGAGCCCTTTCGCGAAAGTCCAGGGAAGTGGTAGTACCATTAGCCATATGCAGTACCATGAATCCGCCACCGCCAATATTACCGGCGCGAGGTTCCGTAACGGCCAAGGCAAATTGTACGGCTACGGCAGCATCAACAGCGTTGCCGCCTTGTCGTAGTATTTTTTTGCCCACTTGTGAAGCATGCTTTTCGGCGGAAACGACAATACCATTTTCATAGGATTTAGCCCAGCCAATTTGGGCAATACTTTCACTGGGCAGGGATACAAAAAGTGCAATGAATAAAATCCAGGTAAGCAATCGAGAGTAAATCGTTTTGTTCATTAGACTAATTTTTTTGAGCACACAGTTTTTGTTTTATCCAGAGAAAAGTTTTGCTGCAAATAGAATACATTATCAAGAATTACAGCAACGTTTTGCAAAGAGTTGAATTGTAAGAGAATTAACAATTAATATCTAAAATAATACCCAATACACTCTCTACTCCGAAATGAAGGAGTAGAGAGTTATCGGGCTTTGATTTATTTTGTTAAAAAGTGAATGAAAGTTTAGAATAGACATAGCGCCCGTTAAATCCCATTGGTGAAGCTGTAGGATAGGGGAATATGCCAAGGAAATTGGAGTGGTCAGGCGTCAGATCCGGGTAGTTGTCCAGCAGATTTCGGGCTCCCACCGTGATGCGAGCATACCCTTCCACTATTTCGTAACTGGTTGACAAGTTAATAACCCATTCCTTGCTAAGTGTATAATCTTGGGCTGGATCTTGATCGGGTACGAGTACTTCTCCGTATCGCTTGCTCATCATGCTAAAACTGAAGGGCCCGTTATCGTAGGTTGCCTCCAGATTAAGCGTATTCTTGGGGCGTTCACGGGCAAGCTCCAATCGCGCTTCGCGACCAAAAATGCTTTCGCCAAAATCTTGACTAAGTTGTGTTGGAGTAGCGACACTACTTGCCAGACGATTTCGCGTACTGTTTAAGGCCCCTTTTAGGTACAAGGTTCCATTTTCTCCTACCACGGTGCGGTAGGATGCTGTTAGGTCGATTCCCCAGGTTCGTGTATCAATTGCGTTAGAGAATACCTGAACACGCTGCGCTCCAAATTGAGAAACTAAGTTCTCAATTTCAGTACCCGCCAAGTTTCCTGATAAAATGATCCGATCTTCAATATCAATATGGAAAACATCAACGGTGAAGGTAAAAGCATCGGTAGGACTCACTGCGAGACCACCACTCACGTTAAACGACTTTTCCTCTTTTAGATCCGGAACACCAAGGGCATCGGCGACTTCACTTTCATTATTAAAGAGTCCAACTTCGAATGGCACATTATTAATAAAGGTTGTGGATACCTTTGAGAAATAACGTTGTGCGAGGTTAGGGGCTCTAAAACCGGTACTTACTGCGCCCCGGAAGATGAGCTCTTCTTGTGGTTGAAAGCGCATAGCCAGCTTACCGTTGATGGTTTCTCCAAAATCGCTATAGCTTTCGAATCGTCCGGCAACATTCATTAGAAACTTTTCGGTAATGTCAGCTTCCAAATCCACATAGGTTGCAATATTTGATCGACTTTCATCCACTGCCTGACTTGGACGGAATCCAGGAAATACCTGTGCACCGGGAGCGGCTCGACCCCCATTTTGATTGGTTTTAACGGGGCCATCGATATAGGAGTTTTCTTCCCCTGCTGTGATTTCATACTGATCAATGCGATAGACAGCGCCCGCTGCAAAATTAAGAGGACCTGCCAGACCTACATCAAATGTCCGATCGAGATCGAGCATGGCATGAGACTGCTGGAAACCAACCGTGCCGGCATAAAATTCTGTCTGGTTCGAGCTTGGACCAAGCGTCACATTAAGCGAGTTTGCAATATTGTACTCGAAATCATTACTGCCTGTTTGCAGGTTAAGGTCGTAATTCCATTCGCCCATCTGTCCGCGAAGTCCGAGAGAACCGGAGTAGTCATTGATTTTTATATCAAATTCCGGGAGAAATCCGATGGGATGAATTTGCGGCCAGTTCCTATCTCCCAAGGACCGGCGATAAAAACCTTGACCGAGGGCATCGCGATAACTGTATCCACCGAAGGCATATACCTCCATTGATTCATTGATCGGTACGGCGGAATTACCCCAAAGGTAATAATTATCTGATGCTCCGCTGCCCCAGTGGAAGTTGGGTTGGGAAACAGGATTATTCTTTTCAACAACCTCTTGCACACCGTCACCGTTCATGTCCATTACAACATCACCATCGCCTGCTGTGATTTGATCGCGTGGACTTGCACCGGCGCGGTTTGTGGGATCCTGCAGTCGTAGCTCTCCAAATAGGTTGATATATCCCTCCTCACCGATGGGTAATCCGTATGCAGCAGCTATATCTTGGGTAGTACCGTCATTGGAAAAATTATCGGTAGCATTACCGCCTACTTTATAACTGAGAGACAAGGGGACAGGTTCATCTTTAAGCTGGATATTAACAACTCCGGCAATAGCATCAGACCCGTATTGTGCGGCGGCACCATCACGCAAAACTTCCATTTGTTGGACCGCGCTGGCCGGGATAGCATTCATATCAGTGGGACTTGATCCTTTTTGGATACCCGACCCCAGTCTGTTAACCAAGGCTGATTTGTGGCGTCTCTTTCCATTAATGAGTACCAGCGTGTGGTCGGGACTAAGTCCGCGCAATGTAAATGATCGTAACGCATCCATCCCGTCGGCTACGGTTTGTTGCGGAAAGTTAACCGAGGGTGCGACTTGTTCAAGCATTTGGCCCACTTCTGAGGTACCGGCTTTTTCCAGGTCGATGGCAGTATATACATCAACCGGTACAGCCAGTTCATCGGCAGCGGTATGACCTGCTCGAGAACCTACCGTTACGGTTACTCCCTCACCCATAACAGCCGTTTCTTGCATGGTAAAGTTGCGTGTAACGGTTTCTCCTGCAGAAAATGATATCTCTTCATCTATCTGCTGGTAACCCACAAAAGTAACTCTGACAGTATACGTTCCGGGATCAATATTTTCTATGGTGTAACTACCATCTTCGTCTGCAGCTGTACCCTGAGAGCTTTCAACTAAGAAAATATTAGCTCCGGCAAGTCCTTCGCCGTTGCTATCCACTATAGTACCTTCTAATGTGGCTGAGCTTTGCGCAAATAACACAAAGGGGAATAGCAATATTAGGAATAAAGAAAATAATCTAACTGTTGTTTTCATATCTAATCTGTCCTCGTTCCTGTTTTTATTTGAGTTAGAGGAATTTTATACCTCTAAAACGATATAATAATTTTTTGCTAATATGTAAAATATTTTAATGTTAAACTGTTTATGTATCAACATCATTCTTCTTTAAACCGTCTATATGTATTTGTTAAAGGTTTTTTATTGAATAATACTCACCCTCTAATTCATAGGTAGGATCACTTATCTTTTAAGTGAAGGAAATATTCTTCACTACGTTTTCTGATGAATGGTCTTTTTTCAGAAGAGATATAACCAATATCTGAGCTTCTTTAGAAATATCTTCGGAAGGGCTCTACTATGAATGGACTCTTGCAGATACTAAAGTTCTTCCAGAAAATTCACTGCTTTGGCTTTACGAATAGAAGTTAGGAGGGTACTAACTTGCTTATAGAGTTTTCGGTCGTGCTCGCAGGCTTTTTTGATAAACTTTTCTTGTTCCTGTTGATCTGACAAAGTCAGTGCTTTATCCACAATTGATTCTATATTTTTCCACCGTTGCTGATCCATAAAAAAGCAGAATATCTCCTTTCCCTTTTATTAGTACATGCGAAAGCCAAATGAAAAATGGGCCAAATAAATAGAGATAGGGCGCTATTTTTCAAATAGGATGGATTTGTCACCATTTCGCTCACTGTTTCGCATGATGCTATGTAGCATTCATTAATTCCAAAAAAAGAAGCAAAAACTATGCAACGAATAACACGAATAGCGACGTTACTTTTAGTTTGTTCCATGACCATTTTTATGGCCTGTGAAGGTCCCTCTGGTTCAGAAGGTCCGCAGGGACCCGAAGGACCGCAGGGCCCCGTTGGACCGGCCGGTGAGGACGGCAGCATGATGTATTCCGGGCAGGGTGCCCCTGATGCTAGCATTGGCGAAAACGGTGATTATTACCTGGATACAGATACCGGTGAATTGTATGGTCCCAAAGATGACAGCGGCTGGGGTAATCCTATCATAGTACTCCAAGGAGAAGATGGGGAAGACGGCAGTCAGATTCATGCTGGCAGTGGTGCCCCTGATGCTTCGTTAGGGGATCTGGGCGATTTTTACCTGGATCAAGCCAATTACGATATGTATGGCCCCAAAACAGAAAACGGTTGGGGAACTCCGATTAACCTGAAAGGGGCCGACGGTAATGCCAATATAACGCGGTATATCTTTCCTGAGCATGATTTTAGCAGCAATTCTTCGGTAACACATAGTATTGGAGGGATAACAAATAATGAATTCCTAGAAAGTGCCTGGTTAGTTTATTTAGCTAATGACAGAGGTACAATTAATTCTACTTTTAGATACTATGCGGTTCCAACCGAAGGAGTGAATGATGGATCTTCTTATTCGGTCAGCTTTGGAAATGTTAACGACCGGCAAGCCTATTTCTACTTCACCTCGTCAGGATCACCTAAAACCACATATGAACGTATCGAGATTGTTCGTATTGAGGCTTCCAATACCGAAGATCAAACCAAGCAGAAATCAGGAGAAATTCTTCCCAGTGGACTAGATACCTCCGATTACAAAGCGGTAGCAGAATATTATGGCTTCTATCGATAACTAAAATCCGGAGAGAGTACTTTCATAGATAGCTTTAAAAAAATGGGCTCTGCTGAAAAGGCAGGGCCCATTTTTAGTTTCTTCATCTTTTCAAGGATTGACAAATTGTACAAAATTAATTTGTCCTCATCCCGCCCGCCGTTACGCATGTTACTATGTAGAAGAAAAAGAATAGCAATAAACTATAGAATTATGAGGCGCTTACTACAAATATCGACCCTGTTTATTGCACTGGGACTTCTAATATCGTGCGGAAGTGATAGTAGTACTACCGGTCCTGATTCGGAACCAGAGCCCACCACTGGATCCGTTGAAATTACGACCTCTACCAACGGTGATGACCAGGATGATGGTTATGAGGTTTTGGTTGACAGTACAACGCAGGGTATCGGGGCCAATGAAACTATAACAGTATCCAATCTGGATGAAGGGGAGTATGAAGTAGAGCTCTCTAATATTGCAGAAAACTGTGAGGTAGACCAGGAGAATCCACAAAATGTAACTGTTAAAGCTGGCAATACGGTGTCTACACAGTTTGAGATCGGGTGCCAGGCAAAAACAACTCCTCAGATTATTTTTGAAGGAGTGGGAAAAGAAGCTGAGAACATAGAAATTTATGCAACGGATTCTAATGGTTCGAATATTTTGAATTTGACCGAACATTCTGCAATGGATAAAAATCCCGTTTGGTCGCCTGATGGCAGCAAAATTGCTTTTGAATCTGACCGCTCAGGACAGGTGACAGATATATATGTTATGGACGCAGACGGATCGAATCAGACACGGTTGACAAGCAGCGGTGCTGATGATTTTAGTCCGGCATGGTCACCGAATGGAGATAAGATCGCCTTTGTTTCGGAGCGGGATGGTACTGAAATTTATGTAATGAATGCAGATGGTACCAATCAGAACCGGTTAACAAATAATAATAGGCGAGATGATGAACCACTATGGTCGCCGGATGGCAGTCAAATCGCTTTTCGCACAAACCGCGATGGAAATGAAGAGATCTACGTGATGGATTCGAATGGTACCAATGAAGAGGGATTAACAAACTATGGTTTAGATGATTGCTGTGCGGATTGGTCGCCCAATGGAAATAAAATTGTTTACACTTCTTTTCGTGATGGCAGTCCCGGAGATTATGAAATCTATCGGATGGATACGGATGGATCTGATAAAATGAATCTCAGTGATCATACTGATCATGACCGTTCTCCAGTGTATTCTCCGGATGGGACAAGAATTGCTTTTATTCCGGATAGAGATGGTCCCACGGAACTTTATGTAATGAACGAAGATGGGTCTAACCAGACGCGGTTGACAATGGACAGAACAGTGTTGGGAGTTCCTGCGTGGTCGTCCAATGGCAATAAACTTATCTATGTGGGCCGCTATGAAAGTGACCGGTCCATTTTTGTTATAAATGAGGACGGCACAAATGAAACGGTGTTAACTGCTGAACTTGATTTGGCTGAGAAACCCGCTTGGCGTCCCAACTAATTTTCTTTTAGAGACAAGCTGGAATTTTTTAAAATGAGTGATATTAAAGTCTAGAAGAGTCTCATAATTTTTGCTCACAGCTGCATTATTCTGCTGTGGACTTGTGTAAATTGAATTTGTCACCATTTCGTTAACTGTTACGCATGTTACTATGTACAAACCGGAATGAATAGTAAAAGCATAAAAACATGAGGCGCTTACTACAAATAACGACGCTGTTCATTGTAATAGGACTACTAATATCTTGTGGAAGCGATAGTAATACCACCGGTCCTGATTCGGAACCAGAGCCCACCACCGGATCCGTTGAAATTACCACTTCTACCAGCGGCGATGATCAGGATGACGGTTATGAGATTTCGGTTGATGGTACAACGCAGGGTATCGGGGCCAATGAAACCGTAACAGTATCAGACCTGCAGGAAGGTAGCTATGACGCTGAATTGACTGATATTTCCGAGAATTGTGTGGTGGATGGGGATAATCCGCGCAGTGTCGATATTACGGTGGGTGAGACGACCTCAACGTCCTTTAATATTACTTGCGAATCCGCAGCAAATGGGAAGATTGCCTTCATAAGCGATCGGGGTGAGAGCGAAGATATTTTTCTGATGGACGCCGATGGCTCATCGCCCACCAACCTAACCACGAACACGGATTATGATGGACTCGCAGCTATTTCCCACGACGGGAACCGAATTGCTTTTGTCAGTGATCGGAGTGGTTCTCATGGCTTATATGTGATGAATATTGACGGATCAAACGTGCAGCTAATTAAGTCCGGATTATCGAATGCTTACTTTGCGCCCAGCTGGTCGCCGGATGATTCCAAGCTGGCTTTTGTTGATGAATCAGGTGGGGATACAGAAATTTATACTATCGGCATCGACGGCAACAATGAACAACAGCTAACCAATAATAGTGCTGACGATTATTACACGGATTGGTCTCCGGACGGTTCAAAAATTCTATACAACAGTGATACCGACGGTGATCAAGAGCTCTATACCGTAAATCCTGATGGATCTGACCGTCAGCGAGTAACAGAGAATTCCGATGCTGATTACGATGGGCGATGGTCGCCGGAGGGCTCGAAGATTGCCTTTGTCAGTGATCGGTCCGGGAACGATGAAATATATACCATAAATTCCGATGGGTCGGACGTCCAACAGGTAACAGACAATAGTGCTAGTGATATCGCCCCGACGTGGTCACCTGACGGGACCGAAATTGCCTTTAGAAGCAGGCGCGATGGGAATGGGGAAATATATAAGATGGCCGCTGACGGCAACGGATCGCCGGTGAACCTAACAGAGAACGTCGCTTCCGATTCAAATCCTCACTGGAGAAAGGTAGAATAGTATGTACAATTAAGTAGTGGGTTTTTATTTGTCACCATTTCGCTCGCCGTTACGCATGATACTATGTAGAGATTTTAAGACCAATCAAATCTTTAGATTATGCGACGATTTTTAATCACACTTTGTATTCCGATTATTGCGCTATCATTAATTTCCTGCGATGATGAATCTACCGGTGAAGAGGAACCACAGCCGTTGGAATTTTCGACAGAACCCTCTGATGGATTAAGTACCATGATTCAAGAAACACCCAGCGACTTTACCTGGGATTATTATAACGACAATGTTATGGTAAACATGGTACCTGGATCTCAATGGAGTGGTGACATTGCCCTTTCAGCCTTTCAGGTAGAAAATGGGGAAGTGGTTAACCGCACTACCACAGAGCCGGTTGAAACCACCGCCGATGAGCTTTCGGCCGGTCTCTCTACCGAAGAGATGTTTCCGGGTTCAAAATGGGTTCCGGGGAATTCGTGGGTGCCGGGAAATTCATGGGTGCCGGGGAATTCGTGGGTTCCAGGAAATTCATGGACCCCTTCCGAAATTGAGAATGCTGCATTGTCAGAGTTTGATCTCAGCCAGAACGAAACACTTGTAGTCGTTTATGCCCAACTTGCCGGTGAGTCACCGGAACGCGAGCAGACCACCCAACCGTTTGGTGTGCTGATGATGAAAGAGGAAACAACTGGAACGCTGGAAGTGACTACAACTACAAGTGGCGATAATCAAGATGACGGTTATGAGGTTTCAGTTGACGGAACAACTAACAGCATTGGAGCTAATGAAACGATAAATATCTCTGATCTGGCAGAGGGAGATTATGAGGTAGAACTAACCGATGTAGCTGATAACTGTGGAGTAGGCGGTGATAACCCACGAAATGTTACCATTACTGCTGACCAGACAACATCAACAACTTTTGAAGTTACTTGCCAGCAGCCTATGAAGAACGCACTGGCCTTTACCAGTTATCGCGAAGGCAATGGGGATATTTTTACGATTGGAGATGATGGCTCCGGCGTTAACCAGCTTACCACTAACGGTGAATTTGATGGCCAAGCTGCCGTTTCGCCAAATGGTACGAAAATTGCTTTCACCAGTGAGCGTGATGGCGACAAGGAGATCTTCCTGATGAACACCGACGGGAGCAACGTCAATCAGTTGACCAATAACAATGAACTGGATGAGCATCCCGCTTGGTCTCCTGATGGCAGTGAAATTGTCTTTAGCAGTACCAGAGACGGTGTGGAGGAAATCTACACCATGAACGCTGATGGCACGAGCATAAGCCGGGTTACGAATAACTCGCAGGCCGATCTCAATCCGAACTGGTCGCCCGGCGGCAACGAGATTGTCTTTGAAAGCCTGCGCGACAACAACCGGGAGATTATCGTCATAAATACCGATGGTTCCGGAGAAACGCGCCTGACCAACAATGCCATCGAGGATGCTAATCCGGTTTGGTCGCCTGACGGATCAGAAATCGCTTTTCATGGGAAACGACAGGGAGAAGATGATCAGGATATTTACACCATGGATGCTGACGGCAACAACGTTACCCAAGTTACAAGTAACAGCAATTTCTATGATATATCACCAACCTGGTCGGCTGATGGCAGTCAGATAGCCTTCGAAAGCAACAGAGAGGGCTCTGGCGGAAGTGATATTTATAAGATTAATGCAGACGGTACTTCGCCGGTCCGTATTACTACAAGCAGTGCCTTCGAAGAGCATCCATCATGGAGTCCGTTAGAATAATGTTGGATAGCATTTTTTGTTTCCTATCCGCAATGGGATGGTATCCTGTTGCGGGTTTTTATTTATCTGCTTGTTCTAATGTAATTTCGTATTATCATTTATGACAAAGATCTCCGTGATACCTCAAAAGCGGTCAATTGAGGTTCCGTAAGCAAGAGAGAAGTATCGAGTGGAAGTGATGTCTATAGGATTAATGCGGATAGTAACGCCCCGAATGGTAAAAATAAACCCACTATTTTAAAAGCCTCTTATAATCTGCCACTATTTTTTTATCGACTCCCGCCTGCTGGTAAATTCGTATGATACGATTGATATCTGCGGAAGTGCTTTTACTGAGATTTGAGCTATGCTTTTCATATAATTGGTAGTGGTGCTTTTTAAGGGAATCGGTTTCTTTGATTGGTGTATTATCTTGCAGCATAAGGCTGGCGGTAAGTAGGCCTTCGGCGTACGCTGTTCGAAGATCATCAGTCCCCCGAATCTTTCTATTTATTTGAACGCTTTCTCTAATATATGGTTCAGCTTTTTCAAATTTCTGTTGTAGCATCAAAAAAACGCTCATAATATTTATCGTCGATACAGTTTGGGTGTGATTCGAACCAAATCGCTGACGCGCTGCATTAATATTCTCTTCAAGAAGTTTTGTTGCCTCCTCATAGTTTTTCTGAAAATATAGATTGGTTGCCAGGTTTCTGCGCGCCATTATTGTTTCAGGATGCCCGCTTCCATTGATTGCTTTTATCAATCGGATTGATGTTCTATAGCTTTCGGTTGCTTTTTTATGGTTTTCCTGCACTCTATACAGGTACCCTAAGTTCTGATAGTATCCGGCTAACATATTCAAGCGGTTTGTACTGTCCTGTTTAGCTCTCGATATAGCCTTTACATAAAGGGATTCAGCCTTGGCATATTCTTCTTTTTTTCGAAGGACGTAACCCAATTCTACCATTGTATTTAAAACACTGGGATGAGTTTTAGACAACAGATTTTGCTGAATACTGAGTGCTTTACGCGCGTATATTTCAGCTGAATCAATTTTGCCAACATCGCGCATTGCTGAGGCCATATTAGCAAGCACCATTGCAGTATTTTGATCTTCCTTGCCGTGAATGGAAAGATTAATCTGATAGGCCTTTCGAAAGAAGGGTAAAGCCTTTTTAAAATTATATTGTTTGACGTACCAATGCCCTAGCCGGTTAAGAGCGGTTGCATGTTCAGAACTCTGTATTCCGTGTATAGTTTTACTCGTCTGCACGGCCTTTTGCAACAATGGAAGGGCACTGTCATAATCACCGATATTCGTATGAGCTTGTCCGATAACTGATAGCATATTCGCATAACCGGGTTCTCCTTTGAGTCTTTTGGCCTCTTTAGCACCCTGTCGTAATACATCACGGACCTGTAAAGTGTCTTTGGCTGCTTCCAAATCAAATAATCCAAGGATAAATTGGGATACCTGCTGGGCTTTCTCCGCTTGAATTTGCGCCTGATTACGTTCTTTGGAGATCTGCAAGGTATAGAAAGTGGCAAAACCAATAATCAGGAGAAAAAATCCGGCGGCAACACTAATCCCATATTTATGTCTTTTGACAAATTTGCCTATTGTATAACGAACAGTATCCTTCCGCGCCACCAGAGGCAGATTCTTCTTTAGTCGTTCTAAGTCTACCAGTAGTTTTTCGGCTGATGGGTATCGCGCTTCAGGTTCTTTGCGCAAAGCTTTCATCACGATGGCGTCCAGATCGCCCTGCAGTTTTTCAGCCAGGTCTTCAGGAGATGAATTTCGTGAGTCAGCTACTTTTTCTTTCCGATTAACAAGCAGGCTTTGGAAGCGATTAGAGGGTTTATCCGGAGTTTCTTCGCGAATAAGTTGTTCAATATCGGTAAAACTTTTTTCATCCATATCAAAGGGATGAACGCCGGCCAACAACTCATATAAAAGAATACCCAGTGTATAAATATCTGTGTGGGTTGTAATGGATTCTTTTTCGATCTGCTCGGGAGCTGCGTAGCCAAGCGTCAGAATACGTGCTCCGGTTTGCGTTTCAAAGAGTTGGGTATCGGGATCTTCGGGCTCCAAAAGTTTTGCAATGCCGAAATCAAGAATTTTTACTTGTCCATTTGGGGTCACAAGGATGTTGGAGGGTTTCAAATCGCGATGGATAATCGCATTGTTATGGGCGTGATGTACCGCTTCACAAATAGATTTAAAGAGCTCCAGACGCTTATCTATGGATAACCTATTATCATCACAATAATTGTAAAGTGGCGTGCCCTCCACATATTCCATCACAAGGTAGGGCAGCCCTTCCTCCGTCATGCCGCCGTCCAGCAGTCGGGCAATATTTGGATGATTGAGCTTGGCCAGAATGTTCCGCTCACGCTTAAATCGGGCGATATTTGACGGCGTATCCATGCCGCGCCGCATGAGCTTTAAGGCTATTTTCTGCTCGTAAGCCTGATCGGCGCGTTCGGCCAGAAATACTGAGCCCATGCCACCGTGACCAATAAGCTCGATAAGTTTATAGTTGTCGATAGTAGTTCCGATGAGGGAAGAAGTGTTCTCTCCGATTTCGTTTCGCGATATCTCATGAGCAAGCTGGGTATAATCTCCGAGATCTTCTAAAAAATTTTCTGTATCGGATTGCTCTATTGAGGCAATTAGTTCGGTGACCTCTCGCTTGAGTTGTTTATTGTCCTTACATTTCTCTTGAATATAGCTTTCTCGTTCTTTTTCGCTAAGATCAAGGGCTGTATCTACGATGTTATTTATTTTCTTCCACCGTTGCTGATCCATACGAAAAGACTTCCGAGTTATTTCTTTTTTAATTCCTTATAGAGCCATCCCCGGGCTTTGGCCCAGTCGCGCTTGACGGTACGTTCCGATACATCCAGTGCCTTGGCAGTCTGATAAATCGTCATTTGCCCGAAATAACGAAGTGTTACCACTTCGGCCATGCGTTCATCCAGTTCGGCAAGTTCATCTAATTTTTCATCCAGATTGATAATTTCTTCAGACTCTTGACGTGCTTTTAATAATTTATCGATATAAGTAACCTCTTTTTGGTCGCCGCCACGTTTCTCAGCTTTCTTTTTTCGAGCGTGATCAACCAGAATCTGCCGCATGCAACGTGCGGCAATGGCCATAAAATGTTCTTTGTCTGAAGCGTTGATACTCGTTTGATCTATCATTTTCAGATACACCTCATGTACCAGCTCGGTTTCGGTAACCGTAATATCGTTGCGTTCTCCTTTGAGCTTGGAACATGCAAGGCCTTTCAACTCTTTATAAACAAGGGGGAAAAATTCTTCGTAAGCTTCTTCGGATCCCTTTTTTACCTCCATTAAGAGCCGGGTAACCTCTGATTTATTTCTCATCTTTAAAATCAGTACTTCTTTAAAAATTTGTACCCTGAAAATTTCTTTTAAAGAACGTATGCCTTTGTGGATGGATATTCAAGAATTGGCCAGGCTTTTCTTAATGAAACTTATTGATTAGACATGAAAAAAATAGTTAAGGTACGAAGCTATTAATAATAAAAGTGAAGATGCTATCGTCCTATGCCCGGGGATGAAATTCTTTATGGACCTGATGAAGCAGTGAGCGATCCACATGAGTATAAATTTCGGTAGTGTTGATAGAAGCATGGCCCAGCATTTCCTGCACGGCGCGCAGATCAGCACCGCCTTCTAGCAGGTGAGTAGCAAAAGAGTGACGAAAAATATGAGGATACACATTTTTTTCAATCCCTGCTCGTTCGGCAGCATCATTAACAATATTCCAGATACTCATACGCGACAGAGGGTTGCCCCGTTGACTCAGAAAAACTTTGTTTTCGGCTTTTTGGGGATTTTTGTCACTTTGAAACTTGGGACGCACTACTTCAATATAATGCTCCAATGCTGATTGAGCCATTTCTCCGACAGGCACCAAGCGTTCCTTGTTGCCCTTACCAAGTACGCGGATAAATCCAATTTCAAAGATCATATTATCAAGTTCCAGACTGGTAAGCTCACTAACCCGCATACCGGTAGCGTAAAGCGTTTCCAATATGGCCGCATTGCGGATGCCGGCATCGGTTTCGCGGTTGGGGATATCAATGATAGCAGAAACTTCATCAGGATTTAACACATCCGGTAGATTCTTTGCTTTCTTGGGCAAATCAACTAATTCTGCAGGATTGGCTTCTGCCATGCCTTCTACAACAGCAAATTCGTGAAAGCCCCGGATACTGGATATATTTCTCGCAATAGAGCTTACGGATAGATCCATGGCCGTCAGTTCTTCAAGATAGTTTTCGATATGGCGCAGTTCAATACCTCCCAAGTCGGATATCTGCAAGTCATTAGCTACAAATCGAAGATATCGTTTTAAGTCATTTTTGTATGATACAACAGAATTCTCGGAGAGACTCTTTTCCAGTTTGACAAACTGGAGATATCGCTGTAGCTCTTGTTGAAAATGCATGCTCATTACGAATTATAATATTCGTCTACCCGCGGGGGCTTTTTGGGAGAGTCGGGATGATCAGGCATTTCATCGGTAGCCGGTGTTTCTTCAAGATCGATATCTTCAGATTTTTCTGCGGCTTTTTCTTCCTTCTCTTTATCAGAGTCGGGATACTCAACACGGCTGTGATATATACCTACTAAAATATTGAGAAACGTTTCCTTGATCGTTCGGATATCTTGAAAAGTAAGCGGTGTTTTACTTAGTTGACCTTCATTGACGCGCTCGTCAATCATCCTGTCGATAAGGTTTTCGAGTTTCTGATAGTTGGGATCTTTCATCGCCCGAGAGGAAGCCTCAATGCAATCGGCCAGCAGTAAAATTCCGGTTTCTTTTGTCTGTGGAATGGGACCATCATATCTGAAGTCTTCTTCGCGGATTTCTTTTTTACTGGTATCGGCCTGCTCTTTGGCTTTTTCCCAGAAATATTTAATGAGGGAATCACCGTGATGGGTTCGGATGAAATCGATGATGACTTCGGGAAGACCGTGATCTTCAGCTATCTTAACACCATTAGAAACGTGTGCTTTAATTACGAGAGCACTCATGCGGGGCTTTAGTTTGTCATGTTCATTACTCTCAGTCTGGTTTTCGGTGAAATAGCCGGGATTTTCCATTTTTCCAATATCGTGATAAAGTCCTCCAACCCGGCAAAGTAATCCGTTTGCGTGGATGGCTCCTGCAGCAGCTTCGGCAAGGTTCGATACTTGCAGGCTGTGGTGGAAAGTTCCGGGAGCTTTAGTCATTAATGTTTTAAGCAGCGGTAGGTTTGTGTCACTCAGCTCTAAAAGTGAAAAATCGGTGGTTACATTGAATGATTTTTCAAAGAGCAGGATAAGTGGATAAGTGAATAGAATAAAGATAGCATTAATAGCTATAAATAGTAGTTCGCTTCCCAGTACACTCCAGCTGTCAAAGGTGGTCATGCTAAAGCCCAGCACTACCACAAGGTACGATCCAAATACGATGCCGGGAGTGGTAAAGAAAAATTGCGAACGCTTTTTAATATCACGCACTGAGAATAACCCAAGACTGCAGGCAACGGTGGTAGCGGTGACGAATTCAAAATTATTACCATTAATAAGACCGGTAAGAAGTGCCAGCGTAATCGTTGATAACAGGCCTACCCGGGAATCAAAAATGATAGTTAGAATGATGGGAGCAATGGCAATAGGTACGATAAATGGGGAAATGTCATCAAGATGATAAACAATAGAACTACCGATAATTACAAGAGACAGTGCAATGAGTACAAGTGTTAACATCGAATTGTTAACAAAGATATACCTGCGGTACAGATAGAGGTAGAAAAAGAAAATGGTAAGAATAGAAATTACTGCTATTACATCTCCGCCATAGCGTAGCCAGCGTTCGAGAGTGCTTGCATTCTGGGCGCGGGCATCAGCCAAACTTTGTAGCATATTATATTTCTCAGGGGTAACAATATCACCCCGACGAATGATAACCTGTCCCTGGGCAACGGCTCCTTTTGAGGTAGATATTTCGTCAAGAGCATCTTGTATGCGTGCTTGGGTTTCCTCTTTATTGAAGATGTAGTTTGGTTGGATAATTTGGGCAAAAATTTCGTTGCCCGCTTTCGCTAATTCATCATAAAAATTACGTGAAAGACGATATTGCACATATTCTTTTGCTTCAGGCAGATCACGGACATTTACTAAATTGAGCGTTTGTTCGGTACGATCTAGTAAGTCACGAATCGTAATTTCATCGTTAGACAATTCTGATTTTGGAACATTTAAAACCCCGTTATCAAGGACTTCATTAGCAAGTGTTTCAAGCTGATCTTTGAGATTTACTTCAGAAAATTGATTGTTTGTACCACCGTTAGAATTATTGTTCTGTGAGATGACAGACTCATAGTTCTCCAGAAGTGTTTGCCAAACCGAGTCGGATAAATTGATGGGTGCTCTGTTTTTTAGCTCTTCGAATCGCAGGCTGTCTTGCCGGGCATCTGATTGTTCATCTTGTTTAGATTGCTGCCAGGTTTCATAGCCTTTTTTTAGTGGTCCTAAATTTTGAAAGAGGGAATCTAACTTGCTTTGCACCTCAATTTGAATATCCGGTTTCTTATGGAAGATAGGCGGGGTTGTTTCTCGTATTGTTTGACGTTCTTTTTCGAGTTCTTGATCACCTTTTTGGATGGCAAAAGTGAAAGGAGCTGTTAAATCATCTGCCCGCCAGGGTTCCCCAACATTGTAGTTAATAGGTTCTTTATAAGAGCTTTCTGGTATGGCAAGGACAATAATTCCCAGAAATAGAACAAGGATAAATGCTCTGAGATAAGGATTGTACTTTAACGAAGAGGCTTCTTCTTGTTTTTTCTTCTTTTCCCCGATTACAGGAGCGCCCTGCCTCTTTTTGGGTGCTAATCCTAATTTTTCAAGAATACCCATAAATGTAAATTCAGTCCGTTTCTGTGAAATCTAACCTGACAGAAACATTAAAATGTTTGGATAAGATACGTTGATTACAAAATTATACCAACCCATAACCATATTACCAAACCAGTAGTAGGTTATAGTTTTTCACCGATAAGGTCCAGAAATGTAGATTGGTCAAGTATAGGGATGTTTAACTCTTGGGCTTTGTCGTATTTACTGCCCGGAGAGTTTCCTGCCAGCAGATAGTCAGTGTTGCCGCTTACAGATGAGGTCGTCTTGCCACCGTGCTTTTCGATTAGTTGTGTTGCTTCTTTTCGAGTTAACGAGGGCAGGCTCCCTGTTAGTACAAATATCTTCCCCTCCAGCTTTTGAGAAGCCTGCTCCTCTTGCTCCATCTCTAGATTGAGTCCGTGGTTTCGCAACTTCGATACAATTTCACGGTTGTGGTCCTGTTTAAAAAATTCGTTGACTGATTGTGCAATTTTAGGCCCGATAGACTCAATTTCTTCCATCGTTTCTTGACTTGCATCCATCAGAGCGTCCATTGTTTGGAAGCCATTGGCCAGATCGCGTGCTACCGTTTTACCTACAAAACGTATACCCATGGCGTAGATAACCCGATCCAGTGGTTGGGATTTACTTTTCTCAATAGCATCGATAAGGTTTTGGGCACTTTTTTCGGCCATGCGCTCTAACGGCAGAAGCTGTTTTATGGTGAGATCATACAGATCAGCGTAATTGCTGATTAACTGCTCTGAAACCAGCTGATCTACGACTGCTTCGCCCAGTCCGTCAATATCCATGGCATCGCGCGAAGCAAAATGTTCAATACGTTGACGTTTTTGCGGAGGGCACTCGGGATTGATACATCGCCAGTCCACATCATCCCCAAACTTGATAAGTTTTTCATCACAAGCGGGACAATATTTCGGCATTTCAAAACGTGGCCCACGATCTTCGCGATCGGGATTAACTACGCTTATAACCTGGGGAATAATCTCACCGGCTTTTTCTACTACTACGCGATCTCCAGTTCGAATATCTTTCCGGTGGATTTCATCTTCGTTGTGCAGCGAAGCACGTTTTACGGTAGTGCCGGCTAATTCAACTGCTTTTAGTTCTGCAACCGGTGTTATTTTTCCAAGGCGTCCAACTTGTAGGGTAATATCCTGTAGGGTAGTTGTGGCCTGTTGTGCCTCAAATTTATAAGCAATAGCCCAGCGGGGAGCTTTAGAGGTTGTTCCCAGAGTATCACGGTATTTCTCTTCGTTTACCTTGATAACCACACCATCTGTTTCAAAAGGTAGGTTGTTGCGGAGACTTTCCCATTCGTCAATCTGATAATGTACCTCGTTAATGTTGGTACATTGCCTGTAATGTTCGCAGACTGGTAAGCCGAATTTATCCAACCACTTCATCTTTTGATACTGCGTAATTTCGGCATCGGTATCTTCGGTCAGCAAGTCAAAGCTAAAAAAACGAATAGGGCGACGGGCAACTTCGCGGGGATCTTGCATCTTTAGCGAACCGGCCGTCGAGTTACGTGGGTTGGCAAAAGGATTTAGCCCCTGTTCTTCGCGATGTTCATTCATTCGTACAAAAGCTTCACGTTCCATATATGCTTCGCCCCGAACTTCCACCACTTCCGGAAAATCATCATCGAGATGAAGAGGAATATCTTTTATAGTCTTGATATTCCGGGTTATATCGTCACCGCTTTCACCGTCTCCACGAGTTGCTCCAAGCACCAGATTGCCATTTTCGTAGCGAAGTCGAATGGCTGCTCCATCAAACTTCAGTTCAACCAGGTAGGTGAAATTATCGTGCTCTAATATATCACGGACACGGCGATCAAAATCGTTGAGTTCATCTTCATTATAGGTATTGTCGAGACTTAACAGTGGCACGGGATGCTCTACTGTATTAAAATCGCTGCTGGGTTCACCACCTACGCGTTGTGTTGGTGATTGAGGTTCAACGAGGTTGTATTCTTCTTCAAGTTTTTCAAGCTCCTCCAGATAATCATCAAATTCCTTGTCCGAAATAAAGGGTTGAGCATCTTTATAATAGGCTTTGTTGGCTTTGTCCAGCAATTCGCGAAGTTCTTCAACGCGTTTTTTCGCCTCTTGTCTGTTCATTTTAAGAGAAAGCTTGTATCGGTTTAATTAAAAGTTGGACGATCTCTGATGGTAGATGGGGGAGGGGCATCAATTTCCAGTGAATCCGGAGCAGCTTGAAGCCATTGAGTGTTATTTTCAAAATAGCTGCGATTGATTTCTAGCAGCCTTGAATCGGGATTGTAAAATTCCTCACGGAGATTTTGAACAGGATGACCATTGAGCAATAATACCATACGGCTAAATTGACCGCGGATATTGAGCTCATTTACAAAATTAAATCGAATTGCTTCCCCCTGTTCAATCCAATAGGGATTAATGTCATCCATAATATCTGTATACACGCGCACCGGTTCTAATCGTCCATAAGCAGCATAAAGTACTACACTTAGTGTATCAGGCAGTGTGGACAGGGCCTCATTCGGGATATCATCAGCAGTAGTAGCAGATTGTCGCTCGCTAGTATCATTTGCTTCAGAAGATGGGACGATATCCAGTTCGAGCGAATCTGTGCTGACTTCTTGATCAGGAGACTCTTCTTGTTGGGTGGTTGTTGGGTTATTGGCAACTTCACTGGAAACCGAGTCGGTTTCATAAAAATAGAAAAAAGATACAGCCGCAATGATTATCAAAAGAGTGATAAAAATTCCTGCCCACGTCCTCGATCGTACTGATTTAAGAGGCTGAAATCTTCGGCCCATGTCTGCCCAATCTACCGATTTTACATCGGGATGATCGGCTTTAGGTAGTGGCGAAGATTTTGGTTTTTCTGAGGTATCCTCAGATAAGTCTTCTTCGTCGGATTCAAACTCAGGGGAGTGATCATGAACCATATCTTCATCCGAGAGTTCGTCCGAATCTACCGATTGATCATCAGTTTCATCTTCTTTTTCATCGTGCTCAACGGAACGTTCGGGTTGCTCATCAAACAGACTCTGAAGCGACCCGGAATAGTCATTCTTTTCAACTTTGTTTAGGGCATAGACAATCTGTTTCTCATCTATAGATAATGCTTTTGCATAGCTTCGTACATAGCTGCGAATGTAGGTAGCATTATTCTCAAAGTCGGTAAGAATTGAGTCATCTTCAATAGACTTGAGAATCCTTGTTGGAATCTTGGTAGCCTCGTATATATCCTCAAGACTTAATTCTTGCTCTTTACGAATGTGGGCAAGATCTCTTCCGAGTGATGCCATAAATAATTTTCTGAATTATTAGTAGTGGCAAACCGTTTATTCGGCGTATAATCTAAACAAATATAGTGGTTGCCAAAAATTTTTTGCTGAAAAGAAGATTCTCTGTAAGGATTTGTGCCAACAATAGATCTTACCTATAAAAATAGCTGCCGATGAGTAAGTTTCTACATATTGCAAACGGTTTTAAAAGGGTGGTATTTCCCAATGTTTGTGTTTGTTGTGGTCGCGAACATACAGAGGAACAGCGTCAGATTTGTTCGTTTTGTTTGCGAGATCGTTTTGAGGACGGTAATCCTGAGAATAAAAAAGTCTCTTCTGATTCGCTTTTGCCGGAAGGGATTGTGGTTCAGCATGCGCTTTGGCAATTTGATAAGGGCGGAGATCTGCAAAATTTACTGCATCAGCTGAAGTATGAGCGGCTTACAACAGTGGGATGCGATTTGGGCAGAGCATTGGGGCGACGTGTGCAAAGTCATCCTGGCATTATGGATTTATTTAATAATCATGAATCAGTGATAGTGCCGGTACCACTGCACTATTTAAAATATCGATATCGTGGATTTAACCAGGCGTTTAAGTTAGCTCAGGGATTTCAGGAAATTTGGGAAGAAGTTCCTATTTGTAAAATTGATGATATTGTTCGGATTAAAAACACTCGTTCTCAAACGGGCTTTAGCCTCGAAAAACGTCTTAAAAACATGTCAAAAGCGTTTAGGGTCAAAAATAAAGGATTGATTAATAATCGATTGTCTGTAATTATTGACGACGTGTTTACAACCGGTGCTACCACCTTTGAATTGGCGGACTCATTAAAAAAGGCAGGAGCAGGTCCTGTTATTATCTTAACAGTGGCGCAGGCATAATTAATCATATTGAAAATTCGTTTTTTGCAAAAAGAAGGATATTTTTCGGCTTATGAAAAAGCAAAACCCCGGCGCGAAAAATCTATTTCTCGAAACCCAACTTGGCATCGTTACCCGAACCGGAGATTGGTTTCATATTACCACTGATCAGATTAAGCAGTTTGTACCGGGCCTGTTGGAAAAACGTCCACTGGATAAGTTAGTTGAAGAAGCTATTGCCTGGGTGCGAAGTGCCGACAGTCTCTCACTTACCCTATTGTTGGTATTATTGTTGGTGATTCATCCCATATTTGCCGTAACCATAGCCATTGCATTTCATTTTTTATGGTACCGGTCTAAAAGTGCATTTGTAACAGTTTATCTCGGCAAGGTGCTCAAATTATTAAATACCGATGGTTATTTACTGATTACATCGTTGGTTATAATTAGTGCATTAGGTATGACCGGCCAGTATTTAGCTGCTGGTATTGGGCTCGTATTTTTCTTTTTGATGAAATTGGGTCTTTTAAAACGGTTGTGGGATAAGATTGATCAGGGTGTTGATAAAAGGCTGACACTCAATGATCGTGTATTTAAAATGATATTGGTTAAATACGGTATGCATTACAACCTGCAGCCATCCGAAGTACAGCAGATGGAAGATAAATTTGTAGAGTTGGCAACAAGTAGAAAAAAGGGGAAGAGCTAACATGGGTAGAGAAACAAATATTTATTTGGCCCGTCACGGAGAAACGGAATACAATCGCTGTAACCAAATTCAGGGGCGCGGTATTGATGCGTCATTGAATGATACAGGTATTCAGCAAGCACAAGCTATAGCTCGTCATCTGCAAGATATATCAATTCAACAAATCTTTAGCAGCAGTTTAAAGCGATCCCGACAAACAGCAGAGACTATAGCTAAACAACAACGGTTGGATATTTTAGCTTACCGAGATTTGGATGAAATGGATTTTGGTATTTTGGAAGGGAAGCCAATTTCAGAAATTAAATCAGAGTTAAAACATCTTCATGAACGGTGGAAGTCTGGAGATGTGCATTTTGCTTTTGATCAGGGTGAGAGTCCCAATGCTGTCTTCAAGCGAGCTAATAACAGAGCAAGAATGATACTGGAAGAACATCAGCAAAAAAATTTAATGTTTGTGTTGCATGGTCGCCTGTTACGCATCTTATTGTCGGAATGGCTTGGTTATGGACTTAGCAAGATGCACGAAATTCCACATAGCAATGGGGCTTTATACCATCTGCAATGGAATGGTTCCGGGTTTAGATCATTATATATTAACAAGACTGATCACTTGACCGAAGCACGTTCTAAAGAAGATGTTGTATCCTAACTAGTGGTAGAAATAGATTAATTTGCACAAAGTTTTATGAGTGAGAAAGTTCGAAAAATGTTTGCGGATATAGCCGATGATTATGACAGGGTGAATACTATCCTGTCGTTTGGCATCCATCATATATGGAGAGATCATACAGTGTCGTTAAGCGGAGCTAAGGCTGGCGATCGTGTGCTGGACTGTGCTACGGGAACTGGTGATCTGGCATTAGAGTTTAAGGAAGCGGTTGGTGATGAGGGTTATGTGCTGGGCACCGATTTTTGCGCCGAGATGGTAGAACATGCTCCCGCTAAGGCGAAAGAAAATAACTTGGTCGTTGATTTTGAAGTGGCCGATGCGATGGACTTGCCTTATGAGGATAATATTTTTGATATTTCAAGTATCGCTTTTGGAATTCGTAATGTTGACGATCCTGTACAAGCTCTTAAGGAAATGGCCCGTGTGGTAGTACCGGGCGGAAAAGTTGTGGTATTAGAATTTGGACAACCTAAAGGATTGCTTAAATATCCGTATGAGTTATATAGCCAATATATTATGCCTACATTGGGAGGGTGGATAAGTGGCAATAGAGAGGCCTATACTTATCTGCCAAGAACAAGTGCGGAATTTCCCGCCGGGAATGACTTTATAGCATTGATGGAAGAAACAGGGTCATTTTCTTCACAATTTTTTGAAAAATTAACCGGCGGTATCGCTTACGTTTATGTGGGTACCGTAGGTTAAATCATTTATATTATTATACATTTAAAAAATATTACGAGACTATGGATCAGCTAACAATTGATGAAATTAAAAAGCTAATTCCACACCGGTATCCATTTTTGTTGGTTGACCGTGTGTTAGAGGTTGAAGAGGGACGCATTCTATCAATAAAAAATGTTACAGCCAACGAGGACTTTTTTAACGGTCATTTCCCCAATCGTCCCATCATGCCCGGTGTACTTCAAGTTGAAGCGATTGCCCAAAGTGGCTGTTTGATGTTGATGCATTCTCATATCGATAATCCGGAAGATTATATTCCTGTATTTACGGGCATCAACAGAGCGAAATTCCGTAAATCGGTAGTGCCCGGTGATCAGCTTAAGATGGAAGTAAAGCTGGTTCAGGAAAAGCGTAACTTTTATAACATGACAGCGGAAGCCCGTGTTGGTGATAAAGTTGTCTGTGAATTGGATGCCACTGCGGCTATAGTTCCAAGCGAGGAATAAATGAGTACGCAACAATCTTCAGATCGTCCCAAAAAAGTTACTACTCAGACTGTCGTAGAGATGAAGCAGCAATCTGAGAAGATTAGCATGTTAACCGCCTACGATTATACGATGGCTCGTATTGTTGATCAGGCGGGAATTGAAGTAATATTGGTTGGCGATTCGGCCAGCAATGTGATGGCCGGCCATGATACCACCGTGCCTATGACGATGGAGCATATGATTTATCATGCTTCCTGCGTCGTTCGTGGTGTGGAAACGGCACTGGTGATTGCAGATTTGCCGTTTATGAGTTATCAGGTAACAGCTGAAGAGGCTTTGGAAAATGCCGGACGCATGATGAAAGAGGCGGGAGTGCACGGAGTAAAGTTGGAAGGAGGAAAACCCGTTGTAAAAACAATTGCTAAAATTGTGGAAGCAGGAATTCCTGTCATGGGACATTTGGGGCTAACTCCACAAAGTATTTACAAGTTTGGCACATACAAAGTGAGGGCCACCGAAAAGACTGAAGCTGAACAACTGATTGAAGATGCCAAAAAATTAGAAGAAGCAGGGTGTTTCTCCATTGTTTTAGAAAAAATTCCGGCTGAACTTGCAGAAAAGGTGACAGAAACAATATCTATCCCGACCATTGGTATTGGCGCCGGACCCAAATGTGATGGACAGGTTTTGGTTACCCATGATATGCTTGGGCTTAATAAGGAATTTAAACCGCGGTTTCTTCGCCGATATGATGACATGCATTCATCGATGACGAATGCGGTTCAACAGTATATTACGGATATAAAATCCGGAGACTTTCCCAACGAAAATGAACAATACGATTAACTGATTATGCCTATGAGTACATCTGACAGTAATCCGGTAATTTTAGTTTGTAATGATGATGGTATTTTTTCTCCGGGTATACGAGCGCTTGCCCAGGTTGCCGATGAATTTGGTGATGTTGAGATTATTGCTCCCGATCGTCAGCAAAGCGCAGTGGGGCACGCCGTTACGGTAAACACACCGCTTCGGTCACGATCTTTTCAAATCGATGGACGTTTTAATGGGCAAGCGGTAACGGGTACTCCCGCGGATTCTGTGAAATTAGCTCATGATCAGCTGATGAAACGCAAGCCGGATCTGGTTGTCAGTGGGATCAATCACGGAAGCAATGCAGGAATTAATATTTTGTATTCGGGAACAGTAAGTGCCGCTACAGAAGGAACCATTTTGGGATACCCTTCAATTGCTGTGAGCTGTACCGACTATGATGAAGATGCTGATTTAACCGGTGCTAAAGATGCAGCGCGTAAGGTTATTGGATATGTACTCAGCGAGGGACTTCCCAAGGGAATTACAATGAATCTAAATGTACCTGCGGGACCGCTTAAAGGTATAAAGTGGTCGCGTCAGGCAAACAGTCGTTATGTGGAAGAGTTTGAAGGCCGCGTTGATCCAAACAACAGATCGTATTACTGGATGACCGGCAAGCTTAAGCTGCTTGATGAAGGGGACGATCTGGATGTCAACGTTTTGGAAAAGGGCTATGCCTCATTAACACCTATCCAATATGATATGACGGCTTATACACTGCTAAAACAAAAAGAGGATATTGAACTGTAAGGTTAATGTCCTTTGGTTTCGAGCATTTTAACCACATCTAACCAAAAAGAGTTATACAGAGCTTCGCGATCATCTTTAACGCGCAAGTTCATTTGCTCAAGATGAGATAAGCTGGAAGTTTTAATATGTTCGCCCCATTTGGCACTTTCTACTGATACCATTCCATCATTAGGGCCTTCAAGGTCATAGATATGCTTGTTTTGATATCGCGCAATTACACGAATGGGCTCGCTGGTGCCTTTACCTACGGCCGAGGTATAAGAGTAATATGGAATGCCATCAACATTTGGTGTAGCGGGATTAAAAACCTCTGTAATATATTTACGCGTCAATTGTGCAGCAGATGCGACTGAATCACTTTTCGTATGCGGATAAATCCGGTCACCCATCCAATCGAGAAAATCAGCCAGTTTATCACGGATCGCGTCAGGGGTTTTAAGGGTAAGTTCAGCCAGACTTGTTCCACGATGTGGAGTGCTCACCGTAGTAAACGAAGCCACATGTTGGGCTATATCCATGTTGGAAAGTGCGTAACGCATATCGAGCCCGCCCATGCTGTGAGCTACGATATTAACTTTACCGCTGGGAATATTATTTGCGAGCTCATCAATGAGCTTAACCCACCCCTTGGCTCGTGTTTCAATTTTTGCATACGGTACGATGTTTGGTGCAAATGCGAGTACATTATGTGATCGAAGCAACAAGGCTACATCATAAAGGGGCGAAGGTTTTACAAGTGATGCAATTGCCCCATAACCGTGGCAGAGTAGAACCGGATGTTTGAGGTGAACAATTTCCGGTTCGGGAAACTGGTTGAGCTCAAAGCGTTTGAGCCATCTATCAGTATTAAGACGGTCAATCATGTTATAAATTTATTCTTGGTGGCGGGATGATTCGAGCACCTGCTTTTTTAAGGTCAGGCAATTTTTCTATCAGCCATTCAACAGTAGTTTCCGTTCCGGTAATTAACGCTAAAAAAGTCCGTGTATTGGATTGTAATAATGTAAGATCTTCGAGGAAAACTTTTTTGCCTAACTGTTCATGCAGTATCTGAGCGTTTGAAGCATCGACAAACGTAAGCCTGTCAAATTTCTCAATTAACGGGGAAGCTTTGTTCTGAGTAATTAAAACCTTGGAATTCGGAGAGATATCCTGTAATCGGTCAAGTCTGGCACGTGCTGCTTTTGGATTTGTTTTGATCAGATCATTTCCATTCTTGTTCTGAAACCAAAATATTAGAGACGGATATTGTCCATTGAGTTCTTTCTTAAGGGCTTGTACCTGCATCGGCTGTTCAATTTTTAGCACAAGGGGAATGGGTTCGGCAAGAGCGTTCAGTTGTGATATAAGTTGTGATTTTGGTATCTCATCAAAACTTAACAGAAGGCTGATATCATTTTGTTGCAGCGAAAGTTCGGGATCGGTCTGTAGTGAAATCGTTCGAATTACGGTCTCGCGGTATAATAGTTGAATATCAACATTTTTCTGGGGAAAGGTGACCTGTGCCGGAGTTTGCATCCCAAATGGATAGAGTGCATCATTGATTTCGGCATGGAACTGGGTTTTGGAGAAACGGTAGGGAAGCCCCACAAAATATGTTTTGCGCGAAAAATTTGAATCTACACGGGTAGTGGAAACAGATATCTGATCTTCTGAGATATTAAAGCTTGAAAATTGTTGCTGAATGAGTGAATCAGCTTCAGTCAGTGATGAAAGTCGTTTTGTGTTTTTATCAGAGGTGGAAAAGAGTATGAATCCGCTTATAAAACACGATACTAACAACAGAATAGCTATTAGCTGTTTTTTCTTTTGTTCCTTCAAGCCAGTTGTCGATATTAAGTTGGCATTTTGCCGTCTAATAATAGGTGTTATTCCGTTGGAAATCTATGAATAATTTCCTGATTTAGACGAATCGTTAGATTGGATTTTTAAACGTAGCGACCTTCCTGAAAATGGCTTATAGCTTTGAATTGGTAAGTACATCCCAGCAAATTGATGCATTCCATCAGTTACCATTTCGAATTTATGAAAACTATCCCCATTGGGCGCCCCCGTTCCGTTCTGAAATAGAGAGTATTTTTGATCGTAATGAAAATGTGTTTTTTGATAGAGGGGAGTGCGAGCGATTCCTTGTAAAAGAGGGCAAGGAAGTTGTAGGACGTTTTGCAGTGATGAATACACCGGAGCGTGATAGAGTGCTCGATCCTACAATGGGAGGGATGGGATTTATAGAAATGCAGGACGATCCGAAAATTGCAGAGGAAATAATAAATTTTGCTGTCGATTGGCACCAGGAGCGCGGATATAATGCCATGCGCGGGCCTATTAATTTTGGCGAAAATGACATCTATTGGGGATTACTGGTGGAAAATTATGAAGAGCCTCCTATTTATGGGATGTTTTATCATCCACCGTATTACAAAGAATTTCTGGAAAAGACCGGCGCGGAAAAACTCGATGATCACTGGAGCTATAAGCGTAGCTTTGATCAGCCCATACCGGATCGTATGAAACGAATAACAAACCGTATTGAAGCCAGATCAGATGTAACCTTGCGATCTTTAGATAAGAAAAACATCTATCGCGATGCGGAATATATCCGTCAAATTTATAATGAAGCCTGGAGCCAGCAGGATATTACAGAGCGCGAAACGGAATTTACCGAGCTCACCCAAGATACAATTGAGGCAATGATTAAGAAATTGAAGCCGGTCTTAATTCCTGAGAGTGTGCTTATTGCTTTTGTGGATGGCGAACCAGCCTCGTTTGTAGTTTGTGTGCCAGACCTTAACGAATTATCAAAAGAAACAGGCGGTAAATTGCGCTGGTGGCACTATCCCAAGCTGTTGTGGTTTAAACGACGGGCACGACATTTGAGAACACTTGTTTACGGCACACGCCCACAATATCGCAAGATAGGGTTAGAGGCACTCACATTTACCCGGGGTATTCAGTTTACTAAAAAAGCAGCACCCACCCTCCAATATTTGGAAGGAGCTTGGGTAAGCGAGAGCAATTGGTTGATGCAGCGTAGCTTGGAGGCATTGGGATGTTTTCATCATAAAACACATCGAACCTATAAGTGGGAGTTTTAATTTAAATTCACAAAACTTGAATTAGATAGATTGATCAGTTACTCTTAGCATAAAATAAAAGGACAAGTAAATATCATCTATGGATCGGTCACTTTTTGATCTCAACCCCAACCCTGTCCTTATCTATGATAAGGATTCGCTTGATATACTGGAAGCAAATGGTGCCTTTTTTGAAAAATATGGGTTTCAAAAAGATGAGCTCAAATCTTTGAATCTTCATGATTTGCGTCCAAAGGAAGCCAGTGAGGAGCTGCATCAGGCAATTGAGAATCGTGAAGATAATGAATCAAACCATATCGAAGTTGCCCGCCACCAAGCCAAAGAAGGCTCCCTTATTTATGTAATGGTTTCTTCCCATCCCTATAAAAATGGATACAAAAATGCTCGTATGGCATTTGTCCATGATGTGACAGAACGTGTGGAAGCTGAAAAGAAAGCAAAACGGGCATTTGATGAGTTAAATCATCACGTAAATCACAGTCCGCTGGCCATGATAAAATGGGATGCGGACTTTAATATTATTGAATGGTCACAAAGAGCAAAAGAGATAACCGGTTATCCCAAAAGTTTGGTTTTGGGGCATTCTCCGGAGGTATTTAATTTTCACGAAGATGATCTCCGTGTGGTCAAAAGAAATATGAATTACCTCATCAGCGGCAAGGGTGACAAAACCCACTTTGAGGTTAAAATGTACCATCAGGAAGGTCATTTAATTGATCTTAGTATTCATACTTCTGTGATGCGAGATGACAGCGGTGATCTTATTTCTGTTCTTACATTCATTGAAGATGTGACTGATGAGAAACAGGCAGAGATTCGGTATCAACGATTGTTTGAAAATGCCAATGACGGCATTTTTATTATGGATGGAGATGAGTTTGTTGAATGCAATACCCAAGTACTTAATATATTTGGGTTAAGTACAAAAAAACAGATTTTAGGAAAGTCGCCTATTGACTTTTCGCCCGAAGTTCAGCCCGATGGGCAAAAGTCATCTGTTAAGGCACGAAAAAAAATTCAGAAAGCCCTTGAGGGAACACCACAAGTTTTTGAATGGCAGCATCAGACCTGGGATGGTAAAGCAGTTGATGTTGAGGTAAGCTTGAATCAACTGCAATTGGTCGACGATGTATATGTACAGGCTATTGTACGAGATCTGACAGAGCAGAAAAAAGCGCAGGAGAAACTTAGAAAAAGTGAAGAGTTATTTAGAAAGCTGTTCCTTAAAGCACCTGGAGCTATGGTAATGATCGATACCAAAAACAGGGTGCAGAAAGTAAATAAAAGTTTCGAGGAACTTTTTGGTTATGATGAAAAGGAGTTGCTGAATGAGGATATTGATGAAATAATTGTTGGTGAAGAGGATGATCAAATTGTACCTCGAATGCCTGACGAAGGCTTTGAGAAGGATAAGTTTTATACCGATATCGTCAGGTATACCAAGAAGGGCGAAAAACTTAACCTTTTATTAGGTGCTATCCCTGTTTATTTAGATGATGACCCGATTGCCGGTTTTGGTATTTACGTCGATATTACCGAGCAGAAGAAATATCAGGAGCAGTTAAAGCAGTCGGTCAAAGAAAAACAAGTGTTGTTGGAGGAGATTCATCACAGGGTGAAAAATAATCTGGCAATTATTTCCGGGATGCTGCAGCTACAAGCATTTGAGGCTGATAATGAGGAAATCAGAAATGCGCTAAATGATGGTCAACTACGGATACAGTCAATCGGCATTGTGCATGAGCTGTTGTATCAATCAGAGAACTTTGTTGATATTTCCTTTGAGGAATATATATCAAAATTGATCGATACGATTAAAAATACGCTGCCATTTAATCATCAGCATATTGATGTGAAGGTGGATACCGGGGATGTTCTGATGGATATTAATCAGGCGATACCAACTGCAATCCTCATCAACGAGCTGGTGACAAATGCCTATAAGCATGCATTTGATGACGATCAGCCGGGGACAATAGAGATTCTACTTAGGGAATATGATCAGGAAATTTCTATCATGGTACGTGATGATGGCAAAGGATTACCGGAAGATTTTTTGGTGGAGGACCATGCTTCAATTGGTATGAACTTGATAGAAACCTTGACTAATCAGCTTGAAGGGGAACTTTCTTACACCTCCGATAAGGGAACAGAATTTAAGGTTGTTTTTGAAAGTAAGAAACAAACCGGCAGCGGAAGCATACTGCTTTCCAATGGCAATGGTACAAATTAACTGTTCTTAAAGATATGAGATAACGCTTGTCGGGCAACGTCAGATTTTAATCCTTCTATCTGTATTGTGTCTTTTTTTCCAATCAGATGCACCTTATTTTTGTCGGATTCAAAACCGGACTCATCTTCATTGAGGGAATTCGCTATAATCCAGTCGGCCTTCTTTTTTTTAAGTTTAGCCTGGGCGTTTTCAAGTAGATTTTCGGTCTCCATTGCAAAGCCAATGAGCACCTGTTCACGTTTTTTATGGTCTCCGAGCCAAGCAAGAATATCAGGGGTTTGCTTAAGCTTAATGGATGAGTCAGCCTTATCTTTTTTTACTTTTTGGGCATGAACTTCTTCAGGAGAAAAATCAGAAACGGCTGCAGCCATAATCACTACATCGGCATCGGCATGCTTTTGTACCTGCTCGAAAAGTTCTTGGGTCGATTCAATTTCTATGGTAGCTATTCCGGTAGGTTTGGATAAGGAAACGGGACCGTGAATAAGGGTGACTTCTGCCCCCATTTGCGCTGCTGCCTCGGCCATGGCAAAGCCCATTTTACCGGAACTGGGATTGGAGATAAACCGAACGGGATCAATATGTTCCCGGGTTGGCCCTGCAGTAACGACCACTTTTTTACCGGATAGGGGACCTTCTGATTTATTCTTTTTTAGAACAGCACTACATTTTTCGAGAATAAGATCTGTTTCGGGCAGGCGTCCCTTTCCTTCCAATCCACTGGCCAAATAGCCTTCTTCCGGTTCCAGAACGTGATAGCCAAATTCTTGAACGGTGTCCAGGTTTTTTTGTACGGCAGGGGACGCAAACATTTCTCCATCCATAGTTGGGCAGATAAGTAGCGGACAACGTGCAGCTAATACCGTTGAAGTAAGCATGTTATCAGCTGCACCGGTCGCAATCTTAGCAAGAGTATTAGCTGTGCAGGGAGCAATCACAAAAAGATCAGCCCATTCGCCCCAGGAAATATGCTGTGTCCATGATTCAGTTGCCGATTCATTTTCAGGAAAAACATCAACAGCAACTTCGTGTTTAGAAAGAGAAGAAAAGGTTTCGGTGCCTACAAACCGAGTAGCAGCGGGCGTCGTCGTAACGCGCACTTCGGCACCAGCTTTTTGTAAGGCACGCAAAAGAAAAGCAGCCTTATAGGCTGCAATTCCTCCGGTAACACCCAGTATTATCCGTTTGCCGGATAACATAAATTAATCTTCTTCTTGTGGATAACGGAAATAAACTTCTCCTTTGCGCATCTCTTCAATAGCGCGCTGTGTGGAGTGGTTCCGCTTCTCAAACTCTTTTGAGATGTTTTCCTGTTCCTCGTTAAAGGTGAACTCGTCGTCATCCTCAAAACCTTCGAAGTACTTCAGTTTTTCGTCAAGTTCAAGCTTTTCCTGAGCCGCTATTTGACGTGCTCGTTTAGACATGATTGTAATCAGCTCGTACTGATTACCGGTGTCCTTATTCAGCTTTTCAATATCTAATGTTTTAATACCCATGTTGGAATCCAGCTTTTAGTCAGTGATAAAGGGTTCTATAATATTCTTGACTTCTGTATATGCTTTTTCAAGATCGTCATTAACAACAGAATAATCGAAGCGGTCGGCATATTTTATTTCCATTTCTGCACGTTTTAGCCGCTGTTGCAGTGAGCTTTCTGTTTCACTGCCTCGCTTAGAGAGCCTGTTTTTGAGCTCATTCAACGAGGGCGGTTCAATAAAAATGGAAATGGCGCCCGAGTTGTAGAGCCGTTGAACATTAAGGGCTCCCTTCACTTCGATATCAAGCAAGGGAAAATACCCAGATTCCACCAGTTTATCAACTTCAGATCGCAGGGTGCCGTAGCGGTTACCGCTGTAGTGCTCCCACTCCAGGAATTCTTCGTTTTCTATTTTTTGATCAAATTCGTCATCGCTTAAGAAGTAGTAATCTTCGCCCTCTTTTTCACCTTTCCGGGGTTTCCGTGTGGTGGCAGATACGGAAAACTGTATCTTTGGATACTCTGTCAGCAGACGCTGTGCGATGGTGGTTTTTCCGGCACCGCTGGGTGCTACGATTACAATAACTTTACCGGGTGTTGGACTTTTACTCAACGTTCTGAACCTGTTCTCGAATTTGTTCTAAACTTTCTTTGGCTTTGACAATATACTGCGAGATTTCCGAGTCATTTGCTTTGGAGCCAATAGTATTAATTTCACGATTTATTTCCTGACTCAGGAAATTGAGTCGACGTCCTACAGCATTTTCATTATTGACGGCTTCTCTGAAAAATTTGATGTGGGATTGCGTACGTACGATTTCCTCAGTGATATCCATCTTATCTACTAACACAGCCACTTCCATTTCCAAGCGGTCAGGATCAATTTTATCACTGTCGATTAGTTCGTTGATGCGTTCAATAAGGTCTTCTTTAATCTCTTCGGAGCGTCCGTCCACTTTATCCATCACGATATTCAACATTTTTTCAATGTGATCAATGCGCTGGTTGAGATCATTTTCAAGCTGACTTCCTTCTTGTAGGCGCATCTTCTTTAACTTATTGGCAGCATCTTTAACGGCTTGTTGAGAAAGAGCCCAAATTTGTTCTTTGGTCTCTTCATCATCTTCGCGGGACTCAAAAATGTCATTGAATTCCAGAAATGTCTTTAGGGTGATAGGCTCTTCAATGCCGGCTGCTTCGCGAAGATCATTGAGCATCTCCTTATATCCTTGAACCAGATTTTCATTAAATGTGATTTCCGGTTCGCCGGTATCCGATTTATCAACACGAATTGACACATTCACCTTTCCCCGTTCCACGTGCTGCTGCAGGATTTCTTTAATATCCAGCTCTTTATCCTGTAATGATTGTGGCAGGCGCAATGAGATATCCAGGTAGCGGCTGTTCACCGATTTAAGTTCAACTGTTACAGCAATACCGTTTTCTGAAGCTTCGCCGCGACCGAAGCCCGTCATCGATGTAATCATAAAAAAGGATTCAGTATAAGGATTAGAAAGTCAGAAAAAGCATAAGATACGAAAGTAAGTTCCGGTTAAAAATTACTGAATCGAAGCTACAACTTCTTCAGCAAGTTCTTCTGCTTTTTCGGGCGATATGCCTTCGGAATATACGCGAATAATAGGTTCGGTATTGGATTTTCTGAGGTGCACCCATCCATCCTCAAAATCTATTTTTACGCCATCGGTTGTATCGGGATTGTATTTTGCATACTCCGATTTTGCCTTTTCGAGCAGGGCATCACCGTCAACATCGGCCAACTGCATCTTACTTTTGCGCATATAATAATCGGGCAGGCTGTTACGGTATTCATCTGCTTTGACATTACGTTCGGCCAGTAGTTGCAAAATCATCGCTGTGCCTACCAGTGCATCACGACCGTAGTGCAGATCGGGATTTATTACTCCGCCATTTCCCTCACCGCCTATTACAGCATCAACCTCCTGCATCTTTTTCACCACATTTATTTCTCCAACCGAAGAACGATGACATTTTTGTCCATATTTATTAGCTACATCTTCAGCTACTCGTGAAGAAGACAAGTTGGTGGCACAGGAACCCGCTTTTTTATCCAAGAGAAAATCGAAGGCGGCGGCCTGGGTGTACTCTTCTCCAAAGAGGTTGCCTTTATTAGTTACCAGTGCCAGCCGGTCTGCATCAGGATCAGTTACAATACCAAGATCGCAGTTTTTTTCTTTTACAAGCTCACAGATATCACCCAGATGCTCGGGTAATGGTTCAGCCACGTGTGCGAAGATACCAGAGGGTTCATCATTGATAGCATGAATAGTATCCACGCCGAGAGCCTCAAATAATTGGGGTAAACTTACGGCTCCGGTACCGTTTACGGGATCAATAGCTACGGAGAAGTTTTTCGAAGCAATGAGATCGCGGTCAATATAGGGAAGATTCAATATCTTTTGGATGTGATAATCCAACAGTTCATCGTCTTCGGTAATAGTCCCTATCTGGTCATATTTCTTGTAGGAATAGGATTGTTCTTCACTGATCTCGATAACCTTTTTGCCCTGACTATCATCCAGAAACTCGCTCTTGCTGTTTAACAGTTTTAGCGCATTCCATTCTTCGGGATTATGACTGGCTGAAATGATTACAGCTCCATCAGCTTGATGTTTAAGTACCCCCATTGCAACCGTAGGAGTTGGGGCAACCCCAACTTTGACCACATCACAGCCAACCGACTGGAGAACAGCGCAAACAATGTCTTCGCAAATTTGTCCGGTAACGCGGGTATCCCGGCCCACTACAATTTTTCCGCAGCCGGACCAGTGCCCGAAAGCAGCCGTAAAGCGTGTTAAATTTTCCGGTGTAAGATCGGTACCAAATACGCCCCGGATGCCCGAGACCGAAATCATTAATGACATGGTTAGAATATTTTTGTGTCATGCTGAATTATTTCAGCATCAGTAAATGCAAGATCCTGAAACAAGTTCAGGATGACATGAGGTTTGAAATTTAGGTATTGAAAAAAGATTTACTTCCTGTCAGGTTTCCAGGTTTCTTCGCGCACACCAGCATGTTTATTTTCGTAGCGGGCCATCACAAAAAGGAAATCTGACAACCGGTTGAGAAATTTAATACAATTTTCAGAGATATTATCTGATTTTGAACAAGCAACTGTTGCCCGTTCGGCGCGGCGGCAAATAGTTCGGGCCACGTGCAGCGTTGCCCCCGACTGGGAGCCTCCAGGCAAAATAAAATTCTTTAGGCTTTCGAGATCCTCTTCAAGCTCATCAATAGCATCTTCTAAAAAGGAAACATCATCTTCAGAAATACGGTCGATTCGAGTTTTTGATGATGGGGGAGTGGCTAGATCAGCACCGAGCGTAAAAAGCATCTCCTGAACCTTACGCAAGTATTTCGTGCCGGCATCCGAAAGCTCATAGCTGGCAGCTAATCCTACAAAGGAGTTAAGTTCGTCTACTGTTCCATAGGCTTCAATGCGCTCGTTTGATTTCGGCACCCGCGTTCCGCCAAAGAGTGAGGTTTCTCCTGAATCACCTTTTTTAGTATAGATTTTCATGATGTGTTATTAGTCTCTGAAATTTGATGACTAAAAGTACGGAGCAAGAAGCAGATTTTCAGGTTTATTATCAGCCTTGATTGTTACTCATTGTTACATAGCCGCTTCCTAAGCGTTCCGAAGTAACGCCGGTATGTTCCAGCTTTTCAAGTGCATCCCAAAAAGGCTCGGCTTGATCCGATCGACAAGCCATTTTTATAGTTACTTTTTCTAAATATTGTGCATCGATTTCTTTGAGATCAAAACGGCTTTTTAGCTGATCTATCTCTTTTTGCTGATTATAGGGATAGGTAATCTCTACGTTTTCTGTGGGTATTATAGTACTGCGTTCAGCTTTTTCGAGGCACAGTTCGGCCGATCGACCGTATGCCTGAATCAAGCCTGATGTTCCTAAATTTGTGCCTCCGTAATACCGTACAACGATACATCCACAATTAACCATTTCGTAGGATTTTAACTTATTTAAAATTGGTTTGCCGGCCGTGCCGCCGGGCTCTCCGTCATCCTGCGAAAATTCTTCTATGTTGGTGGGATTACTGCGCCAAGCATAGCAATGGTGGGTGGCGTCGGGATATTTTGACTTAATTTCATCCAGTTTATATTCAAAATCTTCTTTGGATGAAATAGGGAATAGATGTCCAATGAATTTCGAGCCTTTTTCACGAAAAGAATTTTGTGTTTTCTGTGTAATCGTATACAATACAGAAATTATTTATTTGCGATAAATGTTAATGGGCAACAGTTAAATAGGTTCAAATATATACATTCAATTTAGAACATTTCTGAATAAGATTTTACCCGTAAAACAACGTCCCTGAACCTTGCCTTTTTACCCATTAAAACACATCTTCAACTCAGTGGATTAGGAGTCCGAACGTTGGCGCTTTTGCAGCGGTTTTAACAATAGATTAAATATTATCAGTTACAATGCCATCATTTTTAGACGCGCTAAAATCTCAGGTTGGTCGCAAGATATTAACGGGCGTAACCGGAGTGGGATTAATTATCTTTATAATCTTCCACTTGGCTACGAACCTTCAGGTTTTTGGGGATGTTCATGCCTTTAATGAGGCTGCCCATGCGCTTGAAAGTATGGGATGGTTGTTATATGTCCTTGAAGCTGGTTTGGCTATAGCTTTTCTTTTGCACGCCTATGTGGGAATTTCAATATGGTGGAATCGTCGTAAGGCCCGCCCCGAAGGTTATGAGAAGTATCAGAGTAAGGGTGGCCCGAGCCATATGTCGTGGGCTTCCAGATCTATGATTTTTACCGGTGTCGTTTTGCTAGTATTTTTAGTCATTCATATTGATACTTTTAAATTTGGAGCTACTGAAATGGTTACTTTGCCAGGTGGTGAAGAAGCGCGTGACCTTAAAGGGCTCATGCTTTCTACCTTTCAACAGCCGCTCTATGCTTTTGGATATACCGCAGTTATGATACTGCTAGGGTTTCACTTGGGACATGGTTTTTGGAGCGCCTTTACTTCGCTTACGATGAAGCACAATAAATATTCTGCATTAATTTACACTGTTGGCGTTATTTTTGCCGTGCTGATGGCGGTTGGATTTCTCTTTATTCCACTTTATATCTATTTCGGCGAAGGCTGTGAAGCAGCTCTTATTCTGTGCCAATAATCATTTTGCAAATTCACTTTTAGACTTATGAATTTAGACTCAAAAGTTCCTTCCGGACCGCTCAAAAATAAATGGTCCAAGCATTTGAATGATATAAAACTTGTTGCCCCCAACAATAAGCGTAAACACGATGTTATTGTTGTCGGTACCGGTTTGGCTGGTGGATCTGCTGCCGCAAGTCTGGCAGAGCTGGGATATAACGTAAAGAGTTTCTGTATTCAGGATTCTGCTCGCCGTGCTCACAGTATTGCTGCTCAGGGGGGAATTAATGCTGCCAAGAATTATCCCAATGATGGCGATACCATTTGGCGCCTGTTTTATGATACAATTAAAGGAGGAGACTACCGCTCTCGTGAATCTAATACCTATCGATTGGCCGAGATTTCGAATGAAATTATCGACCAAGCCGTAGCGCAGGGCGTACCATTTGCCCGTGAATACGGCGGGTTGCTTGCCAATCGTTCATTTGGTGGTGCGCAGGTTTCCAGAACGTTTTACGCTCGGGGGCAAACGGGTCAGCAGTTGTTGCTGGGAGCTTATCAAGCAATGATGCGGCAGGTTCATGAAGGCAAAATTGAGATGCATACCCGCCACGAAATGCTTGACCTCGTGATTATCGACGGAAAGGCACGTGGTATTGTTACCCGTGATCTTGTTTCAGGTGAAATTCAACGTTGGATGGCTGATGCAGTTGTATTGGCCAGTGGGGGATATGGCAATGCTTTCTATCTTTCCACTAATGCAAAGAATTCGAACGTAACGGCGGCGTGGCGCTGCCATAAACGCGGAGCGGCATTTGCTAATCCTTGTTATGTACAGATTCACCCGACTTGTATTCCGGTTTCCGGGGATTATCAGTCCAAACTTACGCTGATGAGTGAGAGTCTTCGTAATGACGGACGAGTATGGGTACCTAAGGACAAAGAAGATGACCGTCATCCCAATGATATTCCTGAAGATGAGCGTTACTACTATTTAGAAGAAAAATATCCGGCATTCGGGAATCTGGTGCCTCGTGATGTGGCTTCCAGAAATGCCAAGATTGTCTGTGATGAAGGCATGGGCGTTGGTCAAACGGGACGAGCTGTTTATCTCGATTTCCGCGATGCTATTAAACGTGAAGGCCAAAAGGCGATCGCTGACAAGTACGGCAACCTTTTTGAGATGTACGAAAATATTACCGATGACAACCCTTATGAAGAACCAATGCGGATTTTTCCCGCCGTACATTATACCATGGGTGGTCTCTGGGTTGATTATAATCTGCAAAGTAACATACCCGGATTATTTGTAGCCGGTGAAGCGAATTTCTCCGATCACGGAGCCAATCGACTGGGTGCAAGTGCACTCATGCAGGGGCTTTCCGATGGATACTTCATCATCCCTTACACTATTGGAAATTATATCGCTGATACTGATCTCGATGAAGTTAGTAAGGATCATGAAGCTTTTGATGAAGCAGCAAACAACGCTCAGTTCCAAATTGACAAGTTGTTCGATGTGGATGGTGATAAAAGTGTGGTTGAATTCCATCGCGAGTTGGGACAGATTATGTGGGATAAGGTCGGAATTTCGCGAAGTGAAGAAGGACTCAAGGAAGCGATTAGCGAAATTCAAGATCTCAGAGAAGAGTTCTGGAATAATGTTCGTGTTCCGGGCGAATCATCCAATTACAACAAGTACTTGGAGTTTGCCGGTCGCGTAGCTGACTTTCTCGAGTTAGGTGAACTAATGGCGAAAGATGCCTTGCATCGTGATGAATCGTGTGGTTGTCACTTGCGGGCGGAACATCAAACCGAAGAAGGGGAAGCGCTCCGTAACGACGAAGATTATTCTTATGTAGCTGCTTGGGAATTCCAAGGCGTAAATGGTGAACTTCAGGAAGAGCTGCACAAAGAAGATCTGGAATTTGATTTTGTAGAACTGAAGCAACGTAGTTATAAATGACGAAGTCATCCTGAGTGAAATGAAGGATCTCCTTGGTATAACAATTAACATCTTATTTTGATTATAGCATAGAATTATGGCTGATACATTTACCGTACATCTAAAGATTTGGCGACAAGACGGGCCCGAACAACCGGGTAAGCTGGTTGATTACACCCTCGATAAGGTTAACGAGCACATGTCTTTTTTGGAAATGCTCGACGTCCTAAACGAGGAAATTGTCGCAGAAGGTAAAGAAGAACCTATCGAATTTGATTACGATTGTCGCGAGGGTATTTGCGGCTCTTGTAATCTTGTGATTAATGGTCGGGCGCATGGTCCCAAAGACATGACCTGTACCTGTCAGCTGCATATGCGTAATTTCAGCGATGGTGATACGATTGTGATTGAGCCATTTCGGGCTAAGGCCTTTCCTGTTATTAAAGATCTTGTTGTAGATCGATCTGCTTTTGATCGAATTATTGAGTCGGGTGGTTATGTTTCGGTCAAAACCGGATCAGCTCCGGATGCGAACTCTATTCCCATCGATAAAACAGTTGCCGATACGGCATTTGATTATGCTACTTGTATTGGATGTGGTGCCTGTGTGGCTGCTTGCCCAAATTCTTCGGCTTCGCTATTTACCGGTGCTAAGCTGGCACACTTGAATCGACTGCCACAGGGTGAACCTGAGCGCAAAAAACGTACGGTTGCCATGGTTGAACAGATGGAAGAGGAAGGCTTTGGCGATTGCTCAAATTATGCTGAATGTGAAGCTGTTTGCCCGAAAGGAATTTCCATTTCAGCTATTGCCGAAATGCGTCGCAATTATGTAAAAGCAACGCTTGCCGGTACGGAAGCGTAGTTTTTAATAGGGATCAGTTCTTAGGGTGCAGGTTTCATAATCTGCACCTTTTTTATTTGGTGTAATATGCTGAAGTTATCGCAATAGAAATTTTGTTAAAGAAGGAATCATGAAATCCACCCTGTTTAAAAATGCGCAGGAATCTCTGGAAAAATATTGGGGATTTCCATCTTTTCGTCCGGGACAGGATAAGGTTATTCAGGCAGTGCTGGATGGAAAGAATACAATGGTGCTTTTTCCCACGGGCGGTGGTAAATCACTTTGTTACCAGGTTCCAGCCACGGTGTTGGATGGACTAACAATTGTGATTTCTCCCTTGGTGGCGTTGATGCAGGATCAGGTTGAGCAGCTTAATAATCGAGGTGTTTCGGCTACATTTGTGAATAGCACAATTTCATCCTGGGAGATTGAGCAGCGCTTTGCCAATGCTCGAAACGGAATGTATGATCTGCTTTACTGTTCTCCCGAGCGGCTTAAGACGACCCTTTGGGAAGCTGAAATGCCGAAACTGGATATTGATCTTATTGCGATTGATGAGGCCCATTGTATCTCGGAGTGGGGACACGATTTTAGGCCGAGCTACCGGGAAATTCGTCCTTCTTTGGAAGATATTGCTGACGAAGTAACCTGGATTGCTTTGACGGCAACAGCAACCCCGGAAGTGCGGGATGACATCCAAAAAAGCCTGGAGCTGGAAGATCCTGTTATTGTTTCCAAAGGTTTTGACCGACCCAATCTAAAATGGTGGGTTGTTGAAACAGCAAAAAAAGACCAGAAACTTTTTAAAGCTATCAAAAAAGCTGGCCCGAAAGGATCAGGACTTATCTACGGAGGTACCAGACGAAATTGTGAAGAGTTATCCCAAAAGATTGAACAGAAGCTGGGTTTAAAAACAAGAGCTTACCACGCGGGGGTTGATTCAGCTGACCGACAACAAATTCAACAGGAGTGGATTGACGGCACAACGCCGCTGGTAGTAGCAACAAATGCTTTTGGAATGGGTATTGATAAAAGTGACTGTCGCTATGTAATTCACTATGAGATGCCGTATTCTCTGGAGTCGTACTACCAGGAGGCGGGCAGGGCCGGCCGCGATGGAGAGGAAAGTTTCCCCATATTGCTATTTAAGGAGGCGGATGCCATTATTGCTGAGAAAAGAATTAAGGATTCCTATCCCGGAAAAGATGAGCTGCAGAAGGTGTATGATGTACTGTGCGATCACTTGAATTTGGCGCTGGGATCGGAAATGGAGGAGCGGGAAGAGGTATCGGTACAGGCACTTGAAAAACGTTCCGGATTATCCCGGCGAAAAGTGCGAACTGCTCTGGACGTGCTTAGTCAATTGGGAGTTATTGAACTTATTGAATACATCACTCCGCAGATTGGGATACATTTTATTGTGAGCCAGGATTATGTGCATGATCAGATTAATGGTTTGGGAAATAAGCAGAAAGCGGAGTTTCTGGATATCCTTTTTCGCCAATTTGGAGGAGAGGCTTTCGGAAAGATGAAGTACTTGGAGTTTGATTATATCCAAAAAAAATTGGGGGTATCGCCAAATTCCGTAAAAAAGGGATTGCAGGTTCTACAAGATCGCGATCATATGCTAAAGTATGAATCGATCGGAGAGTTACCACTGATCAGGTTGATCGAAGAACGACATTCCAATCTATCACTGAGCACGAAAAAACTGGAAAAGCATCGCAATAACCTATTGCAAAAGTTGGAATATATGAAGGGTTATATTTCAACGGAAAACTGTCGGGAAGTTTATATTCGTCATTATTTTGGCGAAGAAAATGTAGAGCCTTGCGGACATTGTGACAACTGTTTGGATACCAATGAAGCTGCAGTTCCGATTAAAAATAAAGAGATACATCAGATTAAAAATATACTTAAAGAAGGTTCGCTTTCATTTGCCGAGATAGCAAACCGGGTTGGCTGGAATAAAGCCCGAACAAAACGCTTGCTAAGTTATCTCCTCCGAGAGCAGATGCTGATTACTAAAGGGGATGAGTACGCTTGGAAAGATTCGTAGATCAGTTGGTTGTAGTGTCCTGATTGGTGGTATCTGACACCTGATCCATTTTTAAGCGTTCAATCGCCTTTTCAATGCGTGTTTGCTGCTTTTCGGGAAATTGTTGGTAGTAGTTGTGGGTCTGAACAAACACGGAATCAGTTGTTTCATACTTTTGGAAAACCTCATCAGTGAGTGAATCGACTGTTAGGCTATCCAGCGAATTGATTTCCCCATAAGATCTAATAAGCTGTAGCTCCACCATTAAGTCGATATATTTGTTTTCTTTAATGAGCTGATCGGGTTTTGGAGGATGATCGGAACAGCCAAAAACTGTAAGCAGCAACAGAAAAATAAGAGGAGAAAGCCACTTCATCTATTGATCTTCCGGTGCTTTGGGATTTAACGGACGCATCGTAATATCGTTAATTAGGAAGTTGTCAGGCGTTTCAAGTATATTTATTAGTACTTGAGCTACTTCTTCAGGTTGCATCATATTATCGTGGGTATCCGTGTCTTTATCACCAAAAAAGCTGGTGGCAATAGAGCCCGGGTAAAAGCAGGTAACTTTAATACCGTCGTACCGAACTTCCTTAAAGAGTGCCTCACTGAATCCCCGAACCCCGAATTTAGAGGCATTGTACCCGGTCATTTTTGGATTGCCAACCTTGCCGGCAATAGAGGCAATATTAATGATATGACAGACCGATTCCTTCTCTTTCATCAGGGGAATAAGCTGACGGGTCATGTAAAATGTACCGGATAAGTTTGTCTGTATCATAGCTTCCCATTCATCCAATGGAAGTTTCTCAACATCGGCAAACCGACCCAAGCCAGCGTTGTTAATAAGGATATCGGGTTGGTGATCTTTCGAAAAAGTTTTATTGATCCACTTCTCAATCGCATCATGATCAGTGATGTCCATGGTAACAGGTTTGAACTGCTTGCCGAGCTCTTGGCGCACTCTCTTAAGTTTATCCGTGCTGCGGGCCAGGCCATAAACGGTAGCTCCTTTATTGATAAGAGCTTGACTAAAATCGATTCCAATTCCACTGCTGGCTCCGGTAACAATGGCGGTTTTAGCATTAATATCCATAATAATGTCCGATTAATATTCTTAGTACAATTTTTTGCAATTGATTCCGTATAACAAAATTATTCGGCAACTGATTCGTTTTCTTCTTCCGCTACTTCGGAATTATTAAGACGATCTTGAATAAGAGCATTTACCATGTCGAGAGCGACTTTATTTTCGCCGCCATGTGGAATAATGATATCGGCATAGCGTTTTGTGGGCTCTACAAATTCAAGATGCATGGGGCGAACATATTTTTGGTACTGTGAGAGTACATGCTCAAGCTCTCGATCTCGTTCTACAATGTCTCGCTGTATACGTCGGAGTAGTCGGATGTCATCATCAGTATCGACGTAGAGTTTGATGTTCATAAGGTCGCGCAATTCCTTTTCGGTGAAGACGAGAATACCATCAACCAAGATCACCTCTTTGGGCTCGGCCAGCCTGGTTTCTTCTTTGCGGATATGTTTGGTGAAATCGTAAATAGGAATTTCAACCTGGTATCCTTCTTTGAGAGCTTCAATATGACGAATCATTAATTCGGTTTCGAGCGAAGAAGGGTGATCAAAATTCTGCTGAGTACGCTCTTCAAATGATAAGTGTTTAAGATCTCGGTAATAGGAATCGTGTTGGATCAGTAGAATATCCTCTTCACCAATAGCATTGATAATATGTTGTACTACGGTTGTTTTTCCCGATCCGCTGCCACCTGCAACGCCAATTATCAGAGGTTTCAATATAAAATGATTTTAAAATTATGGATTACCATTGTTTTCCTTGTAATTCCTAATAGCCCGAAAAATGGCGGAGGCAATATAAGTCTGTCCCCGTTCGGAAGTTAAATAACGTGCCTCACTGGGATTGCTGATAAAACCAGTTTCAACGAGTACAGCAGGCATAGAAGCGTGATAAAGAACTACAAAACGTCCCTGTTTTACACCACGCGAGTGACGTTGGGCTCGTTCGTCAAACTGATATTCCATCATGCCTGCAATTTGTTCGCTGGCGGCGATATAACTACTATTTGCCAACTCGTAGACTAAGAGTTCTTCCTGGCTCAATTCGCGTTGTTCAGTATCATTATTGGGTCGCACAACCCTGTTTTCGCGTTTCATAACTTCCAGGGCAGATTCACTACGCTCTAATCCTAAAAAAAACAGTTCAGTTCCGTACGGTTGGTGTGACGAATGGGAGTTACAATGTATGGATATAAACAGATCGCCCTCAGCTTCATTTGCAATACTGCCACGTTCTTCGAGCTCGATAAATTTATCGGTTTCTCGGGTATATACCACTTTAACATTGGGCATATATTCGTTGATATAGCCTCCTACCTTTTTTGCAATGTCGAGTACGATATGTTTCTCTTTGACATTTCTGTGTCCGATGGAACCCGGATCATGACCGCCGTGACCGGGATCAATGACGACTACGTCGAACTTCATTTTGTCTCTTGTTTGATCGTAGTCAGTGTTTTCGGTATTACCTTCACCGTCGCCGTTTCCTTCCAGAATATTTTTTTCGGTGATCGTGAAACTTGACCATATAATCGGTTCCGTATCCTTGGTAAGGTACTCTAACTCAGTTTTATCTACTTTTGTAAGTCCCAACAAAAGGTCATCGCTATTCCCGTCGTGATAAGCCTTGCCATCGTAGAATTTGCCTTCAGTAATATAGATGTCAATGCCAATACCGGCCGGAACGTCGTAAAAGCTAATTTCATCAAAAGCAGAAGAAATATTTGGCAGCTCAATATCAGTGGTATCGATATTATCCTCATAAAGCGTCATTTGTATCAGGTCTACATCAGGTTGATACACTTCAAAAGAGTCAACAGGCTGTTTTAGATGGAATCGAATAACTTGACCTTTTCCATCGCTGCGCTCGGCAGTAGAAACCATTTGCAGCGAATTGTCTTGTGCCTGTAGGGGATGAGGCAAGACAAAAGATAAAAAGAGACAGATTGCCAACAGTGACCCAAAATGCCCCCATTTTGAAGGGGAGTTCAAATATTTTAAAATGGGATCGATCACCTTACATTTCATTGTAATGCTGAAGAATATTTTGATCGAAATTAACTAATATTTGTTCAAGAAGAAAAGCGATTATTGCCATGGTTCGCAATAGGTAACGGTGAGTATTAATTTGTATTTCAACATATTTTAGTCAAATTGCGGTAAATAAAATTAACGAAGGTATTTCTATTGGATCGTCAAGAATTTAGGGATAAGCTCCAGAAGGAAATTGATGAGAATTTACAGCCCCACCTTACCCAGCATATTGAAGCACGTTTCAATGATTTTGATCAGCTGTTGAGATATTTTTCGGCCGTTGAACGCAAATATGCTGCAGAAGATGTTATAAACCAAGGATTTCCGGGAATCTTAAAAAATATTGAGGATACCCTATCCGATAAAGAAAGGGAGAATATTTTAGAGGAATACTTATCAACTGTTGATAAGATCAGTAATAAGTTTCCAGCTGATGAAGTATGGAAACAGAAAGAAGAACGGTTTGCAGTACAACAAGAAGATTCTGTTTGGATGGCAATCGGCAAAAGAGGGAAAAGTACTGCCCGCGGTATCGCAAAGTTTGGATATGGAGCTATTCAATATCTAAAGGGTATTTGGGGAGGTAACAGGAAAGCATATCCCAAATGGGAGCAAAAGATCCCTTTAGATAAAGCAGTATGCTTTCATTTGTTGGATGATGAGTCCGTTCTGGAATGGGGACATATCCTTCAGCGCGTACAGTTGGATCTAATCAAAGATATTGAGGATCTACTGGTCAGAGATGGAGATGAGCAGAAAGAATTGGATTTAGCTGCTTTTGTATCGGATCAAAAGAATAAGCTGGAGGAGAAAAAGACTAATCTACTGGATAATGTAGAACAAGTACTCGGCGGTAAGCAGACTCAAATAATTAAGGACATTGAAAAAGTGGGGACCCTGGAATGGCAGAGAGAATTTTTTAATGAAAAAAGACTACAGACGAAGAAAGAAAAAGTAAGTAACCGGTTCCAGTCCCAAAAGAAACAATGGCAACTTGTGCAACGACTCTTTTTTGAGAGGATGAAGGATGTTGTTCAATTTTTGAAATTGCGTTCGGAAATTCGAGCGGAGATTTCGAAATTTAGAGAAGCGTTTGAGGACATTTTTCAGAAGTCACTAAAAGATCCACTCCGGGAATTTTCAGCAGATCTTGAGGAGGCTATTAAAAAGATCGGTCAGGGAGCCACGCTGGATGAGTTGCGAACATTGCATGAAACGTTTACTGTTTTTGTGAATGAGCGACTGGTTCAGCCCATACAGAAACTGCTGAATAAACAGATTTTAGCTGAGAAAACGGATCATTTGTTTGAGGATCTCCTGCTAAAGGTGGGTCAATTTCCACAAGAAGCTCAATTGGTTTTTGATGCCGAGCTTGATAAAAATCCACCATCGGTGAATCAGGAGGAAGTAGAGTGGCGGCAATTGGTTATTCGGGGCCTTAGAGAATTATTCATGAAACCCTTGCAGCCTGCCAATCAGCAGTACGAGGAGTTTCTATCTCAAAACTTAGAAGAGATTATTGAGGTCAAAAATATAATATCAGTCAATTTTGATTCGGCCTTAGAAGCTCGGGAACAAGAAGTAGGTAAGAAAGAAGATCCTAAGAAAGTGGCGGGAGAAGCGTTGCAACGTATTCTCTCGAAGGTTCAGGAACTAGAAACCCAAGCGGATAAAAAGTGGCAACAGATAGATGGTTCTATTGATGGAGGAAGTGAAGAGTTCTTCTCTTCTTTATTGGCTCTTTTGCACGAGGGGGATTCGAAGCAGCTCCAATTGCTGAATGCCAAATATACGATGAAGGAGAAAACAAAGGATTGGCAAACGATTTTAGACTCGAGGTGGGCAAGAGTTGAGGATCGCCTGATGTTGTGGAGCCGATTTGTTTGGAAAAAGCTGAAAACGTATGGTGTCGATATTAAAGCGTTTCTGGGATTCAAGGAGCAAAAAATTCAGAAGTCTAAACGGACGGATATTGCGACTTATCTTTCAGAGACAGATCAGAAAATGAACGAGTTGCCCTATATCTATCGGCGCTTGTTCGACTTTCATTCGCTGGCTGACAAACGATTTTTTGAGCCTGCACAGGAATCGATAATGACTTTTAAAAAAGCGTATGAGCAGTGGAAGAATGAGTTCCCCACAAATTTTGCTGTGGTTGGGGAAAAGGGCAGTGGAAAATCATCATTTCTTAGCCTGTTGCAGGGGTCAGAGCTTGGAGACGAGCAGGTAGAAACTGTTGAGTTTACAAAAACTATTTGGGAAGAAGAACAGCTCGTCAATAAAATAGGGGCGGTATTCGAGGATGAGTCTGCAAAGACTATTGAAGAGCTTGTGGCAGCTATAAATGACTCTAATCAACGCAGAGTAGTTATCCTGGAGTCAGTACAAAATTGTTTTGTTCGTAATATTAATGGCTTTAAAGCTATTGATAAGTTATGGTATCTTATTTCAGAAACGCGAAATAATATTTTTTGGATGGTCAGTTGCTCTCGTTACGCCTGGTCGTTTTTGGATAAGGTATTACAGATCGGTGAATACTTTTCTCATATCAGTAAAAGTGATTCACTAAATGCTGAACAGATTAAACGCATAATTTTAAGCAGGCATCAGGCCAGTGGGTATTCTCTTTATTTTGAACCGGATGATCAAATACGGCAGTCGCGTGCCTATCGAAAGCTAAAAGATCAGGAAAAGGAGACTCAGGAACACCTGAAGAATGAATATTTTGAGAAACTCACAAAGCTGGCCGAAGGAAATGCCTCTATTGCTATGATATTCTGGATCCGATCCATCCGGGATTATGACGAAACGTATTTTTATATACAGCCGCTTGAGGTAACGTCTGTAGAGATGATTGAGGATTTAAACCCACAGGTGCTATTTGCGCTGGCTGCTTTTGTACTACACGATACCTTATTGGATAAAGAGTTGGCGATGGTGATGAATATAACATTGGAGGAAAGTAGGCTGATGCTAAATCGATTGCGATCGCGCGGCATGTTGATCGAAAAAAATGAGTCGTTCACTATTAACCATTTAATGTATCGACAGATTGTTCGGGTGCTCAAAGAACGAAACATAATTCACTTAGGGTAATAACAGCATGTATAAATTTGCCAGGATACTTATTCTTACGGCGACCATCTTTTTGGGATTTTATGACGTTGGCCTGTCTGCCGTGCAAGATACCGTAGCACAACAGCCCGATACTACGGTCATAATTGGCCCCGTGCAGGTTGATTCGATCCAGATGGATACTATAAAACTTGACACTGCCCGTACTGATACGAGCTCTGATTTAGATCAAGTTGGTCAAGATACCGGCAAAGCCCTATCTGAGATTGAAAATCTTATTTCAGTAGGTGTAATACTGGCTATTATTATTGCTTTAATTATCACCTATTTCCTAAACCGATTTGTGGTTGTAGTATTAGAAAACCTGTCAGAACAGTTTACTAGTTATCGACTCGGGATTAAACGCATGGTGCCGGTTGTACGATTGGTTATATGGACGTTTGCCATATATATCATTATTGCCGGTATTATCAATCCTCCCTTGAGTACTATTATCACAGTCTTAGCTTCGGTGGGTATAGCCGTGGGATTTGCCGCACAAGACATTCTGAAAAATATTTTCGGAGGTTTTATCATTATTATGGATCGGCCATTCCAGGTGGGGGATAAAATTCAGGTAGCTGAGCATTACGGCGAAGTACTTTCGATTGGGTTGCGATCCAGCCGAATCGTTACGCCCGATGATTCTGTAGTGACGATTCCCAACAGTGAATTAATGAACAAGGCGGTATCAAATGCGAATTCCAGCGCCTTGGACTGCCAGGTGGTTGCAGAAATATTCCTGCCGATGAATGTGGATGTAGATACGGTCAAACGAATTGCCTATCGTGCCGCAGTCTCATCGCGTTATGTATATCTACAAAAGCCTATTGCAATTATTGCATTGAATGAAGTACATGAAGAAAATTTCGTGCTTAAACTTCGAGTAAAAGCTTATGTTCTTGATATCAGGTACGAATTTCCTTTTAAAAGTGATATGACTGAATTGATATTGAGTGAACTAAAACAACGCGATATGCTACCCAAACAGGAGTATATTGATAAATCCTAAATCCTGTAACATAAAATATTGATTAATATGAAAATTACCTTAACTAAAGCGTTAGTAATGCTTGTAATTGCCGTTTTTATGGCAGGCTGTCAGGGGATGGAAAGTGACAACGAAATGTCGATTGATGATCGCCTGAACCAGTATACCGAATTTACGCTAACGGCGGATGTTTCATCCCTCAGCGATAATCAGAAAGAGATTATAAAGCTGCTTATTGATGCGGGCAAGGAGATGGATGAAGTGTTCTGGGAGCAAGCCTACGGCAATAAGGAAACCCTTTTAAATAATACTACTGAGAAAGAGCAAGAGTTTGCTCAAATAAATTACGGTCCCTGGGATCGACTGAATGGCAATGAACCTTTTATTGATGATGTGGGTCCCAAACCCGAAGGCGCCAATTTTTATCCATCAGATATGACCAAAGAGGAATTCGAAAGTTGGGATTCCGAAGCCAAAGATGATCTTTATACGCTGGTACGTCGAACTCAGAACGGTAGGTTAACAACCATTCCTTACCACGAGGCTTTTGCCGAGCAGCATCAACTGGCAGCCGATAAACTAAAGGAAGCAGCTGAGCTGGCCGAGGATGATGGACTGAAGAAGTATCTGAATCTCCGTGCTGAAGCGCTCCTTACTGATGAGTATAAGGAGAGCGATATGGCGTGGCTGGATATGAAAAACAATACGATCGAAGTGGTGATTGGTCCCATTGAAACTTATGAAGATCAACTGTTTGGATACAAGGCGGCTCACGAGACTTTCGTACTGATTAAAGATAAGGAGTGGAGCAACCGCTTGTCGAAATATGCTGAAGTGCTACCCGAACTTCAGGAAGGGTTGCCTGTTGCGGAAGAGTACAAGCAGGAGCAGCCGGGACGTGATTCTGATCTCAATGCTTATGATGCGGTATACTATGCCGGGGATGCCAATGCGGGATCGAAAACCATAGCTATAAATTTGCCTAATGATGAAGAAGTCCAGCTGGAGAAGGGAACCCGTCGACTGCAGCTAAAAAATGCAATGCGGGCTAAATATGATAAGATTCTGGAACCCATTTCCGAAGTACTAATTGCTGAGGACCAGCGTCAATATCTGACCTTTGATGCTTTCTTTGGCAATACTATGTTCCACGAAGTGGCTCACGGACTTGGTATTAAAAACACGATCAATGACAAAGGAACAGTTCGCGAGGCGCTCAAAGAACATGCTTCGGCCCTGGAGGAAGGCAAGGCCGATGTGTTGGGACTGTATATGGTTTCGGAGCTGCGCGAAGATGGGATGGTCGAAGAGGGAACGATTGAAAATAACTACGTAACCTTTATGGCCAGTATTTTTCGGTCTATACGATTTGGATCATCCAGCGCTCATGGTAAGGCCAATCTTATTCGGTTCAACTACTTTAAGGAGAAAGGAGCTTTCAGTTATGATGAAGAGGCGGAGACCTATCGCGTGAACTTTGATAAAATTGCCGAAGCAACCGATTCTCTTTCCAACAAGATACTGACCCTTCAGGGGGACGGTGATTATGAAGGCGTTGCAACATTTGTGGAGAAATATGCCACCATCGGCGATCAGTTGCAGCAGTCTTTGGATCGATTATCCGAGCAGTCAATCCCGGTCGATGTAACCTTCAGTCAAGGCGTGGATGTACTTGGGTTAGAGTAAATTTTTAATTGATTGTAAAGAGCAAGAGGGGATGCAGAAGTGTATCCCCTTTTTGTTTTTGAAAACATTTTTTCTAAGGGTTGACTATGGTCTTCCAAACATTTACAATGGTTTTAGAGACCCACCTTTAATCCTAAATAAGGAGGTTTAAATATGGAAGAAAACGCCTTTCTTGAAGCAGCAGAGACTGGAGATTTGGAGAACGTTAAAAAGCATTTAGAGAATGGTGCTGATGTAAATACCAGTGATGAGCATGATCGGACAGCATTAATGAAAGCGGCCAAACACGGCCATCTGGATGTTGTTCAATATCTGCTTGATCGCGGTGCAGAAGTGAATACCCGTGATAATCGCGGAACGAGTGCATTGTACTGGGCATCCAGTAACGGCTTTGATGCAATAGTACAACTGTTAATACAACACCACAGTGATGTTAGTGTAATGGATGATCGCGGCTGGACAGCTAAAGATCAGGCCAGCTCTCATGATTATGAGGGCATCGTTAACATGTTGGAAGAAGCGGGAGCGTAATACGTTAATTAACATTTAGTTTTTAAGCCTGTTCTGTAATAGAGCAGGCTTTTTTTTTATTTAAGAGCTACGAAGCATACAGGAGGAAGATCGTTGGTTCTTTGTGAATGGAATCGATTGAACTTTTTCGCCAGTCCGATATTTTTTGGGAGACAATTTGTTCATCGGGCAATGTCAAATTGGTAGCGGTACAAAAACGAGTAGTTGGTTCACAATACCGGATGACATCCTTCACCACTTGGTCATTACGATGAGGGGCTTCCATAAAAACTTGCGTACCCCCCGATGACTTGGATTGTTTCTCTAACTGTTGGATGGTCGCCTGACGTTTATTTTTGTCAATAGGTAGATAGCCATGAAAGGTAAATTGCTGGCCGTTAAAGCCCGATCCCATTAGCGCCAATAAAATGGAAGAGGGGCCCACCAACGGCTGTACTTTAATCTGCTGGTCATGCGCCATTTTTATAAGTTCCGAACCGGGGTCCGCCACAGCAGGACAACCGGCCTCAGAAAGTAATCCTGCATCCTTGCCTTTTTTTAGAGGATCAAGAAAAGAAGTGATTTCATGAATTGGAGTCTTTTTATTAAGTAGCAGAAATTCAATTTCATACTCGGGAACCGTATTTCCAACCCACTGAAGATACCGTGCCGCCGTTTGTACATTTTCAACAATAAGCACTTCCATCTGCCGAATAATATTAAGCACATAATCGGGGATGGTATTGTTTTCGGGTGTCTTGCCTAGCGTATTGGGGATAAGATAAAGAGTACCTTTGGTAGAATCTGACGTAGCCATGATAAATTAATCTACTCGTTCAATGACGAATTCCTCTTCCGGTTCATTCATCTTTTTATTAGCAAAACGATGTGCTGCCAGTCCAATAAAGAATGTCATCAACAAAGCAACTCCAGCCATAAGGGCATTTGTCCAGATAAGATTTTTATGAGTTTCAAAAGTAGGCATGAGCACAATTTCCTGCATTGCCCCGGGCTGGTAGCGAATGGGAACTACACGGATATCTTGCAAACCGCCTGCCATCTCGACGGGTAGCGAAAGTTTCCGCTCAATTTCTTGGTTATCGCCTGTCGTAAATCGCAAAACGATATAACCATTCGTTTGAGCAGCAATCTGTTTGAGTTCGAACTCCACAACTTCAGCGGTATAGCTGCTGCCATTTTCGTAGGTATCGGTAACGCCATAGTAAACGAAGCCTTGGTGTAGGGTGAGAAACAGAAAAGCGGCGGGTAGAAGCCAAAAAAGGTATAGGTATTTGTACTTATTCATTGTGTTTAAAGTGCAAAACGTTTAATAGAAGAATGCATAGTAAATCACATAAAACCAGCTAAAAAGCCCGTGAATGATAGCCCATAGAATTGATTTATTGACCGACCATGAGATGGTTACTGCGAGGGCTGTACCTAACGTGATACCGCCGCGAACAGTTTCGTTAACTTTGTCTGAATTAGCCATGATAGTTTCTCTTTAGATTTAAGGTTGACTGCCGGAAATGTAAGACTATTTACTGATTTCCTGAAGCGTGGCTTGTCGTAAAGCAGGATCCCACATCATACGTTGTTGGTAATCCTGATGCATCAGATTGCTGCTCATATGAAACCAAAAAGCGACTTGCAGTGAGTCAAAAAAAACTGCTTGTCCGAACGGCTCTTCGGAATAAACAGAGGCGCCGTAGTCGATGCCGTTTAGCAGACCCAGCCTGTTGTCATAAAGAGCGCCATAGTATTTAAAGTCATTGTTTAATCCCTGTTCTTGATAAGGCCAATCCATGATTCCCTTTACTCTTTCCGAAACAGAGACAGAAATAAGCTCATTCTGCTCAAGCAGAATCATGAGTTCTGTTAATTCTTGTCCGGTAGATTTTGGAAATAGGCTCAGAATATTTCGTCGTTCTTTGAAGCCGATACCCAGTCCTTGCTCTTGTTCAAAGAGTTCCGTGACCTGATCGTGAAATTCGTCATTTGTTCTAAAACGTTGGGCACTATTCAAAACTTTTTCCCGAAATTCGTCTTTGGATAAAGCTGAAAGATTCTCAAAGTGAGCATCAAACTTATTATCATTTAAATCGGGATGGAGGGTTATATACAATCCCGAAAAGGGCAGAGGCAGATCAGTAGATTCAAGCTCAAGCAGATCGAATGTTTTATTAATCGCTTGTTGACCTAATTTATAATACAGAAAGTCTGATATTGCCAAGTCGTTATAAATGATAGCGATTTCCAAAAGTTTGTTGAGCGGAACTTTCCCTTCGTTAGTGATAGCGTCTCTGTTTTGGAGAGCAGTTTTAGCATCATCGTGATGGGACTCATCAATATAAGGGAGCAGAAAACGGTCTGTTTTGTCGAGCGAGATCAATTCATCGGAATCGATTTTTCCATCTTCTACCAGTCGGGCATAGGTGGTGATAAGAAAGAAGTTTGAGAGCGTCCCCATAGTGCGTGGTTTATCTGCACGGTAGGCGATAGTCGTATCAGGATTAGTTACAGATCGTGAGACAATGGTCGTATGCTGTGGATTTGATCCTATATATTGAGTGAGCCCTTTGAGCGAAGTAGCCTTGGAAACCCATTCCTGCCCCTCTTGCAGATCGCCACTGTTATTATAAAGTGTTTTTAAGGCATCCAGATTGAATCCAAAAACAATGAAGAAGGTGAGAATCAGGGTGCCTAAAAAGACGCCAATAAATTTCAGAATGCGCATGAATAAATATAGGGAAGTTCTATTTTCTAAGGGTGCTAAATATACGAATAGATAGTCCCTAAATCAGCAGCAAAATAAAAAAGCAAGAAGTGAGAAAATAGACGAATAAATATTTCAACGTTTCACTTCTTGCCTCGCATTTCTATTAGCTTACAAACTGCATCATAATAGCACAGATGTAGGCTGCGTATGTTCCAACGGCATATCCCAAGACTGCTAAGAGCACACCAACGGGAGCAAGGGCCGGATGGAAGGCTGAAGCCACAATGGGCGCTGAGGCTGCACCTCCCACATTAGCTTGGCTACCCACAGCAATAAAGAAGAATGGCGCGTTAATGATCTTGGCCACGATAAATAAAATAATCACGTGAATGATAATCCAGAGCAGTCCGATGAGGAAGAAACCGGGACTTTCAAAGATAGCCATCACGTTCATTTTCATTCCAATAGTAGCTACCAGTATATAAAGGAAGAGGCTACCTACTTTTGAAGCACCAGCCCCTTCGAGCTTACGAGCACGAGTAAAGGAAAGAGCTAAACCGCCGGTAGTAGCAATAACAATAATCCAGAAAAATTCAGAATCCAGACTTAAATTACTGAGTTGGGGAAAGTTTTCACCAATCCAGGGGGCAATACCGTCAGCACCAAGATGACCAATAGCTGTGATCACAAAGCCAACAGCTACAATTGTTGTAATATCAGCGAGGGTGGGTATTTTCGCTACATTGGCGCGATAATCTTCGATCTTTTTTCTGAGTTCCGTAATGGGTGAAGCATCCGCTTTAAACCAGGCGTCAATTTTTTCAGAAATCCCTGCTCCATAAAGCAGAAAGGCCAGCCAGATATTGGCAACGATAATATCTACGGTTACCATGGCCGAAAACAGGTCGGCACTGGGATCGAAAACTTCGAACATGGCTGTCTGGTTTGCTCCACCACCAATCCAGCTGCCGGCTATGGTTGAAAGTCCACGCCATAGGGCTTCGGGACCTGCTCCGGCAGTCATTTCGGGTGCAAAATAACTTACCGTGATAAGAGCCAGTGGACCACCAATCATAATACCCACCGTTCCCGCTAAGAACATGATAATCGCTTTGGGTCCCAAACCAATAATTCCTTTAAAGTCAATACTTAGGGTAAGGAGCACCAAACTGGCGGGAAGCAGGTATCGTGATGCTACAAAATAGAGGTTTGATTCTTCTCCGGATATCAATCCCAGCGAGTTAAATATAGAAGGAATAAAATAGCAGAGCAGCAATGAGGGGACAAAGGTATAAAATTTTTGCCATTTGGGGTTATCACTGTTTGAGGTGACAAATATGACTGCCAGAATCAGTAACAGAATTCCTAATACGACGGCGTCGTTGGTAAAAACGGGAGCTGCAAATAAGGTATACATATTTGTTGTTTTTTGAATTGTTAAGCCTGAATCTACATTATATTTGGGTAATTGCGCAAATGGATGAAAATAGATGCTGAAAAGGTTATACTTATCACTCACTTAGCATTCAACAATAAAAGAAAAGAGTATGAAATTTGCCGTTATAGGCACAGGAAAAACCGGTGGTAAGGTCGTTGAAATATTAAAAGAGGATCAAATTGTTGGCCCGTTCGATTCTTCAAATAAACCAACGGTTGAAAAGCTTAAAGAGGCCGATGCCGCTATTTTGTTCGTGCCGGCAGCAGCTGTAGATGAGCTGATAGATCCGCTTATGGATTCGAAAATTCCCGCTGCATGGGGAACCACCGGTTATGATTGGCCAGACGATTTGGACCATCAGCTTAAAGAGAAAAATATCAAATGGCTACAGGCTTCGAATTTTAGCTTGGGAATGAATATTGTGCGCAGATGCTTGAATATTATAGGCCAGAGTGCTTCGGTGTTGGATGAGCCGGAATTTCATATTCACGAGATCCATCACAAACACAAGCAGGATGCACCCAGCGGTACGGCTATTTCATGGGAGGAATGGTTGGGTAAAGAAGCGAAAATTACCTCGGAACGGAAGGGTGATATAAAAGGAATTCATAAATTGGAGGTGAAAACAGATGCAGAATCAATCCATCTGGAACATAAGGCGCACGATCGCAAGATATTTGCCCAAGGCGCCATTTGGGCCGCCGAGCAGCTTGTTAACGCTGATATAAGTCCGGGCTTTCACGATCTTTCAACTATCTTTGACAACGTAATGCAAAAATAATTATGAGTATTACAGATACACCACTTTATACAGCTTTAGTAACCCCCATGAAAGAAAATGGGGATATTCATCTCGATGATTTGGCTTCGCTCATCCACAAGCAGAATGAAGCGGGCAACGGTGTGCTTGTTTTGGGCAGTACGGGCGAAGGGTTGGCATTGCCTCTTGAGGATAAAAAGCAGGTTGTTAAAACGGCTGCAAGCCTCAATGTGGATATTCCAATTATGGTGGGAGTTGGAGGGTTTAATCTCCGCAATCAGATAGAATGGATCGAATATTGTCATCAGTTTGATGTGGATTCATTTCTGCTGGTGACTCCGCTCTATGCCAAGCCCGGTCCTAAAGGGCAGGTGGAATGGTTTAAGTCACTGCTGGATGCAGCCGACAAGGAGTGCATGCTTTATAATGTACCATCACGCACCGGCAGTAAAATGAGTCCATTGGTGTTAAAAGAGCTGGCTGATCATCCCAACTTTATAGCGGTGAAAGAAGCAAGCGGAAGCATCGAGGATTTTCAGAATTATCGTAAGACGGCTAAAGATATTAAGTTTTACAGCGGTGATGACGGATTACTCCCGTTCTTTGCAATGGCGGGATGCGACGGACTTGTTTCGGTAGCTTCAAACGTGTGGCCCAAAGCGACGCATCAATATGTAGACTGGTGTTTGGATGGGCGCGGTCCGGAACTGCTTCCGCTTTGGCAGGAATGTACGGATGCTCTTTTTAGTGGGCCAAATCCTGTTCCGGCAAAAGTGTTGTTGCACGAAAAGGGATGGATAGAAAATACTACGTTGCACCCACCGCTTGTCGAAGAAGATGTGGAGGATATCACTATCCTCAAAAATGCTGATAATATGATCCAAAGCTGGTATAAAGAAAATAGTTAGTCTCGAGGATTTAGGAAGCATTAATTTCAAAATAAATTATTTTAAAAACTGATGAGTGATATTAACTGGGAAGAAATTTTAGATAAACTGGAAACCGGAGAAGTGCGTGCGGCCGAACCTAAAGGCGATCGGTGGGAAGCAAACCGTGAAGTCAAAGAAGCGATCCTGGCTTCTTTCTCAGCCGGAGAAAATACCGAGTATTCGGGCATCTACGATGGATTTGTAGACAAACATAATTTACCTCCTCGCAGATTTTCAGCTGATGAGAATGTGCGTTTGGTACCGGGTGGATCCTCTGTTCGCCGCGGAGCCTATGTAGCCGAGAATGTTATTATTATGCCTCCGGCTTATGTAAATGTAGGCGGTTATGTCGATGAAGGATCGATGATCGATAGTCATGCCCTGGTAGGTTCTTGTGCTCAGGTTGGAAAAAATGTTCATTTGTCCGCAGGAGTACAGTTAGGCGGGGTTCTTGAACCTGTTGGATTATCCCCTGTTGTGATAGAAGATGATTGCTTTATTGGGGCCGGATCGGTTGTCGTAGAGGGAATTCTTGTCAAAAAAGGAGCCGTCATTGCTCCGGGAGTAACACTTTCAAAATCAATACCTGTGTATGATTGCGTAAATGAAGAAGTGCTCGGTAAGGGAGCTGATATCCCTGAGCGAGCCGTTGTTGTTCCGGGAACTCGTCCTATGAGCGGCGATTGGGCCCAAGAGCAGGGACTAAATGTTGCATGTCCGTTGATCGTAAAATATCGTGATGCCGACAGTGATGCTTCACTTGAACTTGAGGATGCATTGCGGTAAAAAAATAGAAGCGCTTTAAAACCAAAAAAGCCTCTCATACTTTTGAAGTATGGGAGGCTTTCCTATTTGTATAATATTCAAGTGTTCTAAGTGCCTTAGTGGTTTATTCTAAGTCACCGTAGATTTCATGGCAATTGCCAGTCCTTTGGTAAAAGCCTGAATCACGGCTTCCAATGTATCCGGTGAAGCCCCCTTGGATACCCATTCCTGATCGTTGTTAGCCAATGTCAGGGTGACGACAACGAGCGAGTCTGTATCGGGGCTCAGTATTTCTACTTCGTGATTTTTGACTTCAAGGTGGAAAACCGAATTGGTTTCGGCACGAATAGCGGATAAAATAGCATCAATGGGACCAACGCCCTTTGATTCCGATATAATTTCTTCTCCCTGTATATCGAGTTTGACCGCAGCTTGTACCAAGCCGTGCTTGCGCATGGTTACCTTGTAATCAAGAACTTCAACAGGATATTCAAGATCCAGGTCTTCATTAAATATCAGCGATTGAAGAACTTCGATCTCATTGTTGCTAAGCGTTTTGCCTTTTTTATTGATCTTGGAAACATACTCGTTGTAGAGCTTTTCGTGATCTTCATCCATCTTGAGGTTTGCCATAAATGTATCACGGGACTTGCCCCAGGAATCCTTCTGCATCTCGATAAAGCCAGACTTAATATAGTTCGTAACTTTGTTTATATCGGGCGAAAGGACCGGTGAAGACAAGGAGTGCTTGGCCACTACCTTGGTATCTTTAAGGCCTGATCCGGTTAAGATAAATAGGCACTTTTTGTCTTTGAATTTATCGATATTGTTCTTAAAAGCAGCCAACGGAAGGGCACAGGCCGGTTCGGTAAAGTGTCCTTCCTCAACGGCCATCTCTTTGAGTGATTGTAGAATTTCATCTTCGGTAACGGTATGTGCCGAACCGCCCGATTCTTCAATGCCTAGCATTACTTTATGGAAGTCTACCGGGTCGGAAGCAGCCACAGACTGGGCCATCGTATTAACCTGCTTCTTGATAATTTTCTTTTTTTTGAAAATACCTTCTACGACTGGAGAACTTTGCTCTGGTTGGATGGCAATCATTTTGGGCCGATTGGAAATTTTGCCCGATTCCTTAAGCTCGGTGAATCCTTTCCAGATTGCACCAAAGTTAGTTCCGCATCCCACAGGCACAAAAACGTAATCAAAATCGTCACCATTCTGCTCCAAAAGTTCATAAGGAAAGGATTTTTGTCCCTCTTCACGGAAAACATAATCGCCGGCTAAATAATAATTGCCAGATTTGGCAAATTCGCGGCAGAGTGCTTCACAAGTGCTAAAATCTCCTTTTATACGGATGATATTGGCATTGTAAATAGTAGCTTGAGCAATTTTGGCATCCGTCGTTTTTTCAGGGACAAATACAAAGCAGGGAATCTTAAAATAGCAAGCGTAAGCTGCCACCGAGGCTGCCATATTTCCGGTTGAGGCAAGGCAAATAGCATCAGCATCAAGTTCGAGGGCTTTCTGAACTTCGATGTAACTACCGCGATCTTTAAAGCAGCCGGTGGGATGTTCAAATTCGAGCTTGGCCCAGAGATCTGCGCCATAGGTTTCAGACAAGCGGTCCAGTTTTTTGAGGGCCGAAGGATGAGTTTTCATCGGGTCGGACTTCAGCTCCTTCAGCGGATACTGGATATCATCCGAGGGCTCATCATAGTAGACCCGAAGAACACTATCGCATTGGGTGCAATAGGTGGTTGTTTCTTCTTCTGAGTTTAGGTGGCCGTTGGCCACACACTTGAGTTGGTAACCTGTAGTCGCACTTGCCATAATAAGAAAAACCCTGAGTTATATTTTGAAACGTGTATTTCATTCAAGATACGTGTGAAAATAGGTGATTCCACCAAGGAATGATATCCTTTTTCAAAATTTAGAACTTTTATTAATTCTTAAGTGGAATAAGGGAAATTTCATCAAAATCCATGTCGAGCTCATCAAGAACCGGTTCTGCAACTTCAGAAATTTCTTCGGCTGAAAGCTCATCTAGCCCTTCAATTTCAATAAATAGGGTATTTAGATGTCCGACTACGCTGTACCTGGCTTTTTCGGCGTTAAAGCACTTACGAAGAGTATCGACGAGCAGCTTGATATCCTGTTCGTAAGCTTCGTAATCGGCGTCCTCAAGTTCAGCCATTTTGTGATAAGATTTCAAGTTCAAATTTCATGTGTTACCGAATTATATGCATTAGATGATAGGCAATTAATGGTAGTTGCGAAAGGATCAGATAGACGTTAGTCGGAGATGGTGTTTAGTAAATTGTTGTATTCTTTTATCAACTGCTTACGAATAGGCTGTGCTTTATCAAAAATTGTTCTTTGTTTTTCCATGTATTCCTGCCGTCCTTCATCGGTTTCTATTTTGATAGGGGCTAACCCAAAGTCGCGCAGATCATAGGGACTTGCTTTCATATCCATAACACGCGTTTCCAGGGCCAGCTCAAAAGTTTTTCTTATGGTGTTGCTGGAAATCCAAGGATACATTTTAAATGCCCACTTGTATAGATCCATATTGGTATGCAGGCAGCCGGGCTGTTCCATACCAGCAAACTTCTCACGATTGAGCTCAAACTTGTTTTGGGGTTTCGCCTCATCCGTAAAGAAGCGAAATGCATCATAATGAGTACATACAAGCGGTCGTGATTCCACAAAGTTCGCTAGTTGTTCTTTATCCATCCGCAGGGATAAATAATCGTGGCGAACCCGATCGGCTTTATATACCATAGCCCATTCGTGCATCCCAAAACAGCCAAATGACGGCTTTCGGTTTAAGGATTGCTCGAGTACATTTAAAATCCACTTAACAGAAGAAATACGATCCTCATCAAAATAACTGATGTCTAAAAAGGAATCATCATCAGCTGTTACCATTTCATCGAATGGCCAATCGTGCGAAGCTCCGTCAATGAGCAGGGTACCGAGTCCCGGTGACCAGCGTTTTAGATAGGAGGGACGAAAGGCGTAATACTCGAACAGGAAATCGAGTACGGGATCTTTTTTCTGGTGCGACCGCTTTTCCAGATATTCATCAACAAGATCACTGATCTTTTGCTGGTGATCTTTTTTTTGAGTTCGCCATTGGTCTGGCGATAATTGGTTACATATATATGAAACTTTTTGGGTCTCGGTTGAAATCATAACTCTTAAAATACCAATCTTTTGTTGGATTGATAAGCCTTAAATTGGTATGCTGAAATTTTGAATTCCAATAATTTTAGATGATGTCCAAAGCCGGATCTCCAAAATTAAGTGTAGCCACTCAAGTCTGGCATTTTATACTGCACCTGCGCTGGCATTACCAGCTATTTATTTTGTCCGGTGGCTTTTTACTTGGTGGTTTTTTGAGTGTTAATCTGGACATATCATCATTTCTTCTTCAATTTGCTAACGTGCATTTATTGCTTTTTGGCGGTGCTACGGCCTATAATTCCTTTTGGGATAAGGATGAGGGGCCGATCGGCGGACTCCAAAATCCCCCGAAAATGCAACCGTGGATGTGGACTGGCTCACTGCTTTTACAGGGGGTTGGAATGGTGATTGCTATTACCCAAGGTTTAGTATACAGCAGTATTTATTTGCTTAGCATGCTCTTTTTTTGGTTGTATTCCACGCCGCTGGCACGGTGGAAAAGTCATCCTGTTAAAAGTCTTGTGGCAATAGGAGTAAGTACCGGATTTAATGGGGTGTTGCTAGGCTATCTGGCTGCGGGAAATGAGGGTATTAATATTACCGTTTGGGTTGCAGCTCTTGGCGTTACCCTGATGCTTTTGAGCCTGTATCCGATATCGCAAATTTATCAGATTGGGGAAGATCGAATCCGTGGTGACTATACATTTGCTGTTCGATATGAAAAAAAGGGAGTGACGCGTTTCTTTGTCGTTTCATTTTTAATCGGACTGATGTTAGTAGGTTTAGCTATTGGAATATCTAACTTTTGGCTTGCTGTTCTCTTTGGCGGGATGGGGGTTATGGTAGGATTGATTGTTTTTGTACTGCTGAAAGGGTTATCAACAACAAGCGAAGATTATAGCAAGGTTATGTGGATTAAGTACGGTACGTCGATGGCGTTTGTATTATTTCTTGTGACAGCTTTGATATTGAAGCATTCAAGAATTATGGAATATCTTACGTAGGCTATTTGTTGTTGCAGTAAGCATTTGTGAACTAATATCATCTTTAGAAACAACATTAATTTTCAAATCTACAGACAGTATGGAAAATATTGCAGAAAATATTATTGCGCCGGAAATTATTAATGAAGCGATGGATTATGATGAGTATCGCCAGATGATTGATAAGTTGGTAGGGCAAGATAAAACCACCGGCGATAATCACTCCGAGGAAATGGTTCATTATACCAAAATGAATGTGCAGCGAATGAAGCGCCTTGATAAGCGAGTAGAGCTTAGTGATTCACTGGTTGAGGCGCTGAATGATCTTGATGAAGATTGGATTTGGTTGGTGCTTACTGAGGCATGGTGTGGAGATGCAGCTCAGAATATACCGCCTATTGTAAAGATTGCTAACAAATCCGAGCATATAGATCTACGATTTATTCTTCGAGATGAGCATCTGGATATTATGGATGAGTACTTAACCAATGGCGGCCGTTCTATTCCCAAGCTAATTTGTTTGGATGCTGAAATATTTGAAGAAATTGGCACGTGGGGACCGCGACCGGAAGCAGCACAAGAAAAAGCGATGGAATGGAAAAATGATGACCATATCAGTAAAGAAGAATGGGCTAAAAAACTGCACAAATGGTATGCAAAAGATAGAACGAACGAGCTGCAGTCGGAATTTAAAGAGATGATTTCCGAATGGAAGTAAACAGCTAACAATACAACATTTTTTGAACTTTTAGAATGGTGTTAAACACTCTCAGAAAATACAAAAACTTTCTGAGAGTGTGGTTTCATTCACTTATTTGATGAGCGCCATTTTGTCCGATTCTATGTGAACGTCATCATTGGTTACTGCTATAACGCGATAAATATATACTCCGCTTGCAAGTCTGGCCAAATCAACCTTCTGATTGTAAGAACCAGCATTATATCGTTGTTGGCGAATAGGTTCCAAAACTTTTTGTCCATTCATGTTGTAGATAGCTATCGTAACGCGGCTTAGAGAAGGTACGTCAAACGGGAGATTCGTTGATGTCCGAAATGGGTTGGGATAATTTGGTTGTATGGCAAAGTTGTTGGGTGGCAAGAGGGTAAAGTTTTGACTTGCATTCGTATTGCCAGAAGTTGTTTTTATTTGAATGGTATTGGATTCGGAATCGCGCGGAACGGCCCCTCGTGGAACTTCAACAACGACTTCATTGGTGGTGGCCTCAAGCACACGGGCCATAACTGTACCAAAGGTTACTTCGTTATCTTCAGGGTTAGTATTAAAGGTGAAGTTTGAGGCCGTTACTGAGACTCTTTCTCCCGCCCGACCTTCGTTAGGATTAACGGATATTGAAGGGAGGGAAACGGTGCCATCAAAAGAGCCGCGGTACATTCCAAGGCCATGGGTGCCTGCAACAATAGTTCCATCATTATATCGGGCATTTAGCTGTTCAACTACGGCATAACCAATTTCATCTGTTGCCTCCTGCTCCCAGTTTGTATTTGATCCGTCGAGATTTGTGGTTGAGTAAATGCCGGTGCTGGTTCCAACAAAGTAGATGTTGCCTTGGTCTCCTGGGATGATTACTGAGGAACGTATTGAAGGTCCTAACTCACTACCATCGCCGAGATTTCCTTCCACGCCAACCCAGGTTTCTCCACCATCGCTTGAGTGATAAATGCTTTCAACTTCATAATTTGAAATTATTACGGTGATCTCGTCGGCGTTGGTAGGGCTAACTTCTATGTCGTGTATGTAAGCACCATTAGCAGCATCAGGGATAGATATCTCTTCGGCGCCAGAAGTAGCTTCATGTGAGTTTGTTAGTTTGTAAAGGACCGGCTGTTGATTTTGGAAAGATCCAGCATAAAATAAAATGTTGGCAGGACTTCGTGAAACGGTTAGAGCCGAAATTTCATATCCGGATGGTACACCAAGATCATCCAATTCTACCCATCCTTGTGAAGAGCCATCAGCATTGCTTGAATTGGTAATTTCATCGACCTGAGTATTACGCCAGATATTCCAGGTACCTCCTTCTGTGCTGGCTCCCGGATAGTACATAATACTTTCATCATTCGGATCTACGATGTACGGATGTACAAATAACTGTTCTTCTACATCAATGGGATCTACATAAGCAAAAGGAGTTGTGGGATCCCCTCCGTCAGATTTTTGATAACGCAAAATACTTCCATTTTGTCGAGATACAAAAAGATGCGAGGAGGTAAAGTACGCATAACTTCCATCTCCAAAGGAGATATCGTCTGACGTTGTACTTTGGCTGTTTTCACTATCAAACCGAAAAAATGGTGTGCCATTGTCCTGCGTGCCACCCATCACACGATTATCACCTATTTCGGAGGAGATAGCCGCTGTATAGAATTGGGTAGTAACGTATCCCTCATTCAGATCCTGCCAGCCCACGGTAGTAGCTGTAAGATTATCGGTGACGCTGATGCCTCCGTCGTGGGCCGACCACATCCGGTCTGGATTATTTTGATCAAAGAAAAACTCGTGCTGGTCGGGATGATGATTGGGATATTGGCTCGCATTATTCTCTTTTGCATATCCACCAATCCAGTATTCGTTTTTGTCATTATCGTCGTAGCCGCCAGAGGGACTTGTTTCGAAGCCGTCACGGGAACGAAATAAATTAATACCCCCAACAACTACGAAATCAGGATTGTCGGGCTTTACTGCTACCATCATATTATAGCCGCCCTGAAGTTCCATATCTCCAACCGAACCACCTGTAAAGTTTGGTAGATGTTCGGAACGGTCTTCTGAATTTTCCAGTGTTTCTCCTCCAAGATCAAGGTCAAGAAGGTGAAAGCTGATTCCCTGATTGGTTTCATCTCCTTGTCCCTTGAGGGTCATTATATAAGCCGAGTCTGGCGCGGAAGGTGCAAATGCGGCAACACTGCGGCGGTGCGTGCTGGGGAAAGTGGATGGGGTAATATTTGTCCAGCTGGCACCGTCGTCAGTAGATAAATAGATGCCGGGATCATTGGCTTGGTTGGATTCACCTGCATCGGATTCGGAGATCACTGCAAGCAGGTCTCCATTGGCATTGGTAACAATATCAGTGTATAGATGTTCTCCCGTACCGCCAAGAACCAGCTCAAATTCTTGAGTAGATTCGTTAAGTTTTAGTACTCCAAAGCCATGGCTGGCAATAAATACCGATCCGGTTACTGGGCTAATCACAACACGGCTCATAAAATCAAAAGGGCTACTAAATGAAGCATCGTCATCTTGCGTGGAAGGAATAATAGACCAGCTTTCTCCGTTATCGGTAGATCGATATACTCCTGTTCCGTAATATGGAGCCGTAAATCCTCGGTCAGAGGCTGAGTTACCCAAAAATTCACCGGTTACATAATACCATGTGTCTGGATTTGTAGGATCTTGTGCCAATGAAGTAACGCTGAGGTTTGTAAAGTCACTTGTTTTAAGATTCCAAGAGCTACCTCCGTCGGTAGATTTCCAGATACCGCCCGAGACCCCTCCGGCAATAATGGTATTTGAATTATTGATATCTACGGCCATTGCTCGAGTTCGACCACCTACATCAAAAGGACCGGCCTGCTTCCAGGTAAAACTATGAAAGTCCATAAGTCCCTTTTGTTTGTGTGGGAACTGGATATCTATGTTTTGACGGGGTGGAATTTGCCTAGCTTTCTGAACTTCTCGCTGGCGGGCGTTGCTGGGAATTTTATTTGTGGCTGGATTTCGCAGCATGCGAAAATAGTACTCACCCCGTGCTGCTTTCTTCTCCAATCGTTCAACCTGTGTGGAGGTAGGCTTTTCAATCTCCTCCGCCTTTTGTTTGTCGGAATTATCTTGAGGCAAAAACAAAAAAAGAGCAAGCAGGCCAAATAGAAGAAGGGTCGAAAAAAGTACATATTTTGTAGCGTTACGAGTCATCAGACACAGTTTTATTTGAAGAATCAGGATTAATTTTGGTAAGAGTCCAGTTTTGAGACTGGTTGCCCAGCGATTGCGTATATCCTATAAAAAGAATGAACTGTTTTCCCTCTTTTAAGTTGAGGAATTGCTGATTTGCATTTTTTTGAAAGGTGGTGGCATTAACTTTAACAGTCTGTTCTTTCTGGAGTAAAGGTGTAGAAGAACCACGTTGAAGTACTTGAGTAACTGTAACGTAAATAGTTGCCTCATCTCCGACCTTTTCAATTTTTTCTATAGTCGCTTTTATTTTAGCTGTTCCCGGAGAAAGTGAGGGGGCGGGAGGTTCTACACCCATAGTATCTTTGTGAGATTGTGTAATAAGAGAATCAGTGTGTTTATCATCATTTTTGTTTGAAATGTCATCTTTTGATGGGGCGCAAGCTGTAATCACAAGGAGTAAGCTAAGAATGGTACCAAAAGTTGACATGTAAAAAAGGATTTTTGATTCATTTTAAGATATAATTTAGACGTCTAAACTCAATTAAAAAGTTACCATATTTCTTATAATATTTGATTGAATAAAAAATTCAGAATCAAGATAGCGTATTTTGGACAAAAAAGAGTCTTTTTACAAACACGTTGCCCAGACGAGTGACGCGCCCATGGGATTGGAAATCGAAAGGGCAGAAGGTCCGTTTGTCTATACAACGGATAAAAAACGATATGTAGATTTTATTTCCGGTATTGCCGTTAGTAGTCTCGGGCATCGGCATCCTAAAGTAGTGAAAGCGGTAAAGCATCAGGTAGATCGCCATTTGCATGTGATGGTGTATGGTGAATTTATACAGGAGCCGCAGTCGAAATATGCCAAACTGCTGGCATCACAGCTGCCCGATTCACTGGATCGCGTATATTTTGTGAACAGCGGTACCGAAGCCAATGAAGGTGCACTTAAGCTGGCAAAAAAACATACGGGGCGACATAAGTTTGTGGGCTTCCATCATGGATATCACGGAGATACCCACGGTTCGCTCAGCGTTACCGGTCGGGATGTCTATCGTGATCCATACCTTCCGCTGCTGCCCGATGTCCATTTTCTGGATTTTAATAGTTTTGATCGATTGCAAACCATTGACAAAGAAACGGCAGCCGTAATCATGGAACCTATTCAAGGTGAAGGCGGCATTATCCCGGCCCAAAAAGAGTGGCTGCAAGCTGTGCGTAAGCGTTGTAATGATGTTGGGGCACTTCTCATTTTTGATGAAATTCAAACTGGTTTTTATCGTACCGGATCGCTGTTTGCCTTCCAGAGATACGGAGTGGTACCCGATATCATGAGTCTGGCTAAGGCGATGGGCGGCGGCATGCCAATGGGGGCTTTCGTGTCCTCATCCGATATATTTGAATCATTTAAACATGATCCACCACTTAATCATGTGACCACCTTTGGCGGACATCCGGTTTCGTGTGCAGCGGCCCATGCGACGTTGGCGGAATTGCTTTCTGATGAATACGGCGCAAAGGCCCAAAAAATTGAGCAAATTGTTCGAAAAGAATTAACAGCTGAGGGAATCACAGAAATTCGCGGTGTGGGAGCGATGCTGGGGATGGAGTTGGAAAATCGTAAGTTAACCCAAAAGGTGGTGGAAGAGTGCATGGAAAAAGGTATCATTTTAGGATGGACACTCCATTCTAATACACTGGTTCGTTTGGCACCCCCGCTGATTATTAAAGAAGAATTGTTACGATCAACTTTGCAGATTATCAATAAGACCGTCGAAAAATATGGTTAAAAGTTGGTTGAGAAGATTGCTATTCGTAAACTACTTTTATAGAAAATAAATGCTAATAGTTAAGAAAGAGCTGCTATGAAATCTATTAATCCGGCTAGCGGAGAGCTTATCGAAGAATATGATCAAATGAAGGATGACGCATTAAATGCTATTGCAAGTGATGCAGCTACGGCCCAGGAGAAATGGCGTCGCAATTCATTTTATGAGCGAAGCTTGCTATTGCAGCGAGCTGCTGAATTGTTGGAAGAGAACAAAGAAAAATATGCCAAATTGATGGCTCGTGAAATGGGAAAACCACTGGCACAGGGAAAGTCTGAGATCGAAAAATGTGTTTGGGTCTGTAATTATTATGCAGATAACACTAAAGACTTTCTTGAGGAAGAAGTTATAAAATCCGATGCCGGAAAAAGTTATGTTACTTTCAATCCACTGGGAACCGTTCTTGCTATTATGCCGTGGAATTTTCCATTCTGGCAGTTGTTTCGGTTTGGTGCTCCTGCACTGATGGCAGGCAATGCGGTGATTCTAAAACACGCGCCTAATGTAACCGGATGTGCTTTGGCTATAGAAGATTTAATGCATGAGGCCGGAATTCCCGATGATCTTTTTCGTACTGTAACTGCAGATGTGAATCAAACGCAAGATTTGATTAAAAATCCGGACGTAGCGGCTGTTACTTTGACAGGGAGTACACGTGCCGGAAAAGCAGTAGCGTCAACGGCGGGAAGTGTGCTAAAGAAAACAGTACTTGAGCTTGGTGGAAGTGATCCGTATCTCATTTTGGATGACGCCGATGTAGAAAAGGCTGCTGAAACATGTGTGACTTCTCGTCTAATTAATAGCGGACAAAGTTGTGTCGCGGCGAAGCGGTTAATTGCTGTTGAAGATATATATGATGAATTCCTCGAAGTGGTATTTCATAAGATGAACGAGAAAAAAATCGGAGATCCATTTAATAGTGCTACTGATATTGGTCCTATGGCACGCGAAGATTTGCGGGATAATCTGCATGCGCAGGTCCAAAAAAGTGTAGCAGAAGGAGCGGAGTGTATTCTTGGAGGATCCGTACCTAATAGAGAGGGTTTCTACTATCCGCCAACAATTCTTACCGAAATTTCAAAGGGTATGCCTGCCTATGAGGAAGAACTGTTTGGTCCGGTGGCATCAGTTATCAAGGTGAAAGATACCCGTGAAGCTATTAAAGTAGCGAATGACAGTAATTACGGGTTGGGTGCGGCTGTTTTTTCTGAGGACCTTCAACGTGCTGAGGAGATAGCAGCTTATGAGTTGGAAGCTGGTTGTTGTTTTGTTAATGAGTTTGTGAAATCCGATCCCCGACTACCATTTGGGGGTATTAAAGAATCGGGCTATGGTCGTGAGCTATCGCACTTCGGGATTAAAGAATTCGTTAATGTTAAAACAGTATATAGGGCATAAGAAATTTTTAGTAATAATTTTGTATTCTGGGATCATATCTACTAGAGAGGAGTAAATAATACATAGTTGTTGATCCTATTTTATCAACGATGTCGTATTATAAATTGAACAAAAACTTAATTTAAGAGGGAATGAAAATGTATCAATATTTAAAATATGTATTTCTTGTCGGACTAATGGTTGGCCTTATGGCCTGTGGAGATAGTACGGGGCCTGATGGACCGGATGTGGAGGAAGCTCCGGTTATACCAAGTCTTGAAAATGCTCAGCCGGATGTTTCCTATTTCCAGACAACAAACCAAGAGAATACTGCTACTACTGCTTCGTCAGTCGCGTTTTCTTCTGCACAGAGTTTGGTGATGGGGTTTAGCATGTTGTCAAGCATGTCTCAGATCTATCAACCGTTTTTTCAAGATGCCCAGGGAGTTGAGGCAACTTTTAATAATGGTGTTTGGGAATGGAGTTATACGGCCACCCATATGGGAACCGAAGCAACAATCCGTCTAACGGCTGAAGAGGAATCAAACGGCATATTTTGGGATATGTTTTTAACTGTTGATTCCCCGGAGATAAGTTTCGAGGATTATAATATGATCTCCGGATTTGTAAATAATAATGGGAATGAAGGGTTTTGGAATCTAAATACCATCTTTAACGACACGGGTTCTGAACAGCTGCTTCTTGAGTCTGTCTGGGAGGTTATAAGTGACGACGAAAGCACTCTTGATATGACTATTTATAATGAACAGGGAGAAGCCGACGGCACCGTTACTTACAGTAAAAATGTACCGGTTCACGAAATGGTAATTAACTCTTCGACTGTTATCTACTGGAATACAGAAGATGAGATCGGATATATTAGTGACGATGGAGAAAAGATGTGCTGGGAAGGTCGAGGCGCAACGGCATCTGATGTAGAATGTTCTGAAGTCGGTCTGTAATAAGGTTTATTTCTTTTGGAAAGCCTGATTTATAAAATTGGGCTTTTTTTATTTAAAAAAGATTGCAAATTGGAATGACACGACGCTGTCATTAGAGATGTTATATTGATAAGAAGATTGATATAACTAAAAAGATTGAGCTTTTATGCATCAGAATGAAAAAAATCCCATTCGGGGTCGCGGGGCTTCAGACAACCCGGCCAATCGCTTTGAGGGAAAGTATATCGATTATGAGCTTGATGAAGAAACAGGAGAGAAACCTGCGCAGGATACCAAGCTTATTCCCGATGATACGAAAGAAATTTTGTCCAAGAACGACAGTCCCGATATTCCATTTACCTATGGGTTAAATCCATACCGGGGATGTGAGCATGGCTGTATTTATTGCTATGCGCGTCCCACGCACGAATTCTTGGGATTTTCAGCTGGACTCGATTTTGAATCGCGGATTATGGTGAAATATGACGCTGCAGAAAAACTGCGATCCAAATTCGCTTCCACAAAATGGAAGCCCGAACCCATCGCATTGAGCGGCGTCACTGATCCCTTTCAACCTATTGAGAGAAAGCTTGAGATTACGAGAAGCTGTCTGGAAGTTTTTGCCGAGGCGCGTAATCCGGTAGGCATAATCACAAAAAACTATTTGGTAACGCGTGATATCGATCTTTTGAAAGAGCTCGCTAAATATGATGCTGTTCACATAACGCTATCGATTACCACGCTGGATCGCGATTTGGCCCGCGTAATGGAGCCGCGAACATCACAGCCCAACCGAAGGCTCAAGGCCATTGAGGAATTATCAAAGCGGGGCATTTCAGTGGGCGTTAATGTGGCACCCATTATACCTGGACTTACCGATCATGAGTGTCCTCAAATTTTAGAACAAGCAAGAGATGCAGGTGCGACTCAGGCTTCTTACACTATTGTTCGACTGCCCCATGGCGTAAAGGATCTTTTTAAAGAATGGCTTAAACAACATTTTCCAGATCGTAAGGAGAAGGTATTAAATAGGATACGTGACATCAGGGATGGCAAATTAAATGAAAGTGAATTTGGAGAACGCTTTCATGGTAAGGGGGAATTTGCCAGTCAAATAAGAAAAATGTTTAATATTAATGTTGACAAACTGGGTCTGAACGAGAAAGAACTGCGTCTTTCAACGAAATACTTTCAGCGGCCCCAAGAGGGGCAACTTAAATTGTTTTAAGTGTAACATTTTGTATAGATATCCGTTTAATACGATCAGAGATAGTACCTTTATCTGCGAACAGGAATTTCGTAAATTATTATAGCCCTGATTTGTTATGCAGATATCGGGCTTTTTTTATTCATTTTCCCTTTCATTTCGCATATATTCACTGAACATAAAACGGCTAAATTTTGTACGTTCAGTCTGAATATAAAGTATAAATCCAAATAACGATTTTCGCTATGTCTAATACTCCTTCTACAATGATGGAACTTGGCACAGAAGCACCAGATTTTAAATTATTTGATACGGTTAATAATCAATTGGTTTCGCTTGATGATTTCAATAATGCCAAAGGATTACTAGTAGTGTTTATGTGCAACCACTGTCCTTTTGTAAAGCATATCCTGGATGAGCTTGTTATAGCAACAAGAGATCTGCAGCAGAAAGGTATTGGTGTTGTTGCAATAAGTTCGAACGATGTCGAAAATTATCCCGACGACAGTCCGGTTAAGATGGCTTCCTTAGCTCGTGAAAAGCAATTTTCATTTCCTTATTTGTACGATGGCACACAGGAAGTTGCAAAAGCTTATAAGGCTGCCTGTACTCCAGACTTCTTCTTGTTTGATGAGAATGATGAGTTGGTTTATCGCGGACAATTTGATGACAGCCGTCCGGGTAATGACAAGCCAGTTACGGGCAATGAAATTCGCGAAGCTGCAGATCTGATTTTTGATGGCGAAGTGAAAGAGGACCAAAAGCCAAGCATGGGCTGTAATATCAAGTGGAAAAAAGGAAATGCTCCTGAATATTTTGACGGATAGCATCTATCATGTCTGAAGGTAGCCAATCTAAAAAAAGCATAGCAGCATTACGGCGCGAGTATTCCCAGCAGGCATTGGCGAAGTCAGAGGTTTGTGAGGATCCAATCGATCAATTCACTGAATGGTTTGAGCAAGCCTTTTCCGCTGATCTTCTGGATGTTAATGCTATGACCCTATCTACAACTACAAAGCAGGGAAAGCCATCATCTCGCATTGTATTGCTCAAAGGGGTAGATGAGGCCGGATTCAGGTTTTATACCAATTATGGAAGCAGAAAAGGACGCGAGTTGAATAATAATCCCTATGCTGCTTTATGTTTTTACTGGGCACCTTTGGAGAGACAGGTCCGCATCGAAGGTGAGGTTGAGCGGTTAAGCCGATCAGCATCAGAGGATTATTTTAAGCAGCGACCCCGAGAGAGCAAATTAGGAGCTTGGGCATCAAAGCAGAGCAATAAAGTTAGCTCGAGAGAAGAATTGGAAAAACGATTTCGAGAGATTAAAGAAAGATTTGAGAATCAGGAAATTCCGCTGCCAGACTTTTGGGGTGGATTCCTCTTGCGTCCACAACGAATAGAGTTTTGGCAGGGTCGCGAGAGCAGAATGCACGATCGTATCTGCTATGAACAATCAGGTAGTGAATGGAATATTTTCAGACTCGCACCTTGAGAAAGCATTTCTAACACTAGATCATTAAATTATTTAGAATGAGTAAGGGCAAGCTGGAAAAATTTAAAGAGATAACAGCATTTCGGAATACGTTGGAGCTTACCGACTTTCAAGAAGAGGAGTCACAAAAACCAAAGGGACGCTGGCACTCCGATATATTTGAAAATGATAACCCGATTGTCTTAGAACTGGCCTGCGGTAAGGGGGCGTACACAGTAGAGTTGGCCCGACGGTATCCCGATAAAAATTTTGTTGGAGTTGATATAAAGGGCGATCGCATTTGGAAGGGAGCTAAACAGGCAGTGACAGAAGGATTGAGTAATGTGTGTTTTTTACGGATATATATCGATCACTTGGATGAATATTTTGCTTCGAATGAAGTTGATGATATTTGGATTACCTTTCCCGATCCGTATCCTCGTTATTCAGACAGAAATAATCGATTATCGGGTCCAAAATTTCTTAAGATTTATCAGCGTGTATTAAAATCTGATGGGACAATACATTTTAAAACGGATAGTGATGAGCTCTTTTCATTCACTAAGGAATCGCTAGCAAAATCTGACTGTAAAGTCCATGATGTTGTTGAGAATATTTATCAGGAGTGTCCCGATAATAAATTGCTAACAATTCAAACCCATTACGAAGCTCATTATCTGCAAGAAGGACGATCCATCTCGTTCATTAAGTTCTCTCTTCCCAACGTAGATATAAGCTGGGAACTTGATTAAGGGTTGAATACCATCTGAAAATAGTTTTATTCCCCTATTGCTTTATCGCATTAAGAATGTTTACTTACATAAGTTAACACTGTTAACCTGTACGCATATGAGTAAAACCAAGGAATTGAGTCTTAAAGAGCAAATTATCGAGGCCGCACGCCAAGTTCTTCTTTCAGAAGGATATCGTAATTTCTCTCTGCGCAAAATTGCCCGTGAAATTGATGTAAGTGCCACGAGCATTTATCTACACTTTGAAAATAAAGATGATCTGATTCATACATTAATGGAACAGGCTATTGAACGACTAAATGATCAGCTGCAACAAGTAGCTGCTGAAGCAGATGGTCCGATAGCAAAACTTGAAGCAGTGGCATATGAATATATTCGATTTGCACTCAAAAATCAGCGAGAATATCAGATAATTCATTTGACGAGCTCGGATGAGATGACCCGGTATCCCAAAGAAAAATTCCGTAAGGCTCGTAAAGGTTACGAAATTATAAGCAGTGTATTACAAGAAGGTGTTAATGCTGATCTCATTGCCGAGGACAAGCCTCGAATGGCAGCATATACGTTTTGGGCACAGCTGCACGGCGTAATGTCGGTAGTCTTGTCAAAGCGATTGGATACCCGTATCGACCAGCAAGAATTTATTGATGAGGCTATAGAGCATATTATTGATGGATATAAGGTCAGAACGGCTTTACAAACAAATAACAAGTAAGCGCGATTTAATTTATAGGTGACTGATATGGAATTTTTAAATGAAAGTTTGGGATTTTTATTCCAATATCCGCTCTGGGCAGTAATCGTGGGCATGATATTGGCGGCAACATTACTGGCCTTCTGGGGAACTTCGCTTTGGGTTTGGGCCGCTGCCGGATTTGTAGCGCTTTGGGGCTTTTCGGCGCCCACTTGGCTTTTTGTAGTCTTTGCCACATTGGTGGTCGTCTTTAATGTAAAACCTATTCGTCGCACGTTGCTTACGGGGCCATTGATGAAGATGTTGGATGCGATGAATTTCTTGCCTCAAATTTCTGAGACTGAGCGTACTGCTATTGAGGCTGGTAATGTGTGGGTGGATGCGGAGCTTTTTTCGGGAAAACCGAATCTAAAAAGGTTGGCCAATGAATCTTATCCTGATTTAACGGAAGATGAACAGGCGTTCTTGGATGGTCCCGTTGAAGAACTTTGTTCAATGGTTGATGATTGGGATGTTTTTGTTCGTAAAGGATTTACGGATGAAGTCTGGGAATTTATGCGTGAGCATAAGTTCTTTGGATTAATTATCCCTGAAAAATATGGCGGACTTGAATTTTCTGCGTCTGCCCATAGTGCCATTGTCACTAAGCTTGCATCACGATGCGGCCCTTTGGCAACAACGGTGATGGTACCTAATTCATTAGGACCTGCTGAATTGTTGATGCATTATGGGACTGACGAGCAGAAAGATCAATATCTGCCAAAGCTGGCCACCGGAGAGGAGATGCCCTGTTTCGCACTGACAGAGCCGACTGCTGGATCTGATGCTGGGGCAATGACGGCCGAAGGAGAGGTATTCAAAGGAGATGACGGGGAACTTTATATCCGCCTGAACTTTACTAAACGATATATAACCCTTGCGGCTATCTCAACACTGATAGGACTCGCCTTTAAGTTGCGCGACCCGGAGAATCATCTTGGAAAGGGAGAATATCTTGGTATTACCTGTGCGCTAATTCCCAGTGATACCGATGGCATTATTTTAGGACGTCGCCATGATCCATTGGGGGTGCCATTCTATAACTGTCCCATTGATGGAGAAGATGCTGTTGTGTCTGTTAATCAGATTATCGGGGGACCTGAACAAGCCGGTAACGGCTGGCGAATGCTGATGGAATCGCTTGGTGTAGGACGTGGTATCTCACTTCCTGCACAAAGTATGGGCGGTGCGAAAGTAGCTACAAGAGCACTCGGTGCCTATACCGCTGTTCGAAAACAGTTCGGTATTAATATCGGAAAGTTCGAAGGAATCGAAGAGCCGATGGCACGAATCGGTGGATTTACCTATCTGATGGATGCGGCTCGACGTTATACCTGTGCAGGTCTGGACATTGGAGAAAAGCCCTCGGTGGTAACAGCAATTGCCAAATACAACTTTACAGAGTTGGGTCGTCAGATTATTAATGATGCGATGGATATACAGGGTGGAGCTGGAATATCGCGAGGTCCTCGGAATATTTTTGCACATGGATATATTTCATTGCCTATTGCTATTACGGTTGAAGGAGCAAATATTTTGACTCGAAGCCTTATGATCTTTGGTCAGGGCGCTATTCGTTGTCATCCCTATGCCTATGACGAAATTGATGCACTAACACGCGGAGACGTCAAAGCTTTTGATGATGTATTTTGGAAGCATATCGGTCATGTTGTACAAAATATGTCACGCTCTATGCTGATGAGTCTGACACGTGGAAAAATTGCATCATCACCAGTTGGCGGACCTGCAAAAAAATATTACAAGAAGCTTTCGTGGGCGTCTGCTTCATTTGCATTCCTGGCAGATATTGCTCTTGGTTCGTATGGCGGCGGACTTAAAATCAAGGAAAAAATAAGTGGACGCTTTGCTGATATTTTAAGCTGGATGTATCTTGCTACGGCAACCCTGCGAAGATATGATGCCGAGGGTCAGAGCAAAGAAGATCAGATCTTTTTTGAATGGTCGATGGATTATGCTTTTGCTCAGATTCAGGAAGCCTTTGATGCCATTTATCGCGAAATTAAAGTTCCCGGACTTAGCTGGTTGTTTCGCGGTCCTATAGCTTTATGGTCTCGCATGAATCGTATTGGTAGCAGCCCATCAGATAAGCTTGGTCATAAGGTGGCGCAGGCTATGCAGCAAACGGGAGAGCAACGAGATCGTATAACAGACGGAATCTATATTCCTGAAGATCAAGAGCAAGCACTTGGACGATATGAATATGCATTGCGTCTTTCAGAAGAGGCCGCTCCGGTTTACAAGAAAATTTACAAAGCGACCAAAAAGAAAGAATTACCTAAAACTCAGGCACGTTTTGTTATCGACCAAGCAGTGGAGAAAGGCATTATCACCGATGATGAAGCCGAACTGTTGCGAAAAGCCGAAGATGCGCGTATCGATATGGTGCAGGTAGATGAGTTTACACTCGAAGAGTATGAGGATCTTATGACCCCCTCAACCCCAAAACTCAAAGATAGTGCTGAGGCCGAAAATATAGCCGGATAAAATTTCTAATCAATTTCCCTGAGTGTTAGGAGTCCTGTCAGCTTTGTAACTGGCGGGACTTTTTTGTTTTAGTATTTTATGTTGATTTAATCGGAATATTTGGGTTAATTAAACTATAAATAGTTTATTAAGTAGTTAAAAATACTAATAATATTAAATTAATTGACATATTATTATATGCCCAATTCGAATTTAGATCATATTGACCGAAAGATATTATCTATTCTTCAGCAAGACGGTCGTATCGCGAATAATAAGCTGGCTGAAAAAGTGGGTCTTACCACAACACCAACACTGGAGCGCGTTAAGCGGTTGGAGCGAGAAGGTATCATAAAGGGATATAGTGCTCGTGTTGATGAAGAAGCGATTGGAAAAAGCCTGGTCGTTTTTTGTTCACTGCGATTGGCGGTGCACCAGATGCATACACTGGATGAAGTGTGTGACCAGATTAACGAAATGTCCGAGATTCAGTCATGTTATCATATAACCGGCGATTCTGATTTTTTGCTGAAAATTGTTGTTGCAGACATGCCTGCTTATGAAAAGTTCATGCACGATAAATTAACGCGTCTTCCGGGCATTGAGCGTATTTACAGCAACATCGTTCTGTCCACCAAAAAAGAAAATTTTCATATACCAATAGACGAGGACCAAGATCATGGATAAATCAAAATTACATATCGAAAGTGAAACAGTCCATGCCGATCATCCGACAAACGACCCGTTTGGTTCGCATGTGATGCCAATTTACCAGACATCAACCTTTCGGTTTAATTCGGTAGAAGATGGACGCAGGTTTTTTGCACATGAAGAGGGTGGTGCAACACATTCTTATTCACGTTTAGGAAATCCTACGGTAGATAGACTGGAAGCCATACTTGCAAGAATGGAGGGAAATGGTCTTCCGGATTCTGATGATATCTCTGCCTTGGCTTTTAGCAGCGGGATGGCGGCAATAAGTACCGCGTTAATTGCTATGGGACAGGGAGGATCTATCATAGCTCAGCCGGCATTGTATGGCTGTACCGGTCAGTTTCTTAAGGAAGAAGCACCCAAGCTGGGGATGCAAACTCATTTTATAGATCTAAATGATTTGGAAGTCCTTGATCAGACACTAATGGATAACCCCGATATAGAGGTTATTTATGCTGAGACGATAGCAAATCCGACCATGGAAGTGGCAAATATTTCTGCCATCGCAGATTTTGCTAAAACTCATGATGTGATATTTATGGTTGATAATACATTTGCGACACCGTATCACCTGCGCCCGATGGAGCATGGGGCGGACATCGTTTTGCATTCAGCAACTAAATATTTAAATGGACACGGAACTCTTATTGGAGGAGCACTTGTAGGACGAAATGCGATGTTGGATCAGTACAATTTGGCAACATATCGCAAGAACTTGGGAGGTGTCATGAGTCCATTTGAGGCTTGGTTACTGTTGAATGGGTTAAAAACATTTAATTTGCGGATGGAGCGTCATGCCGAGAATACCATGAAGGTGGCAGAATACCTGGAAGCACATGACGCAGTTAAAGAGGTTTACTATCCCGGTTTAGAATCACATCCGAATAATAAATTAGCCCAAAAGCTTTTTGAACAAGGGTTTGGTGGAATATTAAGCTTTGAGTTACAAGGTGGTTTTGATGCCGGTGTTCATCTTATGGATAATGTGGAGCTTTGTACATTGGCTGTAAGCTTGGGCACGGCTGATACGCTTATCCAGCATCCCGCTTCGATGACACATTCGGTAATGGATGAAGAGCTTCGATTACAAGCGGGTATCACAGATGGATTGGTCCGCTTGGCTGTCGGCATTGAAAATATTGATGATATTATTGCTGATTTAAATCAGGCACTGGCTGAAATTGAGCCGGCAATGGTATAAATGCTCGTGCTTAAAAGTGACGGGCATTTTATTTTAGTTTTTAATTGCTCTACCAGCCGCCGCTGGCACCACCGCCGCCGGAGCCGAATCCGCCACCGCCGCTGAATCCGCCGAACCCACCGCCGGAAGAGCCACCGCTAAAACCGCCTCCACCGCCGAGAAAGATAAATCCACCGGGACCGAGTGTACGACGTTTTTTGCGTTTACCTCGACCTTTACCACCGCCGCGAGAAGAGGAATAAAAGACAAAGAACAGAAATAGTAAGAAAATGATAAAATCTGCGGTGTTACTGCCATCAGATGTTTGTTCATCGGCCAATTGGCCTTGGAACTCTCCACTTGCTAACTGAATGATAGCCGAAGTTGCACGATCCAATCCACCATAGTAATCAGAACGTTTAAAGTTGGGGGTTAAAATCTCACGTATAATTCGCCCGGCCATCACATCGGGAATGGCCCCTTCGAGTCCGTAACCAACCTCAATCCGCATTTTCCGTTCTTGCTGAGCAATGACAATAAGGACACCATTATCCTTATTGTCTTCCCATATTTTCCAATCATTAAAAAGCGTGGTTGCAGCTTCTTCAATGGAAATCCCACCCAAGTTATCAAGGATAGCAACTGATATTACTGTGGTTGTGGTATCGCGGTAATTACGAAGTTTTTGTTCGAGCTGTTGACGTTCACCCGATGTAAGCATTTTGGCAAAATCGTTAACGTGTCCCACAGGTTCGGAGGGTAGATCCTGCGCCGTCACCAAGCTGGGTAGCAGGAAAAGTGCGATCAAAAAAGTTATGACAAATGATGTGTGTTTGTTAGCAAACATGGAGACTGTTCTAAAATTAAAACCTAATTTTTGTTGTCGTGAAAGCTGATCTCATTCGAAAGCTCATCGAGATCCCCTTTCTGGCGATAGGGGAATAGTTCCTCCAGTTTATTACCCACCTTATGGACGGCTTCCTCTATGCCCTGTTCATATTCCTCTTGTTTAAAATGAGTGATAAGGATTTGCAACACATCATTCCAGAATCCCTCTTTGACTTCACGGTGAATGCCTTTGCCCGCATAGACGGATGCTTTGTGATCTTCGGTAGCAATATAAATTAAAACACCGTTTTCCAGTTTGGTTTCATCCATCCCCAGATCATGAAAAATTTGTGCTGCACGATCTAACGCATCTCCATCGCAGTGATGCTCAAGATGTATACGGACTTCCCCGGAGGTTTTTTGTTCGGCAGTATTTATCGCTTCAACAATTTGCTGCTCTTCTTGTTCGGTTAAAAATTGTCTGGCAGGCATAAAGTGATTGATCTGTAATTAGAAATTAACTTCTGGGACTTCCTCGGCACCTTCATCAGCTTCAAAATAGGCTTTTTGACCAAATCCGAATATACCCGCAAATACATTATTGGGAAACTGCTGAACGTTGGTATTATAGCTTTGCACGGCCTCGTTAAACCGCTGCCGTTCGGTTGATATTCGATTTTCAGTTCCTTCCAGCTGGACTTGAAGATCCCTGAAATTCTGATTGGCTTTGAGCTCAGGATATTTTTCCACGGTTAAAAGCATGCGCGATAAGGCACCGGAAAGTTGTTGCTGTGCTTGCTGGAACTGCTGAATCTTTTGTGGATTGTTAAGGTCATCAGTTGATATCTGTATGGAACTGGCTTTGCTGCGCGCTTCAGTGACTTCGGTTAATGTTTCCTGCTCAAAATCCGCAGCACCTTTTACCGTATTCACTAAGTTAGGTACCAGGTCGGCTCGCCGCTGGTATTGATTTTCAACTTGAGCCCAGGACTGTTCTACGGTTTGTTCCTGCTCAACCAGTGTATTGTACTTTCCAATTCCTACAAAAACTAATAAGGCAATAACGCCTAATCCGATGAGAGTCTTAATATTCATATTGGCAATTCTTTGGTTAATAATTTATAGGTAACGAATATACGAAAGCCGCAATAAATTGATGCATATTATATGAATATTAAAAATTTAAGATTTATAGAGAAGGGCAAATATTTTGAGGGTTTCATTTTTAAATCTTAGCAATCAAATTCCTATCTTTGAGCGAAATATTTTCAACTTACATATCCACACTTTTGTCTTACGAATTTATCTACTTTGATCTGGATGACACGCTGCTCGATCACAAATCAGCTGAAGCGGCTGGTTTAAAAGATATTCATGCTCATTTTGATTTTTTTGATGAGGTCAGTGCTGAGAAATTGATTAATGTATATCACCAGGTAAACAGCAGGCAGTGGAGCTTATATAGCCAGGCAAAAGTCAGCCGTGAAGAATTGCAACGCAATCGATTTGAGCTGACATTAAAAGAACTTGGCTTGAATTCAGCTCGATATGAAGAGGTGGGCAATCAATATATGCAGTTCTATCGTAATCACTGGCAGTGGATTGACAGGGCCAAAGAAGCATTTTATAAGATCGTTGAGAAATATCCCGTCGGAATTTTGACGAATGGCTTTGCTGAAACCCAGCGCAAAAAGTTTGAAGCCTTCGATCTGTATCATTCTGCAGAAACAACGGTCATTTCTGAAGAAGTTGGAGTGTTGAAACCTCATCCTGACGTATTCAATCATGCTACTGAGCTTGCAGGTGTGGATTCCGATAATATTTTATATGTGGGTGATTCCTTTGGTTCTGATGTAATAGGTGGCACGAAGTTCGGCTGGAATGTTGCCTGGTTTACTGAGAATGGTGAGCCGGAAAAGCACGAAAAAGCACACTTTGTTTTTAATGATTTTATAAAATTAAAGAATTTGTTGAAGGTTTAAAGTTTAAGGTTGAGGGTTAGATCTCTATTTAACCTTGAACCTTCAACTTTCCATCATATAATAAAAAGCCCAATGTCTGACAAAACGATGAAGGAGCCGGAAGTAACACTCGAATTAGCCAAAGATCATGGACTGACTGAAGAAGAGTTCGAGATGATTAAAGATTATCTCGGACGCACTCCCAATTTTACGGAGTTGGGGGTATATTCGGTGATGTGGAGCGAACACTGCTCGTATAAAAACTCCATCCTCGAGATCAAGAAACTACCGAATGAAGGTCCGCAGATGCTTGTTGGAGCCGGAGAAGAAAATGCCGGATTGGTGGATATTGGCGACGGGCTTGGCTGCGTGTTCAAAGTTGAGAGTCATAACCACCCGTCAGCAATTGAGCCTTATGAAGGGGCTGCTACCGGTGTTGGAGGCATTCATCGTGATATTTTTACGATGGGAGCACGTCCAGTTGCCAGCCTCAATTCATTGCGCTTTGGTGATATGGATACCCCCCGCGTTCGTTTTCTGTTGGATGGAGTAGTGCGCGGTATTGCAGATTACGGTAACTCCTTTGGCGTGCCGATGGTGGGCGGAGAAATTTATTTTGATGAGAAGTATGAGGGTAACCCACTGGTAAATGCCATGAGTGTTGGAATAGTGAAAGAAGATCAGACCGCTTCCGCGATTGCCGAAGGTGTTGGGAACCCTGTAATTATTGTGGGATCTGATACGGGACGCGATGGTATCCACGGGGCGACGTTTGCATCCGAAGAAATCAGTGAAGAAAGTGAAGACAAACGTCCCAGTGTGCAGGTGGGTGATCCTTTTTCGGAAAAACTACTGCTTGAAGCCACGCTTGAAGTGATTAAAAATGGTGGTATCGTTGGTATCCAGGATATGGGAGCGGCTGGAATCAGCTGTTCTTCATCCGAGATGACCGCAAAGGGGGGCGTGGGAATGCGACTGAACTTGGACAAAGTACCGGCCCGTGAAGATGGTATGACGGCCTATGAACTGTTGCTGTCCGAAAGCCAGGAGCGAATGCTGGTGGTCGCCGAAAAGGGCCGTGAGCAAGAAATTATTGATATTTATGAAAAGTGGGATCTCAATGCCGTTGTGATCGGTGAAGTAGTAGAAAGCGAAAATGTGACCTATCATAAAGATGGGGAAGTGAAGGCTGATATTCCAGCCGATAGTTTAGTACTGGGCGGTGGAGCTCCACAGTACAAACGTGAGGCAAAAAGACCCGAGTACCTTGATGAGGTCCAGTCGTTTGATATAAATTCACTGGATCATCCTAAAAATCATAATGAGATAGTAAAACAGTTGCTCGGATCGCCAAATATTGCTTCCAAACGATGGGCTTATGAGCAGTATGATACGATGGTCCGCACGAATACCGTTAATGGACCGGGTGCCTCTGATTCCGGTGTAGTTCGGATCAAGGGTACAAATAAAGGGTTGGCCGTTAAGACCGATTGCAATGGGCGCTATGTTTATTTGAATCCGCGCAAAGGCGGACAAATTGCCGTAGCCGAGGCAGCACGAAATGTGGTGTGCAGCGGTGCCAGGCCGATGGCTATTACGAACTGCTTGAATTTCGGAAATCCGTATAAGCCGGAAGTGTATTGGACGTTTAAGGAAGCACTTGCGGGGATGGGAGATGCCTGCCGATTTTTTAATACGCCGGTGACCGGTGGAAATGTGAGTTTCTATAATGAAAATCCCGAGATGGCCATTTTTCCGACGCCAGTGATTGGTATGCTTGGATTGATTGAGGACGTTGAAAATCATCGAATGACGCCGGAGTTTAAGAATAAATCTGATGTCATTTACTACATCGGAGCTCCCCGAAAAGGATTGGGTGGCAGTGAATATCTGCATACGATTCATGACTTGACGACCGGTGATGCCCCGGATATCGATCTCGAATTTGAAGCGTGTCTACAGTCTACATTACTTGATGCAATTCAGCAGAACTTGGTGAATGCTGTTCACGATATTTCTGATGGCGGACTGGCAACAACGCTTGCCGAAATGGCGATGTTCTCAGGAAAAGGAGCAGATGTTTCGATGGATGATCTTGGAGAAAACAAGCATGAAGTGCTTTATAGCGAGGCGCAATCCGGAGTGGTTGTAAGCTGTGATTCAGAATCTCAGAAAGGTGTTGAATCCCATTTCAGTGATAAGGATATACCTTTTATCAAGTTAGGAAAGGTGACCGATTCAACATCATTAAATATTGATGAGATCGTAAGCTTGTCGGTAGATGCGATGTATGAAATCTACGACAATGTTATTGAGCGCGCTATGAAACAAAAGGAAGATGTGGTAGCGTAGTTTCTCTTGTAATAAGATTAAAGGGTAGAGGCTGTTGGTAATATATTTGCTGGCAGCCTATTTATTTTGAACGAAAGTTCAGCTAATTCTATTCATTTATCTTACCATCAATGAATTAATAATCAGTGCAGATCAGTGAAAAATCTGCAGCAATAAATTAATCTGTTATGAAAGATAAAATTGTACTTATCGTTGGCGGATCGGGAGGAATAGGAAGTGCATGCGGACGTGTATTTGCGAAGGCCGGGGCAAAGGTTGTACTTGCTGCGCGAAATCAGGAGAAAGCCGAACGGGTCGCAAAAGAAATTAATGATTCCGGTGGAGATGCCTACGTTATTGGAGTAGATGTAACGGACCTGGCATCCGTTTCGAAGATGGCCCGCGAAGTAACTGAAGATCTGGGAGCTATTGATGTATTGGTCAATGCCTTTGGGACAGCGATAATACAACCGCTGCTTGATATTAATCCCGAGCAAGCCAAAGAGATGTTGGATGTGAATGTATATGGCACCTTTTTGGTGACCCAGACCGTGGTACGTTACATGGCCACTGAGAAAAAAGGTCGCGTAATTATGTTTCCGGGCAGCGTCGGAAAGTATCCGATGAAAAATTCGTCGGTATATTCTGCGTCAAAATTTGCAATCACGGGCTTCACCAAATCACTGGTTGAGGAACACAAGAGAAGTGGTGTTAAATTTACGCTCATGCATTTGGGCGGTGTGGATACACCGATGTGGGACAGTGATACCGTTGACATGCGTGTCCAGACAGATAAAATGCTTACGCCCGAGGAAGTTGCAAAGTCGGTATATTATGCTGCCAATCAGCCCGAGGGATCCGTACTCAACGAGATTACAATTCAGCCGGAATCACACCAGATGGTGTAACTTCAGGAAACATAAAACAGTTGGCAGTAGTACCCTTGAGATTATTAAAAAGTGTTACTGTCAAGCTGCATGTTTAACTTTTAAGAGCGGGACATTTGTCCATAGCAGATTTAATGGACTTTTGTATAATATCCATTCCCTCATCGATCTGTTGTTTGTTAACCGTAAGCGGCGGACGGAAACGCATGGTTCGTTCACCACACGAAAGAATCATTAGGTTATTATTGAAGCACTCTTTGATGACCGAATCGCGTGCGTGGGTATTTGGAAAGTCAACGGCACAGAAAAGTCCTTTTCCACGTGGATTTGTTACATGTTCAAACTGATCGGATAGAGTCTCGATTTTATTTTGCAGATAATTTCCAACGGTAGCAGCATTCTTAACAAGATTATCTTCTTCAATTACTTGTAAAATACGACCGAATCGAACCATATCTACCAAGTTGCCACCCCAGGTTGAGTTGATGCGTGAGGAAACGTGAAAGCAGTTTGTCTCGATATCATCGACGCGCTTGCTGGCAAGAATACCGCATACTTGCGCCTTTTTGCCAAACGCTAAAATATCGGGCTTTACATAGTGTTCGTGTGCCCAGAATTTACCTGTAAGTCCGACTCCGGTTTGTACCTCATCATAAATGAGCAGCGCTTCGTGTTTATCTGCCAAATTTCTTAGTGCTTGATGAAACTCCTTCCGAAAATGACGATCGCCGCCTTCTCCTTGAATAGGCTCGAGAATGATACAGGCGATTTCATCTTTATATATCTCAAAATAACGCTCTGCTTGAGCGATAGCCCGCTCCTCATCTGCTATTGTTTTTTGAATGCGTTCTTCTGTAGCAGGATAGGTCATGGCCGGTGAAATGATTCGGGGCCAGTCAAATTTCGGGAAATACTTTACTTTTTTGGGATCAGTATTGGTCAATGACATCGTATATCCGGTGCGCCCGTGAAATGCCTGTTCGAGATGGAGGACTTTATGTCCTTTTTCCTGGCGATAGCCCTTTTGGAAATTCTTTTGCACTTTCCAGTCAAAAGCAACTTTTAGCGCGTTCTCAACAGCCAGTGCTCCACCGGAGATAAAGAAGGAGTAGGGTAGATAATCGGGAATGCCGACACGATCAAAATTGTCCACAAATTCGGCCATCTCTTCGGTATAAACATCCGAGTTCGACGGTTTGTTGATTGCCACTTTTCCAATTTTATTGCGGAACTCTTCATTTGCCAGTTGTGGATGATTCATTCCCAGAGGATTGGAGGCAAAAAAGGTAAAGAAATCTAGGTAGCGTTCTCCCGTTTTCGCATCGAATAAATGTATGCCTTCACTCTTTTCAAGATCGAGCACAATATCGTAACCGTCGGTTAAAATATGTTTTTGTAATACATCGTGTACTTGTGCGGGAGCAACTGTGTTATTCGTGGACATAAGCCTCCTAATAGTATTTAATTGGTGTTTATGTTCCGCTGTCTAATCGGGAAAGAATTTTGAATTTACTATTGACAAATACCCATGTCAAGCCTTATTATTACCGACTCACATCGCGGGGTAGAGCAGCTGGTAGCTCGTCGGGCTCATAACCCGGAGGTCGGAGGTTCGAATCCTCCCCCCGCCACTACCGAAAGCGACTTTCTGAGATTCAGAAGGTCGCTTTTTTTATTTTAGGCCAATCATTTATTTGAAAAGAAAACTTTTGGTTAGGCCGTGACTTTTGTGTAGGCATGAATGGTATCTTTAATAATTGAGATACAATCCTGCAGCTGTTCTTCAGTCATAACAAGTGGCGGTGCAAACCGGATGATATTACCATGAGTAGGTTTGGCAAGCAGTCCGTTTTCTTTCAGCTTTAGACAAATATTCCATGCTGTCTTGCTGTCTTCAGAATCGTTTATGACGATAGCGTTCAGGAGCCCTTTGCCGCGCACAAGCTTTACCAGTTCTGATTCTTCCACAAGGTTGTTCATTTCTTCTCTGAAAATTTTCCCAAGCCTATCAGCGTTTTCAGCCAAATCTTCATCTTCTACCACTTTAAGTGCTTCCATGGCCACGGCACATGCCAATGGATTTCCGCCATAGGTTGAGCCGTGTTCACCGGGCCTTAAGCATTCCATGATGTCATCATCAGCCATTACTGCCGAAACGGGATAAGCACCACCGGAGAGAGCTTTCCCCAAAATTACAATATCAGGGCGCACATTTTCGTGATCTACACACAGCATCTTACCTGTTCGTGCTATGCCCGTTTGAATTTCATCAGCAATAAACAGTGTGTTGTGTTTTTTGCATAATTCGCCGGCCTTTTTAAGATAACCATCATCGGGAACGACAACACCGGCTTCGCCCTGGATAGGTTCTACCAGAAATCCGGCCACATCTTTCTCTTGTAATGCTTCCTCGAGGGCATCCAAATCGTTATATGGAATAGAAACGAAGCCTGGGGTATAAGGACCAAAATTTTTGCGAGCAACCGGGTCGTTGGAAAATGAAATAATACTGGTTGTTCGTCCGTGGAAATTGCCTTTGGCAACAATGATCGTTGCTTTTTCAGGGGTCAGGTTTTTCTTTTCGTATGACCATTTTCGGCAGAGTTTAATAGCCGTTTCAACACCTTCGGCCCCTGTATTCATGGGCAAAAGCTTGTCATAACCAAACAGATCATGCATATATTTTTCATAAGCTCCAAGCTGGTCGCTGTGGAAAGCCCGGGAAACCAAGTTCAGCTTTTCGGCCTGTTCTTTTAATGTGTTAATAATTCTTGGATGGCAATGTCCCTGATTTACGGCCGAGTATGCAGACAGAAAATCGTAATATTTATTTCCTTCCGGATCCCAAACATAAACTCCTTCGCCTTCGGATAATACAACCGGTAGGGGATGATAATTATGTGCGCCATATTGATCTTCGAGTTCTATAGCTTGGGAAGTTGAAATCATGGAAGATTCTATTTTTACATTAACTTTGTGTTTGCCGATCGTAAAATAGGGCGTATGTGTATTAAGATAAATTAATTTTTGAAATTAGTGGGCTGAAATTTTGAGAGACTGCAAAGAAAAATCTTATTATATCAGCAGGAGTGATTTAACCGATACTAAAACTTGGCTTTATTAGGGTGGACAATAATAAAACTATTATCAGCAAAAATACTCTTTTTGAGGGAGAAATTTATGCTGCATCTATCACTATTGAAGGTAAAGTGATTGGTAACCTTCAGGCTACCTCATCCATTTTGATTAAAGAAGATGGATGGGTTAAGGGAAATATTCAGGCTCCCAATATATATTTGGCAAAAGGTTGTCATCACGAGGGGGATATCTATTTAGATAGTTTAGAAAAAGCCTCATCAGCAAAGATAGATATGAACCAGTTTGAGTTTAAGTCCGATGATGTCATTGAAGGGAAAGCCAAAGAAAATAAAACGCCGAACGAACAACCAGTTTCAAACCGCACAGAAAGCAAGTTGTGGTAACCCTTAAATGGTTTGCACTATACAGCATTTATAAGGTATATTAACCCACTGAAAATAGAAACCCTTGAGTGTAATAACTCAAGGGTATTTTTTATTATAAATGAAAGTCCAATTCAATTACAGAGTAATAGGATATGCATTGGATTGACCTGACGATCTTTCTCCTATATATGATAGGAATGTTGGGATTTGGCGTCTTTTTCCTTCAAAGAAATGAAGGTGCCGATGATTATTATGTGGGCGGACGTAATATGAATAGTCTACATATTGGCCTTTCTGTTGTTGCAACTGATGTAGGTGGGGGATTTTCCATCGGATTAGGTGGCCTTGGTTTTGTGATGGGCTTATCTGGTTCCTGGATGCTTTTTACCGGTTTGCTCGGAGCCTGGTTAGCAGCTGTTTTTCTTATCCCAAAAGTAAAAGGGAACCCCGTTTTTGATAAAGCTTTTACCTTTCCCGAAGTATTTGAGCATTACTTTACCCCACGAGTAGCGCTTGTTGCAGGTATTATTTCTGCGATTGGCTATGCCGGCTTTACAAGCTCACAGATTTTAGCTGGGGCCAAGTTGGCTACCGGCACTTTTGCCGATCTCGATCTGCAAACGGCGTTAATTATCATGGGGTCTGTGGCCGTTATCTATACCGTAATGGGCGGACTTAAAGCTGTTATTTACACCGATACGGTGCAATGGACGATTCTTATGATCGGACTCATTTTTATCGGCATCCCTATTTCCTACACAGCTGTTGGCGGGTGGGAAGCGATTTCCAAAACGGTTGATCCCGCATTACTTTCGATGACCAATATTTCTTGGCAGGATGTGATATATTGGACCGTGACAATTATCCCCATCTGGTTTGTTGGTATGACATTATACCAACGAATTTATGCCTGCAATGATGAACAGACTGCTAAACGTGCGTGGTACTTGGCCGGTGTTTTTGAATGGCCCATTATGGCTTTTATGGGCGTTTCGCTTGGGCTTTTTGCGAAAGTGGGTGCCGAACAAGGCATGTTTGCATATTTGGGCGCTGCCGATGTATCTGAAACCGATCCTGAAACTGGCCTGCCGATGTTGCTTCGCACGGTATTACCCGTCGGGCTTATGGGGATTATGATGAGTGCTTATTTCTCGGCTATACTTTCCACCGCAGACAGTTGTTTAATGGCGGCATCCGGTAATGTAGTTTCCGATATTATTGGGTATTTTAGAGATATCGATCATGATAGCGATACCTTTTTACGGTTTTCACAGATCACAACACTTGTACTCGGAACATTTGCTCTCTTGATTGCTACAACAATGACGAATGTGCTTGACTTGATGCTTTATTCTTATGCGTTTATGGTATCAGGGCTTTTTGTTCCGATTATTGGCGCTTTATATTGGCCAAAGAGTAGCAGTATAGGTGCCATAGCCGCTATGATTTTCGGTGGTTCAACTACGGTCTCATTAGAGTTGTTTTTGGAAAAGCTTCCGGCAGGATTAGATGCCAATGTTTTTGGAATTACGGTATCGGCTATTGTGTTTATTGCCGTTTCGTTAGCCTTTCCTGATGAAAATACCGAGAATATGACTAGTAAATCAGTAGACAATGTTAATGCTATAAATCAATAATGATTGAATTTGATTTAGTACACTCTGATATCGAAAATCCGACGACATTCAGTCGAGAGGATATTGCTAATTTTCTTTACGAGCATCTGGATGAATATGGAGATGAAAAGAAACATATTTTGTCGTCTATTGCCTATGCTTACGGAGATGGAGAAGGACAGGATGGATTTATATTAGTTGCTCACGAAAAAGATCAAATTGTGGGAGCTGTTATTATTAATCATACCAATATGGGAGGATTTATTCCCGAACATATTTTGGTGTATATTGCCGTACATGGCGATTACCGCGGTGAAGGACTTGGCAAAGATTTGATGGAGCATATTATTGATGCAACAGAAGGAGATATTGCGTTGCATGTTGAGCCCGATAATCCCGCCAAATATCTGTATGAGAAATACGGGTTTACGAACAAATATCTTGAAATGCGACTGAGCAAATAGGGAATGGCCTATTTAAAATTATATAGAGACAAGCTTCGTCATAATTATAACTATCTGGATACCCTTTTTAAGGACAATGATATCAAGTGGGGCATTACCACCAAGCTACTCTGCGGGCATGAAGAATACTTGAAGGAGGTAGCTGATTTAGGGATTGGAGAGATGCTGGATTCTCGCATCAGCAATCTTAAAAAGATTAAAGAGATCGATCCCGATACACTTACCACCTATATCAAGCCGCCGCCCAAAGATATTATCGATTCGGTGGTAAAGTATGCCGATGTGAGCCTGAATACGGAGCTTTCAACGCTGCACGCCCTGTCAGAAGAAGCCCAGAAACAGGATAAGGTCCACAAGGTTATCATTATGATTGAGCTGGGTGATCTGCGCGAAGGAGTGATCCGTGAAAATCTGATCGATTTTTATGAGAAGGTATTTAGGCTGTCGAATATTGAAGTGATTGGCATTGGGGCAAACCTGAACTGCATGCATGGGGTGATGCCGGATGAGGATAAACTCATTCAACTATCACTGTATAAGCAGATTATTGAACTACGCTTCAACAAAGAAATTCCGCTGGTATCGGGAGGCACTACGGTTACTATTCCTCTGCTTTTGCGGAACCAGCTGCCAAGCGGCGTTAATCACTTTCGAGTGGGGGAGGCACTTTTCTTTGGGAAAAATCTATTTACCGATGGCACTATTGAAGGGATGCACAATGATGTGATGGAGCTGTATTCTCAAGTCATTGAAATTGCCGAAAAGCCCAAAGTGCCGAGCGGAGAACTGGGTATGAATCCCCAGGGCGAAGTGGCCGATATTGATAAAGAAGAATATGGGAAAACCTCATATCGGGCTATTCTGGATATCGGTTATCTCGATATTAATCCTGATCATCTCATTAATATGGATGATAATGTAAAAATTGCCGATGCCAGTTCAGATATGCTCATTTTGGATGTCGGTGATAATAAAGCCGGATACGAAGTGGGTGATTTTATCCGTTTTCGCATGAAGTATATGGGCGCATTAGGGATCATGAATTCTGATTACATTGATAAAATAGTCGAAGAGTAATTTAGAGACATATCTCCCTTGTAATATTTGAAGTTGGATAATAGTTTAGGAGAGAATTTTATCCACTGCTAACTAAGGCCTATCTATCCTGAAAATATTTGAGGAACTGTAATGAAAACATATTCCGATTATAATTTTGCCAAAATAATGGATTATCCCGATAACAGGGATGAGCTATTTGTATTTGATTTTACCAAAGGATATGATACCGACTTTATACGGTCAAAAGAGTGGGGTATTGGTAAGTACAACGAAAAGCGCTCAAATATGTATTTGGAATCGATGTATAATAATGAGCGCAATGTGCATATGGGAGTTGATATTTGGACTCAATCGGGAGCACCGGTTTTTTCATTTTGGGATGGGATAGTTGCTTATATTCAGAATAATGATCAGCCTGGGGATTACGGTCCCACGATGGTAATTAAATACGAGCTGAATGATTCCCCCCTCTACGCTCTTTACGGACATTTGTCTAAGGAATCGCTTACAATGGTTTCGATTGGGCAAGAAATAAAAAAAGGACAGAAAATAGCCACGCTTGGCGGTGAACAAGTGAACGGCGGGTGGGCGCCTCACCTCCATTTTCAGCTTTCGGTAGAAGATCCCCAAGAAGCCGATATGCCTGGCGTTGTAGCAGCTGAAAATGGGGAGGAGGCTTTACGAACCTATCCCGATCCCAGAATAGTGCTGGGAAATTTGTATTGAAATGATAATTCGTTGCTCGAGAGTACAACTCTCTCGCAACTTGGGGGAAGAGTTTCTACTTTTAGTTTTGAGGGAGTTGTACTCCCGAAGAACTGAGAACTGAGAAATAGGGCAGAATAATGATTGGAAATTCTGCTTGAAAATCCACTAATTGTGCCTTGCATAAATTGTTATTTAGGAATTTTCGGCATGCCCTCCAATTTTGATATAAAAACACATCTGCCCGAGCTACAAAAGCTACGCCACCGGTTACATGCTGCGGCTGAAGTATCTGGAGAGGAGCAAAAAACAGCAGAAATTATCACTGATTTTTTATCAGCTACCAGTCCCGATGAGTTGCAGAAAAATATTGGTGGGCACGGATTGTTAGCAACCTATGATTCTGAAGAACCCGGGCCACATGTATTGATTCGCTGTGAGCTTGATGGATTGCCAATATCGGATAAGATCGAAGCCGACTACGAATCTGAAACAGACGGCGTCGGTCATAAGTGCGGTCACGATGGACACATGGCTGTTGTTGCCGGTGTGGCAAAACTTTTGGGAAAGCAGCAATCGCGAGCGGGAAAGGTGACACTGCTCTTTCAACCGGCTGAGGAAACCGGGGAAGGGGCAGCACGTGTAATTCAAGATTCGCAATTTCAGAATTTATCCCCTGATTATTATTTTGCTCTTCATAACTTGCCGGGGTTTCCAAAACACCAGGTTGTTGTCAGAAATGATACCTTTGCTGCAGCCTCGGTAGGACTGATTATTCGTTTTGAAGGAGCGACAGCTCATGCCGCTCATCCCGAAGAAGGAAATAGCCCGGCGTTGGCAGTGGCACAAACCATCCAGTCATTTTCGGCAGTTCCGCAATTTCAGGTGCCGTTGGAAAAATCCGCCAAAGTAACCGTCATTCATGCTGCGTTGGGAGAGCGTGCTTTTGGAACCTCCCCGGGTAACGGTACGGTAATGGCAACGCTACGAACTTATGAAGATGAGCTGTTAGCAAAGCTGAAAGATCACTGCATCCAGATAGCAGAAGGATATGCCGATACGTTTGATCTCGGGATTGATGTTGAGTGGGTTGAGGAGTTTCCTGCCACGGTAAATAACGCTGAGGCAGTGAAAATAATTGAGGCCGCAACGGATAAAGCAGGATCTGAAATTTATCATAAAAAAGAGCCGTTTAGCTGGTCGGAAGATTTTGGTCATTTTACCAAGAAGTATAAGGGTGCAATGTTTGGATTGGGGGCAGGAAAGAATCATCCCGCTTTGCATGCTCAGACCTATGACTTTCCCGATGAAATTATAGCTACCGGCATTTCAATGTTCATGCAAATTATAAACGAAACGATTGACAGGTCATGAATCACGAGTTATATCCTTCATGGATTGAATTAAGCAAGCAGGCCTTTGAGAAAAATATCACTTTTTTGAGGGATTACATTGGCAAAGACACAGTGTTTAGCTCTGTTATTAAGGGAAATGCTTATGGACACGGCATAGGTCATTTTGTACCGATGGCGGAGAAATGCGGTGTTCGTCACTTTTCGGTTTTCAGTTCAGATGAAGCACGTCAGGCTGCTCGGGCAAGCACGGAGGAAGATACTCATATTATGATTATGGGTATGATAAATAATAAAGCACTGGGATGGGCTATAGAGCGTGATATCTCGTTCTTTATTTTTGAATTGGATCGTCTTAAAAATGCAGTTATGGAAGCAGAGCGCATTGGGAAGCCGGCGCGGATTCATCTCCATCTCGAAACAGGAATGAATCGACTGGGATTGGAAAAAGACAAGTTTGAAGAGGCTGTGCGCATAATCAAAGAGAATAGTCGACATCTGCAGGTGGATGGGTTATGCACCCATTATGCCGGGGCAGAAAGTGTAAGTAACTATGTGAGAATTCAGGAACAAATTGAGAATTTTGAAGAATACTGTACTTGGTTTGAAGATCAGGGTGTTGAAGCCAAACATCACCATACCGCCTGTTCGGCCTCGGCACTAAATTATCCGGAAACGATTATGGATTTAGTTCGTTTTGGGATTTCACAGTACGGTTTTTGGCCAAACCGGGAAACCTATATGAATTTTGTAAAAAAGCACCCAGATATTAGCAAGGAGCATAAAGATCCCCTGGAGCGAGTCATGAGCTGGAAAAGCAGGGTGATGAGCATTAAAGAGGTTGCAGCCGGTGAATTTGTGGGCTATGGAAATGTATATTTGACTAATCGCGATGAGAAAATTGCCAGCATTCCCATTGGCTATTCCCAGGGATTTGCCCGAAACCTTACGAATGTGGGCATTGTGCTCATTAATGGTCAACGCGCACCAGTTACAGGTCTTGTTAATATGAATTTGCTCAGCGTAGATATAACAGATATTTCTGACGTGGACAAAGGCGATGAGGTAGTAATTATTGGCAAGCAAGGCGAACAGGAGATGACAGTTTCGTCTTTCAGTAATATGAGAGATAACCTGAACTATGAAGTGCTGGTACAGATACCGTCTCGCATTCCACGAAGTATTGTTTGAAAAGTGATTAAGTGAGAAAATAACGAAGTGATCCCAATCCTCGTTTTCCTGTTGTCTACCTAACCAGATCTTTTAGTTAAAGGGTGTTTCTTTAGTTCCGAGGGAGTTGCACTCCCGAAAGGAAGGGCTTTAAATAGTTGTTTGAGAGTATAACTCTCTCACAACTATGGGTAGTCTCTGTGACTTTGTAACTTGGAAACTCAGATACTTTGTCACTCTGTAACTTATTTGGCTAGATTCGTCGCTGTAAGATGCGTCCGCTAAGCCACAACTGTTTTTGGTAATAATACCTGTTGTGATAGTACCGCTGCCGTTGAAGAACATAATGATCGAAGGGAAAAAACTTATTATTGAGTTTAGGTTGCTCGAACCGGAATTGATATTCAGGATCGGTCATATTGTAAGAGTAATACCAGCTGACCCGCTTTAGCCGATCACGGGTATACCAAGGTTCGCCAAACAGCACGTAAATCATTCCGCGATCAGTTTTCCAGCCTTCTTTAAAGTTTGAAAATTGCTTGTTGGCTTCCTCAACACGATTATAAAATAGTTCGATTACGTGTTGAGCCGTTTTTTTGTTGCCGATGTTCCGCAGCCAGAAACGATCGATAGTCTGTTTTAGGGAATCGGTATCTTCAATGTTCATCATCGCCTCGTAATCGTCCTCATCCATTAAATAAACCAAGGGACGAGCAAGTTCTTGCGCACTCTTTATGGTGGGAAAGTTGGAACTCTTGACGCCAAACGCTCGTGCTTTAAACTTCTTGGTTTCTTCAGTTTCTTCGTTATCAGTACGGTCTTTTTGCGTATTTACCTCAAAGCGATAGTTGCCGCGGGCTTTATTTTCGAACTTATACTCCACAAAGGTACTGCTGTAATCAGACAATACCCTGCGATTGGATTGCAATTCCGTTTCCTCATCATATTCAATACCCTTATACTCAATAGTTGAAGTGGAGTAATTATTGAGGCTGATGGATCGAGGTAAGCCCGTATCACTTTTGATTTTAATAAGACGTGTATTAATTATAAGAGACTCACTTGATTGTGGACTAATAATTTGGAAGATAAATCGCAATGAATCGACACTGCTCTGCACATTGTAATTGGTGATGGGCGTCCAGGAGGAATCCCCATTGGTTTTTCCAGCCATCTGAATTGAGCTCAGGGCATAGGTATTGCTTGTTGCTTTTGGGATATAGGTTTCGGTCGTATTCGATAACTTTCGACCTGAATGGTGGTCCTCAACAACCACAGTAATCCGGTAGTTGCTGGGTGGCACTTGTTGGTGATAAGAAAGGTTGATGGTTTCTCGGCTGCTGTTAATGTTTTGGTCGGTAGTTGTAACTGTTCTTGAGATACGTTTGCTCTTTATTATATTATCACCGTTATCGAGATCAATAATTTGGATATCAGCTGTAACGTTAGCTGAAAGCGAATCCTCGAACTGTTTATAGGTTAGGCTTCCTTTAATAATATCGGTGGTCACTTCAATAACGGCCTCCTGTTTGTTGTTGATATACCCAAAAGAATTCATATAAAATTCGGGAAAGCCGGGTTTGTACTTTATTTCTGTACCTTGCTGGGTGTTGGCAATTCTTGACGGGCCACACGACATCACAAAAAGTGCGATAGCAACCGTAAAAAGGAATGTTGAAAAATATCGCATAAATAAAACTTTGATCTTAATCGTTTGTAAGAAAAATATAACAGACTTGGAGTATAAAGTTCAACGCTATCAACATAACAACGGTTTCACAAAAGGGAAATATTTTAATTGACAAGTAGCATTGAAATCCTTAATGTTGAATAGTTCATTACTTGGTTAAAGAACTAAGGAAATGACATCACACATCTAAATACTTATTTTGATTTGGGAATAAAGGCTATTATTAATTTATTGCGTTGCTTTTTAAGTTTAATTTTCTAAAACGGAATTAAGGCATGCTTATTCAGTATGTCTTATATTATCACATAAATCCTTCTAATGTTGCTTTTTCAATCACGGCTTATGCTATTAACTTGTAAGTTGTTTTAAAAAAAAGTGGCATTACGAGGCTAATCATCTAATCTAAAACTATCTAATTATGAAGTTGAAGGTACTATCTTTATTGGTATGTGCTTTCGGTTTGATGTTTGCCACCTCGGCATCTGCACAAGACGTTACCGTTTCGGGTACCGTTGTAGATGCTGTTGATGGGGAACCATTACCGGGAGTTACTGTTATGATACAAGGAACTAGTCAGGGTACGGCTACCGACCCCAATGGGACCTATGAAATTGAGGCGCCCTCCGACGGTGTGCTCACATTTTCTTATGTTGGGTATATCCAACAAGAAATTGCCATTGAAGGGCGAACAACAATTGACGTTGAATTGGAGGCCGATGTCTCTGAGCTTGACGAGGTTGTTGTAACTGGATATGGTGGAATGCAAACCAAGCGAGAGCTTACCGGTTCTATTACTTCGGTAAGTTCCGACGACATTGAAAACATGCCTGTACAAAGTACAGGAAGTTTGCTTCAAGGTCGTGCTGCTGGTGTTCAGGTAGCTACAACAAGTGGTACACCTGGTGGTGGCTTTGATATCAACATTCGTGGACAAGGTTCTATTAATGCTGAAACTCAGCCGCTATACATTGTTGACGGTGTTCAAATGAGTTTCTCCAACCAGAATAACACAAATGACAACACCCCATTGAATGCGATTCCACCTGAAAATATTCAGTCTATTGAGGTTCTGAAGGATGCTGCTGCTGCTTCTATTTATGGAGCACAAGCTGCCAACGGTGTTGTAATTATTACAACCAAGCGTGGTGTTGAAGGAACTACTCAGGTATCTGCATCTATTGAACGCGGGGTTACCCAACAGATCAACAGCGTTGAATATTTTAACAGAGATCAATTTATCCAGTACTTCCAGGAAGCTATCGCGTATGATAACTTTGGAACGACTACTGGATTTGATGAATCTACGCGAACGGCCATTGATAATTTTTTCCGTCAAAACTACTTGCCACTTTGGGGATACGATGCTAGTACTCCCTATAACGAAGTAGCGAATACCGACTGGTATGACTTCATTTCTCGAGAAGGAGTGAGTCAAAACTACAATGTTACGGTGAGCGGTGGTAATGAAGCAAGTCAGTATCGCATTTCAGCCAATTATGAAGATACAGAAGGTTGGATTGACGGTAACGATTATTCGAACTATAGCTTGAATGGTAACTTTGACCAACAAATTACTGATAAATTCTCGACTCAGATGAATATTAATCTGTCGAGTCAAGAATTTATTGGTCCATGCCAGGACGGATTTTTCATTAACTGTCCGGTATCTCAGGCATCATTTTCTTCCCCATTGACTCGTCCTTATAATGATGATGGAAGCTACAGTCGTAACTTCCCTATTATTGGGCAAGCAAATAACCCTGCTATTGTAAAGAATGAGCAGGTACGAAGCACCGATGTACTGCAGATTATTGGTAGTTTGTCCGGTACTTACCAGTTTACCGATTGGTTGAGCCTGCGAACGCAAGCTAGCATGGACTACCGAAAAGAAGATGAGCGTGATTTCCGTAATCCTATTGCTGCTCCCGGTGATGGAGGTAGTTTGACTGAAATTACGGCTCCTACTTCCAACTTTCAGATTAGTTCAGTCTTAAACTTTGATCGTACGCTGTATGAAGATCACAACGTTTCTGGTCTGGTTGGTTTTGAATATCGCCGAGACTTTACCAAGCAGTTTGCAACACGTGGTATTGGATTCCCGAATGAGTTGTTTACCCAGCTTAACTCAACGGCAACGCCTACTACGGCTGCTGGTTTTACCGACGAATTCCGACAAACGGGATACTTTGCGAACCTTAAGTACAACTTTAACCAGAAGTACTTTGTTAGCTTGACGGGTCGTTACGACGGTTCTTCCAGATTCGGGGAAAATAATCGATTTGGATTCTTTCCTGCAGCATCTGTTGGTTGGAACATTAATGAGGAAGACTTCTTCAACGCTGATTTTGTTGACCTGTTGAAGCTTCGAGTAAGCTATGGTGAAACAGGAAACTCCGAAATTGGGCGTTATGCAGCAAGAGGTCTTTACGGAACTTCAGGTTCTTACTTAGGCGGAACTGGTTTGCGGCCTTCTCAGTTGGCTAATCAAAACCTGACCTGGGAAGAGTCTTCTCAGATTAACCTTGGTGTGGATTATAACCTGTTTGGAGATCGCATAACTGGTGCTATCGATGTATATCGAAAAGATAACACTGGTCTGCTTCTTAATCAGCCATTGCCTAACGACAGTGGATTTGGTTCCATTACTCGAAACGTCGGTGAAGTACGAAATGATGGTGTCGAGTTTGAAATTCGCACTATGAATATCAGTACCCGTGACTTCTCATGGAGTACAAACTTTAATATTGCTGTAAACAGAAACGAAGTCATGAAGCTGACTGAAGGCCAGGATGCACTTAATCCTAATGGACTACAACCTGTTGCTGTTGGTCATTCCATTGAAGCATGGCAGGTAATTCCTTACGGTGGTGTAAACCCTGCTGACGGCCGACCCATGTGGAAAGACGCTGATGGAAACTTGACCTATAATCCTGATCCGGTAGACGATCTTCGCTTTTATGATGGAGCTGAGGAAGATCTGATTGGTGGATTTGGAACAAATCTTCAATATAAAGGACTGTCACTGCGAGCATTCTTCCAGTACAGTTTTGGTCAAACAGCACTGCCTGAGCACGTTGTTGTATGGGGTATTAACCAGACCGGTGGTAGTTTAACCAACGGTATTGATCGACGCTTGGAAGAAGCATGGAAAGAACCAGGTGATATGGCCCAATTCCCAGCACCAACAACTGCTTTTACTTATCCCAACTCAGAAGCAGGTTACTTTACTACTGCTACGGATAAGTTCTATGACGCTAGTTACATTCGTTTGAAAAATGTGACGTTGTCGTACAGCTTGCCTCCATCGGTAACTGATGCTGCAAACATTGGGAACGTCCGTTTGTATGTTACAGGATTGAACCTCGTTACCTGGACCAATTATCTTGGATATGACCCCGAGGTAGCTGGTGATGGTATTACGCAGGCATCTGTGCCGGTAGGACGTACCGTTAATGCTGGTATTGAAGTACAGTTTTAAATAAAGAATTTAAAAATAATTTATTATGAGATTTTTAAAATTATCATTAGTCGCAGTATTTGCTTTAACGCTGTTCTCTTGCGAGGACGTGTTGGACAATGCTGAGCCATCGACAGCAATTTCTCAGGAGAATGCACTTTCTAGTGCCGGAGGAGTTGATGCGATTAGAAATAGTATGTACAATCGTTTACAGTCATTTAGCTATGCCACTCAATATATGTTGGGGCCATCAGCGCTGGCTGACGATTTAGCAAGTCGAACAGGATCAACCCGTCTTCTTGGGTATGTTGAAAATTCCAACGGTGTTGGAATGAGTAGTTGGGCGACATCGTATGATCTTATCAACGATGCCAACCTGATTATCAACGGTATTGAAGATGGCGTGCTGGATCAAGCCGTTCAGGATCAATATCAAGGTGAAGCATATATGCTGCGTGCATTTGCCTATCACCACTTGGTTAGAACGTTTGGATACGAGCCGGGCATGACACCATCTTCTGGTGGCGGAGCTGGCTGGGAACTCGGTGTTATCATCCGATCTATGCCCACCCTTTCTGACACCGATGCTTCGTACCGACCACGGAAACCTGTTAGCCAAGTTTATAGCCTCATCAGAGATGATCTTGACCAAGCTATCTCATTACTGAGCAATGGCGATGCTGGACAGCGTTCGTATGTTACACTTGCAGCAGTCCAAGCGCTGCGTGCCCGTGTAGAACTGTACGCTGGTAATGACCAGGCTGCAGACGACTACGCATCTGATGCGTTGTCGAACACTTCTGCTTCCATAGCTTCAGCAGGCCAGGTAGACGGTATGTTCGATGAAACAAGTGGATTGAATCCCGAAAGTATCTTTGAAGTTGTCGTCGATCCTAGTACTGAATCGTTGGGAGTGAATGACGCGCTGAGCGTTTACACCTCTCAACAATACAATGCAATAGTGCCATCACAAGACGTTATGGATCTTTATGACACCAATGACGCGCGTTTAGCATGGTTCGGTCCCTGCTTTGATGAGCTGAGTGGTGCAACAGGTTCAGCAGTAAGTGGATGCTTAGCTACCCACCCATCTATTGCAGGTGGAAGCGAAGAGCTTGAGCTTCAAAAGTGGGAAGCAGAACAAGGTCAATATGCTGATAACATTCCATTCTTCCGTGTGTCTGAGATGTATCTCATTCAAGCAGAAGCACGTGTTGGTGATGCAACTGGAGATCCTTTAACTCCCTTGAACACTGTTAGAACCAATCGTGGTCTTGCAGCACTTACAGGTGCGGTAACACTTGATGATGTACTTGAAGAGAAGCGGAGAGAGTTTATTGGCGAAGGTCAACGATTCTTCGACTTGAAAAGATTAGGACGAACAATTCGAAAGCCACCTGAAATTACGAACACTAATGTTCAGGATGTACCCTATACCGATTATAAGGTCTTGGATAACATCCCATACAACCAGGTCAGTTTGTCTGAGTCTAATGCTCCCGCGGATTCTGTATTGATTCAAAATCCCGGATACTAATATTGACCAATTCTAAAATGAAATTTAAAAATGTTTAATTATGATATTTAAAAAACTAGGTTCACACTTATTGATAGCTGCCTTGTTGGTAGTATCAGTATCAAGTTGTGATGATTTATTTAAAAAGCATGATAATTCTTATCAGGGACCTGATAAGGTAGAGTTCACTCCACTGTCAACCGTTTTACAAATCGGTGCTGGCCAGTCAACTACAGCAAGTACGACTGCTCAACTGATTGGAGAGCAGCGAGATAGTGATCTTACCTTTGATGTGATTGTAGTTGACAGCTTAACGACTGCAGATCAGGATGATTACTCCTTGCCTGCAAATTCAGTTACCATTGAAGCCAACTCAAGTGCTGCTCCATTTGACGTATTAGTCAATGGAGACAACTTGAACGCTGGTGAAGTTGTTGACATAGCTGTTCAACTGCAGGGTACAGATGGTGTTGAGCCAGCTGAAAACCTCAAGACATTTACGGTGACCCTCCAAAGTACCAACTAGGTCATACGTAACGTCTGTTAATTATTTAAGCCGCCTCGATTTCGAGGCGGCTTTTTTTATTGCCGCTTATACCAACATAATTCGTCTTATAACACGTGCATTGATTTTCAACCTATTTCTAAAAAGGTTGGCATCGACTTTGGGATCAGGGATACTCCCAAACACTTTTACAATTAAACCAGGGCTCCAGAATTATAATGCGTACCCCCCCTTATGGGGCTCTAACACAAGTTTACGTATAAAAACCAGGGCTACTCATGTTGTCTGTTTGAAATAGTCAGGCGGGCAATACGATCTATGTATATCAATGCATGGGTCCGTTTAACTATAACAGTAAGTAAACGAGGTAGTCTATGTTTAAAAAGTTACTTTTAATAGTAATGGCTTGTCTTGTTTCGTTTGGATCTACTTTTGCGCAGTCCGGAACGATAACAGGTACAGTAACCGATCAAAGTTCGGGTGAAACATTACCCAGCGTAAACGTCTTTATCGTTGAATTGCAGCGGGGAGCTGCTACCAACGCTCAGGGTGAGTTTACGATCGAAGGAGTTGACTACGGTACCTATACCGTACGCGCCAGCTTTGTTGGGTATGATACGTTCGAACAACAGGTCACAGTTGATCGGTCAACAGTCACGCTCGATATTCCACTCGCATCTACAATGCAGCAGCTTGATGATGTTGTTGTGACAGCTTACGGTGTTGAGCAGGATATGAATGATCTTCCTTATTCTGCCGAGCAGGTGGACGGTGAGATTGTTGCTGAAAATCGAAGCGATAACTTTGTAAGTTCCTTGAGCGGCCGTGTTTCCGGTCTTAAAGTAAGTCAATCAAACGGAATGGGCGGTTCCACGAATATTGTAATGCGCGGGTACAAGTCTATTTCCGGAAATAAACAGGTGCTCTTCGTCGTTGACGGCGTTCCCTATGCAAACCAGGAGTTCAACAATGATGACGTTGAAGCTGGCTTTGCAGCATACGACTATGGGAGCACCGGTATTGACGTAAACCCGGATAACATTGCATCCGTAAACGTGTTGAAAGGACCAGCTGCAGCAGCGTTGTATGGTTCTCGTGCATCAAACGGTGCAATTGTTATTCAAACCAAGACCGGCCAAAAGGGCAATCGTCCTGTTGAGGTAACCTTTAACTCCAGCGCTACGGTCAATAAGGTTAATCCCAATACATACTAACTAAATCACCTTACAAGTTCCGGCGCATAATAGATCCTGATAACCACAATTCAACTTGCTGATATTGGAGATTAAAGTATGACTGTGACCGCCTGAGAATATAGTGATCAAATGGAAAGAATTCGGTTTTATTTCGAGGCTCAAAGAAATAAAAGTTTCTCTCCGGATCAGATCGGTTATATGAATATGACCAATACATTTCGTCTAATCGTTCATCAACATACCAGGGCGGACCCAAGAGAATATACATCATTCCCGGATCCGTTTTCCAGCCCTCTTTAAAGTTTGAAAACTGCTTGTTAGCTTCTTCCACCCGATTATAAAACTTCTTGAGTACACTTTTGGTACGACTCTTATTACCAATATTTTTCAGCCAAAATCGGTCAACAGAAGCTTTTAGCGAGTCGGGATCATTAATAGCCATTAAGTTCTCATACTCCTTCTCGCGCATTAAATAAACCAGGGGCTGGGCCAATTCTCGAGCCGACTTTATTGAGGGATAGTTTTTACTTTTGACTGCAAAATCACGGGCTTTATATGCTTCATCAGATTCCTCAGAAGAGATATTAGTCTGCACTTCAAAACGGTAGTTACCACGCTGCTGATTTCCAAAGGTAAATTCAATAAGTACATTTCCGGGCTCTATCAATTTACGCTGGGTAGATTGGATAACTTCTTCTTCGTTATAGTCAATGCCTTTGTATTGAATGCTCGAGGGGCTGTAATTATTGTAGTGCATGGGTCGGGCGTACGACGTATCTGATTCAAAGCTAAGTAGCTGTGAATCAATGACCAGCGGTTCGCTGGAGTTATTATTGGTAACTTGGAATACAAACTTCAGTGAATCCACGCGGCCGGGCACATCATAAGTGGTTATGGGAGACCAAGACGGATTTTCTGAACTCATATTTTTTCCTTCCATCCGAATATTTGTGAGGTTAGATACATTGCTTTCGGGGTTAGGAAGGTAGGTTTCAGTAGAGTGTGTGATTTTTTTATCCGAGCTTTTATCAGTGAGAGTAAAATTAATGGTGTATCGTCCCGGCCCTACGTCAAGTGTCTGCTGAAAAGTATGAATCTGCTGGCTGTATACGATATTGGGATCTTCTTTTTCGATATCAACTTCATACTGCTTTGATCCAATAATATTATCAGGATTGGTTTGATTTATAACTTGAACGTTAATAGAAAGGTTAGAAATATATTTGTCACCCTCTTTGTTATAAATAAGGCTTCCCAATACAATATCAGCTGCAATATCGATTTTAGGCTCTCCTTGATTGTCGATTAATCCGATGGCAGAAAAACGAACTTCAGGATATCCATCTCTGAAATTATAGTCTGACCCGCGCTCAATGTCGGGATTCATGGATTTGGCACATCCCATTAATCCAATCACAAGGATCAAAAGATATTTAAGGAACCACGTTCTTTGTATATATGAATTCATAAAAGATACAGTTAAAAGATATTGGAAAGACTTAATACAGCATCCAAATTTTAATATACCAATTGCTTAAAACTTTTAAAGTATTAGTTCTGTTTTATAATCAGTTGTCTATATGCGATAACGTTTATAGTTATAATTTCATACATTGGTATGTTTTTAAATAAAACTATTATATACGGCAAAACATTTCTCAGCATATTTAGAAAGAATAAATTTTACAGTAAAAGAAAAGAATTAAATGAGTATTAGCGAACGACGAACGAAAATTGTTTGCACCCTTGGTCCCAGCAGTAATACAGAGGAAAAAATCGATAAGCTGGTGAGAAATGGGATGAATATTGCCCGGATTAACTTTTCTCACGGCACGCACGAAGAAAATGGCAAAGTCATCCAAAATGTAAGAAAAGTAGCTGATCGGTATGGGATTAGTCTCCCTATTTTAGCGGATCTGCAGGGTCCGAAAATCCGCATTGGAACGATGAAAGATGGGGGACAGGAGGTAGAGTCCGGAGATTATGTTACGCTAACAACGGAAGACGTCGAGGGTACTTCTGAAACCATTCCCGTTGATTATAAGGGGTTAATCAATGATGCCATAGAAGGTAACCGACTGCTGATTGATGATGGATTGCTTGAGCTCAAAGTGATTAAAAAAAATGAATCATCATTGGTAGCACAGGTGGTTGTCGGCGGATTATTAAAATCGCGCAAAGGGCTTAATTTGCCGGATGTAGATTTGTCGATGTCTTCACTCACCGAGAAGGATATTGAGGATCTTGAATATGCAATTTCACAAGGTGTGGATTATGTGGCTATGTCCTTTGTTCGTTCTGCTGATGATATTCAGGAGGTTATTTCGAGGGTACGGGCTAAAGGTTCCAACGCCGGCATTGTCGCAAAGATCGAGAAGCCCGAAGCAGTTACGGTTATTGATGATATCATCGAAGAGTCCAGCGGTATTATGGTTGCCCGGGGTGATCTTGGGATAGAAATAGCCAGTGAAAGGGTCCCCATGGTGCAAAAAAATATTATTGATAAATGTCGTCAGGCTGGGAAACCGGTAATTACCGCTACACAAATGCTCGACTCGATGATCGAAAATCCCCGACCAACACGTGCTGAAAGCTCAGATGTAGCTAATGCCGTACTCGATGGGACCGATGCGGTAATGCTTTCCGGCGAAACCGCTGCGGGAGATTACCCGGTGGAAGCCGTTAAGACAATGGATAAAATTTGTGGCTTGGTAGAGAAAGATGCCGACCATATCTACAATAGCTTGGAGTATCGCAAACCTGAGTGGAAAGAGAAACAGGTGATTGAATCGCTGGCGTATTCCTGTGTTATGTTAGCGGAAAATGTGGATGCAAAAGTCATTAGCACTATTACACATTCCGGCAGTACCGCCCGGCGTATTGCCAAGTTTAGGCCGAGGGTTCCCATTGTTGCGTTTACCGAGAGTGATGAAGTACGTAAGCAGCTGGGCATGGTTTGGGGGGTACAACCCATAAAAATTGATGAAATATTTGATACCGATAAGAGTGTAAAATTAATGGAAGAACATCTCAAAAATCATGGATTGGTAAATAAAGATGACCGTGCAATAATTGCAACGGGTATGCCAATTGCAAAGAAGGGTCGTACGAATATGATTAAAGTGAGTACGATCGAATAACAGAAAATTAATGATTAAACTTTGAGGAAGTTTCTTCTCATACTGTTGACAGGTATATTTTTAGTGGGATGTGGAAGTTCCCTGAAAAGTTCCTGGAATAACTTTACTGCTTATTATAATACCTTTTATAATGCCCGGGAGAGCTTTAAGTCTGGATTAAAAAAAATCAAGAACCAGCCTGTTACCATTGATCCTTCTTCACCGGTTCGTATCCATGCTGCTCCCAATAAAGCCGGTTATAATGATTTTCAAAATGCGATCGATAAAGGGGCACAGGTGCTGCGCAAGTTTCCCGAATCGAAATGGGTGGATGACGCCATTCTACTAATTGGGAAATCAAATTATTATCGCCAGGAGTTTTATCCGGCACTCCAAAAATTTGAAGAACTCATAAATGCGGGTTCGTCTCCCGAAATGATTTCACGAGCCATAATTTGGAAAAGCAGGACACAACTTGATTTAAAGCAGTATACGGCCGGAGCAAGTTTTGTAGAATCTGAGCTTGAACAATATCCGGCAAAGTGGCCTCGAAAATACAGGGGAGCGATACAGGCCTTGGCCGGCCAGCACCACGTTATGCTAGAAAACTTTGAGGAAGCCGTCGGCTATTTATTTGATGCAACTGCGAATATACAAGAGAAACCGTTACTTGGACGAACGTATTTTTTGCTTGGACAGGTATTGGAGTTGCAGGAACGATATGGAGAGGCTTTTAATGCTTTTCGAGAGGTTGAAAATAATTTCCAGGACTTTGAATATCTCTACTGGACGCAGTTTAAGCAGGCTGATATTGCCAGGAAAGCCAAACGATTTGATCTGGCTCTTGATATTTTTCAAACCTTGCGAAAAGATGATAAAAATCTTGAACGTCGTGGTCGACTTTTGTTTGAGATAGCCAGAACGTATAATATGATGGGAGAGGCCGGGCAGGCCGAAAAAATGTTTAAGAATCTTTTGTATGGTACCGAAAGCCAGCAACCACGTGTTTTAAAAGCTGATATTTATTTTCAACTCGGAAAAATATATAGCGATCAATATGATCAGTACCAAGTTGCAGCTGCTTATTTCGACTCCTCATCAACGATAAATAATTCTTCTCCATCTGGCAGTGATTCGGAAAATCCGGCTGAATTAGCGGATACGTATGGTGAATATACCGAATTGCAAAATTTGATAACTCGAGCGGATAGCTTGTTGCGGTTAGGTTCTCTTTCAGAACAGGAGCTAGACTCGGCGCTGACTGCTATAAGAGTGCAAAAGCAACGCGAGCTGGAAGAGGATGAAGGAGAGGAATCAACAGTTATTACCAATACTGAGGTGACAGAAGAGGAGAATACCGGTACTTCTGAGATTCCCACCCGATATGGTTATCTCAATTACAAAAACGCGCAGCTTGTAAGCCAATACAAAACGCAGTTTAGATTGCGTTGGGGTGATCGTCCACTTGTTGATAACTGGCGCAGAGCAGAAGCGATTAGAGGGGCGGAAAGACAAGAGGATTTTGAAGTTACTGATAATAGCCAAGCAGCAAATGGTTTGGAAAATACAGAATCGGTTGTGGAGTTGAATCTCGAGGAAATACCCCGAACAACAGAACAAAAAAATAAGCTGAGAACTGAGAAGGCCAATGCCCAATATGAATTGGGAAATTTGTTATTTCTGAAGTTGAATATGCCCGATAGTGCTCGGCATTATTTTCACAGGGTTCTCAAAAATGATATCGCCCAAAAGCTGCATCCTCCGGCGATGTATTCTCTTTTTGAAATATTTTCGACCAAAGATAATACCGATAGCCTTCAGTATTGGGGAAAAACAATTCAGGAAAAATATTCTGATACACGGTATGCGCGGAGGGCAAAGATTAGGATGGGAGATGTATCGGAGGGTGCTTTTGAACAGGATACGACGACAAAATTGTTAGATCAGTATTATCGACACTTGGAGGATACGACATCCCATAAGCCGTTAAGATTAAGAAAATTAGCACTGAATAATCGCTCTTCTGATTTGGCCCCCTATATATTTTACCAATCTATTGAGGCCTATATCGAGCGGGCCAAAAATGATAGTAGTTTTCTTGATTCTTCCCGGAACCGTTCTTTAATGGATAGTTTGAGTCATAAATCAGGGATTGATTCGGTTAAAACATCAGCCATCTTAGAACGGCAGCTGGAATTTTCTGGCGCTTCCTGGGATAGCGTGCGATTTGCTATTCAACAGTTTGATACCACTTTTCCTAATGCTCAACAGCAGCAAAGGGTCGATAAGTTGAAGAAGCTATTGGAAGAGCAAAAAATGGAATCACAAGAGAGTTCGACGTGTAAAAGATTGGGAATTTCGCTGAGTGTAGATCCGAGCATGAAGTCGTTTTTATCGCAGGTATCCTATCCAAAGAAATTAGAAGGGACCTCATTATCAGGAAAGGTAATTTATTCATTTGCGGTCACAAAAGAAGGAGAAGTCAAATCATATGAATTAATCTCAGAAAAAACCTCGCTGGGTATAGAAGAGGCTTTTGAAGAGGCTTTTAATGAACATTTACAGTTTGCACCATTAGAGGTAGAGCAAGCTCCCGATGAAATTACATGCCGGGTATCGTTTCCCATCCAGCGTTAGTCGAATGCTTTTACCAGCTGATGGATGGATTTGATATTCAGCTCGTCTAATTCGTGTAACAGCTGACGGTTGATCGATTTTATAAGTCCGGGGCCTTCATAAATTAGTCCGGTATACATTTGTAGTAAGTCTGCTCCGGCTAATAGCATCTTAAGAGCTGTACTAAAATTATCAATACCGCCTACGCCAATAATTGGCTTTTGTCCTTTGGTCGCCTCGCTGATCCATTCAACAATTTGAATGCTTTTGTTAGCAATTGGTTTGCCACTTAGTCCGCCCTGACCAATATTATTGAGCTCAGCTTCACTTGTTTGTAATCCTTCCCGTGATGCGGAACTATTGCATGCGACATACCCGTGGATGCGATGATTTTCACAAATTTCTAAGAGCTGTAATAGCTGATCTTTGGTGAGATCGGAAGAAAATTTTACGGTTGTTGGCACTACACGGGCATCATCACGTATTTTTAGGGCTGAGAGCAGTTCATCCAAAGCTGAGGGATCTTCAAATGTTTTTCCCTCTGCGGTATTGGGACACGAAATATTAACAGTAATATAGTCGGCTACTTTTTTGGCCTCTTTGAAGCTCTGCACATAATCCCGGATTGCTACATCACCCATGATTTTGGGATCGTGAGTTTTGGCAATATTAACGCCGAGTGGAATGGACAGGTCTTTATTTTTTAATCTTTTTACTACCGTTTGAGCTCCGTCATTATTCAATCCCATTCTGTTGATAATTGCCCTATCTTTGGGCAAGCGGAAGGCTCGGGGTTTGGGATTTCCGGTATTGGGATTGGCGGTAATGCTGCCCACTTCTACAAAGCCGAATCCCAGCGCCTCCATTATTTCAGGAATTTGCCCATTTTTGTCGAAACCCGCTGCAAGTCCAATAGGATTTCTAAATGTTAATCCCCATATTTGTTGACTTAATTTCGCAGATTGATAATTGTATATACTCTTTGCCAAAGCTTTCAACATACTACTATCCGATGCTGTCTCAGCAAAGCGATGGATAGTAGAGTGGGCTTGCTCGGCGTCAAGCTTGAATAAAAGTGATTTAACCAACGAATTATAAATCATAATATATGACGAGCGATATTTTGCCTTCGCAAAGTAAAGAGCTTTTTTCTAAGAACGAAATTAAAACGATTAAATTCAGCTTCAATGCGTTTTAAGTCGCTACAATCCGTTCAAGAGTATCTCGAGAGCATACCTAAATTTCAATCCAAGGGGTCTTCTGCAGCTAAGTTTGATTTATCGCGGTTTCGAAATTTTTGTGATACGATAGGTAACCCACAACAGGAATTTGACTCCATTCATGTAGCGGGCACAAACGGAAAAGGAAGTACATGCAACATATTGGCTTCTGTATTCCAAAAGGCTGGTTATAAGACAGGAGTATATACATCACCGCATATCATCACTTTTGATGAGCGTTTTCGTATCAATAATGATGTTATATCGAGTGATGAACTTCTGCAGTTTTTTAATACATATATAGATATTATTGAAGAGTATGAGCTGACCTATTTTGAGATAAGTACGGCGATTGCCTTTTGGTGGTTTGCACGTTCTAGTGTGGATATAGCCTGTATCGAGGTTGGGCTCGGTGGTCGATTAGATGCTACCAATATCGTCGATCCGGAAATAAGTGTGATAACCAGTATTTCGCTGGATCATACCGATATCCTCGGGGATAGTATTACTGCAATCACCCGGGAAAAGGCGGGTATTTTAAAAGAAGGTCGTCCTGTAGTTATAGGAGAGTTACCCATGGAAGCTCAAAATGAAATTATTGAAATCGCCGAACAGAAAGAGTGCCCATTATATACGATTGGTGATTTAAATCCGGAATACATAAGACCCGGCCACTACCAGTTAACAGTTGATGATAGAACGATTAATATCTCGAGCAATTTAACTTCGCCGATACAGGCAAAAAATATGGCAGTTGCCTGGCAGGTTTGTTCTGTACTTGGGGATAAGTATGGAAGAATAACAGAAGAGAACTTTATAAGTGGTCTGGAGCGTGTTAATACCGGTTTTGGGAGGTTTGAGCAACTTGTTGATGGTAAGCAGTGGTACTTCGATGGGGGGCATAACCTGGAAGCGGTGAAAGTGTTAAAAGAGTCAATAAAAATGGTGGGTAATACTGAGAATTCAACGTTGGTGCTTTCATTGATGCGTGATAAAATTCGGGAGGAAGTGATGGCAGAATTTTTAGAATTCAAAAATATCTATTATTATTCCCTAGACCTTGAACGGGCAGCAACTTTTGACGATATTAAACAATGGTTGCCCAAAGCAAATCCCTTTCCTGCTTCTGATGAAGATCGAAAGAAACTAATGCAAGACGATTTTGATTCGGAATTAGTAATATTTTCAGGAAGTTTTTACTTTTATGAAACAGTTCGGGACTGGGTTTCAACTTTTGCTTTAAACCAATAATTCATATCTACCTGAATTTGCTCCCTTTTTATAGCGTAGATCTATTCTCTATAGCTTCTGACAAAAGATTATAGGATCATTTTATTCATCGTAACCCATTTTCATATTTAAAATAGATAGAAGAACATTATGTCGGATTACCAAACCGATGGAGTTTCTCTTGAAGAAATAGATACTCTTCAGGAAAAAACAGTTAAGGAACTTCGTTATTTAGCCCGTGAACAGGGATTAAGTTCGGTATCAGACTTGCGAAAGCAAGAACTGATTAATCGTATTACACAATCAGTACGCGACAAAGCAAGAGCTCGAGGAGAGTTGGATGAGGATGGTAGTGACCATCGGTCTAATAATAATGGCAGTCGCAATAATTCCGCCGATTCCGACAATAATCGAAGCAAGAAAAAGAAGAAAAAAAGTGTCCACGATATTCTGCCTGAATCGGATGCCCCAACGCTTGATGAACGACTGGCTGAGATTCAACCCGAATTAGGTCCTTATCTAATACAGGAGGGGACGCTGGAAATTCTGCCTGATGGATACGGTTTTCTGCGATCCGTGAATTATAATTACAAGGCTAGTCCCGATGATATTTATGTATCGCCTTCTCAGATAAAGAGATTCCGGCTTAGGCAGGGCGATTGTGTGATTGGAATTATTCGTCCTCCGAAAGTTGGAGAACGATATTTTGCCCTTCTGCGCGTGGATGGGGTAAATGGAAAAATTCCTCGCGATATGGATAACCGTGAGGATTTTGAGGATCTTATGCCGATTTATCCAGAAGATCGTTTTAAGCTAGAGCATAACCCAACGGAATATACTACGCGTACTCTGGATCTGTTTGCGCCGATGGGGAAGGGACAGCGCGGTCTTATAGTAGCGCAACCCAAAACGGGTAAAACGACCATTCTGCGTAATATTGCAAATGCCGTCAATGAGAATAATCCTGAGACAAAGATCATTATTCTACTCATTGACGAGCGTCCTGAGGAAGTAACCGAAATGGAGCGGAATGTAGAAAATGCGGAGGTGGTAGCATCTACGTTTGATGAAAAGCCGGAAAATCATATAGGTCTTTCTGAGATTGTTTTTGAGAAAAGTAAGCGTCTTGTAGAAAGTGGCCACGATGTATTAGTATTGTTGGATTCTATTACTAGGTTGGCGCGTGCATACAATATATGCCAGCCTTCATCTGGCCGAACAATGTCTGGTGGTATAGATTCAGAAGCGCTTAAAGCGCCGCGGCAGCTTTTTAGCTCAGCCCGTAATATTGAAAATGGCGGTAGCCTTTCTATTCTTGCTACAGCATTGGTTCAGACTGGTTCTCGCATGGATGATCTGATCTTTGAAGAGTTTAAAGGAACCGGTAACATGGAAATTGTGCTGGACCGTAACCTTTCTGAGCGTAGAATTTATCCGGCGATGGATATCTTTAAAAGCGGTACGCGGCGCGAGGAACTGATTGTGCCCGAATCCGAACATGAAAAAGTAGTACTCTTACGACGTTATCTGAATCGCATGAATAGTTTTGAGGCGATGGAATTTGTGCTCGATAAGATGAAGGGAACCGAAGATAACGAAGAATTCTTGCTCTCCATGAATAAATAGCCAATCTTATTAACCTGGATTATTCACCAAGAAATTTGGTTTTGGACAAGGCGCAGATGAAATATCAAACGAAACGGATCAGGATACGTCGAATGCGATATTTTAGCAGCAACACAGTCCACGATCAAATTTCGTAGTCTTTGATTACCCAAATTTGGGCTATTGAATATTTTCATGCAACTATAATAAAATTATATGCTTAATATATATTTTGACCTATTGTTGTGAATAATTCGGTTAGGGTAGCTGTTTTGCTAACACATATTTTTTATCGTCATCCTTGAATAGATGACCTGCTTGTCCATTTCCGGAATGATAGAAAAGTAATAGCGCTTTTTCATCGCAGGCTTGTTGCAGAAGCCGAACTTTCTTTTTCTTGGCTTCAAGTGGATAGATATCTGCCTTTTCCATGGCATACTCATTAAGCTGATATTCCGTCGGTAGCAAATCTCCCATGTAGTAGGCTTTCTCACCATCGCTTTCGATGATCACAATTTGATGCCCGGGCGTATGTCCACCTGTTTTTACCACCGTTATGCCATTCATAATTTCCGTAATATCATCCGATAAAAAATTGATTCGATTATCACTGACTAATCGGTAAAAGTCATCCAGGCGATACCGTTCGCTGTATGATAGTTGCTGTCCTTTACTTTGTTCAAGAGCAAAGTCCCACTCCATTTGGTGTACATAGTATGTAGCATTTGGGAAAGTAGGCTGCGTTTTGGCTTCTGTATTCGTAAAGGAGGAACCGGCAGCGTGATCGTAATGCAAATGGGTTAGAACTACATCGGTAATATCCTCAGGTGTTAGCCCAAAAATCTGTAGATTCGTGCATACGTTAGAAACGTCTGTATATTGGCTTCCCGCATCTAATCCCCAGCCCAGACCGGTATCGAGTAAAATATTTTGTTCTCCCGATTGTACTAAAATGGGATTGATCCCAGCCATAACAGAGTTGCTATCGCTGGGATCTTTGTGTGTTGAAGCCGAATGTGCAATTCTTTTGGATCGGTTGATATGTCCATCTTTGAAAAGCTCAAAGTGACCTTCGCTTAGCACTTCTACCGTAAAAGAACCAATATCCATGTCGGTAATTTATTGAATACTAATTTCGTAAGGAAATAATGTTAATGCATCGCGACGTTTGAGAACAGAAAACTGTTGTTCGACATCTTGTATCTCATTAGAGAAAAACCAGGTGTTAGGTAGTAGCGCTTTTGCCTGAGTAGCGGCAGATCCCATAAACAATTCATAGAATGATTTCGGTTTGGGGAATTTGGCAATTTTGTAATCGCTGATTTCGGCTTTTTCAGCTGCTAAGCTCAATGCTTTTTCGAGGCCGCCCAACTCATCTACCAGACCATTTTCATGGGCGTCAGCCCCAACCCAGACACGTCCCTGGGCAAGCTCGTCCATCTGATCCACTTCCATATCTCGACCTTTAGCTGCTTTGGTGATAAAGGTTTGGTAGAAGTTGTCGATATACTGTTGAAAGGCTTTCTCTTCAGATGATGTAAACTCCCGTGTCGGAAGCAGCCAATCGGCGTGTTCATGTGTTTTTACCTCATCGAAGGTGATGCCCAGCTTGTCATTCATTAATTGTTTGGTATTAAATTTAGTGCCGAATACGCCAATGGATCCCGTAATAGTTGTCGGTTCGGCAACAATGGAGTCACCGGCCATGGCTATATAATATCCACCGGAAGCAGCAACACCGCCCATGGAAATAATGACTGGGATATCTTTCTTGGTTTCTTGCAGCATACGCCAGATTGCATCAGAAGTACTACCAGAACCGCCCGGACTGTTGATACGTAATACTAATGCTTTAATGTCGTCATCCTCACGAATTTCTTCGAGTTGTTCTTCTATAAAATCAACGGTAATCTGTGGCTGATTGTTGAATGGGGAGTTGGAACCTATATCCGGCATAATAGGACCATTCGCATATACTACCGCAATTTTATCTGAAGTTGATGGGGTGGAAAGTCCGGCTGAGGATGATGAGACTTTTGAATATCGGTTGAAGTTAACGGTATTGAAAGAAGCACTTTCGTCGAGACCCATTCTGTTTTTCATATGAGCAACTAACTCATCCGTATAAACCAGAGAGTCTATCAGTTGATTTTCGAAACCGAATTGGGTAGTCAAGTTAGGCTGACTGTTTAGCAGTTGGTTCAGCTCTTCGGTAGAATGTCCGGTCTTGGCACCAACCGCATCCAAAAAGGTAGTGCTTGTTTGATTTAATATCTGGGTTAGCTGATATTCATTTTCGTCGGATAAATCTTTTCTGAAAAAGGGTTCAACAGCACCTTTATATTTCCCATGACGGATGACCTCCGCATCTACGCCCAGCTTTTCAAACATCCCATCGAAAAATGTCACCTGACTGAAAAATCCATCAAATTCGAAGAATGTTTCTGGCGGAGCAAAAACAGAGTCAGCCGCTGTTGCTAAATAATACCCCTTTTCGTTGTAACCGAGATCGTTGGTACTGGCATATATAAACTTGTCAGAACTGTCGCGAAAAGCACTGATTAATCGGTGTGCCTCTTGAAGGTTTGCCCAGCTTTCGCTCATAAAATCGATCTCAAGCCAAATGCCTTCGACATTATTGTGAACTTGGGCCTTGGCCAAATTTTCTTTTAATCTTTCCAGCGAGACCTTATCATTGTTTGACTGATTCAAGAGTTCATCCAATGGATTCTGAGAATCTTGGCTGGGTAACGTCCCGCTAAGAGAAATTTTTAGCACAGAATTACTCTGGATGTATGGTTCTGGTTGCTGCGAACTTGTTGAAACGGTTATAATGGCAATAAAAAAGACCAGCAGCAGTGCGATAAGTGTACCCAGTGTAGCGGCAATAAGTGTTTTGAAGAAGTTCATAAAATTAACCAAGTATGTTATTCAGAATTAATTGCGGTGATGAATTGTTAAAATCCCTGTACGTTAAATTTTGAAGTATGTTATCAAAAGTGAGTGTTATAAACAATGTCTAAACAAGATGTTATAATTATTGGTTCAGGTCATAACGGCTTGGTTACAGGTTGCTATTTAGCCAAAGAAGGCTATTCTGTAAAAGTGCTTGAGCGTCAGGATCAGCTGGGAGGGGCGGTGAGTACTGAGACAATGTTCAAGTCTGAGAAATACCCGCAGGGTTTTCGGATGGATGTAGGGTCCTCTGTGCATATAATGATTCATCAGACCGGAATTTTGGAAGAGCTTGAGCTGGAGAACTATGGGTTGGACTATATTGAGATGGATCCTATTATGTCGTACCCGGTGCCCGATGGGAAGGGCGTTATCCATTTTTTTAAGGATTTAGAACGGACCTTGGATTCCATTGCTAAAGTAGCCCCAGAAGATGTCGAAAACTATCGTGATTTTGTGGAATTCTGGGGACGTATTAACAAGGGGGTTTTAAAAGCATTTATGGTTCCGCCCAGCGGAAAGAATATTATTACCGAACTTGCAAAGGGACAGATTCGGGATGGAGGAATGTTCGAAAAAGGAAAGCAGCTTGGCGGTCTTCAGAAAATACTGAGCAGCTATGGAAAAGTCATTGATGATGCGTTCGAAAATCCCCATATGAAGGCGGCATTGATGTGGTTCGCGGCCCAGTCGGGACCCACGCCCGATCATCCCGCTACGGGCGATTTTGCGGGTTGGCAGTCGATGTTACACCAGAGTGGGGCTAAGCATCCGCGCGGTGGAAGCGGAATGCTAACGCAGGCGATGGCACGATTTATTGAGGCGCATGGAGGAGAGATTATTACCGGATCGCCTGTTGAAAATATTATTATTGAGGATGGAAAAGCACTCGGAGTTCTGACGGAAGGGGAAGAATATCGGGCTGATACTATTATCTCAAATGCGCACGTGCAAACGACCATGATGAAATTGGTAGGGCGTGATCATCTTCCGAGTTCTACCTATAAAAAAGTGGAAAATATAAATGTCGGTAATGGTTTTGGAATGGTCATCCGCTGTGCGGTGGAGGAGCTGCCTCGTTATACGGCTTGTCCGGATGACTCCTATATCCATAATGGAATGCAGCTGTTGGCGCCATCTGTTCAGTATATGAATAATGCTATTGGTGATTACCAGCAGAAAAAGCCACCGAGCGATCCGGCTGTGCTGGCTATGACGTTTTCACAAATTGATCCGGATGTGGCACCCAGCGGGGGACATACCCTTTTTGCGTGGGCACAGTGGCATCCCTATGAACTGCAGAATGATCTGCATTGGGATGATATTCGGGAACGGGAAGCCCAAAAAATTTATGATGTAGTAACACGCTATGCGCCGAACATGGAAGACAAGCTCATAGATTGGTACATACAGTCGCCGCTCGATATTGAACGCAAGCATGGATTATTGCGAGGTAACGTAATGCATGTGGAGATGAGTTTTGACCAAATGTTTATGTTTCGCCCCATTCCCGAGATGAGCGAGTATAAAACGCCCATTGAGAATTTGTATCTATCATCGGCCTCATGTCATCCGGGCGGAGGAGTTTTTGGCGCAGCAGGATATAATGCTGCAAACGTAATTTTAAAAGACAAAAAGAAATCTTGGTTTAATTTTTAATAGTACTGTTTTATGATTCATAAATCGAATGCAACAGTTGAAATTAACCTTGCCAAGCTCAAACAAAATTTGCAGACATTACGCACTTATTTGGATGAAGATACTCGTGTGATGTCTGTGGTAAAAGCGGATGCCTATGGGCATGGCGCCGTGGAGGTAGCCAGTACACTGGAACCCATGGTAGAAGCTTTTGCTGTTAATGATATCCACGAAGGTATTGAGCTGCGCGAGCAAGATATAACAAAGCCAATTCTCGTTTTTGGAGTCCCACAGAAAACGACAGCATCACAATACAGGGTACATAATTTAACGGCCACGGTGAGTGCCCGGGAACATTTCGATTGGTTGCCCAATGGAACTTCGTATCACCTCAATTTTGATACCGGTATGGGTCGTTTGGGATTTGCGCCTGAAGATTCGAAACTGGTTTTATCACTGATGAGGGAAAACCAGAATTTGTTTTGTACCGGATTATACAGCCATTTTGCAACAGCTGATAGCCCGGGATCGGATTTTGTTACTGAACAGCACCGTTTGTTTACAACTATTCGAGAGCAGTTTCCTCAGGAGTTGTCAGCCCATATTTCCAATACCGGTGCTACTGCTTTTTATTCGAGCGAGCAGTTTGATATGGTTCGCCTGGGTATTGGACTTTATGGTTATTCACCTGGCAAAACGACTATTGAGGGAATCAATCCTGTACTTCAATGGAAATCGAAGCTAGTGCAAATAAAGCCAATTATTGAGCAGAGTACCGTTAGTTATGGGGCAACCTGGCAAGCTCCTGCAGATGGGAATTTAGGCATTATTCCTGTGGGTTATGATGACGGTCTTAAACGAAGTTTATCCGAAGAGCTTACTGTTCGGATAAGCGGGAAGAAATATCCACTGGTGGGTAATATAACCATGAACTACACCATGGTTTTTCTTGGTGATGATGAGTATAAACCTGGAACCTCGGTTGAATTACTTTACGCCGAAAGCAATGCTCAGGACTGGGCATCAAAAATTGATACCATACCTTACGAAATATTGACAAGTATAAATCCTAAGATTCCCAGGGAATATATTTTATAGAGATATGAGCTGTTATTGAATACCAGTCAGTTCCACATCGTAGCGCAAGGTTTTGTCTCTTAGGTCAATACCGCCTACGCCTGGACGATTATCACTATATCCTAAAGCGGGTGGAACAATAATTATTCTTTTTTCACCTTCTTTCATTCCTAGCAGTCCGCGTCGGAAGCCTTCAATTTGTGCAGGTTGCTGTTGCGTAGGATTAGGGGTCAAGTTGGTAATAATTGCCGGCTGATCGTTGTCATTAGCAAAAGTACTTTCAAAAATAGTTTCTTCTTCAAAAATACGTCCTGTATACTTAACACCTATTTGGTCGCGAGGGGTAACGGTGCAAAACTCCTCTTCGCCACTCGGACATTCTCCCTCTTCGATCACATAAATTTCAACCCCACCTTCTTTGGTATACGTTGTATCTGCATTCGACATGCTATACGGTTCAGGTACATTACTGTAATCCGGTCCGGTTGGGCCATTGTTCTCATCGCCACAGCCCTGAATAAGAAGTGCTATAGAAATGAGTAGTACAACCAGCAGAAAAGATGATCTTCTAATAAATCTCATTGATTTAATACTAATTAAAATCTGATTCTATTAAGGTAATTATAAATTACTGTCAACGCTTATTTTAACAGCGTTAAAGGTAACGTATTTACAGTGCACGGGAAAACAAAATTTTTGAGTTTCTACCCATCACTAAACGCTTGTTCCAGCTCTTTGTTGCGTTTGCGTACACCTAATTTGCTAATCCATATAGAAAGTTGGAAAAGTAATACCAACGGAATTGCTATAAGTACTTGTGAGACAGGATCAGGAGGCGTCAAAAAAGCTGAGAGAACGAAACAGGAAATAATGGCATGTCGCCGGTATTGTTTTAGGAATTCCGGGGTAAGTAATCCGAATTTGGAAAAGAAATAGCTTAATACCGGCAGTTGAAAAATTATACCGCATGATAATACCCACATGGTGAGTGAGCTAAAGTATTCATTGATATCAAAATCATTGTGGATAGCATCAGATATTTGAAACTGGCTAAAAAACTGAAGAGCAAAAGGAACAAGAATGAAGTATCCGAATGCGACGCCTAACAGAAAAAAGAAGGTAATGAAAGCACTATGGCCGATCGATTTCCATTTTTCTGACTTTTCCATGGCCGGCTCGATAAATGACCATAGTTGATAAAAGAGGATGGGAGAACCCAAAATACCTCCAAATACGATCAGTGTACCCCAATAGGTGAAAAATTGCCCTGGCAGCTTTCTGCTTTGTATGGTGAGATCAATAGCATCAATACCGAGAATCTGATACACGAAAAAATCTGATTGGGTAGGTCCAAGCATAACTTGGTCAACTAAAAAATCCCCAAAGAAAAAAGCGATAATCATACCAATGCCAATACCCGAAAGACCTTTGATCAGTCGCCAGCGTAACTCCTCGAGATGATCAAGGAATGACATGTTGGAGGTTCGATCTTTGGGTTTTTTTGCTTTGGGTAAATCGCCGGTCATTATTTGTCGATCTTCAGTCATATAAGGGTAAGGGACAAATACTAAGCAGTTACGAAATCATAAAGTGGAAATGTATCGCAGAGCTCGGAAACTTGGCTTTTCACTTCACTAATTACGGACTCATCTTCTGGATCTTGCAATACTTTGTCGATTAGTTTAGCAATTGTTTTAAATTCGTCGGTTCCAAACCCGCGGGTAGTCATGGCCGGTGAACCAATACGAATACCCGAAGTTACAAACGGACTTTCGGTATCGAAAGGGACCATATTTTTATTGAGTGTAATGTTGGCTTTCTCCAGGGCTTCTTCGGCAACTTTACCGGTTAATCCTTTGTTGCGCAGGTCGACAAGGATGAGATGATTGTCGGTGCCGTTACTTACCAGGTTATAGTCCATCTCCATAAAAGCATCTCCCATTGCTTTGGCGTTTGCTTGTACTTTCTCTTGATACGATTTGAAATCGTCTTGCAGTGCTTCTTTAAAAGAGACAGCTTTTGATGCTATTACATGCATAAGCGGGCCGCCTTGTGTTCCCGGGAAAACACCGGAATCAAGTATTTCGCTCCAGTTTTTTGTTCGCCCTGATTTTCGAGCCGTTACACCCAATGTGTTCTTTCCATCTTCTCCGAGCAAGATCATGCCGCCGCGCGGCCCTCGTAACGTTTTGTGGGTAGTTGTGGTAACTACGTGGCAGTGGGGCAGAGGATCATTTAGTAAGCCTGCAGCGATGAGGCCGGCAGTGTGCGCCATATCCATCCACAGGTAGGCTCCAACTTCATCAGCAATTTCGCGAAATGCTTTGTAGTCAAAATCGCGGGGATAAGCCGAGGCCCCGATAGAAATGAGCTTTGGCTGTACTTCTTTGGCCTTTTTGCGGACTTCTTCCAGATCTATGCGGCCGGTTTCTTTGTCAACGCCATAGAATTCAGAGTCGTACAATATTCCGGAAAAATTGACGGGAGATCCATGGGTTAAATGTCCACCGTGCGAGAGATCAAGACCCAGTAGTGTTTCACCGGGTTCCATAAAAGTAAGATAAACAGCAGCATTTGCCTGGGCTCCCGAGTGGGGTTGAACATTTACCCAAGAGGCTCCAAAAAGTTTTTTAGCTCGTTCTTGGGCAAGCTCTTCAACTTTGTCTACCACTTCACAGCCGCCGTAATATCTTTTGCCGGGCAGCCCCTCGGCGTACTTGTTGGTGAGCGTAGATCCCATTGCTTCCATGACGGCTCGTGAGGCAAAGTTTTCGGATGCAATGAGTTCTAAATTATCATTTTGGCGTTCTTTTTCTTCGGCTAAAAGTTGATATATATCAGAATCTTGATCGGATAGAGATTGCATAAATGTTACTCTTTATCGGTTAGATCGTGAATTTTATTAACGCGACGTTCGTGACGGCCGCCGTCAAAATCGGTATTAAGCCAGATCTCGACAATTTTTTTCAAGTTCTCTTCACTAAGCTCTCGGCCCGGAAGACATAAGATATTTGCGTTATTATGCTGTCGAGTCATTTTAGCAGAATTATCATCATACACCAGAGCGGCGCGTACGTTCTTAAATTTATTTGCAGTCATACACATACCCTGTCCACTTCCACAAATAAGAATCCCTTTTTTGTGTTCACCGTCATTAACTTTTTCGGCTACCTGCACGGCAAAATCGGGATAATCAACAGACTCATCAGAGTGAGTTCCAAAATCAACAGGCATGTGATCCATTTCTTCGAGCCATGTTTTAACTTTTTCCTTGGCTTTAAAACCGGCATGGTCGCTGGCTATTGGAATGATCATACTTACAGAAGATTTGCTTGAATTATAAGTTGGTTAAATATCCGTAAATTACGCCTTATTAAAAAGGGATCGCGTATAATATATTTACTTTCATTCGAGCCGTTCGGGTTTCAATGCTATTGCCCGCTGGTGAGTGCATAAATTAAGATATTCGTACCCATTTGAAGAGCCTTTTCTCTAACCGCAGCAGGGTCATTATGTACATCGGGATTTGTCCAGCCATCACCCAAATTCGTTTCATACGTATAGAACACGGCCAGCCTTCCTTCCAAAAATATGCCAAATCCCTGCGGTGGCTTGCCGTCGTGTTCATGTATTTTGGGGAGCCCCTCATGGAATTCGAAAACTTGATGGTAGATAGGATGGTCAAAGGGGAGCTCGATTAACTCCTCATTGGGAAATACCTTGCTGATCATTTTTCGAAAGTGTTCATCCAATCCGTAATCATCATCAACATAAAGAAACCCGCCGTTTTGAAGATATGTTCGTAAATTTGAGGCTTCGGCCTGATTTATGGTAATAGTACCGTGGCCCGTTAAAAAAGCAAAGGGATAGTTAAATAGATCTGGACTGCCAATATCGACATCGTCGTATTCGGGATTTATTGCGATAGGGACCTGTTGCCGTGCAAATTCAGCCAGATTCTGCAAAGCTGATGGATCGTTATACCAATCGCCGCCACCGCGATATTGAACACGAGCCAAGTTAAAGGAATCGGAATCCTGAGCTGTTGTTGGTAAGGCAAAACCGACCGTCAAAACGAATATCAGTATGTATTTAGGAACGTTAGAATACATTAGCTGGTAGATTATGGTCTGGCAATAAAAGTACCATTGGTATCACTGGCCATGCTTCCAAAAATACCAATCCCACCATTTACATTATAACGGATATTTTGAATTTCGCCGGGCGATAAAGTTGTACCTCCTGATTGGGTATCATGTGATCTAAGAAAGTCATAAAGGTTATCATCGATGGCATTCACAATTATATTATTAGAACCATAAAAGGCAACGGCTAGCCAGGGTAAGCGGAGAGTGATAGTGCCATCTGGATTTTGCTCAAAATTGCCTTCATTTACGATACCCGATGAGTTAACGTAGTATTCTTCAACATCGGTTTCATCATCGTCCACCTGATCGGCATAAAAGGGCGTTAAATTATTGGGATTTGTATCTAAGGCATTGATGGTAAAAATAAAATAGGTTTGGCGGTCGGTGATATACGAGCTTGGAGTGGTCGTTAGCTCAACCTGCTGTTGGCCTTGATATACATAGCCGGGTTCCAGTTCATTAATGGTTTCAAAGTTTCCCGGCACATACGTTGTAGCAGAAATTTCATCCCCATTTTGGGTGGTTACTTGCAGGCGATAAAGTTGAGTGGCCTTTACGGTAATATTATTAACAGGTGTATAAATGCCAGGCTGCTGTTGTTGGTACGAATACTCTTCGGCAACAGAGCTGTCAGGATTTAAGCGCTGAATTTCTACCGTTGCTCCGGATATGGCATTATCCTCAAATTGGTAGGTTTCATCAATGGGATTTGTGGTAGAAAGTCGAACTTGCTGAAGGTTGCCGTTAGCAATTAAATACGATTCTACGACATAGTATTCCTGGTATTCATCTTGCTCGTAAAGTTCACAGCCTGATAAGATTGCAAAGACCGTTGTTATTGCTATTAATTTTTTCATGGTTAAAAATCGACGGTGTATGAAATAGTTGGTAAAATGGGAAGCAGTTTTATCGCTTCGCGTTCTGCAGGATTTTCATCTAAATTATAATTGTAAAACCAGACATTGCGTCGAGAATAGGCATTTATGACTTGAAATTGCCATTCCGCTTCACCCATTCCAAAAAAAGTACCCTTGCGACTAAAACTAAAATCCAGCCGGTTATAGTCGGGCAGGCGTGATGCATTAACACGTCCAACTATTAATTGGTCGAAGCTGAGCCCCGAGGTTGGAACATCGAAAGCGGTTGTACGTCCCAGTGGCTTGGTGTAGGCTTGTCCGGTGGCATAATTAAAGGTTACGGTTGTAGACCACCGCTTGCTAAGATCGTATTGCAGAACAATATTGAGATCATGAATGCGATCATATTTAGGCGGATAATACCGGGCTGTACCTTGATTGTTAATCGGGTCATTAAAATTGGGAAACTTTCGTCGTGTTACGCTAAAAGTGTATCCGGCAAAACCTGTTAATCTACCAATCTGCCGTTCAAAGAAAAGTTCAGCCCCATACGCATACCCCTCTCCAAAACGGAAGATTTCTTCATACGGTAATCCGGCTTGATCCGAAATAAAAGGGTTGAGCTCAAACAGATCGTTCATCGAACGATAGTATAGTTCGATATCGAGGCCGTATCCTTCCCATGGAATTGTTTTAGCTCCTACCACGTATTGATTGCCATAAGCGGGAGGTACGCCGTCATTCGTGGTAAGCCAGACATCAAATCCGGTAAAAGCTTCGTTGGAGATCAGAGTCAAAAACTGGTTGTATCTTCCATAAGCCCCCTGTAGACGAATTCGATCAGTGGGGCGATATTCCAGCGCCATGCGGGGTTCCAACCGCAGGTACTGCCCTTCACTAAATCCGGCTATTCGCAATCCGGGTGTCGCAATCCACTGGTCTGTTATGTCCCATTTATCCTGAATATACCACGAACCGTACTGTGTTTGGATTCTTGAACTAAATGTTTCTTCTCCATCAAAACTGTCTTGCAGTTTCAGTGTTAAATTTCCTATCCAAAAGCCGGTAGAAATCTCATGATTATCGTTGGGCAGATATTCGATATCTCCCTTCAGTGAAAAATCGTAAATATTGTTCGAGCGATCGATGGGCGTTGAGGCAAGATTTATGGAAGGATAATTAAAATATCGGGATCCGGTTACGGTAAAGTTAGAGAATACTTTGTCGGAGAAAATATGGGTCCAGGTTGAGCTGAGCGTCTGATTGCCATAATTGAGATCAATGCCTGCATCGGTGGCGAAGGGGAATTCGAGGTTATCGGTCCCGGCATAAAAGGCCAGTGAGATTTTGTTATTCTCATTGGCGTCGTAATTGACTTTTCCATTTACATCCAAGAAGTAAAAACTATCCGGAACATTCTCAGTTGTATTTTGAAGTATGGCAAGCGCCGGTTCCAAGGTAGAGCGTCGCACGGCCAGCATGTAGGATCCTTTTTTAAATGGACCTTCAATTGAAGCTCGCGATGAGAGCAATCCTACCGAAACCGATCCTTCAAATTCATTTCTATTCCCATCTTTATTAAAGATCGTAAGCACGGATCCCAGCCTACCTCCGTATTTGGCCGGGTATCCGCCTTTATACAGACGTACATCCTTAACGGCATCTGGATTGAACGTTGAGAAAAAACCGAAAAAGTGGGAGGGATTGTAAACAGTGGTGCGGTCAAGCAGAATTAGGGTTTGGTCGGGGCTACCCCCGCGAATGTAAAGTCCACTTGAAAAGTCTGATGCCGCTTTAACTCCCGGAAGTAGCTGGAGCGATCGAAAGACATCAGATTGAAGAACAGAGGGTAAATCTTTAATAAGCTTTGTCTGCATTTGTGCAATACCAATATTACGTTGCTCCTCTTTTTCGCGCTCCGATTCAACAACCACTTCCTCGAGTTGGAATCCTTCTGGATCAAGTTTGATGTCAAGGCGTAAGCTTTGCCCGGGCTCCAGAGAAATCTCCTGCTCGTACCGTTGATACCCTACGTAAGTAGCAACGATGGTATATGTTCCGGGATCGATATCTGTTAGGGAGAAATATCCTGAAGTATTTGATGATGTGCCTTTACGACTGTCTTTTAGTGCAATATTGGCTGAAATAAGCGTTTCGCCCGTTTCAGCATCAGAAATATATCCGTTAACGGAAGCAGATTGTTGCCCATAAGTAAATTGTGCTGAAAGAAAAATAACCAGCACAGCTATTAGTTTTTTCACGCCTCGAACAGCCATAGTTTAAAAATCATATTTAACGTTGCACAAAGTAAAAGAATAAAAAGATTCACCGAAAATTAGTTTCCGAATTTTTCAAAAAACGGATTCAGAGATTATTATCTTTACGGCTATTTGTATGAGTAAAAATAAGAATTTCAGTTAGTATCAATACAATATGACCAGCGAACGTTCGAATTGGATTGTTTTAAAATTTGGGGGTACTAGTGTATCATCCCTGGAGAATTGGCAAAAAATAGCATCGGAAGTTCAAAAACGACGCGATGATGGCTACAAAGTATGTCTGGTGCATTCTGCTCTAAGCGGGGTTTCGAATACGCTTCAAGAAATTATTGAAAGGCCGTCTGATAAAAATATTCTCAAAAAGGTAGAACAGATTAAAGAACAGCACCTTGATTTAGGTCGAAAACTGAATGTTGCTGCCCGGGAACTACTTTCTGATGACTTTGAGGAGTTGGAACATATTGTAAAAGGGATTGAGCTGATTGGCGAAGCAAGTTACCGGGTTCAGGCGCGACTTTTAGCGATGGGCGAGCTGATGGCTACCAAACTTGGCAGTGCCTACCTTCAACAAACGCTAGATGGTGTACAGTGGATGGATGCTCGGGATCAGATTAAAACGATTGTCCGTAAAAACGCCACCGAACGATCACGGATTATTTCTGCGGTAAGCACCACGGATTATGATCAAGGTGTTGCTGATGCGTTGGATCAGGCGGGTTCCATCATAGTTACACAGGGATTTATTGGCAGTGATTCGGAAAACAAAACTGTAATTTTAGGTCGCGGAGGATCGGATGTATCGGCGGCCTATTTTGCTGCAAAAATTGCGGCAGAACGGTTAGAGATTTGGACCGATGTGCCGGGCATGTTTTCGGTAAATCCACATGCTGTGCCTTCTGCGCGGTTGTTAAATCATCTTAGTTACGAAGAAGCACAGGAAATTGCTACAAATGGGGCTAAGGTTTTGCATCCGCGGAGTATAATGCCCGCTCGCAAGCACGGTATTCCCATCCATGTGCGCTGTACGTTAAAACCCGAACTCTCGGGCACAATAATTTCTGCTAAGGGTTCTGATGATGAAGCAATAGTGAAAGCGATTGCTGTTCGTGATGATGTAATACTGGTGAGTATGGATTCGCTGGGAATGTGGCAGGAGGTTGGTTTTTTGGCCGATGCGTTTGAGGTATTTAAGCATTTTGGTTTGTCTATTGATCTGGTATCCACTTCGCAGTCGAACGTTACGGTTTCCCTTGATCCGGGATTGAATGATCATTTCCAGGATATTCGCGATGAGTTTGTGCAGGATCTGAAAAATTACTGCGAAGTTGAGGTTATTGAATCTGTTTCAGCTGTAAGTCTTTTGGGGCGTCGGATTCGTACCATTTTGCATCAGCTGGGGTCGGCCTTTGAGGTCTTTCAGGAACATCAGGTTTATTTGGTTAGTCAGGCAGCGAATGACTTGAATTTTACTTTTGTAGTAGAAAGTGAGCAAGCCGATCGATTGGTGCGTCAGCTGCACGAACAGGTAATTCTGCAGTCAGGCAAGCAGGATTCGTTTGGCCCCACTTGGTCTCAGTTGATGAAAGAGAGTGATGAGGTACAAGAGGATGGTAAAGACTGGTGGAGGCAGAAGCGTGAACAACTGCTGGAAATTATGCAGGATAACGGTTCCTCTTATGTTTATGATCTAGATACGGTTAAACGATACGCGGGATTTATCCAAAACCTGGATGCGGTATCATTTGGACTCTACGCGATGAAAGCGAATGCGAATGATGAGATACTAAAAACCTTTCGACAACTTGATTTCGGCTTTGAATGCGTATCAATAGGGGAGGTAAAAAAAGTTTTTGATTTATTTCCTGAGATTGATCCCAAGAAGATACTGTTTACTCCTAATTTTGCCCCTCGGTCTGAGTATGAGGAGGGATTGGAACTGGGCGTTAATGTGACGCTTGATAATATCTATCCACTGCAGAAATGGCCTAATCTATTTAAGGGGGAGGAACTCTTTTTGCGTATTGATCCCGGCCATGGTGGTGGGCATCATGAGCATGTTAAAACCGGAGGTGTGCAATCAAAGTTTGGTATTCCACGTTTTGAGCTTGACGAACTAAAAGAATTAATTGAAGCTCATGAGATATCTGTAAAGGGATTACATGCTCATATCGGAAGCGGTATTAAAGATCCGCAATCGTGGAAAGATACGGCTGTAATTCTGCATAAAGTTGCTGAACAGCTGGGTGGTGTCGATATACTGGATCTGGGTGGTGGTTTTGGGATTCAAGAAAATGAAACTCAGGCCAACTTGGATATTGAAGAGGTTGATAAATCACTGAAACAGTTTAAAGAAGCTCACCCTCAATATGATCTCTGGGTTGAACCCGGGCGATTTTTAGTAGCAACGGCCGGTGTATTATTGAGTAAGGTAACGCAGTTAAAAGGGAAAGGGGAAATGCAATATGTGGGTATTGAAACAGGTATGAATTCTTTTATTCGGCCGGCTCTCTACGGCGCTCGCCATACCATTGTTAACCTTTCAAAGTTAGATCAGCCTACAAATCAGAACGTGAATATCGTTGGACCTATTTGTGAGTCAGGTGACAAGCTGGGTATTGATCGTTTGTTTCCCAACTCAGAAGAGGGGGATGTTATTCTGATTGCAAATGCCGGAGCATATGGAAAAGTCATGAGCTCGAACTATAATTTACGACAACCTGCTGGAGAAAAGGTTATCAAATAGCAGGCTTTTTATAAGTTGGATTTAGTGATCGTAAAATAGCGACGTGGCGGGTTGGGGGCTGTTTCCCAAACCAGTTCGCCATTATACCATATGCGTTCGGCTATGGAGCCTCGACCTTCATTGTAGCCTTGCACGCGTAGGGTATCAATATTATCACTATGGTCTTCGATTAATGTTGTGGAATTTCCGTCAACAAATTCCCGATTTGGGAACACCCGAAGTGCAAAGCGATCGGTTCCTTCATCTACATAAAAAGAATATTGATTATTGGCTGCTTAAACACGCTCAAACTCTCCGGATTCTTCATTTTTTTGCAGATAGTAAATATTGTAAAACTGAAAAAAATCCGGTTCCAATAAATCTTCTCCTTCTTCGTTTACATAACTGATGCTAACATCCATTATGGGAGGAGAAATCTGTATGTCTTGATCGCCGGTAACACAACCAATGTCAGTAGTAGCATTGCTAGCAGAGCAAATGAGAGTTGTTTTTTCATAATGGCAGAAAGTCCAACAGGTTAAACCTTTAAAAGCTACATTATCGAACTTTTAAATAGAAATCAATCAGAAATAATTATAATCTCATTGACTTTGGCGTAAAATACTTTGAATTTTACCTCGCTTTGATTTGTTGTATAATATCAACATGTGGAAGATAAAAAAACGTTCTTTAGCAGTTTTGTTCTTTAACTTATTGGGGGTGTAATGGATTCGACGGAGTGAGTAAAATCGCAGGCTGCATGCCGAGTATGAGCGATGAACTCGTAAATCATCATCATGCAATTAAATGTAGTTGACAACAACTATTCTTATAGCTTAGCTGCGTAACGCAGCTTAGCCGTTCCTTCAGCTTCTTGCCTGTCAGTGCTGAATGGAGCGCCGATTATGACAGGATAGCGTAGGTTCCGTTGACTGTCGAACCTGCGTAAAACTTTAACAGTCTAGTCTGAAGTTGCCTGTTGCCGGGCGATGCTTCAGGCGAATTTTAAACGGCAACTAAGCGTGTAGATGCTTGAACGATATACCATTTCGGACCGGGGTTCGATTCCCCGCACCTCCACTTTTTTACTTTTTAGTTTTAGTAAAATTCCCTAAATGTGTATTTTAAAGCACAGAAGGGCGATATGCTTTATAAATCTTAGCATATCTAAGTAGATTCTTAGTGAACCATGCGGTGACCATCGAACAATATGGAAAAATGGTCACCAAATCTAGTTTATCAAACCTTTAACAAGAAGTTACGTTAAGGGTTCACGAGAAATAACAAATACTGCCCACCTTAGGCTGATAGAAAAGCCACTCGTGAAGTTATCTTAAAATCAAAACTTTGATAAAAGCATGGATAACTATGAATTACAAACAAGCAAATCTTCGATTTATACTCCGAACAAATAAAAAAAGAAAAACCGGTAAGGCTCCAGTATATCTAAGAATTACTGTTGATGAGAAGAGGGCTGAGATATCAACAAAAAGAAATATTGAACCTAGCCGTTGGGATTCCAGGGCACAACAGGTTAAAGGGAATAAACCGGATGCGACTTCAATCAATAACGAGCTCGAGCAGTTAAAGCACAAAGCTTACCAAGCTCGTCAAGAGTTAATCACTGAGGATTCAGAGGTCACAGCCCAGAGCATAAAGGCTAGATTAAAAGGAGACGATATAGAAAAGAAGACAATATTAGAAGTGTTCGAAGAACATAATGATGATATGAAGTCCAAGGCTGAAAGAGGTAAAAAGTTTACTCTTTCAACCTATAAACGTTATCGTACTACACTCAAACACGTTAAATCATTTCTGGAAAACCAAATAGGAGACCCCGAGTATTTGATTTCTAACTTGGATTATAAGTTCCTTGAGAAGTTTGAAGATTACCTGAGAAATAAAGAGGATGAGTGTTCTCATAATACTGCAATGAAATATATTTCACATCTTAAGAAAGTAATTAATATTGCCCTTAAGGAGAGTTGGTTAGAAAAAGACCCTTTTCATGATTTTGATCATGGGTATAAAGACAGAGAAATTACTTTTTTAACAGAGGATGAGCTAAAAAGAATTGAGAACAAGGACTTTAGCACAGAAAGTTTGAGTCGCGTAAGAGATGTTTTTGTTTTTAGCTGTTATACGGGACTCAGTTATTGTGATGCTAAGAAGCTATCATCTTCTCATGTAAAAGAGAAGGAAGATGAGGTTCATATACATATCAATAGAAAGAAAACAGGTGAGTTATGTCGAATAATGTTGCTACCGAAGCCATTGGAAATTATACAGAGGTATAAAAATTCGCCTAAGAGGGACAAAGATAAATTACTACCTATGATAAGTAACCCTAAAACGAATGAGTATCTAAAGACTATTGCTGACGTTTGCGAAGTAGATGAAGATAAAAACATCACTCATCATGTGGCCAGACATACCTTTGCAACAATGGCTGTTAATAATGGTATGAAAACCGAGACCTTACAGAAGGTGTTAGGTCATGCAAGACTGAGTTCTACTCGAAAGTATTATAAGATACTAGATAAGACTATAGAAGAAGACATGCAGTTATTTCGAGGTAGGCTTGGAAGCTGATATTCAACTATAAACTAATCACTATGGCCCCCTTTTGAAGGGGGCCTAACTATTTTTGATTACTATAACGTGACTCAAAGGTAGTCGATAAAGGGGGATAGCAAATCGAGATGTTAGAAAGACATGTTGTGCCTGTAAGTACAGCAATAACAACAATTTATGGGAATAAATATTGATTTTTAATTGTGAGTATGGTATCATTTTAGTAGTGAATTAAAACTCTAAAACAAAAGTTAATTATTTTCATATATGAGCAAATACAAACTTATAACTTTGACATTTTGGATTTAGGGGATACTGTTTCTAGAGAAGAATTAGACTCCTCACTAAAGAAGTTATATAATCGAATTGAGCAACTTGTCCAAGAAAACAGTAGTAATACGGACAGATGGCTCAGGACAAATGAGGTAGCAAATTATCTGAATATTTCAAAATCTAGGGTCTATAAGTTCAAAGCAGAAGGTTTGATATCCTGTCGAAAAATAGGTGGAATAAACTACTATGACAGAAGAGAAATAGATCAGCTGCTTGAACAGCCCACCTGAAGTTATGAAGATCCTTATAGGCAAAATTAAGTAATAGCCTTTCTTAGAAGATAGTTCCAAATACACTAGGATGGGGACACCAATGATGGTTAGTTCCCCCAATTTACCTTCCAAAAGTTAACTGTTTTACATAAAAAGATATTAACCATCAGGGAAAGAAGTGATTCTTAGGGAAGGTCCCATCTAATCAAAATTGTATTTAAACACTTATATAAAATATGAAAGATCTAAAATTTGATTTCTTCCATTACTATTCGACTATTGACGGAGGGTATAAAGATGGTGTAACTGTATTTTCATTTCATACAATGAGAATGCAGGCTTACAAAGATGACTGGAGCTTAGAACAGATAGTAGTTTATGAAGCTCTACTTAATAGAAGCCGGAGATATAATCACTCCGAGTTTTATTATCAGCAGAAAAGACTTATGAGTGAATTTAGAGTAGGAGAACATAAGCTTAGAAAGTGTATAAATAAGCTAAAAGATCTTAATCTTATATCTGTAAAGAGAAAGAAGACCAAAGAGGATAGGAAAAATTACTACACAGTAAACTTTGACGTTATAAGAAATAATCTAGATCGAATTTATGATTTTAGAAAATTTCCCGATGATAGTATGGAGTATTTTGTAGAAATGTTTCAGAACTTCTACAGGTACTTTGAATACGGGGAAACTTTCAGCTTTAAAAGCGATGAAAGATTAACGCTTGAAGAGTTTGCTGATAAATCAGTATTAGAGGATAATTAACTTTATACAATAAATGGGGGTGGGACTTGAAATCAAGTCATTAAAGGAAAATTTATTTTCCTACCCCCCCATTTATTATCCATTAAAGACTTGAAATTAAGATTCCAACATTAAGTAGATGACATATTTATTTCTGAAGTCAAACGAACAACAAAACCGGTAAGGCTAAGGAGGATAGGACGAAGGGTTAAAAAAATGTAGATTAACCTTCACCTTTTACCGGTTCTTTTAACACCCATGATCTATGGGGCTGGAATTCATTCATACTAAACTAGCCCAATATATCCCTCCCTTACCCTTACCGGTTTTACCTTCCCCTCACCCAACAAAAGAAAGAGGCTTAGAGAGCAATTTCAACGGAATATTTTATCCCTCCCCCTGTATTTTTACTCATATAGAAGATTTGCGGTAATCAGTGGCGTATAGCCAATCGTCGGCTAGTCTCCGTAAGCCATATATAGCAATAAATTATCGCGTATCAGGCTAGCTCCACGGTATAATATAGGACTCAGGTGACTGGATTGGGCTCTGAAGTAGGTACAAACCACTAATATACAGCAGGGCTAATCTACATTTCAGGGTACTTAGATCCCTCCAAACCTACAATACATATCCTCGCCTAATTACCAATCAGGCTATTTGCGATCGCTATACAAATATATAAATGGCTTCCACGTATTTCTATACGTCTTATCTACATACTGGGAAATACAGAATTTTAATATATCGCCCCCCGTCTGAAGCATCTTAAAGAAAGGCCCCCGCTTATTGCTGGGATTCAAATAGGGTCCCGTCAATTCAATTCTAATAAAATACATATCAATTATGGTAACTGTAGTAGACGTTAAACAACGACAGAGCAATAACGGTGAAACTTTCAATGCCTTAATCATTGAAGGAGACATTCAGATCGTAACCTCAAAAGAGACCGGAGAGCCTTATGCCACAGCACGACGTACCAGCATACCTTCTACGTTTGATGGGAGTACTGCTGAAAAGCTTATTGGTAAAGAGCTGCCAGGGAAGATAGAGCGAGTACCGTCGGAGCCTTATGAGTACCAGATTCCTGGTGAAGATAAAACGGTGATACTTGAGCATAGTTTCGAATACAATCCTGAGCCAAGCAATGTTGAGGAAGAGGTATTCGAACCACAAAAAAGTAGTAATGGACGGGAGATCGAAAGCCTGGCATAAAACGTGGAAGGAAGGCAGTCTCCAATAGAAAAGGCTGTCTTCCTTTTTTTACTACGGAGTTCGGGCATCAATACTAACCACAGAAACTGTACCTATTTATGAATATTACAGAAAATCCCGGTTCAGGAGTAGAACCTTGGCTGGTTCTGCTCCTTATGCTGGGTGCAATGTCAACAATTGACTGGGGAACCTTAGAGCATTCTAGGCTCGAATGGGTTTTCATCCTTATGGTAGGTTCGATTCTACTGATGGGGATGATCTTCCTACACGACCAATTGTTTTCCCAGTAGTAACACCAAGACACACATCACAAACATTACAACAGAAGGTGGGCCTACAGGTCCGCCTTTTTCTATTTATAACAACAAAACCTAAAATGTTATGGAACAAAAAGTTCATTCATCACCACACCGACCACCATCATTGGAAGAAGAAGTTGAACACCTTGATGATCCCTTTATCGAAGCTAACACGGAAGAAGTGGATCTATTGGATATGTCAGAGAACCATATTATACCAGTCTTCGTCAAGGACAATGAGCCACTGATATCTCACTCCGAATTCATTAACCGTACAATTGGTATTGCCCATCATGTCTTTGAGGGGGAGACCGTTGTAGAGCCACAGATCCGAGTGAGTCATCCCGTAAAGGGGAGAATCCCGGATGCTAAGGGTAAGCCTGCAGATCAACTGGAGGAGCATGAGAAAACGCTCTACTACGAAAGGATGGCATTTGTCATTGAGATCCCATCTATTACGCAGGAGATCAACGGGGACACGCTAAGCCTAACTATTGGCGGCGTGAAACCCTATAATCTGGACAACCTAAATAATCGCAAGGGAAGCCCGGAACACTTCAAGATCTTTATTGGCTTTGTTAACCGGGTATGTACCAACCTATGTGTTTGGACTGATGGATTTTCAGAAACCATTCAGGTAGATAACCCGCGCGATTTGGAGGGAAAGATCTATGACATGGTAGAGTCATTCTCTTATTCCAATTTGACCAATCAACTGGGTAAGTTTCAAAACTATGATCTCACCGAAGATCAGTTTGCCCAACTGGTAGGTCGTTCAAGGCTTTATCAGTATCTGCCTTCCCAACAGAAGAAACAACTGCCGGAGTTACAACTCAATGACTCTCAGATATCAACGGTGGCTAAAGAATACTATCGGAATGATAATTTTGGCGCTACTTCCAATGGTAGGATTAACCTGTGGGATTTGTACAACCTTTTTACAGAGGCAAACAAGTCCAGCTATATAGACACCTTCGTAGACAGGAGCGTCAATGCTTATCAGTTTACTTCCCAAATAGCTGATGCCTTAGAGGACCAAACCGAATTCTGGTTCTTGAACTGATTGGTATTATGAGTGGTAAGCTAATCGATCACATCAACAAATTTACCGGCTCAGACTCTTTACTGGTTTATACCCAAAACAGAGGTCTCGTGCGCCTTTACTGTCCGTTTACCGTGAAAGTTATCCAAGCAGTAGACAGCTTTGTGGTGGGAGAGCAGCTAGAGGTAGTCAATGTGAAGGTATCTCCTGACCTTGATCTGGTATACATAATCGGGAACACGGGATACTACCACTACCACTTCTCTATCCAAGTCTGAGTTGGTTCAATAAAAAACAAAAACGAACCCATGTTTAAAGAACTCACGGAAGCACTATATCAAGCCTTGGAGTTCAGGGATATATCTCCGGATTCCATAGACCGTATAGATGCCAATGTAGGTTTCATCTGGTTCAAGGCTAGTGATCAAACCTACTGCATAGATATCAAGAACGTGGAGTTTGATCTGGATAAATATGACCAGAAGCAATCTCATACGTAACTGACTATTAATACCAATTACTAACAAGGGGAGCCATAGTGCTCCCCTTTTTTTTATTTAAATGATAATGGAAAAAAGACTATTTGCTATGACTACTAACCAACAAATTGAAAAATCACCAACACTAGCAGAAGTTAAGCTCAAGTATAACAGCGAACAATCAATTAATTATTGTCCAACTGTTACATCGCCAGATGAAGCAGAGAAAGTACTGCGACAGATATGGGATGAAGATACCATTCAACTTAAGGAGGAGTTTGTAGTCCTGCTGTTAAACAATGCTAAAAAATGTTTGGGCTGGAGTAAAATTAGTTCTGGCGGAGCAACAGCTACAATTGTAGATCCTCCCACTATTTTCCAGGTAGCACTTTTAGCTAATGCTACCTCTATTATCCTAGCCCATAATCATCCAAGCGGTAATACATCACCTTCAAAGTCGGATAAGAACCTGACAAACCGGATTAAGGAATCTGGAAAGATGTTAGGAATAGAAGTAGAAGATCATATTATTTTAACGGGAGAAGATTATGTGTCAATGAAAGCGCATGGGGTATTTTAATCTATTGCCATAATGCTTTTCCTTCAGCTGCCCACCTGTCATATAAGTTAATGTTAATAGTATGAGTGCCATTTTCCAGCTCATGGTAAACGCTATCAACCGTAAAGTGTTGACCACCAAACTCTCCCTTCACAAAGTTAAGTGCAAAATGGTCTCCGACTCTGGGGAGGTACTTTAAGTGGTGTGCTCCAATTACCCAATAGTCTTCCCTGGAATGTACGAGCAGCCAGATCTCTGTATTTTCATTAGGATAGGCTGAGGCTGCACACAACTTAGTGTTGAAATCCTTGTATAACCCCTGCATCAATGCCATGAGCTGGTTTCTATTCATGTTTAGCGCCCTTGTTAAGTCCTTCTGATATGGCATGCCATTCCCTTCCTTGTCACTCCTAGCCAATTCATTGAGAAGTTGCTTGTACTTTTCATCATCTCGGAACATAGTGTTTAATACTTTGAGCTCCAGTATCAAGACTGTTATCAAAGATCGGTAGTTTAGTTTTGAAAGCTCCATGATATCTGTTGGTTTACATATACATTTATTTTATAATCCTGATTGTTTGGTCAATAATTATAATATCATCAAAGTAGCTGTATGAGATTTAACGAATATCAAGAAGTGTTAGTAGAAATTTTTGAGCCTACAGAACACGAACATACAGATGCTAAGAAGAGATTTAGGCCAGTGGAGGGGCAAGGTCTGGATACTGATATGCGCGTGGAGTATTGTAGAAAGGTGAGAGATAAGTACCCTGTAGGTACAAAATTAAAAATTAAGGCCAAGGTAACAGATCGAGAAGACGGCCTCCTTTTCTTTACTCCCACTATAATTGGTCTCCTATTGATGTTGAGTTGCCAGAATAATTCATTTATATAGAAAGTATTACATCATATGATCTAGTTTAACCAAACAGTACTAGCTTTGATATTAGATAATCGGGGTAACGGAAAAGTAGCTGATGTTCTTAAAGAATACGCTACAGAAGATACAGAGCTTAGTGTTATCACTAAGCAGTTGTCGCTATTTGGCTACCAAGCAATAAAAGAAGAACTTGAGTCAATAGACCATCTAAAGTTACTATGTTCTTCAAAGGATATGTTTCCTGAATCTTTTGAAGATTTTCCTCCACTCTTAGGTAATAAGAAAGAACGGGTTTTTCGTAATAAACTTACTAGCCAGTACTTAGCACAGACAATGGATGAGTGGTTAGATGAAAAGGCTGAAATACGTGCTACTCAAGATTCGTTAAATGCTAATTATTATGAGCTAAAAAGGCCCAAAAGTGAAAGCCTAACTATTCATGGCTCTTCTACCCTTACCGGTACTGGCCTAGGGATTCTTCCCAGCAGTAGCCACGAAATGAATACTGCTTATAAAGATGAAGAAAACATTGAACGACTTAATAAGTGGTTTACTGAGATATGGAATAACTCTGACCGTAATCAGGATGCAAAGGCCAGACTTTCCAAGGAACTAAAGAAGATCTATAAACCACGATCTCCCGAGCTACTCTACTTTCAGACGCTATATCATTTGTTTAATGACTCTCTTCATTTAATTGATGAAGAGAATATCATGAAGAGCAGAACGGGTATTAAAGACTCAGTTATTTGGAATAAACTCTACAAGTTCCAGGAAGACGGGGTAATTAGTGCTATCAGCAAAATTGAGCAATACAATGGATGTATTATAGCTGATAGTGTAGGCTTAGGAAAGACCTACGAGGCATTGGCGATCATTAAATACTACGAACTGCGTAATGATCGAGTACTGGTTCTAACACCTAAAAAACTACGGGAAAACTGGACAGTACAAACACTAAATGATAAACGGAATATCTTTCTGGAAGACCGGTTTAACTATGATGTCCTAAATCATACTGATTTAACGAGGGATGGGGGCATGTCCGGTGATATTAATCTGGACATGGTTAATTGGGGCATGTATGATCTTATAGTAATCGATGAATCTCACAACTTCCGTAACAATCCACCGAAGAAAGATGGTGTCACCCGTTATGGTACTTTGATGCAGGACATTATAAAGAGTGGTGTTAAAACGAAAGTGCTGATGCTATCTGCCACACCGGTAAACAACCGCATGAATGATTTAAAGAATCAGGTGGCATTTATTACCGAAGGCAAAGATGATGCCCTATATGATGAGGGAATCCATAGCATAGAGCATACTCTGAAAAAGGCGCAAAGCAAGTTTAACAATTGGCAGGACAGAGAAGCAGAAAAACGGACAACAGACCGACTCTTAGATTCACTGAACTTTGATTATTTCAAGCTTCTGGATCTGTTAACCATTGCCCGATCGCGTAAGCATATTACGAAGTATTTTAATAGTGAGGATTTAGGACAATTCCCAGAACGCCTGAAACCGGTAAATGTGAAGCCGGATATTGACCGTAGTGATCGTTTTCCACCACTCAAAGAGATTAATCGAGAAATCAGGAAGCTTAACTTAGCAGCGTACTCTCCCCTTAAGTATTTGTTACCGGAGAAAAGAGACGAGTATAGTCAAAAGTATGATACGCAATTATCCGAGGGATCTGTTTTTAAGCAAGTTGACCGTGAACAGAGTTTAATTCATTTGATGAGGGTTAACTTGCTGAAAAGGCTGGAAAGCTCAATTGTATCTTTTACCACCACGCTTGAAAAGCTGCATGATAAGGTTACCGGATTTATTGAAAAGATCGAAACCGCTGATGAAATTGAAGAGTTGTCCATAGATGAAGTAGATCTGGAAGATGAATCCATGGAGCCGTTCTTAATTGGTAACAAGATCAAAGTCCTTATCCAGGATATGGATCCTATCCGGTGGAAGGAGGAACTAAATGAGGATAAGGAACGTCTCGTTAAGCTTTTAAGAATGGCTAAAGCAGTAGATGCAGAAAATGATGCCAAGCTGCATGAGCTCAAGAGCTTAATAAAGGAAAAGGCCAATAATCCCATTAATGATAATAATAAAAAGGCACTGGTATTTACGGCTTATGCGGATACTGCAGAATACCTTTATGATCAAGTTTCTAATTGGGCAAAAGATGAGCTTGGCTTGGAAGTAGGACGAGTAACAGGTGGTAGAGGTAACAAAACCACGCTTTCCAGTGTTAAAAATGATTTTACTTCAATCATAACAGCTTTTTCACCTGTCTCTAAAGAGCGTAAAAAAACGGATGCCGAAGCTATTGATGAAATTGATATTCTTATAGCTACAGACTGTTTGTCTGAAGGACAAAATCTGCAAGATTGCGACTTTGTCGTCAATTATGATATCCACTGGAATCCCGTTCGTATTATTCAGCGCTTTGGTAGAATAGATCGCTTAGGATCAAAGAATGAGCGTATTCAACTGGTCAACTTTTGGCCTAACATGCAGCTCGATGAATATATTAATTTAGAGGCCCGGGTCTCAGGTAGAATGGTACTGTTAGACATCTCTGCTACCGGTGAAGAAAATGTTATTGAGTTTTCTGATTCAGCGAAGATGAACGATTTGGAATACCGAAAAAGACAGATGGAGCAGCTCCAGGATGAGGTCGTTGATCTGGAAGACTTAGGTGGCGGTATCTCAATTACAGATTTAACGCTCAATGACTTCCGTATGGACCTGGCTGAATATTTAAAGGAGCATGAAGAAGAATTGGAGCAATTACCTATTGGTGGACGCTCTTATGTGGAGCCTGATCAATATACGGATAAAGAAGATGAAGCGGGTGTGCTCTTTTGTCTGAAGTCAGAAAACCCAAATATCAGTATTGATCCTAACTATTCTATCGAGCCCTATTATCTGGTGTATGTAAATAACCAAGGAGAGGTAAAATTACCGTTTACGCAAACAAAGAAATTGCTGGATTTCTTCAAGCAACTGAGCCTAGGTAATCGAAATCCAGAGTCTGAGGCGTGGCAAGACTTTAAGTCTGCTACCAATAGTGGAAAGGATATGGAGCCTTATCAGAAGCTACTCAAAAAAGCGGTACAGTCTATCTCAGGTAAGGCCGAAGAGAAAGGAGTAGAAAGCCTATTCAATCGTGGGGGTACACACATGACCAAACATAGCTTTAAAGGCCTGAATGACTTTGAGGTTGTTAGTTATCTCATTGTATCACCGGAACAGATTAAATGATGGAATTTCCTTACAATTTTTTAGCTATTCCAGAGAAGTGTCTACTAGAGAAAAGAGTATATAAGAAGCTGTTTTATGAAAATACTGACTTTACAGTCACAGATAAGAAGTGGTTTACCAAAGACATTAATTCTATTAGCTGGTATTACACATTAAAGCCAGAGCTAACCACGATCCATGCTTTTGAAGAAGAGCACTATGAGTATGATGAGATTGTGGTGATGGAAGTGGGGATAGATAAATTTGACCATGCAGAACGGCTCTCTGATATCATACACCGGTCTATTCCCTATCCATTATTAATTGTCTTTCGTCATGAATCAGCAGTATGTTTGTCGGTAGCTGATAAGCGGTATAGTTTAACGGATGATCAGTCTGCTACTATAAATAAGTTGTGGATTACAGAGGCATTCGAACAAGATAGCCTACGGGAAACCGAACAACAGTTTTTAGAACAGTTAGAGTACGAGAAACAACCCCAACTACACTTGAAAGCTTTTTATCAGGGTTGGCTGGATGCTTTCTATGCTTATGATATTAGTAAGGTAACCGGTGAGTTTGAAGTTCAAACTGAGCAGGAAAAGAAAGAACAACGTCGTAAAGCACTTAATGATTATCGCAGGATTGAAGATGATATTGCGGAGCTTAGAAGCCAATTAAACAAAGAAAATGCATTCAGTAAGAAGATGGAATTGAATGTAGAGATCAAAGAATTACAAGACCAATTAAACGAAGTATCTGAACAGTTATGAGTGATGAAATAAAATCCTTGACCCAAGAAGACGGCCAGAGTAAAGACCTGGTTAAAGAAAACGTTGAAAAGCTTAAGCAGCTTTTTCCTGAAATAGTAACCGATGGGAAGGTTGACTTTGAGACTCTCAAAGAAGAGCTGGGAGAGTTTCGAGAAACGAGTGATGAAAGGTATTCTTTTACCTGGAATGGGAAAGGTAAGGCTCGGAAACTTGCAATGGAGCCCAGTAGAGGTACGCTAAGGCCAGCACCGGAAGAGAGTATAAACTGGGATGATACGAAGCACCTATTTATTGAAGGGGATAACCTAGAAGTGTTAAAACTTCTTCAACGCAGTTATCACAAAAAGGTGAAAGTGATTTATATTGATCCACCTTATAATACCGGAAATGATTTTGTTTATTCTGATGATTACAAAGATAATTTAAAAAACTATCTGAATCAGACTGGACAACTTAATGAAGATGGAGAAAAAATAAGCAGTAACGCAGAGTATAGTGGCCGATATCATACGGATTGGCTAAATATGATGTATCCTCGATTAAAACTGGCTAGGGAGTTACTAAGAGAAGATGGCGTAATATTTATCAGTGTTGATGACAATGAGGTGGCAAACCTCAGAAAGATGGCTGATGAAATATTTGGAGAAGAAAACTTCTTGGCTAATATAATTTGGGAAAAGGTTCATACAAGGAAAAACTCTACCAAAACATTTTCTACAAGCCATGACTATATATTAGCATTTGCAAGATCAAAAGAAGATTGGGATAGGTTGTTATTACCTAGAGAAAATACAGACGCTTATACAAATCCAGATGATGATCCTAGAGGTCCTTGGAAAGCTGATCCTATTACAGCGCATAATTATTATGCAGCTGATTATAAAATTGAAAAGCCGAACGGAGTTGTTTTAGAAAGACCCCAAGATAGGTACTGGGTATATAGTAAAGAGAATTGGGAGAAAAAAGTTGAAAATGATGAAGTGCTTTGGGGAGAAGGAGATTCATACCCTATGGTGAAAAGGTATTTATCTGATGTACAAGATGGATTAGTGCCAGTAACGCTATTTGATAGAAAATTTGCCGGAGATACCTCGCAAGCTAAAGGAGAATTAACTGATTTGCTTGGGGCAGGGGGAGTCTTTGATTATCCTAAACCTTCATCCTTAATTAAAAGGTTACTTCAGATTTCTTGCAGGCCTGGAGATATAGTATTAGACTTTTTTGCTGGTTCATGTCCAACTGCACATGCATGTTATAATTTAAATATTCAGGATGAAGGTGATAGGAAATTTATAATGGTTCAGCTTCCAGAAAAGACAGAAGAAAAGAGTGAGGCTTTCAATCAAGGGTTTTCAAACATAGCTGAAATAGGTAAAGAACGAATCAGGAAAACTATTGAAGCATTAAAAGAAGAAAATCCAGATTATGAAGGTGACTTAGGTTTCAAAGTCTTCAAACTTGATTCATCTAACATCAAACCTTGGGATCCTAATTTTGATGAGGTACAACTTTCCATAGAAGATTCTATAGAAAATGTAAAACCAGATCGGAGCGAATATGACTTACTCTATGAGATATTGCTCAAATATGGGATTGATTTAAGTCTTCCCATAGAAGAGCGTACTATCAATGGTGCAAATTTATATATAGGCGGCGCGGGAGCCCTGGTTCTTTGTCCATCGGATAACATCACATTAGAAGTGGTGGAAGGTATAGCAGAGATTAAAGATGAGTTTCAACCCGAGATCATGCGGGTAGTATTTCGAGATAATGGATTTAAAGATGATGTGGTGAAGACCAACGCTATCCAAATCCTAAAGCAACATGGAATTGAAGACGTTAAGAGTATATAGTTATGAAGATTAAGTTCAATCCAAATCTCGATTTTCAGAATAAAGCCATCGACTCCATTACCGGTATATTTAAAGGTCAAGAAGTTAGTAATTCGCGGTTTACAGTACCGGCTTTACAACAAGGGGATCTTTATGAGTCTGATATAGGTGTTGGTAATAGGCTTAAGCTTTTAGATGAAGACATTTTGTCAAATGTCCAAAGTATCCAGTTAGAGAATGGTTTACGTCCGGATAAAACGCTGAGAAGCATGGACTTTTCTGTTGAAATGGAAACAGGAACTGGAAAAACCTATGTGTATTTGCGTACACTCTTGGAGCTCAATCAGAAGTATGGGTTTTCTAAGTTTGTTATTGTGGTTCCTTCAATAGCTATTCGTGAAGGAGTGGCTAAATCCATTGAAATGACAAAGGAACACTTTAAGGAGTTGTATGATAATGTCCCTTATGATCATTTTATCTATGATTCAGATGATTTGAATAAGGTCAGGAATTTTGCGACCTCCCAGAATATTCAGATTATGATCATCAATATTCAGGCCTTCCGGCGAAGTTTTACTAATCCCGATCTGGATAAGAAGGCAAATATTATTCATCGATCTCATGATAAAATGTCTGGGTTGAAACCTATTGAGTTTATACAGTCAACCAATCCAGTAGTAGTTATCGATGAGCCTCAAAGTGTAGCCTCAACCAACAAGAGCCAGAAAGCTATTGAGTCATTAAATCCAATGTGTACACTACGTTACTCAGCTACCCACGTAGATGATTATCACATGATGTACAAGCTGGACTCAGTGGATGCCTATCAAAAGAAGTTGGTCAAGCAAATAGAGGTAGCCAGTGTTCAGGTACAGGATGCCCAAAACAAAGCCTTTATTGAAGTCCATGATGTAAGAACCAAAAGCGGTGATCCAATAGCCAAGGTTTCCTTTGACCAATTTAAGAATGGTAGAACACGTAGAGTAACACGAAATGTAGAAGATGGAGATGATCTCTTTGAGCTAAGCGGTGGTCGAGAGGTTTATGATGGATACATTATTAGTGAACTCTATGCTGAAGAAGGGAATGAATATGTTTATTTCAGCAATGATAAGCTGGTTAAAAAAGGACAGGTCATTGGTGGCGTGGATGATGATACCTATAAACGCCTACAGATCCGTAAAACCATTGAAGAGCACTTAGATAAAGAGTTACGACTACGTCCCAAGGATATCAAGGTATTAAGTCTGTTCTTTATTGACAGGGTAGCTAATTACCGCGAGTATGACGATGGTTTGAACCCGATGAAAGGGAAATATGCCAAGATGTTTGAGGAGGAGTATAAGAAGCTCATTCGTAAGCCAAAGTATGATGAACTCTTCGAAGGAGTAGATAAAGATACCATTGCAGAAAAAGTTCACGATGGTTATTTCTCCATTGATACCAAAGGACGGGGTAGTAATAAAAAAGAATACTATACTGATACTTCGGGGGAGACGAAGGGAGATATTGATACGTATTCTCTCATTATGAAAGACAAAGAACGCCTGCTGAGTTTGGATAATAAGCTCAAATTTATTTTCTCTCACTCCGCATTGAAAGAGGGGTGGGATAACCCTAACGTTTTCCAAATATGCACGCTAAACGAGACTAATTCAGTACTCAAAAAACGGCAGGAGATAGGCCGTGGGTTACGTATAGCCGTTAACCAAGATGGAGAACGAGTTCATGGTTTCGATGTGAATACCTTAACGGTGATGGCCAATGAATCATACGAGGATTTTGCCAAACAGCTACAGAAAGAAATTGAGGAAGAAGAAGGCATCAAGTTTAACGTTGTAGAACCTCATACCTTTGCCAACATACCGGTAATGAAGGAAGAGGGTGATGAGCCAGACATGCTTGGGGTAGAGACCTCTGAAAAAGTCTGGAATCACCTCAAAGAGCAGGAATACATCGACAAGCGGGGCAAAGTCCAGGATAAACTACGAATGGAGCTTAAACATGATGTTGTTGATCTTCCGGAAGAAGTAGAAGAACAGGCTGAACAGATTAAAGCTCTGCTCAAGAAGATTTCAGGTAAGCTGAATATCAAAAATGCTGATAACAAGCGTACGGTTAAACCTGATAAAGAAGTATTGATGGGGCCAGAGTTTAAGGACTTATGGGATCGCATTAAGTACAAGACGACGTATCGAGTAGATTTTGATACAGAGAAGCTCATAGAAGCTTGTGCTAAAGAGCTAAGAAATAAACTCCGAGTAGGAAAAGCTCGATTTATTTATCGCAAAGGAGTTCTGGAAACCGATCGTGGTGGAGTTCATGGGGAAACGGCTAAAGAAACCCAACACACTTATGATGCTACTGATTTTCAGCTACCAGATATTGTTAGCATTCTACAGAATGAGACAGGTCTTACACGGAAAACTATAGCTGAAATTCTCATTCGCAGTGAACGACTGAGTGCTTTTACCAACAATCCACAGAAGTTCATTGATCAGGCTTTAGGCTTTATTAAAGATAAAATGCGGACAATGATTGTTGATGGTATTAAATACCACAAGATCGGTGATGATAGCTATTATGCACAAGAGCTATTTGAAAGTGAAGAGCTTACGGGTTACCTCAATGAAAACATGATGAAGGCTGAGAAGTCAGTCCACAGTCATGTAGTGTATGATTCAGATGTTGAAGAAAACTTTGCTACTAAATTTGAGCAAAATGATGCTGTAGAACTATACGCTAAGCTTCCAGGCTGGTTTAAAATAACAACACCGTTAGGTCCATATAATCCCGACTGGGCAGTCCTTTGTGAAATTGATGGTGAAGAAAGACTCTATTTTGTCGTAGAGACTAAAGGAAGCCTGTTCAGTGGAGATCTACGGGAGAAGGAACAGGGCAAAATCGACTGTGGAAGAGAGCACTTTAAAGCCCTGGATAGTGGGGTAGTGTATGAGCCCGTAAATAACTTCGATACCTTTTTAGATGTGATGGATGAGGCTAAATAGAAAACTTGATCAATTCTTGAAGTCAATTTCATTATTGTCAACACAAGCCAACACAGAACCATCTGTATTTAAGGAAAATTGGTTATTACCTATAGAATATATTCCATTTAAAGAAATGTTTTCCGGGTAGTTTAATAGAGAAGAGTAGTTCTGCTGTTCAAGGATTTGGATTAATTTACTGTCAAGAGCAAAGAAATACCGTTTGTTTTCTGTCTCATGGCGAAATCCAATATCTTTATTGGGATTAAAAAAGGTTTCAATAGATAGAGGATTTATCATAATATTATATCCGGTACCGATTTTAGCAACACCTTGATAGTCAAGGGGTACATCTTCAAATTCTGATATAGATATACCTTCTTCGAGAGCTTCAATTCTTGAGTTAAGTAAACTAGATAATCGCCAAAATCCTGCTAAAATTGCTTCTCTCGAATAATACTTCAGGAGTCTTAGAATTAGATCTTTACGGTCTAAATTACTCTTTTCGTTTTCTGGATCTACCACAACTAATGAAACCGGATTCTGGTTACGAGGTAGATAGCTAACTACTCCATACTTTCTACTGTGTGGGTATTGCTGTTTCTTTTGAAATATATCATCAATTGCACTTTTTATGCTACTTTTACGCTTTCGTCCCTTCGATTCTAAAAGGTACTCGACATTATTTTTTTCAAAGGTGAAATCACATCTTTTGCCACTACCTTCAATAACACTAATTCGGTTTTTATTTATTCTAAAGAGCTTGGATACTAAAGATATACTTAATCCGACTCCTAAAACTTCCGTTGATTGAGCTTGCAGCTCGCTTGATTGGCTATCATCTAGATATAGTTTATTACCTCCTGATTTAGGTGCATATGATGAAATAGTATCTAAAAAAGCATTTAAAAATCGAGCTGGTTTAATTTTTCTGAACCTAGTTTGATAATGTACTGCCGCTGAGTGCATGATCTTAAAAAGACTGACCTTAAGACCTTCTTCATTTATTTCATCATAGTGTGTAGTATTAAATAATGAGGTATTAACACTGTGATTAGGTTCAATGTCTCTGAATTCAGTGGGAACTGATTTTCTGCTAAATATATACATGTTGATTGATCACAAATAATAAACCAGTAAGGGTCTATTTTGGTTAATTATAAAACCTATCATTTATATAACTATGAATCTCACTCGTGGGTAACTCAGAGGTAGAAGGTCCACTTCTAATATAAAAGTGTTCTTGATTATTATTTTGTAGATATGCAGGCACAACATTTTTATTACAATCAACTCTTAGTACCTTTTTAGAGTTAATTGTTTCAAATTCAAAGTTGACAAATCGCATATGCTGAACACCAATTCTATCTCTTATTAGATTGGTGAGATGAAGAGCAATCTGATCTTCATCTTTAAATCCATCCTGTTCTAAACCGAATATCTCTCCATCATCTTTCACTCCGATTAAAAGAGTGCCACCATCAGTATTAAGAAAAGCTGCAATTGTTTTAAGTACAGAATGCTGAATTTCATCATCGTTTCTTTCTGCATAAATATTCCAGCGCAATGTGGATTTGAATTCTACAGTATTTGATTCTCCTTCACCGATAATTTCCTGTACTGACTTTTTATCTACACTCTGGTCCGTGGCTTGAGGGGTTAATAGTCCCTCCATAAAATCATTGATGGATTCAGCAATTTTCTCTCTTCTCTTTTGAAGGAAATCTTCATAATTATCAATTTCCCATAATTGTTCTTCTGTTGGAATCATAAATTTTTCCAGATTTCCTGGATTATTACCTTGTACAATAGGAAGATATTCAGAGGGTTTCTTGTAGAATATGTCCATATTACCGCTTTTGGTAAGTGGCACTCGATTAGCAATTTCATTTACACGTTTCTTGTGCATTAAATTCTTACCAGTGTCATAACCTCCTTCTTTAGTAAGTACTGATCGTGGAAAAATATGATGTTTTTCAATTCTATAATCTTGTCCTATAGGTTCCGACAAACTTAAACCATTAGACCAGTCTACACCATTATTAGCTCTTATAATAATACAACTCATATTGTAAATTGGATGTCTAACTCCTCTAGCATCCAAGTTTTCAGGATTTATTTTTGGCTCTCCATGCTCTTCTCGTAAGACTGCTATAAGATCATCAAGTGGTGTGTCAGAGGTAAAGCAGTTAAGATCCTTCTCAAGCTTCTGATCTACACTTCCACTATAACGAGATTGATATAAGGCTGCATACATCCAATAAAGTAGCTTGCGGAGTTTTCGGTCCTCTTGAAAAGCCATATTATTTTGAGCTAAATAACCCAAAATAGGTATTAAAACATTGGTGGTATTAATATCATCAGTACTATAAATATAGGCACGATCCCGAAGTACATTAACCAGATAATCCAGTAAGGTATCTAGGGCTTTCCAACCAGATTTCAATTCCTCCTCATCGTTATTATGAAGAATTTGATACTCTGCTCGTCCATTAATAACAGCATTCATTGCTCGGATAAGGAATGTTAGATCAAATTCAAATCCATATTCTTTCAATTCATTAATTTTCTTTTTGAGTACTCGACGAGTTTCTGGCCAAGAACTACACATATGAGCCAATGCAATATCAGCTTCACTTAATGGAGTACCGTTACTATTCACCCTGTCAAAAACGGTCAAAGCGTGTTTAAGTTTTGCATCATCTTTGACGTAAATTATGGACTGCTTTTTCTCTAAAATACTTTTCAAATCGTTCAAATTATTATTGAGCCTTACATAGGTATTAAATCTTTCTTCTTCATCTGATGTTACTTCTTGTGCAATTTCTTCTAATTGAAAGGAGTTACTAGAGAAGCAATCTAGAATGCTAACCCATACAGGATTATTTTTCATTTCAAGCTTCTTATAATATTGTAATTTGCGGGTCTCTAGATTGAAGTAGAGATTACGAGGATCTTTACTAGACGCTATATCTTTATCAGAGTAATAAGGTGGTATTTCTCCCTTAATAAGTAAATAAAGAGAAGTGAGACGCTGCTGCCCATCTAATAAAACTTCAGCCCTACCATCTGGCTGAAAGTTCGGCATATTTTTTAAGGCAGGAACATCCTTGGTCCTCCACATTAATAAAGAACCAATAGGATACTCTCTTAACAATGAATCGACAAGTTCTCTGGTCTGGGTTTTAGTCCAAGTAAACTCTCTTTGAAATTCTGGTAATACTATTTCTTTGTTTTTAATTTTTGTTAATAGGGTGGCTGTGGTTTCCATCTCAACTGAATTATGTTAGTATTGGAATAGATTTCTATGTCTTGGATTTGAATATATAGTTAAGAATTACAAATTCAAGAATAGTTGTTTTTTGAACATTGGTATCATAGCTATATACAATAATAAATAACTCCTGCTATGTCGGAAGAAAGTGATGCGGAAGTTGACGTTCGACAGTTTTATGAAGAAGTAAAAAATCTAATTAACGTAGTAGACGAAAGTTTTGAGGAAAGGTATTTTAATGATAGAGATACAAGAATTTTGAGTTTTTATTTTTCTCTCTTAGAAGAAGTTGAAGAAGCATTATTTTTAATTCTGAATGAACGATATGTCGCTCTACCATTACTAGCTAGAAGTGTTGGAGAATTAACTCTAGACGTTATAAATATTATCAATATTGATGATTATCATGATAGACTACTTTATAGTTCACTAAATAGGGAAATAAATATTGTTGAATTTAGATATAAATATTTGAAAGGTTCAGAAGAGATAGACTTCCCAGAAGGATTTTGGGATACTCAAAGTGAAAATTCGAGATACGCTAAAAAAGAAAAACAAAAACTAGAAGAGAAAGGTATTAACAAAGGAGTAGGAGGTATTAGAAACAAGTTTCGGATTTCTAAGATTTCTAATCATAAAACCTTTTATAATATTTTAGACAGGTTAAACCAGGAGATTCATACAGACATGAGGTTAGCACTAGAAAGATTTGATGCAGGAGAGTATAAGTTTAAATCTGGTGTAAAGCTTAGTGTTGAACGAAATGTCAATTTTGTTGATCCCTATCTTTCATTATTAGGTTTATCAATGTGTTTAAGTACTGAGGAAATTATATCACAGTTTGATCCGAAGTATTCAAATACAATTGAAGTGTATTTAGATAAGTTTGAAGGAATATTTAGAGATGTATATTCCGCGTAAAAGTTTTCATCAGTCCATACGAGTTATTTCAATTTTTGTATTTTCGTCAATAGATAGCTCCGAGTTTGTCTGATAGGGAACAAGGCCAGCATGAATAGATTTAGCTGTATTTTCAAGATGAACTTTTTGGTCATCAAAAAAGATATGTGGTTTAAATGCTTCAAGTATTTCGTGTTTAGGTAAACCTCCTAGAAAAAAAGCTTCATCTACATAAACACCCCATTCCCTTAATGTTTTAATCACTCTCATTTCAGCTGGACTATTTCTTGAGGTAACAAGAGCTATTCTAACGGGGGAGTACTCAACCCTCATCGGTAACCGGTTTTGTAGTTTTGATAGTTTCTTCAATAGATCAGCATAGGGACCTTCTTCAAGAGGGATATCTTTGGCTTCATCTTCTGCTTTATGAAAGGCTTCCAATCCTTCTTTCTGATAAATAATTTCACTTTCTTCAGAAAATATAACGGCATCTCCATCAAAGGCTATTCTAACTTGTTCATCCGAAAGTTCCGATGAATTAGTCGGTGGTTTTTCTAGCAGAGCTGCAGCACAGACTTGGCTGTCAATTACATATTGTGCATCTTTAAAATCTGTGGTAAGAAATAAGTCAATATCAAATGCTTCTAAATAGTCGGTAACATCTTCTCCCGCTGTAAAAGCTGAACGTGATATATCTAGGTCAAGTTCTCTGATCGTATTTAATACTCTTACTCCTGTTTCAGGACTATTGCGGGACATGATTACTACTTCAGTCAGGGGTGGTTTCCCATCTCCTTGATGTTTATTTAAGCGAAGTAGGGCTTTAACCAGGGGTAATCCGGTACCTGGATCTAGCGTTTTTTCTTCACGCTTTAGCATATACTTTCTGTACTCCTTGATTGCTGTCTCAGGACTCTCTTCAAGCTTTTCTCTAAAAAGTTGATCTGCTTCCTCAAGGTCAAAAAGAGCTGTTGCCGAGATACCTACTACTAGTGTTTCTGATAAGTCAAAAGCCATGCTTGATGAATATCTAAGTTAGAACTTCCACTTCGTTTTTTCTGTACACTCTAAAGATTTAACTGTGAAGTTATTCGCTTTTGATTCATTAAAAAACTTCCGAACAATTACTACTTCATTTGGTCCAACACCACCTTCCATTCCTCCAGTTCTATGAAAAAGCTTAAATCTTAATAAATAATCTTCGTTATTATTATTGATAGCTATAAGGTACAGACTTCTACCAACTTGCCACCTTTCTACTTCTAAACAACTGCCTTTTTCCCAGATATCCACTCTTGAAATTCTAATGTATTCATTTGCAAAACGTACTGCTTCTCGCTTAATATGGCCCCATTCTTCTTGAATACCTGAAACAAAATTTTCTAATAACTCGGCCCTTTCTAGTAGATTATCAAACCGTGGTCTATCCTCAGCTTTATCTTCGATATCCTCAACTAATTCTTCAATGTCGTATTGGATATCTTCTAATTCTCTCTGAGTTAAGCTATAATTTAAGGATGAAATTGTATGATCTATATCATATTCGAAATCCTCAATATCTTGTGAGCTTGAAAATTTAGGAAAGCAAAATAAAAGTAAAATAAATGCTAAAGAGAACTGTCTGCAGTTTAATTGGAAGGTTGTTGAATACATATTTATCAATCCTGATGAAAAATTAATTGTCAAACCTCTTGAATTTGGGAAAATAGCCTTGCTTACATAGATTATTAGGTTGAATAATTAATAAACAAATAAAGAGAAAAGCTAATCAATTCATCAAGTTATGAAAAGAGTTATATTTCTATCTATCCTAATTTTGTTATTGGCTGATGGTGCAAGATCTCAGTGCAATATCTCAGAATCGAAAGTTAATTATGGAGGGCATGAGATGTTAGCGTATGAGGCTGAGTTTGAGCAGATATATCGGAATGATGATTTGCATAATGGATTAATATCAGCTTTTGCAAGTTTCTATATTTTTGTTAATCCATCTGACCCTGATAAAGTTTCACATTGGCTTAAGATAGCGACAACTAATTCTGGCTATAAACCTGAGGTTCCACCCCGTCAAGCATTCATTTCCTTTAAAGATGGAAGTTCAATTGTTTTAAGAGCTGAATCTATGGATACCAGATATTTAGAAGGTTCTCAATTTATTATTTGTCATTTTGAATTAAGACCAAGGCACTATAAACAGATACTTTCTAGTAAATTCGATGAGATGACAATTATTGATCACAGAACTAAGAGAAAGATAATAGCAGAGCCTTACAGGAAATTATTCAAAGAACAAGTTGACTGTTTGTATGACCAAGTTAGATATGTTAAGAGAAATAAATAATAATTATTAAGCGATGCTTGAAATTATTGCAGACTATATTGTAGACCACATTGGTGGATTAATGATAATGGTAATAGTTTTTATTATAGCTCTTTCCACTTCCAAAAATGGCAACTCTTCCTCATAATTATTTATAATTTCCTGTAAATTAAATCTTGTTATTATAGGCTACTGCGATTAAATTGAAATAACATTAACAATATTTGGTGAACTATTTGGTGACCATAAATCGCATGGATTGCAAAAGGTGGACTTAGAGACTAATAGGGCAGTTATTTAAATTGGGTTCGATTCCCCGCACCTCCACAATAGATGATTAAAAGCCTAACCTGAAGAGGGTTGGGCTTTTATATTTTTACCCTTTCTTAGTTGAGGTATCTGTAGCTATGATTATAGAGCGTGAATTGTAACCTGAGACAGTAATATTCGTGTAAAAATGGGATCGAGTAAAGGATTTACAGCATTTTTCTTATTATAACGAAGATGTAAGCAGGGCTATGGTTTATATTTGAATTTTGGGATGGAACCAACTTTATGAACCAGAGTATCGATCGGAATCTTATAGAAAATCTAAGAGAGGGGAAGGAGCGTGCTTTTCGTAAAGTCTATGAAAAATATCATAGACCTGTTTATGGAATTGCTTTCAAATATCTGAAAAGTAAACCCCAGGCCGAAGATGCTGTTCATGATGTCTTTATCAAGCTTTGGGACTACCGCGAAAAACTTGACGAGGGGCAATCACTTAAAGGATTTTTGTTTACAACGGCAAAGAATCATGTGTTAAACATGATCAGGAATCGAAAAAGAGATGAAGAAAAGAATGAACGGTATTCTTATTTGAAGCCAGTATCCCAGAATAAAACGGTAGCTAAACTAACATTGAAAAATTATAAAAAGGTGTTTGAGTTTTTTTTAGAACAGTTGCCGGAAGGGAAAAGAGAGATTTTCGAACTTAAAATGCAGGAAGGGAAATCAAATAAAAAGATTGCTCAGAAGCTTGATATCTCTGTAAATACAGTAAAATCACAGTATTATAAGGCATCAAAATTTATCAAGAAGCAGCTTGGAGAGCATACCGAACTTTCTTTTGAGTAGCCTTTCTCAATTTTTTTAAAAAATCCATAATACTTTTGGCGCTGGCAGGTGTACTAAGTTATAGGAGAAAAGACAGAAGTATTAATTGAAGGATCTACATGGATAAAGAATTAGTCGAAAAATATCTCAGCGGTCAATGTACCGATGCTGAAGCAAAAAAAGTATTGGCATGGCTGAAGACGGATGAAGGGCAACAGTTTTTGGAGGAGGAAATTGACCAGGATATCAGAGTTGCTGAAGCATTTGAAGATGTTATCGAATACCCCGAGCCCCCTTCTAATGAGTTATATGCACGTATCCAATCTGATATAAATCAGTCTTTAGAACATAAGAAAAAGCGTTCAGGGAATGCCATAAACAGATGGATAGGGATTGCTGCAGCTGTAATATTATCACTGTTTGTGGTATTGTTATTTTTTGAATTTGAACAGAAGCAACAGAAAATTGATCAACAATCCAAGCCGAAGTATCCTAAAACAGTAGCGGCATCAGCCAACGCAGATACAACCGTTACGCTTGCCGACGGATCGACCGTACGCTTAAATGCTGATAGCGAACTGATTATTGAAAAAGGATTTGAGAAAGAGGCCCGAAGTGTTAAACTGGAAGGCAAAGCTTACTTTGAGGTAAAAGATAATTTTGCTCGTCCATTTGTGGTTCAGACAAACTATTCCTTTATCCGGGTTTTGGGGACAAAGTTTGAAGTTGAGGCTTACCCCGGTCAGCCAGAAGTAATTGTAAAAGTAGATGAAGGTAAAGTTCGTTTCTTCTCTAAGGATGAACGGTTGGAGCCACTTGATCTGGCAGAAAATGAATCGGGCACTTTGCGATTTAAAGCACCGAAAGATTCTGTCCAGGAAGAAGATGGGTCAGGAAAAGTGAACTTTGATAAACCGTTATTAGTACGGCATAGCAGTGTTAAGAAGAAGGATCCGAAAATTAAATTTGTTAACAACAGATTGTTTGTAGCTCTTAGATACCTTGAGCGCAATTATGATGTAGATATCGAACTTGAGGAGGATTCGCTTAGACATTATCGGTTTACCTTAACAGCTGACCATTCACTGTTGGGAGCATTAGAACGAATTGCAGATTCGCTCGACTTGTCAATCGAGTACATCAGAAAAGATGATAAACTGTATTTGCATCAAAATAAATAACAGTTACGCAATAGATTCGTATTAAATGAGTAAATATTGAAAATAAAAAGGGGACAAAGAATGGAGAATAAGCAACAAGCAGAAAAAACAAACGGGCAAGTTAAACAATCGTATTTAAATCGCATTTTAGTTAAAAACTCAGACAAAAATATCTTTGTCGATGTTTCAGAAATACGGTGGATTGAATGTTCTGGTAACTACTTAAAGCTCCATTTACCTGAAAAGTCATATATGATTAGAAGTTCGTTAAAGAACCTAAAATCAAAGTTAAATCCACTGCAGTTTGTACGCATTCATCGATCATGGATGGTGAATATCAATGAAGTCAAAGAAATAGAACCGTGGTTTTCCGGAGATTCAAAAGTAACTTTAAGCGATGGAAAGACCCTTCGAATGAGCAGAAATTATAAGGACAATCTCGAAAAGTTTACCCTCAATTAAATTACGATCAGGCTGATTCCGGGATTGAAACGTGTGTTTGCGCTATTACCCACTGTCCGTCAACTTTTTGCAAAACGCCGGTAAAGCGTGCCCCCTTCCAGTCTGTAATATTGCCATTTGATTTAATTTCTGCATCTAGTTTATGAAAGTACCAGGCCAGATTTCCGGATTCACCCACATTCACAATTAAGTCACGAATCTTTGCCTTATAATATTCGAGCCCTTCAAACTGTTCTTTCGTAGCATTGTTGAGCACCTTCCAGCCTTTCCAAATTTCCCCTTCACCAGTACCCACATGCACGGTCTTATCTGTTTTTGGGATGAGCTTTTGCATTGCTTCCAAATCTTGGCTATTCATTGCATCAAAGAATTGCTCTATTGTTGCTTTAACTTCTTCTTCAGGTCTCATAAATGTTGAATATATTTTCGGATTTGAATGAAGTTGTTATTTCCCAGTGTAATTCAATCTTTTATTTAAAAAATATTTTAAATTCTTGGGTATATGATATACATGTTGGGATGCATTTTTTACTTTTCAAATTCCTTTGTACTCTGTAGCAAATTATCAAAAAAGTTTGGCAAATGAATTACCGCATGCTGGAGCTTATTGCTCCGCCCGAAACTGCAAAAGAAGCGCGCACTTTTGTTGAAGATGAAGACATTTTGGGGTTATGGTCAGATAATTTGGAGGATGGCTGTTCGATATTACGGGTATTGGTGGATGCCAATCGCACAGAGGCGCTAACTGATGCGTTGACTGAAAAATTTTCGCACATTGAGGGCTTTCGAATCATGCTATTTGAGGTGCAGGCCACCTTGCCCCAACCGAATGAAAGGGAGGAAGAAGAGACGGATGAAGAACAGGAGGAATCGGAGGAAAAAAGCATTGGGCGGATAAGTCGTGAAGAGCTTTATTCTGATGTTGCCAGCGGGAGTGAACTCAATGTTGTGTTTATAGGATTGGTGTTGTTATCAACGCTTGTAGCTGGTGTAGGGCTTGTTCGTGATGATGTTGCCGTTATTATCGGGGCCATGGTTATTGCTCCACTTTTGGGTCCCAACGTGTCTATGGCATTGTCCGTAACACTTGGTGATCTGGATTTGGGATGGAAATCGTTGAAAACTAATGCCATAGGACTACTGGCGTCGGTTATATTGGCCTTTGTAATGGGATTGGTTATGCAGGTTGATCTGGAGTCGCAGCAGCTTATCAATAAGACCAATGTAAGCTTGGGAGATATAACTATTGCACTGGCTGCGGGAAGTGCAGGCGTTTTGGCCTTTACTCGCGGCGTACCTGCAGCGATTGTAGGGGTGATGGTAGCTGTAGCATTGCTGCCGCCGCTGGTTAATGTGGGTTTGTTGCTTGGTTCGGGATATATGAATTTGGCAATAGGATCAGTGATTCTTACGACCACAAATCTTATTTGCATCAACCTGGCCGGAATACTCACTTTTTTAGTTCAGGGCATTCAGCCCCGCAGTTGGTGGGAGGCCAAAAAAGCAAAAAAAGCTACCCGAATTGCTATTGGAATTTGGGTGGCCCTGTTAGCAATTCTGGCTGTAATTATTTGGTATTGGAACTTGTCTGTTAATCCACTTTAAATAAATTGCCCAACTGCTGAGGGTTGATGTAAGAGCCACCAATAGATGAAATCACTGCGGCCAATCAGTTTCAGGATGGGCTTTTTAGGTTCCAGGCTGTAATTCTATTAGCTGGTTTGTTTTTCCGGCACAATCGAAATTTTATCCAGCGAAAGGCCCTTCATAATTGCGTCGTAGTTGGTAATGTCAGTTGGGATGATGACGTCATTTTTGTCGCTGGCAAGTTTTGAAAGTTGGCTGATGTATTTTTCTGCAAGACGCATCTGCATAGCTTCTTTTCCCTTATTTTTAGAAAGGGCATCGGCAATTTCTTCGATTGATATAGCTGTTGCCTCGGCTATGGATTCAATTTCCTGGGCTACCCCTTCGGCCTCGTTGATTTGCCGCTGCATTTCGCCTTCCGATTTATTGATGATCTCCTTCTTTTCACCCTCCGCATCGTTAATCGTTGACTGCATAATCCCTTCTGATTTGGCGATGGTAGCTCTACGTTCACGCTCTGCCGTCATCTGTCGCTCCATTGCATTCTGGATGGTTTTAGGCGTATAGATATTTTTGATCTCATAACGGAGTACGCGAATTCCCCAAGCTTTTTCCATTTCACTCAGTACATGAACCACTTCTTTATTGATGATCGCCCGATCTTCGAAGGTGTCATCTAAATCCATGGTGCCGATAATAGAGCGGGTTGTGGTTTGCGCGAGTTGAACGGCTGCAAAACGGTAATCAGTAACGCCGTAGCTAGCATTGACCGGATCGATAACGGCTAGATAGATAACGCCATCAACTTCAACCTTTACATTATCTTTGGTAAAGCATTCCTGCGGTTCCACCTCGATGGTTTCTTCACGCAAATCCTGCTTGTATTTTACTTGATCGAAGAAGGGGACCAAAGCATGAAATCCGGGTCCGAGCGTTTTATAGTAATTGCCAAGCCGCTCAACAATGTAAGCACGCTGAGTGGGTACAAGTTGAATTGACTGGATGAATTTAAAAAGGACGTAAATACTTAAAAGTCCAAGTACACCTTGACTGATTAATTCTATCATTGTTGGCTCCCCGTTGCAGTGTTTGATGAAGTTGGTTGTGTGCCGTCGCTTACTTTGCTAACACCTTCAAAGAATGTCTTTAGATTTGCCGTTTCTGTTGGTAACACTGATACATTTGATCGCTCAATCACATTACCCAGCTGATCAATAAACTGTTCAATAAGTTTTGTTTTAACAGCCAGATCCCCTCCCGGTTTGGCAATGGCTTCAGATACGCGTTTGATACCTTTGGAAGTTGCTTTGGCAATAAGTTCGATCTCTTTGGCTTTTCCCTTGGCTTCGTTAATCCGTTTTTGCCGCTGAGCTTCAGAAAGCAGGATAGCCTCTTGTCGTTCTCCCTGCGATTCGTTGATTTTATAATCACGGGTTCCGGTAGATTTGGTAATTTCGGCCCGTTTATCGCGTTCGGCCTCCATCTGTTTTTCAAGGGTATGAATCAAATTATCCGAAGGGCGAATGTTTCGGATTTCATATCGCAGCACTTTGATGCCCCAGGGATCAGAAGCCTTGTCGATCTCACGGACGATATTTTCATTCATCTGCTCGCGTTCAGAAAAGGTGTCATCGAGCGTAATTTTCCCAATTTCGCTACGCATAGTTGTCTGGGCCAGGTTGATAGCGGCCAACTTGTAATTTCCGATACCGTAGCTGGCTTTATAGGCGTCCATCACTTTAACGTATACCAAGCCATCCACTTCTACCTCAATATTGTCTTTGGTGATACAGGTTTGGCTGGGCACGTCAATAACTTGCTCGCGCATTTCTTGACGGTAAGCGGGGCGATCTACAAAAGGAATTAAAAAGTGCAGGCCTGGCTTAAGAGTTTTAATATATTTTCCGAGTCGTTCCTGGATAACTTCTTCGCGCATCTCTACGATGATAAATACTTTTGTAAAGATAAAGACGCCCAGGGCAATAATGATAAGTAAGGTCGTCCACATAGTGTTAGGTTTTAAGTTAACTTGATAAAGTAGGAATGAAACTAATCTTCAATTTCGTCGAGCGGTTCAACAATCCAGGTGACGTTATCGCGGTATCGAATTTTGGCTTTGGTACCTGCAGGAATTTCACCTTCCAATGTTCGGGCTTGCCACGAGATCCCTTGAAAACGAATACGTCCGGAATTGTCATCTGGATTGATGGTCTCAACGACCTCTACTACCTGATCCATGGCTTCCACATCTTCATTGGCAAGTTTGTAACTACTTTCTCCACCCCAATACTTCATCAGTAGGGGGCGCATGGCAAGGATGAGTGCTACCGATGTAAAAAGCCAGGTGATAATAGAAGTGGCAGGATCTTCTAAAATGCCAAACCAGCGCAGTGCCCCAACAAAAAGTCCGCTTACGCCCAGAAAAAATGATACGCCTCCCGGGATGAGTGTTTCGATTATCATGAGTACAATCCCCCCGATAAAGAAGATCATAGTAAGTGTTTCTGCATCCATCCCAACCTGATTTAGTTTTATTTGTCATATTATAGCTAAAAAACAGATTGGTACAAACCTCTATTTAGGGGACTTAGTCAAAAACGGACCCCAATATTAAACGACGGCTGGATACCGATATCATATACATCTACTGGAACACTTCGGAATTGGTTTTGGGGAGAACTTTGATCTATTATAAAAGAAAGGTCGCGGTACCAAGGATTTTCCCTATTCAGGAGATTATAAACGCTTAGTGAGAAGGTGAGCTCGGTTCCTCCAAAAGATTGATTGTATTCGGCAGAGATATCAGTGCGATAATAATTTCCAAGACGCTCCTCGTTCTGTGGGCCAAATGTGGCTAATTTATTGGGCGTTCCACTGGCATACATCCATGAGAGATATAATGAAAAGTTCGTAGTAGGGTTTACTTCTGCGGATGCTGTATAGCGGTAGGTCCGGTCCCAGTCAGCATAAAAAGGGTCACCATCATTAATCTCCGGATTGGATAACGTAATTTCAGAAATAGTTAATGTCTGATTAACTGTAAAATATTGAAACTGATTTCGCATCAGAAATTCGAGCCCTTTTCCAATGCCGTTATTTTGCACATACCAAGGATTGTTGTTGAAGGTATTGCTTAGTGAGAAGGTGTTGATCTCGTGAAGACGTATGTTATTAAATTTTTTGTGGTATGCCTCTGCCTGAAAATAGAGCTGATCGGATGGAGAATAATAGATTCCGGTTGAAAAATAGTCTACTGAGGTCGGAGGCTGCTTGTTGCTGGCTAAAATCCAAATATCGGATGTGACGGTGTTACTGAGTGAAATTTTGTTTAAGAATTGATGGTTTTTGCTATATCCTCCGGACAGTGATAGATCAGAATCAGGGAAAAGAGTGATTTTTACCCGTGGAGACCACTGTAAAAAATCACCGTTACTGTAGTAATGTAACCGCATACCACCAAAAATGTCCAGCATTTCAATGCCGCTGTAATCGACTTGAAGGTAGGTGTCAACTTGGTGTGATGACTGGGAAGAAAAATAGCCCGGACGTTCAAAAGAATCTTCAAAATATTCCCCCAGATAATAATGATACGAAACTCCTCCCGTTCCTGCCCAATGCTCCTTTGTTAGTTGGAGCTGCTGCTCAGCTTTAATTTCATTTAAGATACTTTGATTTTCAAATGGAAAAACAAAAGCCTGCAGTGCTCCTTGAGCTTGTGAAATATTAATATAGGTGAAATCCTCTTTTAAAAATGAAGTTTCATAAATACTGGTACCAAAAGTAGTATTTGAATAAATTTTATCGCCAAACCAATGCTGATATTTGATGCTTGCCGCTGCATTTTGCCAATCATTGGCGGTTGTTACAGGACGTTCTTCTACGTTCTCAGAACTACTTGTCGAAAAAGACCGATAAAGTCGGTTGGCTTGCTGCTGCGTGTCATCACCGCCCAAATAGCCACTAATGATTAACTGGTTTCCACTTTGCGTTTCGAAGTAAGTTTTAGCGTGCAGATCAAAAAAAGAAGCATCAGCTTGATTGGGAGTAACTAAGCGTGATTCAAAATCAATAAGATCATTATCCAATACGGCTCTGTTGCGGTCAATATTAAGCCCCCATTCAACAAGATCGGTGTTGTTAAACCAATCAATCGTGTTCATGTACGAGGTGCGTCCTGAAATGAGCCAGCTGCTTTTACCTTTTTGGATGGGACCCTCAAGCGAAATGCGAGCAGATGTATTACTGAGGCCTGCTGATCCTGAAAGTCGGTCCAGTGAACCCGTTTTAGTCAGTAATGAAAGTGTACCGCCGGGAGGTGCTTGAAATTGGGCGGGTGCTATGTCATAGAAAAAGCCGCTTCGTTTCAAAATATCGGCATTAAAGCTGTCTACGAGTCCAAAAAGATGGCTTTGATTATAAATGGTTATGTCATCAATCAACACTTGGAAGCCATCGGTGGTACTGCCACGGATATTTAAACCATCACTTAAGGCCGGTGCCAGTGATACAGAGGGGAGGTTCTGCAAAGCTCGAAGGGCATTGGTTTCTCCCATCGGGCTAAAGGTGCCCATATTTACAAGACCTGTAACTTTATGATCGATATCATTATAAGAATTGGTGCCTGTAATAATAAGTTCATTCCCGTCAATGCGTGTGGGCTGAAGGCGAAACGTGAGTTCTCTGATTACATTTTTCTCTGACAAGTTTAAGCGAATAGTATTAGAGCTGTATCCCACATACGAACCAGTTATTTCGATAGCTTGGCGATTAAATGTTCTACTGAATGAAAAGGCCCCGCTTTCATTAGCGCCGGTTCCTTTTGTGGTACCCTGCTGTTGCCAGCGGATAGTCGCAAAAGGGAGGCGTTCGCCGGTTTTGGCATCTACAACCTGTCCGCGTATGGTAATGGTTCGGTTTGTTGTTTCGGTTGTATTTTTCTGATAAATGATTACCTGCTTTCGGGTGCTGTCAACATCAAGTGATAGTTGATGCGGGGTCAAAGCAGTACGGAATTCCGAAAATAGATTCGCTTTTGAGGCGTTAAAGCTGAGTTTGATATCGGAGAGAAGGGCATCCCGATAGAGAAATCTGAAAGCTGTTTCCTGTTCTATATTGTTGATGATTTGAAGTACGGGTTTATTGTTATACTGATATTGAGCCCAGACGTGCTGAGTAGCTCCAAAAATCAATAACCCCGAAATAACGAAACTCTTGAATAAAAACTTATATGTGGCCATGCGTTAATTTGCTTCAAAAGTATAACTTTGATCGCCGGTTTTTGAGAATTCTCCATTTAACACAAGTTCAAGATCTTGTAAAGCCAATTCAAGATCATCCAGTAGTAATTGGCCGGAAATAGAGTCTTCAGCAATAGATTTAGGTAATGTGATGGTGATGTTGAACTCTTGCTCAATTTCAGCAGCAATATCCTTTAACGCTTTATTTTCGAAAACAAGTTCCCCATTAACCCAATCGAAATACTCTTTGTAATTAGCTTTTTCGGATACGGTTACTATTTTGTTGCTGCTGATAGAAGCAGATTGACCCGGCGAAAGCTGAACAGGATTTTGTGCTTGAGTGGAGAGGACTTCTACTGATCCTTCATCTAAAAAAACCTGCATTTGTTCACCCCATGAACTCACCGAAAAACGGGTACCTAAGACCTTAACTTTTCCCAACGCTGTTGTTACTTGGAACGTACGCTCTGGTTTGGAGGTGACATCAAATATGGCTTCCCCTTCAAGTCGGTACTGGTGTGATGTTGCGGATTCTTCAATCTCCAAAAGCGTAGAGTGTGGACGTAAGGTTACCGAACTTCCGTCGCTGAATGTCACTGTTTTTATAGTTGACTGTGCCTCGGCAATTATTTTCGGTTGACTGAGGTAATTCAGGTATACGAAGCTGAATATTGCCCCAATAATGAGTACAGCCGCTGCGGCCCATCGAATGGATTTTGCACTAAAAAAAGAGTTGACCTTTGCGCTTTGTGACTGCGGTTGTGTTGCAGAAGCAACGCGATCCCAAACTTGTTGTTTATCATTAGAATCGATGGAGGTCTCACTTATTTTTTGCCTCTTATAAGTTAGCAGCTGGTTAATGAGTGGATCATCAATATCTGATAGCGACTTTTTATTTATCTGATGATTGCCCACTTCTCTGGCAAGTTGCAAGTCAGGATCGTTATGTGGTAGTTGGTCGGTCATTACAAATTTTTGTTTTCATTCTCCTCATCGTTGTCATCATCACCTTCTTGTTCCTCACGCTCAAACTCAACGGTTACTGCTGTGAGATCAATGTCCGGGTTATCAGTTTCATCCAAAGCACTTCCGTCAGCTTGAACAAGCATGCCATTTTCCAGCGCATCAGCTACCTCTTGTAGCGTGTTATAGTCGCCTTCATCATCAATAGTAGTATTTTCGGTTATTTGTACCACTGCATTTTGAGCAAGGGTAAACGTTTGATTTTCAAGATCCACAGAAGAAACCCATTCTTCGAATTCAATTTCTCCTTCAGTATCATCTTCATCATCTTCTCGTTCAAACTCAATCTCTTCGGCATAAAATTGGTTATCATTGACATATCCATCACCCTCGGTCCAGACAAAAATACCATCGTTAATAGCTTGTTGAACTGCTTCTAAAGAAGTATAGTCGTCATCATCAATTTCAGTGTTATCAGTAAGATATATGTTTCTACCATTCACGAGTGTTATGTAGTTTCCACTGATGTTAACCGATTGGACGCGACCTTCAAATTCTTCATCCTGATCTTTAACATCTCCGTTGGTAAGGTTTACCTGGAACCGTTTGAATAAGTTTTGAAATCGAAGCAGTGCTGTGCCGTCTCCACTCATTTCAACAGTACCGCGAAGCGTTTTGGAGGTGGAACTGCCATTGGCGCTTTTCCGGATGGTCATTTCCCAGCTTAACGTACCTGTTACACCTCGGCTAAGATCAATGGGACCACTGGTGGGCTTCTCTATTTCAATACTTAAAAAATTGATTTCCAGCTCGTAGCTGCGTTCAAAGACCTTATTCTCGACCTGATTGTCAACTTCTATATTTCCATTACTGTTGTGAACACCATCAATAGAGAGCAAGGGCGTTGCATCAGAAACACCATCGATAAGAAAAGTGTCAGTACGTACAAAAAAAGAATTCTTACGTGCTGTCAGGATTTCTCCTTCACGATTAGCGTTATAGTTTATGGATTCAATACGTTCTGCCTCAGTATCAGGTGATTCAATTAATGTACCATTACCATCCCTGAAAATATAATTAAGCGTATCGATAACAGTTTTGCTAAAAAGGGGGCGATCAACTTGTCTGCGGAAGGAGATCGTATGAATACCTGTTTGTTGATCATAGGAATAATTATAATCTGTTTCTCCACCGCGTCCGCTGCGATCATTCTGCGTAGTTGGATTGCCTGTTTTATTTTGAGAGGAAGTAAAGTCGGTACTCGAAAAGTTTGTTAATGCATCTGTTAAGCTTAATAAAATGCCACTGTTGTCGCTGGAAAGGGATTCTCCTAAAATTTCCCCAGCCGCTTGTAAGTCCTGCTCAGTAATAGTTTCATTATTGGTGCTGCTTACATCATCAAGTGTGCAGCCTGTAGTCGTGACAATAAGGGCCAAAACCGCTGTTGAAATTATAAATTTTTGGTAGAGATTCATCTTGAAGTAATATATAGGATTATTAGTTTTTAAGGCTTTCATATATAATACACATCTGGTTGGGGGTTACCCCTAATAATCATGAAAAGTTTGAAGATACTTGCGCATATCCTTGAGTGCTAATCCCATATGGTTTTCAATTGTTTTAGGACTTACCTCTAATGCTTCGGCGGCTTCTTTATAGGTAAAATCCTCAATAAAACATAGCTGAAATACCGTACCCCGTTTTTCGGGCATGTCTTCAATGGCTTGATCTATTAATCGCTTTAAATCACTGGCCCGTGCAGAATCCTCGGGGGTGTGAGAAGTGTGTTGTTCCGGAACAGCCTCTTCGATATCAAACTTTTTGTTATCACGATGGTGATTAAGCATGCGTGTGTAAGCAATTTGGAAAATATATGCTCGCAAAGATTTTTGGGGATCAATTCTTTGGCGGTGCTCCCAGATATAAATAAATGCTTTTTGGATGAGATCTTTAACAGCTTCCGGGGAAGTATTTTTGCTTACTAAAAAGCGAAAGAGGGAGTCGTAGTGAAGGTCGTAAAAATCTTTGAATGCATCATGATCGCCTTCTTTAATTTTCTGAGCTATTGGTGTTTCATCTACTTTTTTAGCAGGTGTAGTGGCTAAGGCAAATAATACAAGGTGTAGACTTATTGGATCAATCATGAGCTAAAAAGTAAAACCAAGAGTGAATTTTAAAGTACGAACTCTGTAGGTTTATTTTGGCAAAAAGTTATCTGTGGATAACAAGCTCATAAAAAAAGGGCAAACCTGTATAAGGCTTGCCCTCAAAATAATTAGAGCTGTATTATATTTGATAACGTCATTGACTAATCATCGTCATCATCACTGTCGTCATCGTCACTATCATCGTCGTCATCATCATCATCATCATCATCATCTTCTTCTTCCTCCACATCAAATGAGTTCTCAATATTCTCATCTATTTGCTCATGATTAGCAGGATCTGTGGGATCCAGATCATTGCCTGATGAATCTTTAAACCAACCGCTCGGATCTATGTTAATTGCAATAGAGGGAGAAGAGCTGTCATTAATTTCGAAAGGAGGGTTGAATTCTAACTCGATTTCAAAATCTTCCTCAGAGCGATACATGAAATCTTCACCATTGTAAACGCCTTTGATAACAATAGAATATCCATCATCATCGCTGGATTCATTAATGAAATCGGGATCGTTTACATTTGTGTCATCGTCGTGCTCGATTTCCATTTCAAACTCATCATACACACCTGCAGGTACATTAGCTGTTGAAAGTTCGATTTCACTGCCATCGAGTGGCAGATTTACCACAAAACCATCGACTTCAAAATCAAGAGAATCTTCATCCATCGTACTCTCCAATTCAAGCTCTTCGACCAAGAGTTTAACTTCCGTCAGGGAGTCTACTGATTGTATAGTGGGCGATGATGAGATTTGTTTAGCAGTAGCTGTTGACATTTGATTTAACTTCATTTTTACTGCTACCTGTTTTTCACCGCCTGAATTGGAATCAGAAACGCTACAACTTACGGCAAATAATAATGTTGGGATCAAAACAACTAGGGATAACCTGTTGACTAAATTCATAATAATACCTCTTTGTGTTTTTAATTGTGTTCAACTTCTGTTGTTTATACACATACCCGAAGGGGGTACCCCCAATACTGTTTTAGAAAAGAATATTAAGAAATATTAATGGAACTAATGCCAATATTAGTGGTCCGATTTGTAACAACTGTGCAGTTCAATACTCTTTTAAACCAACGGCATAGTTTTAAAAAAAATATTTGTATAACAACGGCTTCTATGGAGACAAAAAAAGTATTAATCGTTGAGGATGAGATGATTATCGCCATGTTGATTGAACGAATGGTTACCAATATGGGGCATCAGGTTATAGATAAAGTTTCATCTGGTGAGGATGCTATAAATAAAGCATTAGAACACAGTCCCGATCTTATTTTGATGGATATCCGTCTAAAAGGAGAGATCGATGGTATTGAGGCTATGAGCAGGATCCAGGAAAAAATGTCTATTCCGGTGATTTATATTTCCGGAAATTCTGATTTGGCACATCAAAAGAAAATGAATAATACTAATTATATTGATTTTCTTTCCAAGCCTATTACCCAATCTGCTTTAAGCAAATCTTTTAGTGTCGCTTCTTGAGAAGGATAGGGGTATATGATAGTATGGTTGAATCCAGTGATAACACCTCTGATCTGTCAGATGAGGGGTTTTAATTCGGTAATCACTTAGGATTTAGTGTCGAATTTCCGCTGGGTGAAAATCCAACTCTAAATATTGATTATCACTACTTGTTCTTAAATCCCGGAAGTAATTTAACAATAAGAAAAGTTGATAATAGCGCTTACATTTGGACATCCGGATTGATGCTTCATTTCTAATAATATCAACCAATTTTAAAACCACTTTTGCCCAACGGACTTTTCGTATTCCAGGCATTGAATAAGTGTAAAATTCGCTTGTAATTTTGGCTGAACATTTACAAATTCATAGCCGTTTAAATCAGATCTAAATAACGTTCTCAAATTACAGTTATGCCGGAGATTAAACTCCCAGAAGTAGAATTAAATATCTATACTCCCAAGGATCCTGTCGAAGTTCCCATTGTCGAAAATAGGATTTGTACGAAAGAAAGTAGCCCCAATTTTGTGCGCCATGTGATTTTTGATATTTCGGGCACGGATTTGGAAGGACACGTTCGCGTTGGGCAGTCAATAGGCATTTTGCCGCCTGGGAAAAATGAAAAGGGACGCGATTACAAATTACGACTATATTCAGTTGCTTCCCCCACAAAAGGTGAAGATGGTGAATCTCATTTGATATCGACGACAGTAAAGCGAACGATAGAAGAATTTGATAATAATGAGCTGTATTTGGGCGTATGTTCCAATTATCTGGCAGATCTGCAACCCGGAGATAAGGTAAAAATGACCGGTCCCAGCGGACGACGTTTTTTACTGCCCGAAAATGCCAACGATTTCAATTATGTCTTTTTTGCTACGGGCACTGGTATTGCGCCCTATCGGGGCATGATTAAAGAGCTGCTTGATAACGGTTTCGATAATGAAATCGTACTAATATTTGGCTGTGCATATCGTACAGACTTGCTTTATTCTGATTATTTTGAGCCGTTGGATGAGAAGCACGATAATTTTCATTACCTGCCTCATATTTCCCGTGAAGATCGACGTCCGGATGGCACCAAGAAATATGTGCAAACTTGCTTGTGGGATGAGGCCGAGCTACTTGACCCTCTTATGGAGCAGGAGAACACGCTAATGTATATTTGCGGGCTTAAAGGGATGGAGAGTGGTATTTATCGCACATTGGCTAAAAAAGGATTTAGCCAGTATTTGGATGTTCGGGAACCTGCATCCGGTAAAACACCCGAAGAATGGGACGAGAGGGATCTTAAAAGATACGTTAAGCCTTCTGCACGAACATTTGTAGAAGTTTATTAAGTTAAGATATAGTTTTGAATCCATTCTGCCATTAATACTGTAACACTAATCTGTAATATTTGTTACTCCTCCTGAAACGATGTACTTCATCACATCAGAAGAATTGAAATCAATGGGAGTGACGTTTTGGGAAGGCACCAGGAATAAGTTGCCCGAAAAGTTGTAAGAGTGGGGACAGTAAACGGCAACCATATCCTCGATACCAAGCTGGGTGAGATCTTTTTGAGTAACGAAACCAATCCGCTTGGCTTCCATACCGCCTAAATCAATAAGAACGGGTTTGTTGAATCGTTTTTTATCACCAACAAATGCTTCAGTAAGCTCTTTAAGCGAAGTGTAGATAATTTTTATCAGGGGAACTTTTTTTAAGAACCGTTCAAAGTAGGTGACGATGGGTCGAGTAATAGCTCTCGAGAAGATGTACCCAATAGCCGAAATCCCAAAGAAAACAGTGATAATACCCAGTCCCGGAATGTCGATACTCAGCCATTTAAAAAGAAGATTATTGAAAAAGTCGTTGGACCATCTTACAGCTGAATAAATGATATAGATAGTGGCACCGATTGGAAAGACGAGTAACAATCCACGGAGAAAGTTATTAATAATGGGACGCATAGCGGCAAATATTTTGTTAATTAGAACAATGCATAGAACATAATCTATAATCGCAATTAATAGAGTGCAAAAGAACTGTTATTTCAACCATTTTTAAGATGAGTTCAACACTATTTTTTGCTATTTTCAACGGTCTGAATAATCTGCAATTAAGATAGATAAAACTGATGTCCCACAAGAGTTCTGCACAAATACGCCAGGAATTCCTGGATTTTTTTAAAGAAAAAGATCATTTGGTTGTGCCCAGTGCACCGGTTGTCCCCCAGAATGATCCCACTTTGCTATTTACGAATGCTGGAATGAATCAGTTTAAGCCGATCTTTCTGGATGAGCAATCCGGTTATGAAAAGGAAGGGAAAACCTGGCAGCGAGTGGTTGACAGTCAGCGTTGTATTCGTGTGAGCGGCAAGCATAATGACCTTGAAGAAGTGGGACACGATACCTATCACCACACGCTTTTTGAAATGCTCGGCAACTGGTCGTTTGGAGATTATTTTAAACGTGAAGCTATCCGCTGGGGATGGGAGCTTCTTGTTGACGAATGGGGGCTTGATCCAGATCGTCTGTATGCTACTGTTTTTGAAGGAGATGATGAAGATGGCCTCCCGGTAGATCAGGAGTCGATAGAGCTTTGGGAAGAGGAGACCTCTATCAATCCCGATCATATTCTTAAGTTTGATAAAAAGGACAATTTCTGGGAGATGGGTGAAACTGGTCCGTGTGGTCCGTGCTCCGAAGTTCATGTGGATATTCGTCCCGATGAAGAACGCAAAAACAAAGATGGGGCTGAATTGGTGAATATGGATGATCCACGGGTCATGGAGATTTGGAACCTCGTATTTATTCAGTTTAATCGTCAGTCCGACGGCTCACTTAATAAGTTGCCTGCCCAGCACGTGGATACTGGGATGGGCTTTGAACGCATTTGTGCTATTCTTCAGGATAAAAAATCAAATTACGATACTGATCTTTTTGAGCCGCTCCTCAATAAAATTGGTGAGCTGGCCGATGCAACCTATGGGGATGACGAAGAGATTGATATTGCTATGCGTGTTATTGCCGATCACATTAGGGCGGTAAGTTTTTCTATTGCTGATGGGGCGTCGCCGGGGAATGACGGGCGTGGTTATGTGATACGCAGAATTTTACGGCGCGCTATTCGATACGGCTGGGACAAGCTGGATCTGAAAAAACCGTTTTTCTATAAACTGGTACCCACACTGGCCAAACAGTTCAAGGATGTGTTTCCTGTTCTTGTTAATCAGCAGGATTACGTGCAGAATGTTATTCAGTCCGAAGAGAAAAGCTTTTTAAATACGCTGGGTCAGGGCATTGAACTATTTAGTGAGATGGCAGAGGGTAAGGATAAAATATCCGGAGAAGATGCTTTTAAACTGCATGATACATACGGATTTCCCATCGACTTGACACAGCTGATGGCGCGCGAGCGGGGTCTGGATGTTGATGTGAAAGGATTTAACAAGCGCATGGAAGAACAGAAAGAACGCGCTCGTGCAGCGGGTAATTTCAACGTTGATCAATCATCCCAAAATGAATGGATTACTGTTAGCGATAGCGACGACTTTGAGTATGTGGGATACGACTCGCTTTCAGCCTGGGGAAATATTAAGGTGTTTCGTAAAGAGGACGACCGCGGGGCAATTATCCTTGATAGAACGCCCTTTTATGCCGAAAGTGGTGGCCAGGTTGCCGACACGGGCATCATCAGTAATGGGGATGAACACTTGCGGGTATTGGATGTGCAGCAATCGCCAGACGGCTACATTCATATTGTCGATAAATTGCCTGAAGATCCCGAAGGAGAATGGGAGGCGATGGTCAATGGTGACCGACGCAAGGAAATCAGAAAGCACCACTCCGCTACACACTTAGTACATGCCGCACTGAAACAGGTGCTGGGCGATCACATTGCACAGAAGGGATCGTTAGTAGATGAACAACATCTGCGATTCGACTTCTCGCATTATGATCAGATTTCGAATAGTGAGTTGAAGCAAATTGAGGGAATCGTCAACGATCGCATCCAGCAGAATATTTCTAAACAAGAAGAGCGCAATGTACCTATTGATGAAGCAAAAGAACGTGGTGCCACTATGCTGTTTGGTGAAAAATACGGTGATAAAGTACGCGTAATTTCTTTTGATCCGGATTATTCCATGGAGCTTTGTGGCGGAACCCATGTGGATGCTACCGGCGAAATTGGCTACTTCCGTTTTACCGGTGAATCTTCTGCAGCGGCCGGAATACGACGTATTGAGGCCAAGGTGGGTAAAAGCGTTGACGAGTATTTGCGTAAAGAAAATGAATTGGTGCAACAAATCCGATCGGAGATAGGCCAGAGCCAAGATTTGGTTCGTGATATTCATCAGCTTATTGAGGAACGTAAAGAGCTAGAGAAAGAGTTGGAGGAATTGCGCAAGCAGCAAAGCGCTTCCAAGCTGGATGGACTTATCCAGAATGCGCAGAAGCTAAACAGCGGTATTAAATTAGTGTTCGGAGAAGTGCCTCATGCCGATATGGATCTGTTGAAGCAGCTGGGGTACGAATCGCTCGATAAACAGAAAGAAGGAACGGTTACGGTGCTCGGGGCCAAAGATTCTGATGAAGGCAAAGTCTATGTGATGGTAGCTGTGACTGACGACCTCATTAAGGAAAAAAAGCTAAAGGCCGGTGCTTTAGTTGGTGAACTTGGACAAATGCTCGGTGGCGGCGGCGGCGGCCAGCCGAACCTTGCTACAGCGGGCGGACGAAAACCGGAAAAGTTGAAAGAATTATTTGATCAGCTTCCGTCAATTATAAGCAAACATTTAGATTAACTGATTACCTGTAATCTTCCATAATTTTAGGTATATTTTCTGACTCTGATTCCAGTAAAATTTTCAATTGAAACGTTGTAACAGCTAATCTGCTGTTAAAGATATTATGGCTAAAAAAGAAAAAAACGCAGAAGAAGTTACTTTTACCCCAAAAGGAACCGGTATTCGTACCAACGGAGAGATTGTTCGTAGTACGGAATTGCCCGATCCCACTGAGAAGAAACATAGTGATCTCGACTTATCTGACGATGACGTTGTAGATATGTTTGAGCAGATGTATTTGCAACGCCGGTTTGAAGAGCGCGCAATGCAGATGTATCAAAAGGGAAAGTTCGGTGGATTTCTCCACCTTTACATGGGGCAAGAGGCTATTTCTACCGGAACGACTTATGCCTTGAATGACGACGACGATATTATCACGGCCTATCGGGATCACGGCTGGGGCTTGGTTCGTGGAGTATCACCTAAGGAAGGAATGGCTGAGCTTTATGGAAAAGAGACCGGCTGCTCGAAAGGCAAGGGCGGGTCGATGCACTTTGCCAATGTGGATGAACACTTCTGGGGCGGATACGGGATTGTAGGCGGACATATTCCCCTTGGCGGTGGAATTGCTTTTGCTAATAAATACAAGCAGAATAACCGTGTTACGGCCTGTTTCCTGGGCGATGGGGCTGTGCCGCAGGGCGCCCTGCACGAAACGTTGAATATGAGCCAAAACTGGGGATTACCTTGTATTTATGCCGTAGAAAATAATGGTTACGCGATGGGTACTGCCGTACATCGCCATTCGGTGGGTGAAATTGTGGATCGCGCCGATGGATTCAATATGAAGAAGATGGTGATCAACGGCATGGATGTGCTTACCGTTTATGAGAATATGAAAGAAATTGCCAAGGATATTCGCGAAAATTCCGAACCTTGGTTTGTGGAAATTCGAACCTATCGTTACCGAGGACACTCCATGTCTGATCCGATGAAATATCGAACAAAAGAAGAGCTCGAGGAATATGAGAAGCTTGATCCGGTAGCACGTATTAAAAATTACCTTTTGGATGAGGATATTATTGATGAAGATAAGGCTAAAGAAATTGAAGATAGTGTAGAGGATACAGTGATGGAGGCGATTGATTTTGCCGAGGAGAGTGATTTCCCTGAAAAAGAAGCACTTTACGATCACATGTTTGCTGAAGATGATTATCCCTTCCATACATAGAATATAGATTTAGAAAACTGCGAATTGACAATTTTAGAACTAACTACATAGAAATGGCTGAGTTACAATTCAGAGAAGCAATCCGGGCTGCAATTGATGAGGAAATGTCCCAGGATGAAGATATTTTTGTGATGGGCGAAGAAGTCGCAGAATACGACGGAGCCTATAAGGTAACCGAAGGTCTGCTTGATAAATACGGATCAAAACGGATGATTGATACTCCTATTTCGGAGCTCGGTTTTGCCGGCATCGGAGTTGGGGCGGCTATGAACGGACTTCGTCCCATTGTGGAATTTATGACCTTTAACTTTGCCGTGCTGGCCGCTGATCAGATTATTAACCATGCTTCAAAGGCGCGGTATATGACCGGCGGACAGGTTGAGATCCCGATCGTATTTCGGGGGCCCAATGCATCTGCGGGCCAGTTGAGTGCAACGCACTCGGTTTCATACGATTCCATGTATGCGCACTTTCCGGGTCTTAAAGTGATTTATACTTCAGAACCGGCCGATGCCAAAGGATTGTTAAAATCTGCGATTAGAGATGATAATCCGGTATTGTTTATGGAATCTGAGCAGATGTATGGGCTGAAGGGTGAAGTGCCAGAAGAGGATGACTTTACAATCCCCATTGGTAAAGCCAAAGTAAAACGTGAAGGAAGTGACGTAACGGTAGTAGCACACGGAAAAATGTATCACGTTGCTACCCAAGCGGCCGAAAAATTGGCCAAGGAAGATGTAGATGTGGAAATCGTTGATCCGCGTACGGTTAAGCCGCTGGATATCGAAACGATTGTGAAATCGATCCGCAAAACCAACCGATGTGTCATTGTGGATGAAGCTCATCCGTTTGGCGGGCTGGCGGCCGAAGTTGGATATTTAATTCAGCGCGAAGCTTTTGATTATTTAGATGCGCCTGTACAGCGTGTTACATTGCCGGATACGAATGCGCCCTTTGCCAAGAATCTTTTTGATGAGTGGTTGCCGAGTCCGGAGCAAGTGATAGATGCAGTTAACACCGTTACTTATCGCAAGTAATTTAAACCTATAAATTTAGATACTTACTATGGCAGTTAAGGTTGAAATGCCCAAGCTAAGCGATACGATGGAAGAAGGCGTTATCGCTGCGTGGAATGTTGAAGAAGGAGATACAGTAGAATCCGGCGATGTTATTGCCGAGGTGGAAACCGACAAGGCAACGATGGAGGTTGAGGTTTTTGATGCCGGAACTATTCTTAAAATTCTTGTTGAAGAAGGTAAAGCGGTGCCGCTCGGCGGATTGATTGCCGTTATTGGTGAGGAAGGTGAAGATATTAGTGATATTTTGGAAGAGGCTAAATCTGGGGGCGACTCCGAGGAAACTTCTGATAAAGAGAAGGGAGAAACTGATAAAAAAACCGACGAAGAGGAGGAAAGTTTTGATCCCGTATTTGGGGATCTCGATGAGAAAGGAAACGGACAACCTGATGACGGACGTATTAAAGCTTCTCCACTTGCTCGTAAGATGGCCGAAGAGCAAGGTATTAAGCTTGCAAATGTAGAAGGCAGCGGTCCGCACGGAAGAATTATTAAACGAGACATAGAAAGTTACGAGCCTTCAAAAGCTCCTGCCGCCGCACCGGCAGCTACGGTATCACGTGAGGACAAGGAGCACCGCGTATCACAGATGCGCAAGACTATAGCTCGGCGACTGTCTGAAAGCAAGTTTAGCAGTCCGCATTATTATGAGACTATCGATATTGATATGAGCGCGGTTTGGGATGCCCGTAAGCAGATCAACGAAATTAGCGACACGAAGATTAGCTTTAATGATATTGTGGTAAAAGCAGTTGCATCAGCACTGCGTCAGCATCCCGATATTAATAGTTCTTGGCAGGGAGATAAAATTATTGAGCATGGCGATGTAAACGTTGCCGTGGCCGTAGGTATTGACGAGGGACTTGTTACTCCGGTGATTAATAATACTGATCAGAAAGGGTTGCAGCAGATTGCGGCTGAAAGTAAAGAGCTGATTGAAAAAGCTCAGAATCGTGACTTACAGCCCGAAGAGATGGAAGGCAGTACCTTTACCGTTAGTAACCTTGGTATGTTCGGTATCGAAGAGTTTACGGCTATCATCAATCCGCCCAACGCCTGTATTCTTGCGGTGGGAGCTATTCGCGAAGAACCCGTTGTAGAAGATGGGGAAGTGGTTCCAGGAAAGCGGATGAAAGTTACAATGTCCAGCGATCATCGTATTGTGGATGGAGTATCAGCTGCTAAGTTCTTAAATACACTGAAACGTATGCTTGAGAACCCACTGGGTATGGTGCTGTAGTACATACCTGTTTTTGATTATAAATTTATGTCTAAGCCCTGAATCGAAAGGTTCAGGGCTTTTTTATTGCTCTAATCTTTTGAGGTATATAAACCATTAAGTTTATAACGGTCCGATATTAAAAAATCTGCCTCCCTCTTTATTTAATATTGTGGCTCACATACCCACTCATTTTTCTTTTGATAAGATTTTCTCTCCTGAAAAATCAAGTTTTTAAATTCTAATCATTGTAAAACGCCCTTCTAATACCCCAGTGCCCATATTTAAATATTAATAACCTCTAATTAACATTAGAAATTTTTAATATTAATAAATTCTAATATATTACTCCCAGAGAGAAAATACTTGGAGACAATTATGTTAAAACAAATTTTTGTATCAACAATTCTAATAGTCGGGCTAATTGTCAGTTCTGCTGAAGCACAACAATCAGCACAGGCATCGATGAAGGTAAGTGTTGAAGTGGTAGAGGGAGCTAGTATTGTAATGAGTCAAACGGATGAGGTTAACTTGTCTAAAAGTGGTAACTCCATTCTTGGGGCAATGCGTTTGCAGGGTAATGATAATACATTGGTAAAGGTGTCAGATAAGCTTCAACTCTTCAGTTCGAATGGAAACCAATTAGATCTCGATATTACAGCTATAAATGACATAGAGACTAATGCTGATAATATTCGTTTTCAGGGATTAAAGTCACAAAATAATCCCGAAAGAGGTTCTTACAGCGGAGAGCTGAAAGCGACTGTAGAATATCTTTAGAAAGAAGAATTTAGTAAGTAAGCCTAGCTAATACCCAGCCTTCTATTTTTCAATAAGCACGGTAATCGGATGCTCTATTGCGGGGATATCAGCAAGCTTTTGTTGCAATTCCTTGGTCCGTGTCCATGATGTAAGTCCTTCAAAAACAATGGTACCATCAGAAGTTTTATTGAATTCTGCTCCTGATTCAGGATCAATCAAGGATTTTAATAATTCTTCGTCAATTTCATTTGACGGTTTTTCTATGCGGATTTGAAAACTAAATTTCATGGCCCGCTCTTCTTTCTCACCAAGATATAGCGAATAGTTTTGAATGTTTTCCAATGAGGTCTCTTTATAAGAAGGGTTAGCTTGTATAGCCGTTAACTCTGATTCTATCTCTTTCTTGGAATAATATCGCTCATCTACATATACTAAATACTGATCTTTGGCCTCACTAAAACTGACGGAAGTTAAGATGTCCAAGTCATTTTTGGATTGTTCAGCGAAGCGGTTAGCAGCATCTTCTGCCTTAAATTCTCCCAGCTTGATAAAGTCTGTTTGAGGGGCGTCAGGTTTAATATCTTTGCTATCAAGGATAACCAATGCTGCTCTTTCAAATGCATTGCCGCGATATGATAAAATATTTTTGATGGCCTGATTCCGATTTGGCAGGGGGAGGCTGCGAATAGCGTACAAGTCTGTGTTTGTATTAAGGATTACGCTAAAAGATCCATAAAGTTTGCTAGCCGCCTCCAAAGCAACATCTTTAGCTTTGGATAAGGTTTTGAAGCTGGCAATCTGGATCTTGTAGTAGAGTTCCTGATCGGATATATAAGTAGTATCAGCTGATGGTTTAGGAGATACGCTATCTGCTGCAATGGGCTCAAGTGTAGACTTAGGTGTCAGTGTAAAGTTCAATCCTTCTACAAAATCTCCCTCGGCAAGGGCTTTAACCTCAACCTGCATGGTATCGGGTTGCGAATTAACATCAAGAAATTCCAGCTGTTTGTCATCTATATATAAATCATAGTTTCCAGGTGGAATTTCATAGGCATAAAAGGTGCCATCACTAAAGGTGCGCATTTCTTTTGTATAGGTCGTATCCTCTTTAGAATCCAAATAAACGCGAAGGCCGGATTGTGGATTCTCATTTCCCTTGTTCACTTTTACAACATTGCCGGATATTACGCCGGAAGTATAGAACGGAATATCTATCGGTTTATACTGGTTGGGATCTGTAACAATAGAAAATTCTTCTATCTCGGGGACCAACATTGGATTCTTTATAGCTGATTGATTGATCTCCATATTAATTCTGTGGTAGGACTGAAGCTGGCTGAAACGAAGGATACCCTCCGAAGATGTCGACATGACACCCGCTCGTCCAATACGAACTGCTTCTTCGTTTATTACGTCATCTCCCTCATCATAAGTGCCGGAGTCGTTTGCATCCACATAAAGACGAACAGATGTTGCAGAACGTCCTACCTGCTGCCTGTTCGAAACGGTTAAATCGTTATTATAGTCATCATATCCGATCGAACCTCTTATATTCTGAGAGAAGGAATATTGATTTCTCACGCTCCTGGCATTTGATGTACTGCGAAATGCATTGAAATCGATGGTCAGACCCACGTTTAGGAAATTCAAATCATTTAAAAAATTTCTGGAATAAGAGGCCTGAATTCTTCCGTGCTCAAATATACTTTTGGAGGCTTGTATTTCGGCCTCTCTGAATGCACCAATCCCCGGACTATAATCGATACTACCACTAACAAAAGTATTTTGAAGATACCGAGGGATGTTGGGAGTTCTGGAAATGAGGTATGTAGCAGATGCGCTCAAATCTGAGCTGTTGCTTGGATTGAACGAAAAATCTCCGAACTGACGATCCCGGTAGCTAAACCTCACATTTAGGCGATTAATCCGAGAGTTCAGGTCAATGGAATAGCTCATATTATCCTGCGGGGAATTTTGAGCGTAATTTCCCTGAAATCGAAAGTTTAACGGGATCTCTCCAATTGATAATGGGAAAAATGCATTAGCTGAAAATTCCTGTTCGTTGCCGACCGGATTATAAATCCGGTTGTCGGTATAATTAGTGTAGTTTAATCCCCAGCTGGCAGATGAGGGATAAATAACATTCCCGGATATTCGGTAGAAAGCATTGGGTGCGATATCGAGATTTAACAGGTAATCATCGTATACGCGTGCAGAAGTTGAACTGAAGAAAACAGGAGACTGATTGGAATACTCATTGTAATATTCTACACCAACTTGCTGGGTCAGCCAGTTGGAAATTCCATACGCTACATCGCCTTGCGTCATATAACTTTCGGTTGTGGTACCGAAAAAAGCATTATCAAGTTGTCCGGCGTTAAAGTGATAGTTGAATTCCCCTTCCGGCAGAAAGTTGAAGGGTATCTGTATTCGCTCTTCTCGTTCCTGGATACGCCCGTCCGGACCATAGATTCGCAACCGCAATCGCGAAGTGCCATAGGTGAGTGGTACTAGAAAACGATACTGTTCGTCTTCCGTTATTCTGGTAAAATCATAGAGTGAATTATTGTAATATAGCTCAACTTCTGAGCCAATAGGGGCCGTTCCCTCCACTTCATATGAATCGTACATATAGCGGGGCTCAATAGGTTCGTTCGTTAATCGTATCCCTGTAAAATTTCGACTGGTTAAACCATCAGAACGTGTTTGTCCGACGTATATTTGGCTCAGATAGTCGTTATTCCGCATAACGTATCGCCAGCGAAGATTACGGGTAGTAAAGTTTGATGAGCCGCCAGAATAGTTGCCAAAGGCAGAGCCCTCGAGATCTCCTCCGGCTATTTCCGCTCCCAGATCAAAATTATAGCTATAGGAATTTTGGTTTTCGTTTATGATTGAGGTGAGTGAATAGTCGAAAAAACCGCCTCCGAATAAGGTTCGATCTCGTTCATAGATAAGTGGATGAAAATTTTGTTCAATACTGGCTTTTTCTTGACGCTCTCTACGCCGTTGCCGCTCATACTCTTCAACGATGGGCAAGGTGTTCGGGGTTTCGAGCTGCAACAGGAGATTATTAAGGTCAACAGTGAAGTTTAGGTCAAACACTTCTGACAGCACATCGAGGCTCACGTAGAAATCCAGCTCCTTAACCAGCATTTTGGAAGCATCGTAACGGAAGGTTCCCTTATTTTCCAGCGCTATTTCATAGTTACTAAAGTCGAAGCGGAAATTATTATCGGGATCAAGATAAATACCCTGGATAGATAAACTGCCATTGTCTACCTTGTGAGAGATTTTTAGGCTGCTGAATATTTCTGAAACCGGAAGATAGTAGGTACCGTCCTCATAATAGGCGGTTATAACCTTTTCAAAGAAATTACGGTAGGTGAAAGAAAGGAATATCTCCTGTTGATTTGACTGTTGCTGGTCCGCCTGCTCGTCTTGAAAATTGGAGGCCGGTGCAGTCTTGCTATTATTATCAAAAGAAAGGGCAGGCGTACTTAAAGCGAATAAAAGAAGAGATAGAATTAAAAAACGTCCTTCTTTACTCACTTTTTGGTGAAGTTTATGGATTGAGATACCGGTTCCATTTGAACAATGTTTTCCGAAGGTACATCGGGACGCTGCGTTTCAAATGTAATTTCGGCGGAATATTCTCCATTTTCGAACTCATCCTGCGCTACCTCAAATACTTGTCGGTACTTAAAATAGATAGAAGTAGAAGTGCGTTTTTCAACCACGGTATTTCCGTTGCTATCGGAAATAGTTAAAATGATAGACCCGAGAAAAGGAGAGTTGCCAGATCTGTTGACATCAGCGATAAACTCAAAATTATCTTCAGAGTTGTGATGGGTAAACTCTTGGATCTCTATCCCGGTATTGGTATCGCCGTGTTTGTAGAATAAGGTCGTTACCTGTTCAAATTTATAGGTGATTTGGGCCGTTATTCCATCCTCGGTTTCCTCACCCACAGCAGGATTTTGAGCACTTGACGTTGTTTTAATACGTGTCCAGTAGGTACCGTCTGCAAAGTCCTTGGGTCGCACCGTCATTCGCACGGTTTGGCGCTGGCCGGGTTGCAGGACAAAATTCTGTGGAAAGCCCTTGACTAAATTGTCAATACCATATTGTTGGGCCCGGCTGCTGTCGTCATACACCATTTCTACATTCCCCTCAGTGTTGGTTGTAGGGTAGCCGAAGGGAAATTCAATGGATACCTCCTGGGCCTGATCTGATCCGTTTAGCACCAAGAAGCTCCCAAAGCGTTCTTGCTGGTCGATAAAAACCATAGTGGGAGCAATTGTAATTTGCGCCTTGGCGCCTGTAAGCAACACCCCAAAAATAAGCAGAAATATTAAGGACAGTTTTTTCATCTCGGGTAGACTGGTTTTAATTGCCGTTGAGGGAACCTAAGAAATTTGTGTAAAAAAGCATAGGAAACTGCTGCTAGAACTATTCTGGCCTGCCTATAAATAAAAAAGCCAAGACGAATTAGGTCTTGGCTTTTTGAATGATATACTGAACCCTAGTTATAAGAAGCTGTGAGGGTAATTTCCTCTGAGTAATTACCGGCAGTTTGATTAGCTGCAGCATCAATACTACCACCTATGAATACATGGATGGTATTATCAGAGTCCGCTGAGAGAGCAGTAGTAGTAGTTCCTGTGGTAGGATTGAACGTATTACTTTGGCTGGTTGACTCGTTGTCCCAAGCAGCACTGCTATTATCAAAATTGATAGCAATGTCAGCACCGTCGGGATTTGTTAAATTTCCTCCATTTGCAAATGAAAAACTTAGGTCAAGTTGACCGCCGTTACCTGTTACTTGGAATGTTCCAGCAGTAGCATCACCAACCGCTACAGTACTGTTAGCTCCAGCCGCCAGAGTTCCAAAGTCTAAGTTACTTCCTTCGGTAATAGATACATTTGATTCAACAGTTGCGGTAGCATCAATTTGTGCATTAGCGATTGTTGTCATTCCTGCGGTGATAAGTAGTGCGAGAGTAAGTTGGAGTAATCGTTTCATAATTTGAGCCGTTTGTTATTGTTTGTAGATAAATTAATTTCTTTTCTTTCTTCACTCCCAAGATAAAAATGATCTCTTGGGTCTCCTAGTTAGAGCCTTTTAATTAAAGGATTCTAAACTTTATTGTAGCACCATCAACTGGTACCATTCTTCATGGAGCAAAACAACAAGTATTCTAGAAGACGTTTCATATTGGCCGAAGATTAATAAATTGTAATGGTCTATTGGTAGACGACGTTTAAAACCAATGTGCCGGAGTAGGAGCCGGGAGCAATATCGCCGACGTCAATATTTCCAAAGATATACACGTAGCCGGTATCCCAAACCTGTTCATCATTATCACCGCTGAGGGTTATATGGAGCTCATTATTGGCAAAGGGCATATAATCCTGGTAATTGGTTACTTCGGGGGCATAAGCTGCATCTAAATTGAGAGGGATTGTATTTGTAGTATCTTGCTCACCAGGCGGTGTTAAACGGTCGGGTTTATGTAGGGTAAGGATCGCACTTTGCGCAGCCAGTGCTCTTATTTTAAAGATCCCCATTTGTGGATTGCCCAATCTTATCTGATGGCTACCGCTGTTGGTGACCACCGTCCCAAAATTTAAATCCTGAAGCACTTCTACGCCTAACTCAGGCTGTACATCCATGTTAAAACGAACGGTTTGGGCTTGGCTGGAGTAGGCAAGTGGAAGAGCCAAAAGCGAAACACAAAATAAAATTTTAATCCACTTTCTAATCATACTCAACATTTATATTTATGGTTCCGGTATAAGTTCCGGCTCTATTATTTCCAACTTCTATATCTCCATAAATGTACAAGTATGCTTTTGCAGTCGGTGGACCACCGCCATTATTTCCTCCACCGGCCCAAGGGGGAGGGCCGCCACCTCTGTCATCATATATTGGAAATGATGCTGAACCATTGGTAATGGAATTATCTTGTGCTTGGGTTTTGTCTTCTTCTCCTTCATTTGCATAGGAGGCTTTCAAGGTGTAGGGAATTATATTTGAAGCATCAAGAATCAGGTTTTGGCTTGTTATTGAGACATAGATATCCCGGTCCTTATTGCCCTCAATGCTGATAACCTCTGTTCTGGAGTCCATCAGGTTTATGGTATATTGTTGATCTTGTAGAACTGTACCGTAATCCAGATTTCCATCAGTCAAGACAGTGACGGTCAATTCGGGAGGCGCCTCTATATTGAGTGCAAACGTCTGACCGTATACCATAGTCACCGGCAGAAACAGCAGCGTTATAAAAGTAAAAATTTTTTTCATAGAGAGTGCCTAACAGGATTAAATATATTCAACCTCAATGGTGAAGTTACCGTTGTAATTCCCCGGCTTTGCATTTTCAACGTTTATCTGCCCGCCAATCCAAAAATAATACTCTCCGTTGCCATTAAGTGTCAGGTCGCGATTATCGGTTTGCAGAATTTCGGCCGAGCTCTGATCGTCTTCATCATTGCCCGCAATTTCATAAGTAAAGGTTAGTGTGTTGGAACCGCTTGCGTGTCTTAAGGTGCGCTCACGGACAAAGCTAACCCGAATTTGGGAGTCGGCATTACCCAGGGCAATCATTTTGCCTGTGTTGACATCAGAAAGCGGATCAATGGAAATAAGTTGCTGGCTGGGCTGTACAGGACTAAAATCCATATCACGTACCGTTATCATTTCTATGGATTCGACGACCTGGGCAGAAGCGCTAATGCTAATTCTGCTGGACGCTTCTTCCTGATCTTGTGCCGTCGCGGTAAGGGTAGTAAAACCTATTACTGCTATTATAAGCAGCAACACTGTAGTTGATTTTTGCATCAAATGTCTTAGTTAACTGATTGCCGTTTGTTCGCACTATGTAAACGAAGTGTTCTATAAAATGTTGACCAAGAACTTAATTATTTTTTGTAGTCAGCATAAAATAAAAAATGCAGAGGAGATGTTCCCTCTGCATTAGTAAATCTTAAGGTAGATAAGTGAATCTTAAGCACTTTTTTAGTGGACAGACATCAGTTATAAATACTAATAGGCTTGTAAGTTTTATCCAATGCATTTCGTGCAGCTAAATCAGCATATTGATGCATTCGACAGTCATATTGGATACCAAAATTACCATTGATACTGAGATCAACATTTTTTTTGCTGTTGGTAGTGCCAACCAATACCGAACCGTTGAGATTAGCGGTACCGTTACCGAGAACGACATCTTCGTCTTCAAATATAGTTAAACCGTTAAAATTAAAATTCCCGTTAATTCGACCACCATCCCTAATTATTAGAATGCCGTAGCCAGTAACATTTCCGTTGAGTCTTGTTTGATCATCTATAACAAACACCCCGGGATTGGCAGGTCCGGAACGGTTTAAGTCCGTTTTGTCGGTTACCTTTGTTCCTCTATTGATAAGTCGGGCAACCGTTTCTTGGTAATCAGTGTAGTCCAGATCGCTGTCAACTTCGATGGACGGTGAACCGGAAATTCCTTTTTTGTTACCACCGCCTCCTTTTCCTTTCCCGCCACCTTTGCCAGTTTCATCTTCAATTTGATCTCTTTGGTCATCCCGAATGACTTCAACTCCCGGTTTGTCGGGACAACCGCTTACTGCTGAAGCATTACCGCTAATTGAGAAGGACCCTCCCATTTTACTGACTGTAAAATTGTCTGTGATAAGAGAAAGGGCACTTTCAAAAGCGGGAATAACGCCTACATTATCTTGAATGAGATGGCTCGCTATGATCGTATGGTTTTCGGGTGCTCCTGCTATTTTTCCCGTTGAGGTAATCCGGAGAGTATCTGAAATTTCCTGAACCGAATAATCGACTGATCCATAGTCAAATTGCTTGCTTGTTTTTCCTGTCCAGGTGCCATTTTTATCATATTTGGTTATCGCAAACTGTATGCCGGTATGGGCTAAATTTTTAACAATGGCTCTGTTGGCCGTTTCTACAGAAAGTTTAGTCATACTTTCTTTTTGGTTGGACATGCCCATAAACGTATATCCGAGGGCAACCATTAATCCTGCGATAATAATAAGCATTGCTCGACCCATAATGTCATAATTTTCTTAATATTTATAGTCTCTCTTGAAGTATTTTGATTCTGCTCCAAATAACTTGCAGAAAAGTGAATTTATCGTAAAAGTGTTTATAAGCTAAAAAATATCAATAAACGTCATTATTCATACATACTGATTGGAGTGTAAAGAGTGGTGTTTAGAACTTTATTTGCCGCGACGTCTGTATATTTTTCTTGGGCCTGACAATCATAATTTGCTTGCATATTACCATTCCCCATGATGTCTAAATTTGCCCCATAGTCTGACATCGCCATAATTGACCCATTAATTGTTGCGTTACCTGCAGCTTTAAATTGCGTTTCATTTTCGAAAATAACTAAACCGTTAAATTCAAATTGACCAGCCATCATAACATCTGAGTCTATTTCTAACTGCGCATTATTTCGCACAATTAAAATTCCATAACCCGTAGTGTTACCACTTATTGTTAATTTACTGTCAATAGAGTAAACCCCTGGATTGTCACTGGTACTGTTATCAAAATCATTTTTATGACTAATAGTTTTAGAATGGGGAATTAGCCTGTCGATTAAGTTTCTTATATCTTGATGGGCTATTTTAGAATTATGAGCTACAGCGGGATCCCCTTCTATTCTACTGTCATCATCGTGATCATCAACTTGACTAGGATCATTAACTGTTAATCCCGGTTTATCTTCACAAGTTCCGCTATTGTCGTTTCCATTGTAGTGAGTTTTCGGATTTGAATTCGAAAAAGTTATGCTTCCACTTACACTACTTAAAGCACCTTGAAATTTAGGTACAACTTGTTGGTTCTTACTTATATCATAGGTAGCAGTAATAGTGTGGTCATTGCTGGCTCCGTTCAGGTTTGCAGTAGAGGTTATTTCTAAAATTTCATTTGAAACATCATGATTGATTGAAACCTCAACGGTTCCCTTCTCGAGATTAAATTTCCCACCACTCCAGCTATTGTCTTCATCAAACTCTTCCAGGGCAAATTGGATGCCGGTATGCGACAGATTCTGTGCCAATGCCTTGTTGGCCTTACTCACAGATTGACTTGTTAACGCCTGACGCTGGTTCGACATTCCCATAAAGGTGTAACCTAGGGCTACTAACATCCCTGTTACGATAATTAACATTGCTCGTCCCATAATAAAACCTCTATAGTCTTAGATTTATTGGTGTAAATTGTTTTTGCCAAGTTACTTCGATGTATTTTGGATCAGAAGAGCCCAAGCCCCCTACTTTTTCCTTGCTTTGTAGAGTATATGAAATATCTATAAATCTGATTTTATCCCGTTCACTTTGTGCTCCACTAAGTAGTTCAGAAAGCAAACTTATATCTATCTTATTTTTATCACTGTCAAAATATTCAATCTCAAAATTGGATACGTTTTTAAACGTTGTTTCCGTACCTCCAATATCACGGGTAAGCGTGTTGTCGCTGCTATTGTACTCCCAGATTACGGTTTCTTTGGTTCCATCATTGTCAATGTCTCCCTCAAATTTAATTTTTCCTTCCTGGGCATCTTTTATAGGGGAGGGGATAGCACCCATTTCTTTGTATCCAACATTGGGAATATCCTTGCCTAAAATTTCATTAATGGTATTTGACTTTGTTTCGGTAATCTGACGCATAGTAAGCTGTGTGGAGCTTTGCGATAGATTCATATTCATCGTCAGAATACTCAGTAGCAAAATACCTGCTACAATAAAGCTTGTGGTCAATCCTAAATTCATAGAGCTTATTTATTGGGTTTTATAATATCTGCGTAAATAAGGCACACGTATTTCAATCTTGTCACCATTGTTATCTGTTAGATAATCACTGGTTACGGTTACAACCATCTTTTTAAATTCTGTATAAGGCGTTCCCGTATGTCCGCTGGCAATATCAAAATCGGAAGATGGATTTACGTATAAGACCTGGATACTTACATCGAACGCTCCGTCTCCAGACCCTTTTTGCCAATCGACAGTCTCGTTCAATCCATGGTAGTCGTCAAAGTCATTGAAATCTGAAGGATTGGCTTGGCCACAAGAAGAGAATCCTTCAGGTACTTGTGCTGGAGGCCCACCAGCAGTGTTTGCATCAAAAGGCAAGGCACGCGCTTCGTCAATATAGGTTTGTGCAATGGTAATAGCCTTTTTTTCTGCAGAGCTCTCTATTTCTTTCTGGCTGTTAATAAAGATCATCCTATTAGATGTCAATAGAATTAGCGAAAACAGCACCATCGCCGCCATTGTTTGTATTACTTCACTGTATCCGACCATAGCTGTAGATGTCTAAGTATCAATTTTGGAGTAAAACATTAAAAAAAATTAATGTTTTATCGCTCTCTTTGCAACTTCATCGCCAATATTATAATAACGTCGGTTTAGACCTAATTAATTTTCATTAACGAACATTGCAATTCATTAAAAGTTATGCCGTCTACGTACATGAGTCGCAATTTAAGGTCTTGTTACATATTAGTTCGCCAACTCATAAGCCGTTTTTGCTCAAATTGTGGTTTTATAACCTTGATAAAGCACTTTAAGGATCAAGATAATCAGGCTATATTGTTGGTCAGTTTTAAAATTGAACTCTAAGCAGTTAATCTACAGCACTTCATGAAAGGCATTATTTTAGCGGGCGGTACGGGATCGAGGTTATATCCATTGACGAAAGTAACTAACAAGCATTTGTTGCCGGTGGGTAATAAGCCCATGATTTATTACCCCATTGAGAAATTAACTGACGCTGGCATTGAGGAAATATTGATAGTAACGGGTACCGAGCACATGGGGGATGTGGTAAATCTGCTGGGATCCGGCAAAGATTTTGGATGTCGCTTTACCTACAAAGTACAGGATGAGGCCGGAGGAATTGCCCAGGCATTGGGACTTGCTGAAAACTTTGTAGGCGATGATTCCATGACGGTGATTCTGGGTGACAATATCTTCGAGACCTCCCTGCAGAAAGCGATGGATGCATATCCAGGTCAGGGAGCACAGATTCTGCTCAAAGAAGTTGATGATCCCGAGCGTTTTGGAGTGGCAGAGGTGGAAGGCAATAAAATAGTAGGGATTGAGGAAAAACCGGATCAGCCTAAAAGTGATTTGGCAGTGACCGGCGTTTATATGTACGATGCCCGGGTATTCGACTTCATTCGAGATTTGGAGCCGTCCGATCGAGGCGAGCTAGAAATTACAGACGTCAATAATCACTATATACAGGAAGATGCTATGCGGTTTTCGGTGATGGAGGGGTGGTGGACCGATGCCGGAACGCCCTCATCATATAAGCGAGCTAACAAATTGGTTGGTACCGAATAATTATGAAAGCGATACTACTTGGGGCATCAGGGCAGTTAGGTAAAGAGTGGCAACGCATTATTGATAAAGATTATTCAGACGAGATTGAGTTGCTGTCGTATACGTCAAGCGATCTGGATATCACTCATTACCAGGAGGTTTCTGATGAGTTTCGTCAGCAGAAGCCGGATGTGGTGATTAATTGCGCAGCCTTTACGGATGTGGATGGATCAGAAGATCATAAAAAACGGGCTCGCAAGGTTAACATGGAAGCCCCATTGTACCTGGCGGAACTTAGTCAGCAACTGGAATTTAAGTTGGTCCACTATTCGACTGATTATGTGTTTCCAGGGACAAAATTGAATAAGAAGGAATTTCCGGAGGGTTATTCTGAAGATCATCCGGCTGATCCTGTTAACTGGTACGGTAAGACCAAGTGGGAAGGGGAGCAAGCCATTCGCCAGACCGCGGAAAACCATTTGATTATTCGCGTGTCGTGGCTGTGTGGTCAGTTCGGTTCTAATTTCGTAAAGACCATGCTGCGGCTGGGAAAGGAGCGAGATGAGTTACAGGTGGTTGATGATCAGTGGGGTAGTCCCACATTTGCAGAAAATGTGGTTGAGAATTGCCTCAATTTACTTGGTAAGGATATAATCGGGACCTACCATGTTTCTTCCAAAGGATTAATTAGCTGGTACGACTTTGCCAAGGCTATTTTTGAGATTAATAATATCGATGTTTCATTGGAGGCGGTTGACTCAGATGCTTTTGTTACCAAGGCAGAGCGTCCATACTTCTCAAAGTTGAGCACCCAAAAGATTGAGTCGGTAGAGGGTAGTAGGATCATACCCTGGAGAGAGGGATTGCAGCGGTTACTGGGTCAATTATAGACGGCTGTGCAAAACCCCGAGCCTTGTTCTGAGGTGGTTGTACCACCGACTATTTAACCCTTTTAACGGGAGTACAACCCCCTTGAAGCTCTTTTTTAGCAGGTTTTGCAAAAGCCTATTAGATTTCAGCTCATGATAAGAGCCCAAGATCTGCAGCTAATATTATATCATCAAATCATTATATTGGCTTTTGAATTTTAATTTCCCAATAAATATTGAATGGAGATTGTAAAAACTGATATTCCGGATGTTCTACTGTTAAAACCGAAGGTATACAAGGATGAGCGGGGTTTTTTCCTGGAAACCTATCGGGAGGAGCATTTGAAAGAGAAAAATATTGATGTCCATTTTGTGCAGGATAATCTGTCAAAATCCCAAAAGAATACGGTGCGCGGATTGCATTATCAGATTGAGCGTCAGCAGGATAAATTATTGATGGTCATGCAGGGGGCTATTTTGGATGTAGCGGTAGATTTGCGTGAAGATTCTCCCACATTCGGCGAACACGTGGCGATGGAACTATCGGCCGAAAACAAACACCAGATGTTTATCCCCAAGGGATTTGCTCATGGGTTTTCGGTTCTTACGGACGATGCGTTGGTCTACTATAAATGCAGCGACTATTACTATCCGGAGGGCGAGCGGGGATTGTTGTGGGATGATCCCGAGCTGGGGATTGATTGGAAGGTTGCCGATCCCATTATTTCTGAGAAGGACCAGCACCAACCAAGGCTAAGTGAAATAAAAGAAGATGATTTATTTTGATAATTATGAGAGGCTCATTTTTTAAGTCAAGAAAACCGCTGACAAAATCGGGACTAGAAAACCACTGAAACGAACCAAAAGTTTGGTAGTGTGCCTTATTAGAAAAATGTTTTCGAGTGGGTAAGTATCTAAAAACACACTATGGGAAGATGTTTGTAAAGAAACGGCTCAAATCGTATTTCACTGGACAAGATAAGAAGAACTAACAATTTGAATTATAATTAAAGAAAGGAATGAGAATATTAGTCACAGGCGGGGCGGGATTCATTGGATCAAATTTGCTGCTGTATTTGCACGAGAAGTATCCCAACTATCAGCTGCTCAATATTGATAAACTTGGCTACGCTTCGGATCTGTCATATCTCGATGAGATTAAAAATTCGAATCGGTACACTTTTAAAAAGCTGGATATTGTAGATCGTGATGCTGTGCGGGATATCATTCGAAGTTATAAGCCCGATGGTGTATTTCACCTTGCTGCAGAATCGCATGTCGATAACTCAATCAAGGGACCGGAACCATTTATCCAGTCGAATGTAGTAGGTACGTTTAATCTGATTGAGGAGTGCCGGCAGTTTTGGAAAGAAGATGACGAACGCTGGAAAAAGAGTCGATTTTTGCACGTTTCTACTGATGAGGTCTATGGTGAGCTGGGTGAACAGGGCGCTTTTTCAGAAGAATCACCGTATGCCCCCAATTCGCCGTATTCGGCATCAAAGGCAGGTAGTGACTTTATTATTCGATCGTATTATCACACCTATGGAATGAACGTAGTTACTACGAATTGTTCTAATAATTTTGGTCCGCATCAGCACGACGAAAAGTTGATTCCCACCGTTATTCGCACGGCCCTTAACCATGATGATATACCGGTTTATGGAAAGGGAGAAAATGTCCGCGATTGGCTCTTTGTCCAAGAACATTGCCGCGCATTGGATCTGGTATTCAATGAGGGGCAATCGGGAGAAACCTACATAATTGGCGGCAATAATGAATGGAAGAATATCGACCTGGTAAAGAAGATTTGCAATATCTTAAATGAGGAGGTCGGGGATGCACCGAGCTCGGATTTCAAAGATCTGATTACCTTTGTGAAAGATCGTCCCGGTCATGATTTTCGTTACGCCATTGATGCCTCCAAAATTAAAGAAGAGTTGGGATGGAATAGTGAAGAGTCATTTGAACAGCGTCTGAGAGAGACTATTCGATGGTATATCCAACGATATAGGGGATAAGTTTACTCTGGCTTTTTGCCGCAGCATACAGAGACATTCTAAAATTTAATTCTATAAAAGGTTGAAAGTTATTAGCGGTTGAACTATATTTAAGATAAAATTGTCTTAAAACTTAATATAAAATGATCTTCTCCAAATCGTGTGTATATGGCCTTCGGGCGATGATCTATCTCGCGTCGATATCGAGAGAAGGTTACGTATCAATTAAAGGATTGAGTGAGAAACTGGATATCTCATTTCACTTTTTGACTAAAATACTGCAGGAATTGACGGGGGCTGATCTTCTGGAGTCGATGAAGGGCCCGAAGGGAGGAGTAAGGCTGACAAAGTCAGGTAGGTGCATTACGCTGAAAGAAGTTGTTGAAGCCATTGACGGACCAGCCATTTTCACCGAGTGTGTTTTAGGTTTACCTGGATGCGGGAGTGAAAAACCATGTCCCATGCATGATATGTGGGAGGGAACACGAGATGAAATAAATGAAATATTTACAACCACCAGTCTGCAGGATATGTCGAAGGAAGGAAAGGCAAAGGATTTACGTATAACACCTGATGGAAAATTTGTTTGGGGCTAGTCACTATGTATTGCAGTAACGCAAATTGTAATGATAAATGTTTTGCACCTATGCAAAAAATAAGAGTGCAAACTCTTTAGTGCTTCATCTGCAATGTTAGAAAATGGCTCCAGATTTGTTAAAGGGATTTAAAATCAGAATTGATCACTAAAGCGCAATTAGGTACGATTGTTGCACAATCTATAATAGAAGATAAAATACTCTTAAAACTAAAAGAATGATGAATACGACGATATCAAAAATTGCTGGATTGATGATGTTAACGGCTGCACTGCTTATCGGCTGTGGAGAAAGTTCGGATGATGAGAATAGCAATGCGAACTCACAAGGAGAAAAGCAGGAACTGACAGACTTTGAAATGACTCATGGTATTGGTCCGGTTGACGAAGAAATTACGATTGACGAAATCGATCCCGAGTTGGCAAAGGAGGGGATGCGAGTTTTTGATATGAAGTGTGGAGCGTGTCATAAGTTGGACAGCCGCTATGTAGGTCCGCCATTGGGTGGCATTATGAATGCACGTACGCCCGCCTATGTGATGAATATGATTTTAAATCCGGAAGAAATGCTTGCTAAACATCCTGTTGCAAAGTCAATTGGTTCGGAATATCCGACCCGAATGACAAATCAGCAATTAACCAGAGAAAAGGCACGAGCCGTGGTAGAATACTTGGCACAGGAATCACGATAAACAATAGCTAATACATAACAATAAAATACATACTACTATGAGAAAACTGTTAAAAAAATCTTTGCTGTGGCCGCTTGCGGCAATTGCAGCTATAGGATTTATAACTATGGGATGTAGCTCGAACGGGGAGTTTGGTTCCTCTTCTGACGCTGCAGAGAAGGTTTACGTAGCACCGGGAGAGCATGACGAATTTTACGGCTTCTTTTCTGGTGGATATAATGGTCAGCTTGGTGTTTATGGACTGCCATCAGGCCGACATATCTTTACTATTCCGGTCTTTTCACAGGCTGCGGTAAATGGTTGGGGATATAATGAAGAAACCAAGCCGATGCTGCAGACCACCGATGGATTTATTCCGTGGGGCGATGCACATCATCCTGAACTTTCACAAACTAATGGTGAAACGGACGGACGTTGGATTTTTATGAATGAAAATAATACCCCGCGTATTGCCCGTATTGGACTCGATGAGTTCAGAACACAGGAAATTATTGAGATCCCGAATTCAGCCGGTAATCACGCATCCTCGTTTGTAACGCCGAACACTGAGTATGTTACGGCTGCTACACGCTTTAGTATTCCGATGGATGAGGATAATATGCAAAACATGGATGTAAGTATTGATAGCTACAAGGAAAACTTCCAGGGAACTATCTCTTTCATTAAGGTTTCTGATGAAGGACACATGAGCATTGATTTCCAGATTCGGATGCCGGGTTTCAATTATGACTTGAGCCACTCGGGCAAAGGTCCATCTGATGGTTGGGCGTTCTTCACCTCATATAACAGTGAGGAAGCGCACACTATGTTAGAGATCAACGCTTCCAAAAATGATAAGGACTATATCGCTGCCATTAATTGGGAAAAAGCAGCGGAATATGCCAAGGAAGGGAAAGGAAAAATGATTCCCGGCGAGCACTATCGCAACTACATCGATCATGAAGAAGGCGGTATTGCCAAGAGCGAACTGATCGAAGAGGTACGTGTGCTTGATCCGCGTGAGTTGGAAGGTATCGTTTATTTCCTTCCTACACCTAAATCACCTCACGGTGTTGACGTAGATCCTACGGGACAATATATCGCAGCCGGAGGTAAGCTTTCTACGGTAATTCCGGTGCACTCATTTGAAAAAATGATGACTGCTATAGAGAATGAAGAATTCGAAGGCGAAGAGCAGGGTATTCCGGTATTGAGTTACGATTCAATTCTGCATGGTGAAGTTCAGAATCCGGGATTAGGACCATTGCACACTGAGTTTGATAACAGAGGAAATGCTTATACAACAGCCTTTATCTCATCAGAAATTGTGAAATGGGATGTGGAAACACTCGAAGTTATTGATCGTATCGACGTGTATTACTCTCCGGGCCACTTGATGATTCCGGGCGGCGACAGCCAAAAGCCTGACGGAAAATATTTGGTTGCATTGAACAAGATTACCAAAGATCGGTACCTGCCTACAGGACCAGAAATGTTCCATTCGGCACAGCTGATTGATATTTCCGGTGAAAAGATGCAGTTGCTGCTTGACTTCCCTACCGAAGGTGAGCCGCACTACGCTCAGGGTATTGCTGCCGAAAAGGTCAAAGAGAATCAGAAACGATTCTACGAAATCGAGGATAACAATCACCCACACGCTGCTAAAAGTGAGAAAGAAACACGAGTAGAGCGTGATGGTAACGAAGTGCACGTATACATGACGACTATTCGAAGTCACTTTGCTCCTGATAATATCGAAGGCATAAAAGTGGGTGACGAGGTGTACTTCCACGTGACGAACCTCGAGCAGGACTGGGATGTACCACACGGCTTCGCGATGAAAGGCGCCAATAATGCCGAACTGCTTGTTATGCCGGGTGAAACCGCGACACTAAAATGGGAGCCTAAAAAAGAAGGCGTTTTCCCATTCTATTGTACCGATTTCTGTTCAGCTCTGCACCAAGAGATGCAGGGTTATGTACGGGTATCACCAGAAAATTCAGATACACAAATCTCTTATAGCACAGGTCAGTAAGTGACCTCAATCCTTGGGGGGAGGAGGGTGAAGCCTCCTCTCTTCTTATTTCAATAGAATGTAAACTATAATTTTGAAGGTCATGGATAAGCAGAAAAGAGTTTGGATGGCTGTTGCTGCATTATTGTTAATGGGTGTTTACTTTTTTCCCATCTGGAGCATTAGCATGGAAGCCCCACAATATCCTGAGGGTATTGGCATGAATATTAGCGTGGATACTATTGAGGGTAAACAGAAAAACGATTTGCAGAATATAAACGGATTGAATCACTATATAGGGATGAAAGAAATTAATCCCGATTCTATACCCGAACTTAAGATTATGCCATATATATTCGGCTTTCTGATTATCAGCGGTTTAGTCATTGCGGGAATAGGCAATCACAAATGGATTTTATTCTGGCTTGGATTGTTTGTGTTGTTTGCTATTGCCGGATTGGTAGACTTTTATCTTTGGGGATACGATTATGGGCACAATTTAAATCCCGATGCTCCTATAAAAGTGCCGGGCATGACCTATCAGCCGCCGCTTTTGGGTAGTAAACAGCTGCTGAATATTAACGCAACCTCACTACCACACATCGGATTTTATATTTCGCTAATATCAATGGGTATAGCCGGAACGATATGGTGGAAAAGCAAAGAGGATTGACAAATAAGAGGTTTGATATGACATATCTGACTAAGATCATAAAAATAATTGCTGCGCTAGGTCTTTTGATACTGGCCACAGCTTGCAGCCAGGAACCGGCAGTTATTCACTACGGAAGTGACGAATGTGCACACTGCAAAATGATGATAACGGACGAGCAGTTTGCTTCCCAAATTGTAACAGATAAGGGTAAGGCACTAAAGTTTGATGCTATCGAATGTATGGCGGTCTACCAGCGAGAAAATGCTGATGAACTGCAAGGAGCAATCCGGTATGTGAGCGATTATAATCAGCCGGGTAATTGGCTCAAGGCCAAAGAAACACAGTTTGTGAAAAGTGAAGTGGTTAACAGTCCCATGGGAGAATCATTGCTGGCTTTCCCCTCCCAGGAAGAAGCAAAAAAGCATATAACTGAACGACCGGGACAATTGTTGGGATGGTCAGAGGTGTCCCAAATTGAAATGTAAGCACGTAGTACCGTACCATTTAATTTGCTCAAAAAAAGGATTGAGGCAATGAAGCTAATAACAAAAATACTATTAATTTTAGTAGGTCTGCTGCTCATAGCACCGCTAAGTTATGCTGCGCAGATTACCGTATCCAAAGACGGTGAAATCACTTCCATACAGCAGGGAATTGATCAAGCCCAGCCGGGCGATACCGTGCTTGTGAAAGAGGGGCGATATATTGAATACGATATCCGTATAAATAAGCGCATTACCTTACTGGGAGAGGGCGAAGCAATTATCGACGGCGATAATCAGGGTTTTGTTGTAGTTGTGGAAGCCGATAGTACGGTGATTAAAGATATTGAAGTCCACAACAGCAAGGCCGGATTTATGGATGATTATGCCGGAATTGAAGTTGATGGGGCTCATAACGTCCGCATTGAAGGGGTAAGGCTTGTTGATAATTTTTTTGGAATTTACCTCGCTAAATCACAGGGCACGGTTTTGAAAAATAATCACATTACGGCCTCTCGTCAGCGCGAAACGAATTCCGGAAATGGCATTCACCTCTGGTATACCAAAGACGTAGAAATTCTTGATAATTATGTGGCCGGCCACCGTGATGGACTCTATTTCGAGTTTGTGGAAGGGGCCTTTATTGCCGGTAATGAAAGCGAAAATAATATCCGGTACGGCATTCACTTTATGTATTCGGATAACTGCCGTTATGAGCGCAATACCTTTCGCGATAATGGCGGTGGAGTGGCCGTCATGTATACCTCAAACGTAGAAATTGTGGATAATCACTTTGCTGATAACTGGGGTTCCTCGGCTTACGGCATGCTGTTAAAAGAGATCAACAGAAGTCAGGTTACCGGGAATACCTTCACGAATAACTCAGTGGGATTGTATATGGAGGCTTCCAGTCGAAATAATGTGGAAGGCAATCAATTCAATCAAAACGGCTGGGCTGTTCAGCTGATGGCGAACTCAACAGATAACGAATTTCATAAGAATAATTTTGTAGCTAACTCTTTTGAAGTATCCACAAATAGCAGAATGAACTATAGCAATAACTTTGATAAGAATTACTGGAGTCAATATGAAGGATACGATTTAAATCGTGACGGAGTGGGTGATGTACCTCACCGGCCGGTGCGATTATTCTCCATATTGGTCGAAAAGCAGCCGCAGTCCCTGTTATTACTGCGAAGTCTGTTGGTTGACCTTCTGGATGCCGCCGAAAAATTTATGCCGGTGCTTACCCCGGAAACACTCCTTGATTCTAAACCGCAAATGGAACCTGTGCTATGATTTCAATAAAAAAACTTCGCAAAGATTTTGGTCCCCGTACGGTCCTTAACGAGCTGGATTTAGAAATTCCGGCCGGACAGGCTACCGGTATTGTTGGACCCAACGGATCGGGAAAAACCACCACGATAAAGGCACTGTTGGGGTTGGTAAAACCTACTTCCGGAGACATCGTGGTTGATGGAAAATCGATAGAAGGAGAGTGGTTATATCGCAGCAAGATTGGTTATATGCCTCAAATTGCTCGTTATCCGGAAAATATGACGATTGGCGAACTTTTTGAGTTTATCAAAAATATGCGAGGTAGCGATACCAATCGTGATCGGGAATTGCTCGAATATTTTGATCTGGATAGTGAAATTGATAAGCGAATGCGAGCACTTTCTGGCGGTATGCGTCAAAAAGTGGGCGCTATTCTGGCAATGATGTTCGATCCGGAGATCCTGATTTTTGATGAACCCACGGCGGGGCTTGATCCTAAGTCGAGTGTACAGTTTAAACGATTGGTGCACGAAGAAAAGCAGAAAGGAAAAACGGTACTGTTAACCTCGCATATTATGAGTGAAATTGAAGAACTGACCGATCATCTCATCTTTATGGTGGAGGGAAATATTCGATATGATGGCCCAATGCGGGAGCTTATGGAACTGCAACAAGAACAGCGGCTTGAAGGCGCCGTAGCAAAAATGATGGAGGAAACAGCAGCATGAAAGCACTGACAATTTTAAAATACCAATGGAAAGATCTGCTTCGTGGAAAGTGGATTGTTGGCTATGGACTTATTTACCTGCTCATTGCCGACGCAATGATTCGGTTCGGTAATGCAGGCCCCAAGGCTATGCTCAGTATTTCTAACATTATGCTCCTGCTCATTCCGCTTGTAGGAATGATTTACGGCGCGCTGTACCTGTATCAGTCACGTGAATTTACCGAACTGCTACTTGCTCAGCCCATCGACCGTCCCTCACTTTTCTGGGGATTATTCGGCGGGTTGGCAATCCCACTGGCACTGGCATTTGCATTGGGAACAGCGATCCCCATGATTTATACCGGGATGATTGTTACAGCAAACCTGCAATCTATTTTGCTTATCTTGATGCTTGGCATTGCATTAACACTGTTGTTTACCGGCCTCGGTTTCTGGTTTGGACTCAAGTTTTTTGAGGATCGTGTTAAGGGACTCGGTTTTGCCTTGGTAAGCTGGCTCTTTTTAGCGGTACTCTACGACGGCCTTATACTGCTGGCTGTTTTTGCTTTTGGAGATTATCCCATTGAAAAACCGATGCTGGCGTTAGCATTGGCAAACCCCATTGATCTGGCACGTATTACGGTATTACTCGAATTTGATATTTCAGCATTGATGGGATACACGGGAGCCGTGTTTAATCGTTTCTTTGGCAGTATGTTGGGCATCAGCGTTGCGTTAAGTTGCCTGATGCTTTGGCTGAGCATTCCACTATGGAGAAGCCAGCGACAGTTCGAAAAGAAAGATTTTTAATATATAGCCGTAGATTTGCACAGATATAGTTAAATCAGTGCAAATCTGTGGTCAAAGTAAAATATTATGGAAGACGTAAGCCTCGATCTTATCAAGAAATATAACGTTCAGGGACCGCGTTATACCTCGTATCCTACGGCCGTGCAGTTTCAGGAAGCTAACGAAGATGACATAGTTTCTTTGCACCAATATTTGGTTGAGCGCAATGCCGATCCCCATCCCATATCACTCTATTTTCATATTCCGTTTTGTTTTTCGCTTTGCTGGTACTGTGGCTGTACCAAGGTGATTACCAAAGATCAGGATCGCGGTGACCTCTATCTTGACTACCTGGAAAAGGAGATGGATCAGGTGGCCGAAATGTTGCATACCGATTCCGAGGTTGTACAGATTCACTTTGGCGGAGGGACGCCCACTTTCTTGAAGCCTGATCAGCTACAGCGGCTCGGCAAGGCTATTCACAGTCGCTTTAATCTAACGAATCAAACAGAATTTGGAGTGGAGATCGATCCGAGAAAATGTACGCAAGAGCATATTCAAACGTTGGCAGATATCGGATGCAATAGAGCCTCACTGGGCGTGCAAGATACCAATGAAAAAGTTCAAAAGGCGATCCATCGCATACAGCCGTTTGAGCAAACTCAGCAGGTAACAAAGTGGCTGAGAGAATCCGGAATCAATTCCATAAACTTTGATCTTATTTACGGACTGCCGCTTCAGACCCTCAAGACATTTCGCAAGACGATGGATGATGTGATCAGCTTGGTGCCTGACCGCTTGGCCGTATATAGCTATGCGCATATTCCCAGCATGATGCCTGCCCAAAAGTTGCTCAATGAGGAAGATATGCCTTCTACCGATGAAAAGTTGTCCATGTTGCAGCTTAGTATTTCATACCTGACTGACAACGGCTATCGCTTTATTGGAATGGATCACTTTTCGCGAGAAGATGAAGAGCTTTCCCAAGCTATGGATGATGGTACATTGCAGCGCAACTTTCAGGGATACAGTACCTTGGCCGGTGCAGATCTATACGCTTTTGGGATGTCAGGTATTTCGAATGTGGGTAATTATTACTGGCAAAACACGAAGGAACTTGGTGATTATTATAACCTGTTGGATAATAATGAGAGCCCCGTGGCCAAAGTGTTGCAACTTTGCAAAGATGATAGGTTGCGACATCATGTAATAATGCGAATTATGTGTAAAATGGGTCTCTCATTTAACGAGATCGAGGAAAAATGGGGCATAGTTTTTGAGGACTACTTTAGTAGCAGTCTTGAACGTTTGTCTGAGTTACAGGCCGATGGATTTGTTGAAGTATCAAATAATAAAATTACAATAACCGAGCGCGGTCGACTTTTTCTACGCAATGTGGCGATGTGTTTCGATAAATATTTAAATAGAAAAAAATCTGCCCGCTCGTTTTCAAAAACAGTATAAGGTGATTTTTATGGATGCTCAGAACCAGGTATTTAGGTTTGGCGGTGGTACAGCAGAAGGCGACAAATCAATGAAAAAGCTGCTTGGCGGTAAAGGGGCGAATCTTGCAGAAATGAGTAGTATCGGGATGCCTATCCCACCGGGTTTTACGATCTCTGCCAAGGTCTGCCAATATTATAATGAGCATGATGGAGAATGGCCTGATGGATTGGCAGATGAAATAAATGAGAGCATTTATCATTTAGAAGAATTAATGAATTTGCAGTTCGGGGATCCCAAAGATCCACTGTTGGTTTCGGTGCGCTCGGGTGCAGCTGTTTCTATGCCCGGGATGATGGATACCGTACTGAATTTGGGACTTACAGATCAATCTGTGCAGGGATTGGCTGACAAAACCGACAATAAACGTTTTGCCTACGACTGCTATCGCCGTTTTATTGATATGTTCGGGGATGTGGTGATGGGCGTAGCACATGAAAAGTTTGAGCATGCCCTCCAGAAGCTAAAGGATGAGAAAAATGTTGAGCTGGATACCCAGCTGGATGTGGACGACCTCAAAGAACTGGTTGATCGGTATAAAAAAGTTTATAAAAAGAATACGGGAGAAGATTTTCCCCAGGATCCCGAGGACCAATTACGACTTTCAATCAATGGGGTGTTTGGCTCATGGAATGCCAAGCGAGCGATCAAGTATCGTAAAATAAATACCATTACCGGTTTGCTGGGTACAGCTGTTAACGTACAAGCGATGGTGTATGGTAATATGGGGGATGACAGTGCTACAGGTGTTTGTTTTACACGAAACCCTTCCGATGGCAAGAATGAACTCTACGGTGAGTTTTTGATAAATGCCCAGGGAGAAGATGTAGTAGCGGGTATCCGTACGCCGCGCGATATTAATGAGCTGAAAGAAGTGATGCCTGATTCCTATGATGAGTTGCTTGAACTGACCAATCAGCTGGAGAAGCACTATCAGGATATGCAGGATATTGAATTTACTGTGCAGCAGGGCGAACTGTTTATCCTGCAAACGCGCAATGGCAAACGAACGGGGGCGGCAGCGGTTAAAATTGCCATTGATATGGTCAATGAAGGTATTTTGGAGAAAGATAAAGCCGTAGCCAATTTGGTAGAGCCCGGGCATCTTGATCAGCTGCTACACCCACAGCTTAAAGAGGATGAAATTGACGAAAATAATATCCTTGGCAAAGGATTACCGGCATCACCGGGTGCAGCGGTGGGTAAAGTGGTATTTGAATCGGATAAGGCCGAGGAAGAGCACGAAAAAGGCAATCCGGTAATATTGGTTCGTGTCGAAACCAGTCCCGAAGATGTAGGAGGGATGTCGGCTGCCGAAGGTATTCTCACATCGCGCGGTGGAATGACAAGTCATGCTGCGGTAGTAGCCCGTGGATGGGGTAAGCCCTGTGTGGCTGGTTGTGATAGCATCAATATTGACTATGATGAGCAGCAATTTACGGCTGGGGATGTTACTGTTAAAGCGGGCGACTGGATTTCGATCGATGGCGCACGCGGAATGGTAATTCACGGAAAAAAAGAGGTGGAGGCACCACAAATCAGTGAGAACTTCCGCATCTTTATGAACTGGGTAGATGAGTTCCGTGACATGAAGGTGCGTACGAATGCGGATACGCCTGAGGATGCCTTGCGCGCTCGAGAATACGGGGCCCAGGGAATTGGACTGGCTCGTACCGAGCACATGTTTTTTGGGGATGAACGGATTCGCGAAATGCGTCGCATGATTATCTCCGAGAGCGAGGAGGAGCGTCGAAGTGCTCTGGAAAATCTGCTTCCCTACCAACGCGAAGATTTCATTGAAATTTTTGAGGCGATGGAAGGGCTGCCGGTGACAGTACGATTGTTGGATCCGCCCCTGCATGAATTTCTGCCCGATGAGGAAGAAGAAATTAAAAAGCTTGCCAAGGAACTGGGAATTAGGAAAACTGAACTACAACGTAAAATTCGGTCACTCAGTGAGTTTAACCCTATGTTGGGTCACCGCGGATGTCGGCTTGGAATTACCTATCCCGAAATTACCAAAATGCAGGCGCGTGCTATTTTAGAGGCAGCTGTTGAGGTCAACAGTAAAGGTAAAAAGGTGTATCCCGAAATAATGATTCCACTGGTGGGAACGGCCGAAGAGTTTATTCACGAGCGACATGTTGTGGATGAAATCGCTGAGAAAGTATTTGCTGAAAAGGGTAGGGAGATCGATTATAAAGTAGGGACAATGATCGAAATTCCCCGGGCGGCTCTTATCGCTGATAAGATTGCTGATGAAGCAGACTTTTTCTCTTTCGGTACCAACGACTTGACCCAGATGACGTTTGGTTATAGCCGCGATGATGCCGGTAAGTTTTTGGAGCACTATCTGAATGAAGGAATCCTCAAAAATGATCCTTTCCAAGTGCTGGACGAAGAAGGGGTGGGACAACTCGTACAAATGGGAGTTGAAAAAGGTCGCAATGCAAAGCCTGATCTCAAGGTTGGAATTTGCGGTGAGCACGGCGGCGATCCCAGTAGTGTGGCTTTTTGCTATAACCTTGGATTGAATTACGTGTCCTGTTCCCCGTATCGTGTGCCTATTGCACGACTTGCTTCGGCGCAAGCTTTTCTGCGATCCGGAAAAAAGATCGTTTCATAATCACTTCATGATTAGATGATATCTTCTGCTGTCCTCTCATTATGAGGGGGCAGTTTTTATAATTTTGTGAGAGGAAAATCTTTAATTTAAGGGACTTAAATCCTTTAGATAAGTTCCGGTACAATCAATCATAAATAACAGACGAGCAATACTTTTTGTGAATCCATTTGAAAGAAAAGCGGTACGAACTTGGTTCTGGTCCGGTGCTATTCTCATTTTTATTATGGTGGTTGTAGGAGGTATTACTCGTCTTACCGATTCCGGACTTTCGATGTCAGATTGGAGTCTTATTATGGGAGCCATCCCCCCTATGAATGAAGCCGAATGGCTGGCTGCTTTTGAACGCTATAAAGAATTTCCCCAGTATCAGCAGTTAAATGCCGGGATGTCATTGGCTGAATTTAAAATTATCTTTTTTTGGGAATATCTGCATCGCCTGTTGGGCCGGCTCATCGGTCTCGTATTTTTGATTCCGTTTGCTTTTTTCTGGATTCGAGGCTACTTCAATTCTAAGACGTTGCGGCGGGCATGGGTGTTATTTGGATTGGGAGCACTCCAGGGAGCTATGGGTTGGATTATGGTCAAAAGCGGCCTTGTAGATGTACCTTATGTCAGCCATTATCGATTGACCATTCACCTGCTACTGGCTATGCTTTTGTTTGGATTTTGCATCTGGTACGCCCTCGATCTTTATGATGATCAGCCCACAGAGAAAAGTTCTGATCTGCCTTCTCTTAAGCGGTGGTCAATTGGGTTGCTTATACTCTTTATTGCTCAGGTTATTTGGGGTGCCTTTACGGCCGGACTTGATGCCGGATATGTCTATAATACCTTTCCCACAATGAACGGTGATTGGGTGCCACAGGGAACCTGGACGCTTCAACCCATACGTGCAAACTTTGTAGAACATCCGGGAACTGTGCAGTGGATGCACAGAATTTTGGGCACATTACTGGGTATAGCAACAATCGGGTTTTGGTGGAAAAATCATAATGCTGATGTTGGGCACTTGCTAAAGCAGAAAGCAAGAATTCTACTTGGAATGATGCTTACACAGTACGTGCTGGGTATCTTAACGGTAATTACGCACGTGCAGCTTTTGATAGGAGTGATACATCAAGCCGGAGCTTTGGCTGTTCTCTTTTTCTGGATCTGGTATTATCACGACATCAAATCTAATTGGGCAAATGTCTAAATTTATTTGTATTTTAAGACAAAGTAGTCTTAAATATTAAAATGGTTGGACATCTCCTAAAAAATTCAAAGTGTAATTATGAGTATTACTAAAGAACGTACAATTGGACAGCTTGTTAAGGATGACTATAGAACGGCACAGGTATTTCAGCAAAATGGGTTGGATTTTTGCTGTGGTGGAAATCGCACGATTGAAGAAGCTTGTGCTAGTAAGGATGTGAATCACAGTGAGATTGTGCAGGCTTTAAATCAGATAAGAAATAATGGTACTAAGGAAGATAATTATAATCAGTGGTCGCTGGATTTTCTGGTGGATTATATCATAAACAATCACCATGAATTTACGCGTAATAAACTGCCTGAAATTGGCAAGTATGCAAAAAAGGTTGCTAAGGTACACGGAGAACGCCACGAGGAACTGAATGAGATTTATTATGAGTTCACAAAGTTGCATACTGAGATTTTTAATCATCTCGATAAAGAGGAACGTATTCTTTTCCCGTATATCAAGCAGCTAGTAGAAGCAGAAAAGAAAGGATTGCAACCGGAAGCTCCCGAATTTGGAGAGGCCGCTAATCCCATTGCAATGATGGAAGAGGAGCACGACGAAGCAGGCACATCGATGGCAAAAATAAGAAGGCTAAGCAAGGATTTTACTCCGCCTGCTGATGCCTGTACAACCTACCGGTTGCTATATCAGAACCTTGAGGGTTTCGAAAAAGATCTGCATAAGCACGTGCATCTAGAGAATAATATCCTTTTCCCCAAAGCGCTTGAGCTAGAAGAGAAACTGAATTAGAAATATAATGATCAGATATACGCAGTACGTAAACCGCATTTCGTATTACTGAACTATCTAAACGATTTTAAACAATACTTATATTTATGTCCCATTCTCCCCATAACTTTTCGATTCCCGTAATGGGAACCGGTCACTCTATTGATTCCCCCATCAGGGTTGGTCCTTATGGAATCAACTCGGTAGTCTCTATTGTGGATGATCTGCTGGTTGAAAAAATACGCAAGTATTACTGTAAAAAATACGATTTTGAATATAGCAACATCGGACGTACTGCCGAAGATGGCCGTGCACGACGAATCACTGAATATCTTGATACTGTTCATGAGATCGTAGAGAAGAAGTTCTCGGCTATTAAAAATCAGCCTTTTTTCGAAAAGAACGAGAAGTCGAAGTATTTCGAAATGCTACCTGATGGCAGTATGATAAAAGAGAAGTACAACCAGTTGATGAGCACGGAAGAAGGCAGTTTGCGGGATCGTCTGTCGTGCGAACTTTCCCGGATGATGAAGCCCGGCTCTATTGATGTAAACATTATGGCCAAGGTGGATAAGCTGAGTTATACCAAAGGCGGTGCGCCGATGAGCAAGGAGTTCAGTGATGCCAGTGCGGCTCTCCGCGGTTATGCTAAAAGCAAGGTTGTGTCCAGCCTGATATTATCAGCCGGATTTAACCCGCGTCTCTATAACTACATTACAGAGTTCAAGGATTTTTATCGGGATAAAGCCGGAGAAATAAAGAAGAAAATTATCCTGAAAGTAAGTGATTTCCGTTCGGCTCTTATTCAAGGAAAGTACTTGGCCAAAAAGGGACTCGAGGTTTTTGAATATCGCATTGAGTCCGGATTAAATTGTGGTGGACATGCGTTTCCATCCGATGGACATTTGATGCCGAGTTTGCTTAGGGAATTTCGTGAAAAAAGAGATCAGCTTACCAAAGCAGTGCAGCCACTTATTGAAAAATATTATGAAGAAAATGGTGATGGCTTTTTGGATGATTGGGAAATTACGGAGCCCCGTCTTACCGTTCAGGGTGGTATTGGGGTAAGCGGTGAGGCGGATCGCTTGTTGAACGATTTTGAGATGGATGCCACGGGATGGGGAAGCCCCTTCTTGCTGGTACCCGAAGCAACAACGGTCGATAAGCCGACGCGTCAGCTGTTAGAAGATGCTGGAGAAAAAGAATTATACCTTAGTGGGGTTTCTCCGTTAGGCGTACCTTTTAACAATGTAAGAGATACAGGATCGGAACAGTGGCATCAAGAACGCATTGATAAAGATAAGCCGGGTTCGCCCTGTCCCAAAGGATTTCTAAAATCCAATACCGAATTTACTGATCAGCCTATCTGTACAGCTTCAACGCAGTATCAGCTGTTGAAGCTCGATGAAATTGCGGAAAGTGAAATGTCTGAGGATAAAAAAGAGCAAAAGCGTGAAAAAGTGCTTAGCAAAGCTTGTTTATGTGATCACCTGGGTAACGGAGTGCTCATTAATCTGGGTATTTTAGCTGAGCATAGGGCGCCGCAGGCGATATGTCCGGGACCTAATATTGCCTATTATGATGGCGAATATACGCTTCGTGAGATGGTTGATCATATCTGCGGACGCAGAGAATCACTGGCTTCAGAAGAACGTCCCCATATGTTTGCTAAAGAGATCACGCTCTATGTTGATTACGTTGAGGAACTGGCCGAGCAGCTGGATGGTGAATCCGGTTTAAAGAAATTGCAAAAGTTTCAGAAGAACCTGGAAAAGGGTATGGAGTATTGTTCAGAAATCGCAAATTCGGACCCTTATCAGGATGAAAATCTGTCGTCAATTTCGTTTACTGTATCTAAGCAGAAAGAGCGTCTGCAGTCTATTTTGGATAGTTATGAAGAACGCATTTCTGTGGGAGTTTAACTTTGGAATTAATTAGAGCTTTTGTAAAACCATCTATTTTATTCTGTGGGGTAGATCAGTAACTTTAGATCCAGTTATATCCTAGCGATAAAATGAGGTGATTTGAATAAGCTTTTATCAATCCTCCTGTCCTCCTTCTCACAGGAGGAATTCTTTAGCTCTTGAGAAGCTATCATTCAAAAAGTGTGTACTTCAAAAATCCCTCTTGGAAAAGAGAGATTTAGGGAGATTGAAAAAATAGTTTTCTACAATAAGCATCGATCTGTTAGACAGAGTAATACTTAGAATTAAAATAACGAAAAGGAGTTTTTTATGGCAGATAATCGAGATAGATCCTGGGCTGAGCCGTACAAAATTAAAATGGTGGAACCGGTACGGATGATCAGTAGGGAAGCGCGGGAAAAAGCAATTAAAGAAGCGGGTTATAATACCTTTCTATTGCGATCGCGGGATGTGTATATAGATCTTTTGACCGATAGCGGTACCTCTGCAATGAGTGATAGGCAGTGGGCAGGGATGATGATGGGCGACGAGGCCTACGCCGGCAGTGAGAATTTCTATCATCTCGAGGAAGCAATCCGGAAATATTACGGTTACGATCATGTTGTCCCAACACATCAGGGACGCGGGGCCGAACACATGATTTCACAGCTGATGATTGATGAGGGTGATTTTGTACCCGGCAACATGTATTTCACTACAACAAAGCTGCACCAGGAACTGGCCGGAGGTACCTTTGTGGATGTGATAATTGATGAAGCGCATGATCCGGAGAATGAGCATCCGTTTAAGGCAAATGTGGATCTTAGTAAACTCGAAGATCTCATCAAAGAGAAAGGCGCGGATAAAATCCCTTATGTGTCTATTGCTACCTCTGTTAATATGGCCGGTGGACAGCCCATATCGATGGCCAATCTGAAAAAAGTTCGGGAGCTGACGAATAAGTACGACATTCCGATTATCCATGATATGACCCGTGTAGCAGAAAATGCGTACTTCATTAAACAGCGCGAGGAGGGCTATGAAGATACTCCTGTTAAAGATATCGTCCGTGAAATTTGTTCATTAACTGATGGCGCTACAATGAGTGCCAAGAAGGATGCGCTGGTAAATATCGGAGGATTTTTAGCACTTAATGATGAAGAGCTTTTCCGAAAAGCACAGAATATGGTTGTTGTTTATGAGGGGCTGCATACCTACGGGGGAATGGCAGGACGTGATATGGAAGCACTGGCGATCGGTATTACGGAATCGGTAGATGAAGATCACATCCGTGCCCGTGTTGGGCAGGTGCAGTACCTTGGCGAAAAGCTGATAGACATGGGCGTACCGGTAGTACGTCCGATTGGAAGTCACGGAGTATTTTTAAATGCCCAGAAGATTCTTCCGCACTTAAGTCAGGATGAGCTACCCGCCCAGACATTGGCTGCCGAGCTTTATTTGGATGCCGGTATCCGCAGCATGGAGCGTGGTGTTGTTTCTGCCGGACGTGATCCAGAAACAGGTAAACATAATTACCCTGACCTGGAGCTAGTGCGTCTAACTATCCCGCGGCGCGTATATACACAGGCGCATTTGGATGTGGTGGCTGAATCTGTAGAAGCGGTGTATGAACAGCGTGAAAATATCACGGGACTCGAGTTCGATTACGAGCCGGAATACTTGCGATTCTTCCAATCACGATTTAAGAAACTTTGATTCTCTTCTTATAAAATTTTAAACCCTCAGGGTCTCTAACTCTGAGGGTTTTGTTATTGAATCTCATTTTGTTTTCTGGGTAGGAATGGAAATGGTTTTGTAAGGAGAAGTTTGGAAGAACTAATTAGTTAGTTCTCTTTATATCTCAATATCGTAGCACAAAAGAGCATAAATAAGATATAAATGATGATATTATTTTATTTACTAAACTTATAATAAATACCTATTAATTGCATAATACTTAATATTAATTACATATTACTTATATATTAGTAACAAAATAGAAGAAAAACTTGTTCCGTATAGGCCAATCATCGTATATTATAAACAGTTGATCAAAAAAGAGCTCTGCAACCGCAGGGCTTTTTCTATTTCTAGCCCTTCTTTTCTTAATGACTTCACTACTTTGTTGTGGCATATTTTCTGTTTTGAGAGTAAGGTAATCCACAGATGAGTAGAAGATTCAATTTGTTCGACAAGCTTACCTTTTATCATTTATCGATCGGTTCCAGTCGGGCAGAAAAGTGTCGTAGAACATCGGGACTTTCAACAATTTTGTATCCTCCTAATTTTTGACGCTGTTTATAAGCAGATATAATTACTTCAGCGAGGTAATCCACGTGGCTTTGGGTATACATGCGTCGGGGAAAAGCCAAGCGCACCAGTTCCATGGCAGCCGGTTTTTCAGAGCCATCGGGTTGTTTTCCAAACATTACGGTGCCGATTTCTACACCACGAATTCCTCCCAGCAGGTAAAGTGCATTATTAAATGACCACGCAGGATATTCCGTCGGTGGGATATGGGGAAGAATCTGCTTGGCATCGAGGTACACCGCATGTCCGCCGGTAGGTTGTACAATAGGAATGCCGGCATCCGTCAGTTTATCCCCAAGATAACTTATAGAACGAATGCGATAGCGGAGATAATCAGGATCAAGCGCCTCATAAAGTCCGCGGGCAACAGCCTCCATATCGTAGCCGGCCATACCGCCATAGGTGGGAAATCCCTCGGTAAGAATTTCGAGGTTACGGCATTCTGACGCTAACTCATCGCTGTTGAGAGCCAGGAATCCGCCAATGTTTGCCATTCCGTCTTTTTTGGCGCTCATCGTACAGCCATCAGCATAACTAAACATCTCTTGAGCAATTTCAATGGGCTTTTTATCTGTAAAATCTTCTTCTCTCGTTTTGATAAACCAAGCGTTTTCCGCAAAGCGACAGGCATCAATAAAGAACGGAATGTCGTGTTTTTGAGCAATTTCCGAAACGCCTTTTATATTAGCCATGCTCACCGGCTGTCCGCCACCCGAATTATTCGTGACGGTAATCATGATTACCGGGATGTTATCTGAGCCGACGGCCTGTATAGTTTCTTCCAGCTTTTCCAGATCCATGTTTCCTTTAAAGGGATGGTCGCTTTGTGGCTGTTTCCCTTCATTGATGACGAGGTCACGTGCTTCTGCACCGGCATGTTCAATATGGGCGCGGGTTGTATCAAAATGAGTATTACTGGGAATGATATCGCCTTCATTGGCAATAGTCGTGAAGAAAATATTTTCGGCCGCACGTCCCTGATGGGTGGGAATGAGGTGTTTGAAGCCTGTGATATCTTGCACGGCTGATTCCAGTTTATAAAAGGAGGAAGAACCGGCATACGACTCATCACTTTCAATCATGCCCGCCCACTGTTTGGATGACATCGCTCCGGTACCACTGTCGGTGAGCAGATCAATGAGCACGTCTTTTGCCTTAAGAAGAAAAGGGTTATAGCCGGCTTCTTTAAGCAGCTTTTCACGTTCTTCCATGGTGGTAAAACGAATAGGTTCCACCGAGCGGATGCGGAAAGGTTCTATGATGGTATCTGTTTTAAAGGGAGAAAGGGATGAATTTTCCATAATGTAATGCTCATTCCGGTTAATATTATTTCAAATAAAAAGAGAATTTTGTCTTTGACAAATTATAAAATAAAGGATAAAATAAGACAAATAACTCTTAAATATGAATTCCATTTATAATGCTCAGTCCATTCTTTAAGCCAAAGGGAGTTGCAATTATTGGGGCGTCCCGAAATCCACATAAACTGGGTTACGGTGTTGTACGAAACCTTAAGGATTACAGATACCAGGGAGGTATTTATCCGGTAAATAAATCGGCCACAGAAATATTGGATTTACCCTGTTATGAGTCGGTTGCAGAAGTTCCCGATCCGGTAGATTTAGCTGTCATTATCGTCCCGGCGTCAATTGTTCCCAAAATTATTAAGCAATGTGGACAGCGAGGCATCAAACATACGATTGTGATTAGTGGTGGATTCAGCGAGACCGGAGAAGAAGGAAAGAAGCTGGAAGAAGAGCTTAAAAGAGTCGCCAATGAATGGGATGTCAATTTTATTGGTCCTAATTGTATTGGCACAATCGATACCCACACACCGGTGAATACAACTTTTGTAACGGGTATGCCCGAATCCGGAGAAATTGGATTTTGCTCGCAGTCTGGTGCAATGGTAGCCTCGGTGATCGACTGGGCACGTGGTGCAGGTGTTGGTTTTTCGAGGATTGTAAGTCTGGGTAATCAGGTTGATGTAAATGAAACGCAAATGATTAGAGCACTGCATGAAGATGAGCAGACCAGTGTAATTACCGCCTATATCGAAGGGGTTTCAGATGGAAAGGCATTTATGGAAACGGCCCAAAAAGCTGCAAAAGATAAACCGGTAGTAGCGTTGAAAGGGGGACGTGGTGAAAGCGGGGCACGTGCGGTGGCATCTCATACGGGAGCGCTGGCCGGGAGTACGGAAGCTTATGAGGCTGCTTTTGATCGAGCAGGTGTGCAGCAAGCGAGTACGATGGAGGAGATGTTCGATTGGGCGCGGGCGTTAGCATGGCAACCGCTTCCCAAAGGTAAAAACGTAGCAGTTTTAACGAATGCAGGTGGTCCGGCTATTTTGGCCGTCGACGCGTTGGAAAAAGCAGGATTGAACCTGGCCGAACTGACCTCGGAAACGAAAGATTATTTAAAATCACGGCTCCCTAAAGCGGCAAGTGTTAGCAACCCGGTGGATGTACTGGCGGGTTCAGGTCCGGGAACGTATGCGGTAGCCTTAGATGCACTGCTGACTGATAAAACCGTGGATTCAGTGGTGGTCATTCAAGCCCCACAGGATTGGTTTTTGCCGGCAAGTTTAGCTGAGGTGGTTGGTGAAGTGGCGGGTGTGCATCAGAAACCTGTAATTACTTCAATTATGGGAAAGGCTTCTGTGGATGAGGCGCTTAAAATTTTGCATAAGCGAAAGATACCGAATGTAGCTTTTCCAGAGCGTGTGGCTTCGGTGTTGGCAGCCATGGTCAATCGTAAGGAGTGGCTCGATATTCCTCAACAAACGACTGAGCGATATACTGATTTTGATGAGGATGCAGTACAAAAAGCTGTTTTAGAAAATGATTGGAATTCACTGCTTGAAGAATATGGTATTGCCTTTCCTCCTGAGCAGTTTGCCCAAACTGAGGAGGATGCCATTGAAGCTGCTGAATCTATTGGGTATCCTGTAGTTGTGAAGTTGGTTTCTGAATCGGTTTCACATAAGACTGAGGTCAACGGGGTAAAGCTGGGGCTTCGTTATGCTGAGGATGTAAAATCAGCATGGAAAGAGATCAAAAAGTCGGCCGAGTCTGCAGACGCAGATATGGAAGGGGTGCAGGTTCAAAAAATGCTGAGTGGGGGACAGGAGGTAATCATGGGTCTTCGCCGGGATTCACAATTTGGGCCGATGGTGTTGTTTGGAACGGGAGGAACAGATGTAGAGCTGCTACAGGATGTCGAATCTGCTATTGCTCCCTTAAATCGCTTGCAGGCCGAAAAGCTTGTAGACGCTACCCGTGCCGGAGTTAAGCTTAAGGGATGGCGCAATCAACCTCCGGCCGATCGCGAAACAGTGATAAAATATTTGATGCGGTTATCACAGCTTGGCGATGATTTGCCCAATGTTGATGAACTGGAGATGAATCCGTTATATGTGTTACCCGATGGGCAAGGCGCTTTTGCTGTTGATGTTCGGGGCACGATGACCGAAGACGAAAAGATTACCGCATAGTTGCAATTTTTATTTAATAGACTAAAAAAGTTAAGAATTGATGTTCCGGTGAGGAAGCAAAGCAAGTATTTAGAAGAAAATCACTTCAAAAGTTACTGGTTGTTGCACGTTTCATTAGCCTGTTTTGTGCTGGCAGGGCTATCGGGCTTTTTGTACCGGCTGGGAATGATGGGATGGGTGCCCGGAGAGTTATCATTGGGCAATATTCGTCACGCCCATTCCCACCTCATGTTTTTCGGATGGGCAGTGCCTTTGCCGTTGTATATCATTATGCAAAAAATTCTTGGGGAGAATAATGGAATGACAAAAGGTGATTCTTGGATGAAGTATTCCATTGCTTCAATTCTGCTTTTCGGAGTACTGGCCTATCCCTTTTTCCTTTTTTATGGATATCGTCCGGTTGCAATTGGATCGGCTTCACTGCCATTGTCGGTCATCTTTTCGGGTTTGGTGATGATCGGTTGGTATGGATTTATAGCCGGTTATTGGAAGATCCGCGATGCTTTGAAGAATGATGAAAGTCTGCCGTGGTTTGATGGTTCACTTGTCTTGTTAGCGGTTTGCTCGCTGGGGGCATGGGGTGTTGCTGTGGTTCAGGAATTAGCTCCTGAGTCACATCTGCTGATGAAAAGTATGACGCATTTTTTCCTGGCATCTTTTACCGAGGGATGGATGGTATTGGTGTTGTGCGGAATTTTGATCAGTGAACTTGAGATCAATGAGCAAAACTGGTTGACCTCTCCACAGTATGCATTGGGAGCGATTGCCATCGGGGCCCCGTTGACATTTCCCTATGGGATTTCAGAATCACTGCTTACCCCCATGCTGTTAGGCACGGCTCGTTTTGGCGGAGGACTAGCAGCCATTGGCTTGCTGTTGGTGATGGTTGCGGTATTTAAATCCGGAAAATGGAGACATCCGATCTGGATTTGGCCTGTTGTATTATTAGTAGTCAAAGGGATTATGCAATTAGGAGCTTCGGTAATACCCAGTTCCTTCTGGCTGTCCGATCCGTCATTGCGGGTGCTTTATCTGCATATTCTATTGCTGGGAGCATTGACGGTGCTGGTTTTTGCCTGGGTAAATGAGCGATCCGCGATCCCCAGAAAATATTTCTACGTCATCGGTGTTGCTATAATTCTGACACTCATTACATTGCTTATGTTCACTGGACTTTGGCCCCAGGCACTTTCGGGGGCTTGGATTGTCGATGCTTTGGCGTTGGGTGCAATCCTTCCGATTTTAGCTGTATCCGTATATTGGATGAAGTTGATACAATCTCAAAAGAATGAGAATTATTTATGAAAGATGATGATCAAAACACTACGGAGTTAGAATTGGCGAAATCGGTGCGAAAAGCCTGTATTGAAGCTGCGCGTGAAGGATTTAAGGATGCTGCGATGAGTGGGCTTTGCGTTGAGGGGGCGATGGAAGCAGCAATTAGTGCAATGCAAAATTTAGAATTGAAAAAACTTGTAAGGGATGAAAAATAGAATGTACCATACAAAATATATTGTAATCGTATTATTTGTAGTGGCCTTGGGATTAATGGGATGGGCGATATTTGATTACGATTTTAATAATCAACAAAATCATGAAACAAAAAACTCGGAAACCATGCCACTGGTGCCTATGATGCAACAATTATTGGATGACATACAGCAGGTTGATCGTGGAATTTATACGGAAGATTTTGCAATGATTGAGGAGGGAGCCGGCAATATATCCGATCATCCAACGATGGCAGCTGAGGATAAAAAATTAGTAAAGAAAACACTGAGCTCTGAAATGAAACAGTTTGTAGAGTTTGATATGGTGGTGCATCATCACGCCGATTCCATGCGGATAGCAGCTATTGAAGAAAATATGCAAAAGGTGCTTAAGCATTATCGCATAACGCAGCAAGGATGTGTGGATTGTCATTCAAATTATCGCGAGCCAATTTCTACTGCTCGTTTGGAAGGTAATTAGTATCCAATGGAGCAGCCGATTGTTGATTTCCATAAAGATGAAGAAGACGATTGGGTGGCTGAACTGCAGTGTGGTCACAATCAGCACGTGCGACATAATCCGCCGTGGATGCTGCGTCCCTGGGTGACTACCGAAGAGGGCCGAAAAAGTCGAGTTGGAAACAAATTGAACTGCAAAAAATGTGATAGCAACGAACCTCAAGACTTTGATCCGTCATGCCAAGAATAGCGCGCGTATTTATCAAAACGGGACTTATTTACTTTTTGGTTTCGCTCTTACTGGGATTGGCTGCCGAGTTCAATTGGCTGCAATTTCCGGGAATAGTGCCGCTCTTTTGGCACCTGCTGATGGTAGGGTGGATCACACAGATTATTTTTGGCGTATCCATGTGGATGTTTCCCGGACGAACCCGCGAAGAAGGATTTAAAGCACAGATTTGGGGCTGGTTGACGTACATTTTTCTGAATCTTGGTTTAATACTCCGTCTAATTGCAGAGCCTGCTACATATTTAGTTACGGGATTATTGTGGAATGTATTGATCGTGATATCGGCGGTGAGTCAAGTGGTGGCAGCCGTGACTTATATCATAGAACTTTGGCCGCGCATACAATCGAAAGAACAGCGTCGCCGACAGCGCAAAAAGAAACGTCAGAAAGCAAAGAGTGAGAAATAGAGACTCTGGTTTTAGCTTCAATCCTAATAAGAAATACCAACCCCATGCCTACACCCAGTCGCTGGATGATTAAAGCTTCGATGCTGTACATGTTGGCAGGATTTGCTATTGGGGCGCTGATTTTAATCAGTAAGGTATATCCCGAGTATTCTTCAGTATGGAGCTTGTTTTCCGTTCATATCGAAGTGAGTATTTTCGGGTGGATTATCCAGCTGACGATGGGAACAGCCTACTGGATTCTGCCGAGATATCTCAAAACTAAATCGAGAGGAAATCCCAGGCTGGCACTGGCAATGGTTGGGATGTTGAATTTTGGTATTTTAATAAATGTAGCATCCTACCTGAATATACTACCTCCATCTGCTACGATAGTGGGACGTCTGCTTGAAGTGGGAGCCGTAGTGCTATTTATTGCACTGCACTGGAACCGGGCCGTGAGCTATAATACCTGATATATAGAGTAAGATTTAGGGATAAAATCACTTATCACTTTCAACTAATTAACCTCTCAGCAATCGCATAGCATAGTAAAGGATGAGTAATCCCAGTAGCAGGTTAAGACGTCCCAACCAGCTTGAAATTTTACGTATTTGCTTTGTATGTGGATGGCCGGGTTGAGTATCCATAAGTTCAGCCGCTTTGGGACCGGCATAGAAATCGTGGATACCACTGACGACAAGTACCAATCCAAATGCAAGTAATTTTATAAATAGATATCCGCCAAACACTTCTATCCAGAACGATCCGGTAAGCAGTTGTTGTACCGTATATCCACGTGTTAATAAATTGGTTATGCCGGTTACTATTAGCACCAAAAATAGTATCCAGGAAATGCGGCTGAATTTTCTACCGACAAGCGTAAAAAATTCGCCTTTTTTATTTTTCAGTAATTCATGTCGTGTAGCAGGAACCAAGACACCGGCAGTAAAGAGCATGCCACCAATCCAGAAAATAGCCGAAGTTATGTGGATGAAAACTGATAGATAATACATCGGGAATTCAATTTCTGTGTTAGAATGTAACAGAAATAAAAAAGGCGACTGAAAAAATCAGCCGCCTTTAAAAATTATATCAAGGTATATAACGTATTATTCTTCTACGTTGAGAATACCTTTCATTCCGCCAGAGTAATGTCCGGGGAAGCTACAAATGTATTCATACTCTCCCGTTTCTTCAGGAGCAGTGAAGGTAATTTCTACCGTTTCTCCACCAGCAGCAAGATCGGTATGAGCAATAATCTGATCTTCCATGTCGGAAGGAATGTACTCGTTGTCACGTGCTTTGGCAGCAGCGTTTGCGAATGCAGCAGCATCAGCGTTCATGGTAAGCAATACAAAGTTGTGCGCCATGGCAGATGCCGGTAAAGTACTTTCCGTCATCAGGCGAATGCGGATTTCTTCGCCGGGAGCAGCTGTAATGGATTCGAGCAATACATAATCGCCCATTTTTTCGCCGACTGTAATCCCTTCTTCTTCGCCGTCAACGACGAATTTCATTCGGTCAATCCCAACCATTTCGATCGTACGAATGTCGTCAGCTTGCTCGGTAGCTTGGGTATCTGCTGTCTGATCTTCAGCTTGCTGCTGGTCAGACCCACCGCCGCAGGCAGTGACGAAAAGCAACATCAATGAGAATAAATAAGGTACAAAACGTGTCATAAATTTGTGTAATTCTTTGGTTAAAAATTAAGTACAGAAGATACGAAAGTATTTTGTTCTAAACAGCATAAATCTTTATTAAAGTAAGGTTGCTTCCAGCGAAATATCGGTGCCAGCCAATGCCTTAGAAACGGGACAATGATTCTTTGCTCCTTCGGAAAACTTTTTAAAATCATCTTCACTAATTGTTGGTACATTAGCTTCACAAATTAATTTAATGCCGGTAATTGCGGGTCCGTCATCGGTAACTTCAAACGTTACTTCAGCCCGGGTTTTAACTGATTTAGGATTATAACCCGCTTCGGCCAGTTCGTTGGAAAGGGCCATTGAAAAACATCCTGCATGAGCGGCACCAATAAGCTCTTCTGGATTGGTTCCGTCTCCATCCTCGAAGCGCGAAGCAAAAGAGTACTTACCTTTGTAAGAGCCACTATCGAGCTCCATTGTTCCATTCCCATTTTTAAGATCTCCATTCCATTGAGCAAGTGCTTTTTTAGTAGGCATAATGTTATAAGTGTTTGATTAGTATTTAGCTTGATGTAGGGTTAAGTTCAGATTTTTTGATCTTGGTTGCTTTAATTAATTGAAAGACGATTCCTCCTAAAAAGAGAAGAATGGCTGCTACGTTTCCATAACTACCTACAATACGTAGTTGGGACGGCCCGATCATATCTCCGATAATTCGTATAAATAAAAAACCATGCAGCAGGAACAGTGGCAGATAAAAATAGAAGTGCCAGGGCACTAGCTTACCGGAAAGCGAAGGAATAATGACGGAGGCGTGAGCAAAGATCATGCTGAATACAAATCCCACAAAAAGCATATGTAACAGTCCGTCGTAAATAGGTCCGGCCGTGGGGAAGTGATACCATAAACCAAAGAGGCCCGCAAGTATAAGCCAGCCGTAGCCGGTTAGCAGACTGATGGCACTGTATCGCGTCCAAGCTGCGGATTTAATGGTCCGTCGGGCCACATCGTATTTGATCAGCCAAGCGGATATGCCGATAAGTAACAGAGAGGCAATAATCCAGCCGGCGTAGCGATCGAAATGAGTGAGAACAAGGGCACTAATCCAAAGTAAAATAAGTGTGGTAAAAAGCTTTTGTGCTTGCTTTGGGGGACGCATAATGCGGTTGAGTTCCAGTCGTTCGCCAAAGATGGTTAGCATTGGAAAGGCCGCCCACCAGATAACCAGCTTATAAATAGGAAAGTGGAGCACATAAAGTATATTACCCACCAATAGTGAAGCCGCTCCCAATGCCATAATCAGATGATATATTTTAGGCTGCAGATAGTACAGATAGCTCATCACATACGTTAAGCCCATTGCTCCCAACAACATGAGCCATTGTCCGGATAGCTGTAGGCCAGATAAAAGAATAATAGTAGAAGCGGCCATTAATACCGGAGCGAAATACGCCCACTTTTTTTCGAGTGCCGCGGCGCGCTCCAGGCCGATTAGCGTGCCAAGAAATCCGTTGATCATTAACGGTCCGTGTGCGGTGGGAGAAATATGCCGGGGCGCCATATCCGATAAAAACCCAATGCGCAGCAGTCCTGAGTAAAGTCCCGTAATGAGACCAATAGCCGCTAAGAATAGCAGACTTACCAAAATATATGTAGATGTTTTACCGGTGCTCACTATAGTTAAATTAAGTGTCAGTCTAAACTTGTTTCAGAATATTTTTTAAGAAAGATAGATCCTGAAATGAATTCAGGATGACATGTTGCCAATATAATTTGAATGTTTTTAATACTTATGTCACTGCATCGGCGGTGGATGAGCAAAAAACTCTACGTCTTCTTTAATCATATCTACATTCCATTCCGGTTCCCAAACCAGTTTTGTCGCGTAATCTTTGACTCCTTCCATTGATTCCAGTGTTTCTTCAATTTGTTGCTGCAGATATCGACGCATGGGACAGCCCGGCGTGGTGACGGTATATTCAAGCACCACCTTGCCATCGTTAATCAAGATGTTATATACCAGTCCCAGATCCACAATGTTAACCCCTAGTTCGGGGTCAATAACTTCGCGGAGTTGCCGGACTATCGTGCGTCTATCTATGGGAGTAGAAGTCATAATTATCTTTTAATCAGTTTTTCCAATACGGACTTTCCAAACGTTGGGTCCTTTTTCCAGGTATTTCCAGATAAACTTTTCATTGGCCCGCTCTGCAGCTAGCTCATACTTTATAGGTTTGGGGTCATGATCGTTAATAATTATAAATGCTTCTCCATCGTTGAGATTATCAAATTTCTCAAAAATTATTGGATGTTTGTGCTTTGGTTCAATCTCTCGAACGTCTATTTCTTCTAAAGTATCAGACATTCTTTGGTGATTTGTTATTAGTTATTGGGTAATAGCTATTTGTAGGTAAAGCCCCGATAATCATTACTAATAACTACTTTACTGCTTTTTCTTCCCAGTTTTCGATAAGGTGTTCTCGTTTATTTTCTTTTTCGCTCCATTTGTCAACGTTGGGCAGGGCCTCTTTGGCTTGGTTGATGACATGATCAGCCCATTCTTCAGAAAGCCGTTCATTTAATTCGATATAATCTTCCCACTCCATCGGTACTTCATCATCAGGATAAATAGCCTCTTCGGGACATTCGGCCACGCATGCATCACAATCAATACATTCAATGGGATCGATGACCAAGAAATTGGGTCCTTCCCTGAACGCATCAACCGGACAAACGGCCGCGCAATTAGTGTGCTTACACTGAATACAGGGATCGGTTACAACGTACGCCATAGTTTAAATAGTACTTGGTTTCGAATGCTTCACTTCAAAGGTAGGAGTCCCTAAATTGAATATCAACTATAAAAACGGTATAAACCTTTTTTATTGATTTATCACAAAATCATCGATATCTTAAGCATGGATTGAAAGCAAACTGAATTGACAAAAAATGATATGAAAACCGATCAATCTCTTTCAAAGCTCACTCCCGAAGCTACTATCTCAGAAATAGTTTGTTCAGACCATAAGGTGGGCGAACTGCTCGCTTCTATTGGGTTATCACCGGACAATCATGAAGAAGAAACGCTTCGATCGGTATGTCAACAGCGCAAATGGAGTGAGGTTGAAGTACTTCAGTGGTTAAAGAAGCATGGTTCAACTCAAAATGGGCAAACGTCAGATAGTGATATTCCTTCAGTTCCTGATAAAGATGCTTCACTGGTAAAATGGATTACGTACCTGGAAGAATCATTTCTTAATCCCAATCAATCGCTTTTGGAAGAGTTGGACGAAAACTTTCCTCGTATTCATAAAGTACACGGAAATCAGTATCCCTGGCTTAAAACGATGAAGTGGGAGTTTGACAGATTTAGAGAAACGCTCGGTATGTATTATACCTTTGAAAGGGAAAAGTTTTTCCCGCTTATCGGACGCCTCAAAAATCATAGCAATAATAATCTGAGTCATGGGACGATTCAAAAATTAGAAAAATCATTCTCTGTCGTAGAACGAGATCAGCGTCGTCTACGAAATGTAATGAAGACTATTCGGAAAAAAGGAAATCAGTTTGAAAATCCCGGCAATGCGTGTTCAACACTGCGAATTCAGAATAAGAATTTTAAAATCTTGTTTTCCCAATTAAAGAAACAGTTCGAGGTGGAGAAAGATCTGATTTTGCCGCGTACAAAAGAGGAGATAGGAGCTAAAGGTTAACCCAACTACATCCAAACTAATAAAGACCATCATGTTTACCGGTTCAAAAAAAGAGATTATCGACTTGATTAAACGCAGTGGAACCCTCTCTATTGATGAAGCCGTGGAGGAGATTGACTTAGCTAAAACGACCCTGCGCGAGCACTTTCTGCAGTTAGAGCGCGATGGTTATGTAGAACGAGATTACGTGCGATCAGGGCCGGGGCGTCCCAGCCTGCAGTATCAGCTGACATCCAAAGGCAATAGCACTTTCCCATCTTCTGAGTCTAAGCTGATCCGAAATATTATTAAGTACCTCAAGTCGAAGGGTAATGAACAACTAGTGGAAGATTTCTTTGAGGATTTTTGGGATCAGCGTTTGGAAGAAGCCCAAGATCGAATTGAAAAATCATCGGCCGGAGATTTGCAATCAAAAGTTAAGATACTGATGCAGATGCTGGAGGAGGAGGGATTCATGCCTGAATTTGATTTTGACGAAAGCGATGAGTCACTGATGGTAAAGGAGTGTAACTGTCCCTTTAGTGAAGTTATTAAAGAAACGCGGCTGCCCTGTAAACTGGAAGAGATGTTTTACAAGAAGTTATTTAATGAGAACGCCGAACGAACCAGCTATATCGCTGATGGTGACTATTCCTGTACCTATGATATTCCGGCTGATTAACATTGAATGTATTTTCTAAAGATGGTGTTTAACTACACAATAAGAGATAAGATAGTATTAAATATAATTAATGGGTCTTATTCTGTGCAAGATTTATGATTTTATAATCCCGAATGATTAAACCACAGTATTATGATTGTTGATGAATTAGCAACTTTTGTTAAGAAGGCATCTTATAATGATTTGTCGGATGAGGCAAAAAAGCAGTTAAAAATTAGGCTCTTGGATTCGCTTGGAACGGCTATAGGAGCTATTGAAGGCCCGCCTGTTAAATCCATCAGAGAAATGATTGACGATTTTGGCGGAGCGGAAATGAGCACCCTCATCGGTGGGGGTAAAACGACGCCTGATCGCGCGGCCTTGTATAACAGTGGTTTGGTACGTTACCTCGATTTCAATGACAGCTATCTGGCCAAAGGGGAGACTTGTCATCCGAGTGATAATATTGGTTCAATTCTGGCGGCTGGAGAAACTACAGATCTCAGCGGTAAGGATTTTCTGACAGCTTTAGCAGTGGCCTATCAAGTGCAGTGTCGCCTGAGTGATGAAGCGCCGGTGCGGGACAAGGGATTCGATCATACCACGCAGGGTTCGTATGCGGTAGCGACGGGGGTTGCTAAAGCACTGGGATTGGATGAAGAGAAAACAGCTAACGCTATTTCGATCGCCGGTACGGCTTTGAATGCGCTTCGTGTTACTCGCACTGGTGCTCTATCCAACTGGAAAGGGCTTGCTTATCCTCATACAGCTTTTGGAGGAACTCATGCTGCACTGCTGGCTAAGTATGGCATTACCGGCCCGCCGGCAGTATTTGAAGGAAACAAAGGTTTTATGGATTCCATTGCCGGCGAATTTTCGATCGATTGGTCAAATGAAAATTTGGAGCGCGTTACTGATACGATCATAAAGAAATACAATGCGGAAATACATTCCCAATCATCTATTGAGGGAATGATAGAGTTAAAGGAGAAGCACGGATTTACAGCCGAAGAAGTAGAGAAGGTCGAAATTGAAATTTTTGATGTTGCCTATCACATAATCGGCGGTGGTGAAGAAGGCGACAAGACGATTGTCCGCACGAAAGAAGAGGCTGATCACAGTTTGCAGTATATGGTTTCGGCAGCGCTTTTAGACGGGCAGGTGATGCCGGAGCAGTATGAAAAGAATCGTATTGAAGCAGATGATATTCAGTCGCTATTGCAAAAGGTAAAAATTACGCCTAAACAAGAATACAGCGATCGCTTTCCTGATGAGATGCCGACAAAACTGACGGTATATCTCAAAAATGGCAAAACCTATTCCATTGAAAAGAACGATTACGAGGGATTTTACACACGTCCCATGAGCTGGGAGACGATCATCCAAAAGTTTGAGGGATTGGCTGAGCCTTACACCTCAGAGGAATTGCGTGATCAGATTGTTGAGACAATAAAGAATTTTGAACAGCATTCTGTTTCTGATCTGATGAAGCTGTTAGCAAAGGTAGAATTAGGATTTTAGACAATGGTAAAGTTATAAGGATGCGGTGCGCCGTATCCCAACAAAAAATGAAAGGTGGCTACTATGGCTGACGAAAAAACATTCGACTTTTTGAATAAAAACGAACGAGAATCCAAACCAAGAAAAACAGGTATTACCGAGATTCGCGGTCCCTATTATGATGTAATGGGTAAACGATATCTCAATGATATCATGGAAACAATGGGCGAACACGTGGATTCGTTGAAATTTTCTGGCGGATCGTTTTCGATTATGCCTAAAAAGGCTGTAACCGAGCTGATTGATATTGCCCATGATCATGACGCGCTGGTATCGACCGGTGGATTTATGGAATACGTGCTCACGCAGGGAAAAGAGGCCGTCGATAAATATATCGATACCTGCAAAGATTACGGATTCGATATCATTGAGCTTTCAGCGGGATTTATCACCCTGCCCACTGACGACTGGCTACGGCTAATTGAAAAGGTGCAAAAAGCCGGACTTAAAGCGAAGCCCGAAATTGGTATCCAATTTGGTGCCGGCGGTGATACGGCCAAAGGGGAACTCGAATCCGAAGGCACGCTTGATACCGGTTATGCCGTAAAGCAGGCCAAACGGTTTGTAGATGCCGGAGCATATATGATTATGATCGAGTCGGAAGGTATTACCGAAAATGCAGATCCGTGGAGAACCGATGTGCCGGCCGAATTTATTAACGAAATCGGTTTGGAGAAGCTGATGTTCGAAGCAGCTGATCCCGAAGTCTTTGCCTGGTACATCAAAAACTACGGTCCCGAAGTGAATATGTTCGTGGATAATAGTCAGATTGTACAGCTCGAAACGCTGCGCCGTGGAATCTGGGGTACCAAGAGTCTCTGGGGACGCGTATTGACCTATAAAGAATAATTTAAATACATCCGGTATCAGAATCCCGAACGGAGGCCTGTGGGCAAAAAGGAGAATTTCGCAATGGTTAAAACTTTAGAAATTGTTATCAATGGAAATAAATAAACCATTGAAATTCTCTAGCCCAGAGCTCGGAGTTGTTTCGGGATTCGAAGCCGGTGACTTTTTTGGTTCGTTCCAGTGATTTTCTGGTCCCGATTCCTGTCGGTGGTTTTCGTCATTGAAAAAATGAACAGAACAAATAAAAGTACGGGTATTTTAAGTGTAACTTCTCAACTGATTGTGAAGGCAAATCAATTTAATATTAAGCGCATTTACGAAGAATCTTCAGAAGACGATGGCTACCGCGTGCTGGTGGATCGTCTGTGGCCCCGGGGCGTATCCAAAGAAGAAGCTCGACTTGATGAGTGGCTTAAGGTAATTGCTCCTTCTACCGAATTGCGAAAGTGGTTTGACCACGATTCCGATAAATTTGATGAATTTGCTGAGCGGTATAAAGGAGAATTGACCCAAAAAGAGCATGAGGTTGATCATCTTTTAGATATAGCAAGAAGTCATCGGATCACGCTGTTGTATGCGGCAAAAGATGAAGAGCACAATCATGCGAAGGTTTTAAAAGAATTTTTGGAAGGGCAATTGAACTAAATATCAATTCCTGTGTCATCCTGAATTTATTTCAGGATCTACAGGATAAAATTATGATTCTAAAGATGCTGAAACAAGTTCAGCATGACATGTAAGATTGTATCAAACTATAGAAATAAATAACTAAAATTAGGTATAGATGCAGGTAACAGAAAAAGAACTCGATGTACGCTCGCTAATCCCCATAGAAAGACACGAAAAACTACTGAAACTCTTTAAGGAACTGCCGGTCGGAGAAAGCTTTGTCTTTATTAATGACCACGATCCCAAGCCGCTGTATTACGAATTCCGATCAATCTATGGAGATGTAGTCGGATGGGAGTATCTGCAGCGTGGCGGACAGGAGTGGAAAGTACACGTAACCCGAACCGAGTCTTCACAGGGACGTGAGTTTGATGATATTTCTACGCTGATGGATCTCCGAAAAGCGGATCGTAAGGACTGGAAATATGCGGTTTTCCACCGTTATGGGATGATGTTGAAAGGGGATACCATGGAGATCATCTCTGAAAAGGATCCCGAGGAAATCCGCAGGATCTTCAAGAAAAAGTTCGATGGTGAATATACGTGGACATACAAGAAAGATCTGCCCGGCGAATATGTGATCCACGTTACTAAAAAAGAGGAAACAGATCCGGCCCTTGAAGATGTATCCATTGTCAACTCATTTGACGTGCGGCCGCATGCTCCAGCAAAGCGCCATGACATGGTCTTTGATGCTTTTGATGAATTAAATCCGGGAGAGGCTTTTGTCTTTATCAATGACCACGATCCCAAGCCACTCTATTATCAGATGGAGGCTGAAAGTGATGAGCCGTTTAAATGGGAATATCTGGAAACCATGCCGAAGGAGTGGAAGGTAAAAGTGATGAAGTTAAAGAAGTAATGGTATTGTAGTGCTGCATTTATCAATCATGTTTGTATTGCAACGCTGCAATAAATGAATGGCTAATCTTTTTTTATATTTATCCAAATGTACCAATTATAGAATGTTTTAGAGTTTTTTAAGAGTTTGGCACGACTCTTGATTTGCTAAGATCTCAATTAATAAAAGACAAAGTTGTCTTAATTCTTAATTACCAATAAAACTGACTGCTATGAAATCAATAAAACTTACTTTCACTCTTGTAATAGGATTGTTACTAACGGGGATTACGAGTTTGAGTTATGCACAAACATCAGAATATGAAATAGACGGCAAGACCTTTGGCATGCCCGAAGCGGAAGTGTTCACCGAAGATTATGACGGACCTCCCGTCGTAGGAGATCACTTAAGTATGCTTCCCAACCTTGAGCCTCTCGATTACAAGGGTAACAAGACGCATGAGGTTCGTATCGACATCATTGCCCAGGAAATTGAAGTGGCTGATGGCGTAAAATATGAAGCTTGGACGTTCGGGGGAACGGTTCCCGGACCAGTGCTGCACGTGAGAGAGGGCGACCGTATTACATTTACGATGAAGAATCGTTCGGATGAAGCGGTCACGATTACACAACCAACAAAAGAAGGTTCGCCCTTTATGCAGCAGGTGGCCCAGAATAATTATATGAAAGCTGAAGAAGCTACCATGCCTATGCCGCACTCGATGGACTTTCATGCGGGAACGGTGGCCAAAGATGATAAATGGAGAACTATTGCTCCGGGTCAATCTATCAAGTTTGACTGGGTTGCCAACTATGCCGGTTCTTATATCTACCACTGTGGTACGCCCAGCGTGCTTATGCACACGGCAATGGGGCAGCACGGCGTAGTCGTTGTTTCTCCAAAGGACGGATATGATACCGGATACGAAGTGGATAAGGAGTATGTAATCGTACAGTCTGAGTACTACCTGAAAAAAGGACCTGGCGATCTCTATCAATACGACTATGAAGGTGCTCAAAATCGAAATCCTTCCCACGTTGTATTCAACGGACACCAGACGATTCTGCACGATCAACCACTGAAAGCAAATGCCGGAGATCGCGTTCGCTTCCACGTTTCAAATAACGGTCCAAGCGGAACGTCAAGCTTCCACGTTATCGGTGGCATTTTTGACCGCGTATGGTTGGAAGGTCACCCCTTTAATGAAATGCGCGGCATGCAGACGGTACTCCTTGGTGCCTCAAGTTCAGCGACCATAGATATGATCGTTCCCGAGGAAGGAAAGTATATCCTGATCGATCACGAATTTGCTGATGCAGAAAAAGGCGCGACGGGTACATTGAAAGCCGGACCCCGCGAGAAGTAAATCCATAAATCGATAAATACCTATTAAAATTTATTGAAATGAATATCCTGACGAACATAGCACCTGTTAAAATCACGCTGACTGTATTGGCGGCGATGATGTTATGCCTCACCAATATGGTTGGGGCCCAGGTGCTGGTTCCGTCGGGTTCATTTCATTCTGTAATGCCCGAAATTAAGGGTGAACCGGTCGAAGTAGAGTCATTTTATTTGGATTCAACAGCCGTTACTAATCAGCAGTACAATGAATTTTTACAAGATCATGAGAATTGGAAACCAGAAAACGTTCCGAGCATTTTTGCATACAAGGGATATCTAAAAAACTGGGAAAACACCAATGCTGATGATATTGTAAATCCTAATCAACCGGTGACCAGTGTTTCATGGTATGCGGCCAATGCGTATTGCCAATCAGCGGGCGGGCGATTGCCAACCCTCAATGAATGGGAATATTCGGCACAGCTTATGGATTTTGAATCAACTGCCGACGCAAAGGAGTTTGCGAATAGGTTAATGAGCTGGTATTCCACTTTTGATAATGAAAATATGGGAGCCGTAGGTTCTACCGGAATTGAAAATCGGTATGGCGTCAAAGATCAGTTTGGATTGATTATGGAATGGGTCGAAGATTTTAAGCCGGTGGTCGCAGATGATCTTTCACTGGATTGTGGTACGGTTGGACGCATGCAAAAACTGGGCAATGCCTACAGTTATGCGGCCTCTATCCGGTATATCACGCGCATGAGCTTTAGTCCCAAAAGCACCAACAGCACGGTAGGATTTCGCTGTGCCTACAATGTGGAAACGATGGAAAATAAAAAATCGAATTTGTGATGAAGAAATTATACCTCATAGTGATTTTCTTATTTATGGCAATGAGCGTGTCGGCACAGCATAATCACAATCATAGTGCTGATAATACTCTTAATACCACAGAAGTGAATTCGGAGCATTCTCTCTACCATTTGGATGCCGAGTGGACGGATCATCGAAATGAGACCATATCCCTTACAGATTTTAAAGGAGCCCCGGTGATTGTGGTGATGTTTTACGGTAATTGCACTGACGTTTGTCCAATTCTAATACAGGATGCTTGGCGATTGTACAGCAGCGTTGATGAATCTGTCCAAGAGGAGATCAATGTCTTAGCCGTTAGTTTTGATACTGAGAATGATACACCAGAAGTATTACGGAAGTATGCTGAATATGAGCAGTTGGACATTCCCGGCTGGTACTTTATGACGACGGATGATGCCGACATACGAACGCTTGCCATGATGTTGGGCGTGCAGTATTCAAAGAAAAGTGACGGTCATTTTGCGCACTCAAATTTGGTAACCGTATTAGATGAAAAAGGCAGAATTGCCCAAAGGGTGGAGGGATTGAATCAGCCTATGGATGACGCTAAGTCAACAATTGAGTCGATAATGGCTAAGCTGAACAAATGATGAAATTTTCAGTACTAACATTGTTAATAGCTTTTTTGTTAATCACCGGTTGGGACCATGGCATGGCTTCTGATTTTTTCCAGGCAGATACGGTGACCGTAGAAGTCAAAGGCACGGATACTGATGCACGATTTGATCCGGTGGTTGTGGCCGTAAATCCGGGTGATGTGATACAATTTGTGGTACGCGAAGGGTTACATACGGTAACGGCCTACCATCCAGAAAACCGGCGGCCGCAGCGAATACCGGCCTCAGCGAACCCTTTTGATTCGGGCTTATTGAAAGAGGGAGATACCTGGATGTTGCAAGTTTTTGAGGAAGGAATGTATGACTATTTTTGTATGCCCCATGAAAAAATGGGTCATGTGGGAAGAATAATTTCAGGATCGACTGATGCTGTGGGCGAATATCCCGAAGAAGGAATACCCAGCGTAGTTTTACAAAAATTGAACACCGAAACAGAACAGTTTTTAAACCAATAAATACATACCAATAAACAAAAAGAGGTTACTTACTATGAAATCACTTACAAAAATAACGTTAATACTTGCACTCATTTTTACGGGATTTGTGTCTACTACAATGGCGCAGCGAACCATAGAAATGGTTGGCATGGATAACATGAAGTTCGATGTCACAACTATTGAGGCTACCCCCGGTGAAGAAATTACTATAAAGCTTACTACTAAAAGTCAGATCCCGAAGCAGGCGATGGCACATAATGTGGTTGTCATAGATAAAGACGCTAATGTGGATGAGGTTGCCAATGCTTCGGCGCGAGCAAGGGATAATGATTATATAGCTCCGGATTATGAGGACGAAATCATTGCGGCCACAGGTCTGGCAGGCGGTGGAGAAACGGTAGAAGTAACATTTACAGTTCCCGAAGAAACGGGAGAATATGAGTATATCTGCTCATTCCCTGGACACTACCCAGCTGGGATGAAAGGAGTGCTTAAAGTACAGTAGTCAACCCTGCTAACATTATAGCTTGTATTTAAAAGGGCATCCTGCATGGATGCCCTTTTTATGTTTTGGTAAAAAAAAGAAAGGTAATTTTTTGATGGGAGGGGATTTATTTAAAATCTATTTTGGATAAGGTTATTAAAAAAGAGTTTGATAACTTAAATTGCCTGTAGTCTATATATAGTAAGATATATTTAAAAGAGGAGGGAATATGGAGAAAAATTTTACTGCCCGAATAGTAGGCTTGACTGAAGTTTACGAGATGGCTTATCAGGTATCACAAAAAATTTCGGACTCTCCCTCGAATTTTGATGTGGTGGTTGGAATTTCTCGAGGCGGTTTTCCTCCTGCACGATTGGTATGTGATTTTTTGAACATTAAGACACTTACAGCAGTACAGGTTCGACATTATACAGCTGGCGGACAGGCGAAAGAAGAAGTCGAAATTACAGATCCCATTGATATTGATCTCAAAGGAAAAAACATTCTTGTCGTAGATGATGTTAATGATTCGGGCAAGACTTTAAAGGCAGCCGTTGATCATATCAAAAGAAAAGGAGCTAAAGCAGTTAAAACAGCTGTGCTGCACGAAAAGGAGAACACCTCTCTCTCAGCCGATTTTGCCGGAGCATATCAGACGGAGTGGAAGTGGCTTATGTATCAGTGGGCGGTGACAGAAGATCTGTTGGAGTTTTTGAAAAAGGATGAGATGCTATCAGCCGATAAAGAAGAGATGTTGCAACACCTTTCGGATAAGTATGATCTTAATGTTCAAACAGAACTTCTTGACAAAGTGCTTGCTATGAAAAGAAATTATTTCGACAACTAAATATCTTAATAGTATTTACTAAAAAGCATACTATTTATGTTTGATTATACTGCTACGTATACCGATCAGTACCAGATAACAATGTCCCAGGTCTATTTTCAAAAAGGTCTGGGAGACGAAACAGCTATTTTTGATTACTTTTTTCGGAAACTACCATTTGATAACGGTTATGCTGTTTTTGCTGGTCTTGAAGATCTGCTCGAAGCTATAGAAAACCTTCATTTTGATGAAAAGGATCTTGAATTTCTCGAAAAGGAGGGCATAGATCAGGAGTTTCTGGATTACCTGGAAGACTTTCGTTTCACCGGGAATATTTATGCTTCCAGAGAGGGGGATGTTATGTTTCCAAATCGGCCGGTAGTTAGTGTTGAAGCATCCATTATTGAGGCCCAGCTACTTGAAACGCTTGTTCTTAACACGCTTAATTATCAGTCGTTGATTGCTACTAAAGCCAGCAGGATGAGACTTTCAGCCGGTGATCGGCAGCTGGTGGATTTTGGATTGCGACGTGCTCCCGGGCTCGGTGGTTATTCGGCCAGTCGTGCTGCTGTTATTGGTGGATTTGATGCCACCAGTAACGTGCGAAGTGGTCGCGATTATAACATGCCGATATCGGGCACAATGGCTCACTCATTTGTTCAGCGTTATGATGAGGAGATAGAGTCATTTCGCGATTTTGCCGATATTCGTCCCCACGACTGTGTGCTTCTTGTTGATACCTATGATACCCTGAAAAGCGGAGTGCCTAACGCTATAGCAGTGGCCAAAGAGATGGAAGAGCGAGGTGATAAACTGAAGGGTATTCGTCTTGACAGTGGTGACCTTGCTTGGTTAGCAAAAGAATCGCGTAGGATGCTTGATGAGGCCGGATTGGAGTATGTAAAAATAGCCGCTTCCAACCAGATTGATGAGCATGTAATAAAAAGTCTGCTTGATCAAAATGCGCCTATTGACCTGTTTGGAGTAGGTACGAGTTTAGTGACCGGTCGACCTGATTCTGCCCTTGATGGTGTTTATAAACTGTCTTATGCCAACGGCGAACCACGGCTTAAATTATCAGAGACGGTTAGTAAAATTAATCTGCCCGGGAAAAAGCAGGTATATCGGCTGTTTAATGAAGATGGCTCATTTTATGGCGGTGAAGTTGTTGCGTTAGATGGTGAATCAGACATTGATATGATGTACCATTCAACTGATCCTAAAAAGTTCAGACATTTGTCTGAATTCCAAAAAGAACCCCTTCTAAAGAAGGTGGTTGAAGATGGGGAACGGTTAACGGAAACTCGATCGGTGCAAGAAATTGCGGAGTTCAGTCGTAAACAATTGAGCAGACTACCTGTTGAATTCAAACGGTTTGAAAATCCCCATATCTATAAAATTGGATTGTCTGCAAAACTAAAAGATCAGCGTGATAGCTTGGTAGAACATCACAAAAGTAAAGTTTAATGGTCTACTGTTGTCTATGGCTAATAAGAACAATGATTGGGAAATACTAACGGATGATTAGTAATTACTATTTGTTTTGTCGCTGATTTTAATACCTGACAGCCCCGCATAAATAATTAGCCAAATACCTGTACGGAATGACATCGCTTTTAAGCTTTCCATGGCAATGGATGCTTCCAGCCAATAGGCTATTACAATGAGGATTAGTACCGACAGGTTAACTAAGAAAACAATTTTAGCTGCCTTAATGCCTGTCAGTAGCTTTTGCCATATCAGATAACCGGCAGAGATATAAAAAAATCCCATTACGGTATTAAATATCAGCAGGGGTAAAAAGATAATGTACCCGGGATCGGAGAAACGGAAAAAGGTTGTTCCGCCTACCCAAATGGTTATCAATCCAAAAGCGGTGGCAATGATTGCAGATGCCATTTGTATAAATGAGCTCACTGCTTTGTTATCCATATCATTTATTATTTTGTAATTAATAAAAAGGGGATACCTGCAAAGTATCCCCTCATAATTATATTAGTGGTACTACAGTGATGATAATACCCCATTCCATTTTAGCTCTATAAAAAAGCTACGGCCGGGATCGTTAAGTGGCATTGTTGATCCCTGCAGGCTTCGGTTCAAGTGCTCATGATACGTCACATCAAAGAGGTTATTAATACCCGCCGAAAGTTGAATGCCGCGCCCCAGTTGAGAACTTGCCTTGAAATGGGTAAGCAGATATCCATCCGTAGGTTGTTCGTCAAACGATTCGGCCACACGTGTTTGCCCCGCTACGCCACGCAGATGCAGTTGAGGAATCAGCTTACCATTCAGGAAACTGTAGTCCAGTTTAAAGTTTGCTTCATAAGCCGGTATCTGTGGCAGATCTTCATCCGCTGTTATATTTCGGCCGATGGTGTAAGCAGTGGAGAGGTTATAGCCCAACTTATTCCGGCCGTTGTTTTTGAAAGTCAGCTCAAAACCATACAGGGCCGCTTCATTTATATTCTTAAACTGCTTGACTCCAGGTGCTCCCATCTGCTTGGGATTCAGACTGGGACGAACAGTTGCGCTGATATAGTCGATCACATAGCTGTAAAACAGCGACCCTTCGATACTGATGACCTCGTTTGTATAGTTAAGCATCGCATCCACCTGGTGATTGGTCTCGGAGTTCAGTTGTGGATTACCGACGTATTCATAGGGATCCATACCGATAGCCAGGTAATTTACGAAGAGCTCATCCATGCCGGGATAACGCTCTGATCGCCCAATCCAGAAGCCGGTTGTCCAGTTGGGATGTAGATCTTTGGTAAATCCTGCACTGGCACTCCATCCGAGGTGTTCTTGATCAAGTTGTCCAAGCGTTTGTGAAAAGTAGGCATCGGGATCGTTGGCATTGGAATAGTAGTAGTCAAACCGGGAAGAGAGCACTACATTCCATTCAGTGATGTTCGGTTGATATTCCACTACACCGCCAAAGCGATTGCGCTTGCCGCCTTGCCAGACGTTATCGGTGATAGTTTGGCCAGCCATGGGACCCATGTTAAAATCGCGGGTACGAAAACCTTCCATTTGGCGCAGCGTAGCATCAGTGCCGAACGTCCAGCTGCCGGATGTCCCCGGGAGTACATAAGAAATATCATAACCGTAAGTTTCGGTAGACAGATCGGTGACCGCCTCTACCATGTTTGACATCTGTCGATCGAGGTTATCCATCACGTGTGCTACGTACGAACCAAAAACCGAGCTTTCAAAACGTCCGTTGCCCAGATCGGTATTGGTATATGTCAGTGTAGCATTGGTGATGTCATCATCACGCATATCCATCATCAAGGCCGGATATTGCACATCGCGCGCAAAATTCTGGCTCAGCTTGGCCTTGATTGAATTTGCATCATTTAACTTAACCGAAGTTTCAACCGTATATTCGGCATTCGACATCCCGGCATTAACGCTGTTTCCGGAACCGTCCTTATAATTTTCTGTGGATGCAAAAGCTCCGTAGATATTGGTCGTCCAGCGACCGCCTTCTTTTTTTATGCCGCCGGCATAACGCTGCCTGTCGATGTTGCTTTCATATCCTACGGTGAAATAGCTCGAGATCACAGGGTCGCGGTAATAGTCCGGCTGCTGAGATTTAAAGTTTATGACTCCTCCGAATGAAGGTCCATGTTTGAGGGCATAAGGCCCTTTTAGGATTTCAACCTCTTCGATATGTTCCATCTGAACGTGAGAGGTAGGAGGATCCATGCGGTTGGGACAGGCTCCCTGTGACTGCAGCACGCCGTCCATCTCAACCATCAGCTGATTCTTTTTAAAGCCGCGAAGTACCGGATCAACGCCAAAGCCACCGCCTTTGCGGATGCCCGAAATGTTAGGCGAATCTTTGAGAAATTGACCCGCATCATGCGAGAGGTTGACGGTTGAAATCGCATCCATAAACTGGTCAGGCTGGTGCGATGATTTTCGTGCAAGAACGGTAACGGGGCTCATAGCCTCCATTGATCTACGCAAATAGATTGTTGTTGACTCTTCATCAATATCACTTGCGGTGAGTTGAACGGTTTTGCTTTTATAACCCACATATGTAATTCGAAGCGTGAATTCATTGGCATCAGCCGTGAAGTTGAATGCACCGTTGGCATTGGTGATCGTGGTAAGATCGCCTTCCGACCAATGTATGTGCGCTCCGGCCAACGGTTTATTATTTGATTGATCTAAAATTTTACCGGAAATAGTTTGCTGTGCCCAGGCAGCATTTGAAAGGGCAAAAAGGAGTAATAGTCCTATTGTTAGAAAAAAAAGTTTTAGTAAACGCATAATTCTGATATGGTTTTAATGCATCCGCACCGTAATATTTTTACCTATAGCAGTGGTATTGCGAGGTGCAGATAGATTTAAATTTCGTAAAATGGTCAGGAAATTATGCGAGAAGGCGGGGAGGATGAAAGATATCATCCGTAAAGATAAGTAAAGGGTGCTGTTGTAAGCTTATAAATATTGAGGTTGGAGAAAAGGTAATACCGTCAAAAGCCGAAACCAGTGGAGCTTTGATTTGAAATGGGGCATTCGTGCCAATGGGCTCATTTCCGTGATGATCACAGCCGCATAGTTTCGTGGCATTAGAATTGTCAGCTGATGCTGTATGGTTGCAGCTGCAAGCTTTTTTTCTATCTAACGAGCAGGAGCTATCACAATCGCCATCCATGTTACAGGCCATAGTTTCTCCACCGTGATGAGCATTCATTTGCTGCATTACGATGGGAGACAGACCTTGCATTACTGATGCTCCCAAGAAAATGAAGAGTACTACAGACGATATGTGTTTTAGCTTTATAAGCACGTAATTATCTTAATAAGAGTAACTTATCTTAAATATACAAAATGCCTCCATCCTTTGAAAAGAATAACGGTGAAAATTTAGTATATTGTGAGTGAATATTCGCACAATTTTCAAATAATTTTTTATCCATTGGCAACTACAAAAAAGCAAGCAATTTTAGAAACAGCCTTGGAACTTTTTGTATCTAAAGGTATTGATGCGACCTCTATTCGTTCTATAGCTAAGGGGGCTGAAACTTCTGAAGGTAATATTTATAGACATTTTAAAAGTAAAAATGACCTTGCCCGGACCATTTTTCTAAATTGTGCTACTCAATTTCGTAATACGATGAAAGAAACAGTAGAGCAGGGTTCGGGACCCGAACAACAAATTGAAATTCTTATTCGAACCATTTTTGATTTTTCTTTTGATTACCAAAAGGAGTTCTCATTCATAATGATTGCGAATCATCGAGAAGAAATTATTACCAAAGAAATGCTTTCTAAACCGTTGCCCAAAGATGTGTTTGTCGAAATATTACAGGCTGGTAAGGAACAGGGGGTTTTTGAACTTCCGGAAGAGCCTACCATTGCTGTAGCCTGGATTGTGGGAATGGTACAGCGGAGCATTATTTTTATACAGAGGAATATTACTTCTTTGGAACCGGAAAAGGTTATTGATGAAACGGTCCGTGCTTCTCTGCGAATGTTGAAAGCTTGATTGTTAGAATCTTGTTTCCCTTTACAATCTTGAAATGAAAAAGTGCCACCGGCTTTCAACCGGAGGCACTTAAGATCTATTGTTAGGGATGTAGGTTATGGGACAAAGGTAGGAGCTTTCTAACTTTGGTTACGGGTTTTAATTTCCAACAGATTTGTGAGATCATCAATTACTGTGTAAAAGACAGGTATAACAACCATTGTGAGAAGACTTGAGGCTGTAAGACCTCCAATAATAACAATGGCCATTGGAGAAAATCGTTCGGCTCCCAGTGCTAGTTCCAAAGCTAACGGAAGCATTCCAATCACCGTTGAGAATGTCGTCATCATGATGGGACGAAATCGTACAGCTACAGACTTTTTAACAATCTCTTCACGGCTTTGGCCTTCCATCTGGTGCAAAATAAAATCAATGAGGATTACTGAATTATTTACAGCAATCCCAATCAGGAGTATAAAGCCGATTAATACCGACATTGAAATCACTTTACCTGTAATAATTAAGCCAATGGCGGCTCCTACGGCAACAAGGGGGATTGCAAGCATAACCGTGAACGGATGAATGAACGATCGGAACTGAGCAACCATTAGCAAGTAAACTCCAATCAAGGCTGCCAGTAGTGCAGACAACATCTGTGCTCGGGATTCCTTAAGGTCAGAATTTTCTCCGGTGACCTTTAAATCATATCCTTTTGGGACGTCCATTTTAGAAATCGAAGATTCAATATCAGCAATAACATGGCTAAACGCTCGGTCATAGGTAAATCCTAACACATCGGCTGTCCGGATAAGATTCTCCCGGGTAATGAGGTTGGGAGCAAGCTTTACATCGGTTTTGGCAACTGAAGATAACGGTAACCCGGGTTTAAGTTTCGTCTGCAGTACATCGTCAAGCACATTCCGCTGCGTAGAGTCATAGCGAACGACAATATTAGGATCTGTTCCATCGGGTGCATCCAGTTGTGTTACCGGTAGTCCGTCAACAGCAGCAAATGTTTCCTGGGCGATATAATCGGGTGTTAAACCGTAGAAAGCGGTGTTCAATCGATCGACAGTAAACTGCACTTCGGGACGTTCGAGCGTCCACTGCCGATAGATATTAACAGCTCCATCGACCTTGCGTACCCGATCGGCAACCGTTTTGGCCAGTGCGTTAAGTTGATTAAGATCAGGTCCCGAAATTTGCACATCAATGGGCGCGGCTGTGGTACTCTTGGCGGTACCGCCCATAGCTTTGAGCACGGCGGTGCGGATACCGGGAATACGGTTAATTTTTTTACGCAGCTGATCTTCTATTTCCCAAATTGAACGGTCGCGCTCTTTTCGAGAAACTAAATCTACAGTGATGAATGCCTGTTGCACACCCATGGCACCGGCATCACCAAAGAACTTTGCATCGGGCTCGAAACCTATTTGTGAGGTATAATTGATGACATCGGAGTCTTCATTAAGCAGATCTTCAATATCACGGACAATCGATTTTGTCTGTTCAAATGAACTGCCCGCCTCTGCCTCCATCGAAATAAAGAAAGAACCAGAATCCAACTTGGGTAGAACTTCCATTCCCCTCATAGCCAGCAAGGCCATACTTCCAATAAAAACGATTAATGTTCCCGTAAGTAAAATAGCGCGGTGCTTCAGAGACCAGTCAAGTAGCACTAAATATCCGTCTCTCAGTTTATCCATTCCTCTGTTAAAAGGGGCTATGAATTTTTTGATGGATGATCCTATCTTAGTTTCATGCCGTTCAAATAAGAAAAAGAGGAGGGGGATAAGGGTAACGGCCATTAGGATCGAGGCTCCAAAGGCAAAAATCATGGTAAGTGAAAGTGGACCAAAAACCTTGCCGACAAATCCCGTAAGAAATTGAAAGGGAATAAGCACGGTAATAGTTGTTGCAACGCCTACTAGTACCGCAAAGAAAACTTCTCCAGTGCCTTGGATGGCAGCTTCTTTGGCAGAAAGTTCTTCGTTGTCATAATGGCGGCTGATATTTTCAATAACAACGACGGCCCCGTCAACGACCATACCAACCGCCAAAATGATGGCTGAAAGGGTTACCAAGTCCAACTCCATGCCGTTAAGTTTCATAAATGCAAATGCAAGTAAAAAGCTCATGGGCATGGCAATACTCACAATAAAAGCGCGCCGAACACTTTCGAGAAACCCGAAAATAATTAGGGAGGCCAGAAAGAGTGCAAGAGCAATTGAGGTAGCCATATTACTGGTTACCTGCTCAGTAAAGGATCCCTCTTCGGTAGCAACTTCAAAATGTAGATCGGGATATTCTTGCTCAAGTGTCGGTATTTCAGCAGTTACCCGATCAACAACCTCAACGGTGTTAGCATCATCTTGTTGCAACACTTGTAGGGCGACCACTTCGGTTCCGTTTGCCAGGAATGCACTCTGGGGATCGGCAGCACTATCTTCAACTTCTGCGATATCGCCAATGAGCAGTCGTTGATTGTTTTCATTTTTTATAGGGATATTTTTGACCTCTTCGGCGGTTGTCAAAGATTCATCAAAACGAAGGAGGACTTCACGGCGACTGTTGTCAATGCTGCCCAGCGGTCTCGATATATTGGCTGTCTGTATAGCCTGACTGATAACAGAAAGTGTCAAATTAGCCGCTTCCATGCGATTGCGATCAATAGAAATATTAATCTGCCGACGATATCCGCCAAAAATATCTACTGAAGCAACACCGCGGAGACGTTGTAATGTGGGAGCAATTTCATTATCAGTAACTTGGCGCACCTTCCTGAGGTTGCCACCGCGAGCACTAACGCCAAGAGTAATAACAGGTTTGTCGCTTGAATTTATTTTTAGGATACGGGGTTCGCTGATCGATTCCGGCAGGCTCCCCTTAATACGGCTTACGGCATTTTGTACATCTACGGCTGCGAGATCTACACTCACGTCGTAGTGAAATTCTGCTGTGACCACTGAAAGGCCGTCTTGCGATTTGGAAGTAACTTTGGCGATACCATCAAGAGCGGCCACTTCCTCTTCCATATCTTCCGATACTTTTTCGGCTACGTCTAAGGCCGTAGCACCGGGATACTGCGTGAGAATAGTAACGACCGGTGGAGAAGTTTCCGGGAAAAGAGAAATGGGTAGTGTCAGATACGATTGTGCACCAAATACGAGGATCGCGAGCATCAAGGCGTAAATGGTGTACCTGTTTTTTATCGAAAATGCTGCCCAGTTCATAAAATTGGTAATCTTAAAATTATTGAGACGATGTTATGTTACGAGTAATGTCCACACGATCCCCGGGTTCAACATTATTTACTCCGGAACTGATAATTTTATCAGTTGGGGAAATATCACCTTCGACCTGACGAAACTCCCCCCGTTGAACCCCCAGTTCTACCGAGAAGGCTCTGGCCTGCATTTGATCATCAATTTTAAACAGACGCGGTTGATCACTTCTTAAATCAATCGATGAGACCGGTACTAAGAGAGCATTTTTTTGCTTGTTGATCTCAAATCTTAGGGTAATGCCAGAGCCTGAAGGACGATTATAAAAAGCACTGTCAGGGAAAGTGGTGAATACACGAATGCTTCGAAAAGGTGGTTTCGCATGGGAGTCTATTCGTTCTACTTTTCCCCTGATTCTTTCATTTTTTAGCTCTGCGGTCACAAAACTGCCAACCTTAATTCCCTTTCGGATATCCTGTTCCAATACATCTGCATAAACGGTTGGTTCACCCTGGTTAAAAAAGAAGACCGGTTGATTGGGACCAATGTTACTGCCTTCACGAATCAAAATTGAACCGATAGTTCCTTCTGCAGGTGCACAAAGCTTGGTTTGTTTTTGACGTTCTCGGATCTCTTCAAGTGCGGCTTTTGCGGAATAAAAACTGCTTAGTGCTTGTTCGTAGTTAAAACTTGTCTTATTGAATACTGTTTGTGAAATAGCTCCATCCTTATAAAGCGCACTGTCTATTGAAACTTCTCGTTCCCAGAAAGTTTTTGAGGATTTAGCTTTGTTAAACTCACTTTGTGCACGCCTGATTTGAGCATCCAGTTCCGGAACAGAAATTGTTGCCAAAAGCTGGTTTTCTTGCACCTTATCTCCTTCCTTTACGTGTATTTGGTCGAGCATGCCACCGATGCGGAAAGAAAGGTTTCCATCTTTGGTTCCTGCTACTGTTCCCAAATATGGTAAATGGTCTGCAACGGTTTTAACAGTTGGTTGGGTGATTTCAACAGCTATAGCCGTACGTTGATCGTCATCAGATTGTTGAACTGCATTTGAGTTGTCAGCTGTGACCCATAAAACAGCAGTAGTTCCCAAAAGAGCAATTAAAAAGATGATTAGAATGTCTTTCTTGTTCATGTTCATAACGCTTTACCTTCTGCCAATTTTATAGCTATTTCTTTGTTTAATTGTCCTGTTAATACCGCAATATTCAGATTTAGTATTCTGAGTTGGGCACGCATTGCGATTAATTCTGCACGTACGCTGTTTAATTTTGATTCTGTTGTAAGTAAATCGGTTAATGTACTGCGCCCCTGCTTGTACGATTTAGATTCCATACTATAAGTCTCCTCTAAATACTTAATACGCGTCTTTGTTAATTGAATATGTTTCTGGGTTTCAAATTGAGCATTGGTCAGTTTGTTCAGCTGCTGACGATATTGTTGTCGCGTTTGCTCCAACTGAATTTGTTGCAATTTCGCTTCTTTCTTTTTGACCTGGTTATTTACAATTCTTTTGCCTGCAAACAGTGGGATATTAAATCGTACACCAACCATCCATTGATCATCTATTTCGAACTCACTTCCTGATCTAAGTAGTTCAGTTGCAAAAAGATTGAATTGGGGTAAAAAAGCTCTGTATGAAGCACGGGCTACGAGATCTGCTGCCTTTTTTTGCTCCTTTGCCACCGAAATACTTGGAGCGTTATCTACTGTAGTGTGATTGGGGTTAAACAAAACCTCTTCGTTAAAGGTTAGCGGGGCAATGTCATCCGGATTTAATGGATGCTCAAGTCCCAGGTTATCAGATAGTTCTTGTAACAGTTGATCAATATTATTTTCGGTCGTTATCACAGCTGTTTCTGCTTCCACTATTGCATCATCAATTTTTAACAGATCCACTTCTGCTATTCGTCCCTCCCGAAATAGAGCTTTTAATTGTTCCTTGTCTTTTTTGAGGGTGTGAATGCGTTCATCTTGTACCTTCTTTAATTCTTTAAGCTGCTGCATTTGAATATATGCCGAGGCCGTTGACTCAATGGTCTCCATTCGGGCCAACTCATATTTTATATTGGCTGCATCAGCCAGTGCTTTTGCTTTTCGGCGCATTGCCCGACTTTCTCCGAAATCAAAAACTTCCCAGTCAGCTTGAATGTTGGCTTCATAGAGTTGATCGTCGAGGGGAGGAAAAGCCCCTTGTGTGCGAATAGGGGTAACAATTTGTGGATATTGTGACCGGGTATATGATAGACTGCTGCTTATTTGCGGGATATAATCAGAAGAGAGTAATCCACTACCTGCTTCTGCAGCTTCTTTATTTGCTTTGGCAATGCGAGTATTTGTAGCATATTCTAAGGATCGGTCTATTGCTTCAGATAATGAAGTTGATTTTTCTTGGGCAAGAGTTGTTAGCGTCCATCCGAAAAATATCAGCAAACTGAGTAATGTTGATCGTAGCAAGACATTTTTATTTATAAGTGAACATTCACTCACAATATAATTTTATATTTTTTCTAAATCAATAAACGAATCAGATATATTTCTTATGGGCTAAATAAATTTGTTCTATCTCTGCATAGAAAAATCAATTGCAGAATTTAATTAGACAGAGATCTTAACGCAGCTATGTAAGGCGATAGGTCGTAGGTAAATCATGGTAAGAGTTTTGGGGCGGTACTTTTTCAATGTGGCTCGTCTGATTTTTAGGATGGAAAATCTTGCCTCCCTGATAAGCAGTGTAAAGCAGACTTCCTAATGAGATTAATGCTGAGATGGCCAGGATCCCAAAGAGGGTGTTTTGCCAGCGAATATTGTAGGAGAGAGCAAAAAATCCCACGGCACTAATAACACCAGTTAAAATGGTGAACCAGAAAGCAATTTCAGCGGCTTCTTCGTGATCATGAATAACATCATGAGAAGCTACATTTAGCTCTTCAACAATATCTTCGGCCGCTTCGCCGGTTTCCATGGCTACATAGCTACTCACAGCCCCAATCAGAAAAAAGGTAAGGGCAATTTGCAGTATAGTCGTATTCTTTTTGATCAATCCCCATAATAAAATCAGCAGGCCGAAACCAACACTGAAAATGGGAACATGATTGACGATAAGGTGCAGATAATCAGCTTCCATAATAACTCCGATTTTTGATTAGAAGGACTCTTCCTTCGATACCAATTCTTTTCCTTTTTCCATCCAGTGATAGATGGTGGGCAGTACCAAGAGGGTAAGCAGTGTTGCTGTAACAAGTCCGCCTACCACTACCGAGGCTAACGGGCGCTGTACCTCGGAGCCCGGCCCGGTGTTAAAAGCCATAGGAATAAATCCAAGGCTGGCTACTAATGCAGTCATAAGTACGGGACGCAAACGGTCACTTGCTCCCTTGATGACGGACGTACGCAAATCATGTCCTTCTCTTCGCATATCATTAAGGTGAGCAACTAATACAATACCATTCAGTACTGCCACACCAAATAGAGCCACGAACCCAATACTTGCCGATACGGATAAATACAGTCCCCGCATCCACAGTATGAATATTCCCCCGGATAGTGCCAGCGGGAGATTTAAAAATATCAGCATGGTAAAACGAAATTTGCCAAACATCATATAAAGCAGCCCAATGATGATAAGAAGCGAGATGGGTACTACAATGAGCAAGTGATTCATAGCTCGTTGCTGGTTCTCAAATGAGCCCCCGTACTCAATAAAATAGCCCGCCGGGATTTCAATCTTCTCATCGATGGCTTCCTGCAAGTTCGAGACATAGGTACCGACATCTATACCTGAGATATTAATACCTAATATTGCGCGTCGCCACCCGTTTTCTCTGGAAACCTGTCGAGGTCCCTCTTCAGCTTCGATATCAGCAACTTCTTTTAGTGGTATATATCCGCCGCCGGGTAGCTGCAGGGGCACATCCATGATGTCTTGGAAGTCGCTTCTCAAATTAGCGGGCAGTCGCACATTGATATTAAATCTGCGCTGACCTTCAAAAATCTGTCCGGCATCACTGCCGCCAATACCAGTTTCGATCACATTCTGGACTTCATTTACATTAAGTCCGTACGAAGCCACTGCCTCCCGGTCGATCTCAATGTTGTAATAGGGCTGACCACTGCTTTGCTCAAGCAAAAAATTATCAGTCCCTTCGAGCTCGTTGAGTATGCCCGATATTCTACGACCCACAGCACTCAAAGTATCCAGCTCTTCGCCAAAAACCTTCACCGCAATATCTGATTTAACGCCGCTGGTCAGTTCATCTACCCGCATGGCAATGGGTTGGGTGAAGTTATATGATAAACCCGGCTCCGTTTCTAAATAGGGTCTGATATCATCAATAATGTCTTCTTTTTGCATGCCTTCTCGCCACTGGTCGCGGGGATGCAACATGACCCATATATCCGTTTGATGCACGCCCATCCAGTCGTTGGCAAGGTCGGAGCGTCCGGTCTTTGGAACGACTGTCTTAATTTCCGGAATGTTGTCAGTGAGCTTGCCTGCCAACCAGTTGGCATTTTCTACCGATTCATCGAGCGTAACCGACGGCATGCGTACCTGTTCAATTAAGATGGAGCCCTCGTCGAGTTCAGGCAAAAACTGGGTACCTAGAAAAGGCATAATCACCATCGATACCCCAAAAACTACTACCGCCGAACCGATAGTGATTGCTTTCTTGTCAAGGCTTTTTTCAAGGAAGTTTTCATAACGAGGTTTCAGCCAGTTGATCACGTAATTTTTGCGTGTTTTTACCCCATTGCGAAAGACCAAGGCTGAAATAGCAGGGACATATACCAGTGCCAAAATAAGTGAACCGAGGACGGCAGCGCCTACCGTTATGGCCATTGGGCGGTACAAAATGCCCTCCATGCCCGAGAACGTCATCACTGGCACGTATACCATCAGAATGATTAGCACGCCAAAGAAAATAGGTCGTGCTACTTCGTGTGCAGCCTCTCGTATGATTCGCAGTTTTGATTTTTTAGATTTGTCGCTATTCAGTTTTTCTACAATATTTTCCACCATTACTACCGACCCGTCAACAACCATCCCGAAGTCAATGGCACCCAGACTCATCAGGTTTGCCGCAAGGCCCAGCTGGTCCATTCCGATAAAGGCGAATAGCATAGAAAGTGGAATGACTGCGGCTACAATAATCGCTCCTGTAATTTCTCCCAGTAATAGTAGCAATACGGCAATTACAAAGAAGCCACCTTCCACGAGGTTGGTTACAATAGTATCGGTGGTGCGATCGATAAGATCTGACTGGTCATAAAATTTTTCGATCGTGACCCCTTCCGGCAAGCTCTTGTTGACGTCAGCAATTTTTTGATCCATTTGATTGATGACTTCACGACCGTTTGCACCGCGAAGCATCATCACGATACCGGTAACAACCTCTCCGTTTCCATCCTGCGTTACAGCACCCTGGCGCAGCTGTTTGCCGATGCTTACATCCGCTACATCTTTGACATAAATCGGTCGATCTTCAAATCGTTTTACAATGATATTTTCGATATTATTGATGCCCGAAATCTGCCCGAAGCCGCGGATGATGTACTGCTCCCGGTTATGTTCAAGGTAATTACCACCTGATACACTATTATTGTTTTTAATAGCATCGGTCAAATCTTTTAAGCCAATGCCATAATTGCGAAGTTCATCGGGATTAACGGCTACTTCAAATTGCTTGACAAATCCACCGAAGGAGTTGATTTCTGTTACTCCGTCCACTGTTTTTAGCTGAGGTGCAATCAGCCAGTCCTGAATAGTACGAAGTTCGGTAAGTGAGCGGTTTTCCCCGCGTACAACATACTGTACAATTTCACCCATAGCCGTTGATATGGGTCCCAGGTTTGGTGTAGAAACCCCGTCGGGTAGTTCCTCAGAAATAGTTTGTACACGTTGACTTACCTGCTGGCGGGCGAAATAGATATCAGTGCCCTCCTCAAATAAAACCGTAACCGCCGATAATCCGAATTGCGAAATAGAACGAACTTCTTTCACATTGGGCAAACCGTTCATGGAGGTTTCTATGGGATAACTCACCAGGCGCTCTACATCGTAAGGCGAATATTGTCCTGCTTTGGTAATCACAAGCACTTGCACAGGCGTAACGTCGGGCTGAGAGTTTATTGGGATATTTGACAATGAAAAGATACCGCCAACGGCCATCAGCAAGACCAGGGCAAGGGCTACAAATTTTTGTTTAAGACTAAAATCGATGATGCTATTTAACATGATAGATATTGCTATGAGTTAGTCAGCAAATTGTTCAAAACGTTCCAGTGCCTTGAGACTGAATACCTGGGTGATGGCTATCTTTTCCCCGGGCTCCAAACCAGCCCCGATGACTGCACGATTCTCGGTCATTCGCTCGACCTGTACTACTCGTTTTACATATTGACGTGGGCCTTGCTGCACGAAGACGGCGGCGTCCTGCTCTTCAAACTGAATGGCCGATAGCGGAATGGTAAAGGTGGAATCCAATGGTTGGGCAGCATATATCATGCGGACGCTTTGTCCAACAATGGGCCACCCATTTTGGGTAGGTACAATACTGTTGAGCACAATAGAACGGTTCTCTTCATCAAGAGCCGGGTTTACCGAAGTTACCTTGCCTTCAATTCGGTTGCCTTGAGGGTTGCCATCTTGTGTTTTTTCTGAAATTACTACGGGAGTGCCTTCTCGTACAAACGGGGCATCCGCAGGCGATACAAATCCCCGTACCAGTACTTCGGTATTGTCAATGATATCCAAGAGCTTATCGTAGGCATTGACCGACTCTCCGAGATCAATCAAATGTTCATTGAGTACTCCCGAAATGGGAGCACGAATGGTCAACTCCGCTTTGGGGTCAGAAGTAAAAGGATCCCAATTTTGAACTTCATCCGGAGAAATACCCACTGCTCGCAATCGCGCCAGCGAAGCACTTTGCCTCGTCTTCGCACGTCGGAGATCCGCCTGTGCTCGTTGGTACGTACGTTCCGGGCTGATCTGTTCTTCGGTAAGGACTTTCAGTCGTTCTACCTGCTGTTGTTGATAGGTGATTTCAGCGGTTGCTTCAAGGTAATCGCCAACCAAGTTCGCGAATTCCAGGCTTTCCAGTTCCAACAGTGGGTCTCCTTTTTGGACTCGTTCTCCTTCGTGTACATAGATCTTCGATACTCGTCCATTTATGGGAGAACTGACCACCGAAATTCGTTCGGGGGCTCCATAAACCTGCCCGGGCGCATTGATCGAGAAATTAATCTGATCTTTTGCTATCGTATAAACTTCAATATCCAGGTCCTTGGCCTGTTGTTCTGTGAGTTGCACCACTTGTTCATTGGCTCCCTTTTTAGAGAGGGAAGGAGGTGTTCCCGGATCTGTGGCAGTCTCTTCCGGTCCGGTATCCGAACTGCAACTCCCAAGAAATAGAAAAGATAACAGAATAAGTCCCAGAGGTTTAAAAGATGAAGGTGTTTTTATAGATGAAAAGACGTTCATAATAGATTCTGTATTTTATTTAAATATGATATCAGTCTGCAGATATTTCTCGAGCTCTATGACTCGCAGGTAATAATCTCTCAGTGTCTCGTAATACGATTGCTGTGTTCGCAGGTACGTTCGTTGGGCTTCGAGAAGCGTAAGCAGATCCAGCTCACCGAGCCGGTACCCTTTTTGAGTCATATCTACCAACTGTTTTGATTTTTCTTGGATAGATTTACGATAGCGTATCACATTGGCACGCGTAGTTTCATAACCATGCCAGGCTTGTTCGGCCTTTTTCTTGATGGAAAGCTGTTGTTCCCGATATTTCCATTCAACTCTGCGGTATTCTGCTTTCGACTGTTGAACTTTGTTAGATTGGTTTATGCCAAACCAAAGGGGAACGCTCACTCCGATTTCAAAAGCATTGAAATCAAAACCATTTCCGAAATCTTGACGATAATACATAAGGCTTAAGTCAGGCAAATAGCTGCTTCTAGCCGCTTTTGTCTGATAGGAAGCGGCATCCTGTTTCTTATTTATTTGTAGCAGCTGTGGATGATTTTCTAATTGTTGTAGTACTTCATCTTGGTTAATGTCTACCGGTACATAATGCAACGTATCGGGAAAACCGATTTCATAGGTTTGTTGCTCTTCATCCAGGCCAATGGTTTCAAATAAATTATAACGAGCTTCCATAATCTGCTGGTAGGCTTTCTCCATATTATTTTGCGCTTCGGTAAGCTGCAGATCGGCCTGCATAGCGTCAATTTGGGAGGACTCACCGAGATCGGAACGAGCTTGTGCCGCATTCCGTAAATTTTTTAGCAGCTCTACCCGCTCTCGGGCCAAATGACTTGATTCGATCGCATAAGCAAGTTTGGTATAGGCCGATTTTACATTAGCCTTAAGCTGAAGTTTCAGGGCTTGCAGTTGGAGTTCCAGTGATCCGGTATTGGCATGTTCGCTTTTTGCCCGATAATATCCAGTTAAAGGGAAATCCAGGGTCTGTGAGACCATCCAGCGTTGTTCTGCAAAAGTACCTTGACCAATACCTTCCCGGGCATAGGTAACAGTAGGATTATTAATACCCAGGCTTAACCCGATCTGCTGTTTCTGACCTTCAATGCTATTTTTTAACTGGTTTACCTGTGGACTGTGCTCGTAGGCAATCTCAAGGGCCTTACCGACACTCAAATTGTTAAGGCCCGTTGTATCTTGTGGAATGGATTGAAATGAAAATAGTAGGGCAATTATTACAGAAAAAATCATCACATATCTCTTTTGTCCATTTTAGTGCGAGCAATCGCAGTTGTTCTAAGGACTAATGTAATAACCAAATCTGTAGAGAAAATGGATTTAGGGAATCTCGGTCTGGAGGTGCATTATTAGCTAATAATTAAGCCGGATAAAGGTTCCTTTCTCTTTTGATTTATAGCTATAGCTCATTTATGGACAGGCAGAAGAAGGGGCGATAATTCTTGATGATAAATCCAGAAAAACCTAACGGTTGTAAAGCAATGATCCGCTTCTATTTGGCTTAGAGGACCGTGGATTCAAAAATGGATTAAAACTTCAGCACCTTTATCAGGGTGATTTTGAGCTGAACATCTGAAGTTATGCAACCGGGAAATACTTTGTACAATAGAAAGCCCTAATCCGGGACTATCATCATCAAACCCGTCGGTGTGATTTTGTGTTTTTTGGAACCGATCAAAAACGGAATCCAGAAATTCGTTTGGTATGCCGGGACCTTCATCCAATACAGAAAAGCTACTATGCTCACCATGACATTTTGTTTGGAGGGTAATGGAAGTTCCGGTCGGTGTATATTTGATTGCATTTTGTACAATATTATAGATTGCGGCCCTAATCAATTCGCTGTTGCCTTTTATGTTTATAGGGCAATTAAACTCTTTTTTCAGAGTAAGTTGCTTAATCTCAATAAAATCACTGAGCTCATCTATTACATTTTCGGTGATGTTCGTAATCTCGATGTCTTCATCAAGCGAATATTGCCGATTTTCTATCCTACTAATAAGCAGCAGGGCGTTGCTCAGGCGACTCAGTCGCACGGCCGTATCCTGAATATTTCCGGCTGCTTTAATGGTTTTTTTATCGAGGGAGTCAGCGTTGGTAAGAATTTTTTCTGCTTTTTGACGGATGATAGAAAGCGGTGTCAAAAGCTCATGGGATGCATTCTGAATAAATTGTTTCTGATCCTCGAATGATGAACGGATCTGATGCATCATTGAGTTTAACGCCCGGTTGAGCACATTGATTTCGTAGGTAGTCGTATCAGGGAATGTCTCGTTAAGATCAGACGGATTAGAAATATGTTCAAGCGTTGATACCGTTTCATAAAAGGGGGCAAGGACTTTATCCAGCACAAATTGATTGAGGATATAAAGCAAGAGAATCCAGATCAGCAGTCCGGCCAGCACGCTTAGTAATATTGTTCTGCTGATATGTTCCCAGGAAGCGACTTCTTCATATAGCCGTATGGTATAATAGGTATCGTTGACATTGATGGCTGTGGTTAACCGCCGATAGGATTTTTCTTCAATTTCTTTGTTGGGATTTCGCATCGTATCAATGGTTGCGAAATCATTTTCATTTGGGGCTACGGTACCATCATATGTTTCAATTTCAATCCATTCGTATGATCCGAGAATGCCTAGCTCCTTGATATCTTGAAGGCTGGAGGCATCTTCATCGATCTGATTTATGAGATCTATTTTATGCTGTAGTAGATGATTATCGAGCTCACCATAAACGGTAGAATTGATAAGGTAATAAATACCGATTGAAGTGAGTGCAAAAACAACCAGCGTTAAAACGGTGTTGCTCAGCAGTATTTTATTATTCAGTTTCATAAGTCGTCAGTTTATATCCTACACCATACACGGTTTTGATGAGATTCTCTACTCCGGCTGCATTTAATTTTTTGCGGATATTCTTCATATGCGAATTAATAAAATCCAGAGAGAAACGATCATCAATTTTGCTTCCCCAAATGTGTTCTGCCAGAGCAATACGAGTGATGGTTTTATTTTTATTAAGCATCAGATAGCGCATCATCTTATACTCGGTCTCAGTGACATCCAACGGTTCATCATCCACTAAAACTTTCATGTGATCTACATTTAGTTTTACCGGTCCGGCTACAATTTGATTATTACTGATGTTGTATTTCCTGCGCATGACGGCATGAATTCGTGCTCTTAGTTCGGCAATGGGAAATGGTTTGGCAAGGTAATCATCGCTGCCCAGCTCCAGACCTTTTACTTTATCTTCAGTTTCGCCGCGTGCAGTTATTATGATCACAGCAGTTTCTTTATGGTCTTTTTTAATCGTTTTGAGCAGGTCAAGCCCGTCGCCGTCGGGCAGACCAAGATCTAGCAAAATAAGATCATATTCTTCGGCTGCTACTAAATCTGAAGCTTTCCTCAGCCTTTGAGCTGAATCTACATTGAACTGTTCTTCGAGCAAACACTCTTCGAGATCTTCAATTAGCAGTGGTTCATCTTCAACGATAAGAGCTCGCATAAGTTAGCTTTTTTGGCGGTCCGTTTGATGGTGTTCCAATCGTCGGCGATGTGCTTTGAGATACCGTTCATCTTCGGCATAGGTCGTGGGATAGACATCAGGCACCGGTTTGGGATTAAGTTCCTCATCTACATTCACAAAGGTAAATACGCAGGTATTTGATAACGCTTTGGTTACCTTGTCCATGCTGGTACGCTCGATATCAATTTCGAGTGTCATCGATGTATCACCGGTATATACGACGCGGCTGGTAAAGTCAAGCTTGTCCCCAATACGGATCGGCTGCAGAAAATTGATCCGGTTTACGCGGACAAATATCGGTCGGTCGGGCATGATTTCCTCGGCTTGTATAAGCGCCAGTTCATAGGCACGCCGTATTACGTATCCTCCAAATATTTTTTGCGGCACGTTTTCCAGGTCCGGATACATTCGTTCCACGCTATTCCGGATTTGTTGACCGGCCAGCAGACCATCAAAGTCGTCGTCTTCCTGCGCCTTGTGAAGCTCACGAAGCATCTGGTATTCTTCTTTACTTGGCGGATCTTCGAGTGCGTCTATTTGTTCGTGATATTTTTTGCGTCTTTCAATAGCTGCCTCATGCCGCTCTTTTTCGATCTCGCTTTCATAATCCAGCGGTGGAATGGGCAGGCTTTCGGCTTTATCGCCTTTTCCTTTGCGCGCCACCATCGTAAAGTAACAAGCGGCCAGTGATTGTTCGGCTTCCTTATCCTGATCTACCCGAATGCCGACCTCCATGGATGTTCTTCCCACATAATTGATGCGCGCTCGTAAATAAACATCTTGCGTAATATCGGCGGGAGTGTGCAGAGCAATATCATCTACCGCAGCGGTAACGACCCGGCCTTCGGGCTCAAACTTGTGAACGTAATCGAGGGCGATATCTTCGGCCAATTTATCGAGCTCTTCGAGGAGGCGACCCCACCGAATATTGCCGGGAATATCTTTATCAACGATCATGAATCTTTTACGCAGTTTTTTATCGCTGCTAAAGGGAAGGGTTCGTTCGATGGATGTATCTAAAGGACGCATAATATTCAATAATTGAGAATTTATCGGATAAGATATCTGTTAGGTTGCTTGATGTAAGTAACGTAGATTTCGAAAGATACTTGGTTTTGCAATCATCATTTTACAACATAGTTGACAAATAATACCATCTTTATTTAAAGATCCCATTAATCAAATCATAAAGATAGATGAAAAAGTATAGGGCTATTTCAACCGAGAAGTTGCAAACATTCATCAAGAGCAAAACGGGAAAGGTGATCGATATTCGTCCGATTGCTGCTTACAACGGCTGGCGACTACAGGATGAGAGTCGTGGGGGGCACATCCCCAAAGCTAAAAGCATTCCGCTAAAATGGACCCGCTATATGGATTGGGTGGAAGTGCTGGAAGAGAAGAATATCCGAAAAGGTGAGCCGGTTGTGGTGTATGGATATGATGATAAAAATACCCGATCAATGGCGAAAAAATTGCTCGATTTGGGGTATGCCGACGTAGGAGTTTATGATGGATTTTTGTCAGAATGGTCAGCTAATGAGGATTTACCGCTGGATCGGCTGGAGCGCTATCAACAGCTGGTATATCCGGAGTGGATAAAACAGCTTATTGATGGTGAAATACCTCAGGAGTATAACAGTGAAGACTACGTAATTTGCCATTCGCATTACGGTTATATTGAGGATTATGAAAGGGGACATATTCCCGGTGCAATTGCACTTAATACAAACTGGCTGGAGTCGACTGAGACTTGGAATCGGCGTACCCCGAAAGAGTTGCGTGAGCGACTTGAAAGCCTGGGAATTCGTCACGATACAACGGTGGTGGTGTATGGACGCTTTTCGGCACCGGTCTATGATGAAGAGCGCTTCCCCGGTAAGAGTGCGGGACATCTGGGAGCGATGCGAAGCGCTGCCATTTTACTGTATGCCGGTGTAGAGGATGTTCGTATTCTAAACGGAGGAATTACCTCGTGGGAGGATGCGGGTTATGAGCTTTCAACTGATAACGCAGATCCCCGATCTGTTGATGATTTTGGTGCCAAAATTCCGGGTCGACCTGAACTAATGATTGATACGCCCCAAGCTAAAGAATATTTATCAGCAGATGATGCGGAGTTGGTTAGTGTACGAAGCTGGGGGGAGTTCATCGGTAAACGTAGTGGCTATCACTATATTGAAAAGAAGGGACGTATTCCGGGGGCCGTATTTGGTAACTGTGGCAGCGATGCGTATCACATGGAAAACTATCGCAATTTTGATCATACTATGCGTGAACATCAGGAAGTGGCGGAAAAATGGATAGAGGAAGGGCTGACACCCGACAAGAAATTGGCTTTTTATTGTGGAACCGGTTGGCGGGGCAGCGAAGCATTTTGGAATGCGTATCTAATGGGTTGGCCGAATGTTGCGGTTTATGATGGCGGATGGTACGAGTGGAGCAGTGATTCACAAAACCCCATCGAAGTTGGAGAACCGAAATTAGAACTCAGATAAGTTTGCCCTTTTACTTTTCATTATATCAGCAAAAAGGTTTTTGACATTAAAGCTAACAACGCTAAAAAGAATTATTTCATGGAATTTGGTCTGTATACTTTTGTAGAAAACACCCCGCATCCCCAGCTGGATCGGATGCTCACGCCTGACGAGCGATTCAAAAATCTAATGGAAGAAATTGAATTGGCTGATGAGGCCGGACTTGATCTGTTTGGTATTGGAGAGCATCATCGCGAAGAGTATTTATCCTCATCACCAACTACTATTCTTGCTGCAGCAGCGGCGTGTACGAAGCAGATCAAATTAAGCAGTGCAGTGACAGTACTCGGATCGGAAGATCCGGTTCGGGCATATCAGCAGTTTTCGACTATTGATCAGCTTTCAGAAGGACGAGCCGAAATTATGGTGGGGCGGGGGTCGTTTGTGGAATCTTTTCCTCTTTTTGGATATGATCTCGAGGACTATGAAGAATTGTTTGAAGAAAAACTGGATTTACTGCTGAAGCTCCGCGAAAACGAAACTATCAGCTGGAGCGGTAAACATCGTCCGGATATTGATAATCGCGGCGTATATCCACAGCCATATCAGGATCAAATTCCTGTTTGGAGAGCCGTAGGCGGTACGCCAAAGTCAGCTTATCAGGCTGGTGCACTCGGTCTGCCAATGGCCCTGGGGATTATTGGTGGACAGCCCGAACAGTTTAAACAGCTGGCTGATGTCCATAAAAGAGGAGCCGAAGAGAATGGTCATAATCCGCCCAATCTGAGTATTAACTCACACGGATTTATCGCTGAAGATTCTAAAGAAGCTGCAGATATTGCATTCCCCGCATTTAAGGTTACGATGGATAAAATTGGAAAAGAGCGGGGATGGCCGCCGATGACACGTGATAAGTTCGAGGCTTCTCGAACGTTGCGTGGAGCGAATGCCGTTGGTGATCCGCAGGAAATAATTGATAAAGTTTTATTTCAGCACGAGATTTTTGGTCACGACCGCTTTTTACTACAGATGAGTGTAGGTTCTATTCCACATAAGAAATTGCTTAAGTCCATCGAGCTGTTTGCCACTAAAGTTAAGCCTGCTGTGAATAAAGCACTCAAAGAAAAATGAACCATAGGAAATGCCATGAAAGAAATCCGGAAGACGTTTAAAGCACCGTGGGATTGGTTGCTGATATTGATGACGAGTGGAGTTACAATATTGCTATTGGGACTTAATTATTACACGCCCGGGACCATGCCGACGCTTTTAACATGGTCTATTATTTTGGGAGCACTCGGATTTGGTATTTTTGGGTATCATATTGAAGATGGGCAGCTCAAAATATTAAGGCTCGGGTGGTCGAAGGATTTCGATTTATCTGATATCACAAATATAGAGTATAGGCCTCATGCAATGACCGGGTCGGTACGAACATTTGGCATAGGCGGACTGTTCGGTTATATAGGTTATTTCAGAAATAGCGTCCTAAAAAGCTACAAAGCGTATGTTACCCATCGGGTTAAAACGGTAGTATTAACAACCAAAGAGGGAGAAATTGTAATATCTCCGGATGATCCGGAAGCGTTTGTCGCATCTATAAAATCAGTTTTAGGGGATAATCTTGCCGACAGTTGATACCCTTCTTGGAGAATTTATCCCTATTAAGAATTGATCTTATTTAAGTTTCTGTTTCAACGGTAGTTTCTTATTATTGAGCCACAAAAATTCAACCATCCAAAAACACATTTCCCATGTATACCGGCTTTCAACACCTGCACTCTGGTCTCGCTTATTTAGTGCTCCTGATTTTAGTTGGCGTCGTGGTCTACGCCCTGATGAACTTCATCAATAACAAGCCATTCACCGAGACAGCACGGAAATTTTCACTGGTGGGTCTTATTGCGGCCCATATACAGCTTCTCATTGGCTTGGTGCTCTACTTCATCTCTCCAAACGTCATGTTTTCCGCGGATGCCATGGGTGATGCAATGTCCAGATTATATTTACTTGAGCACCCTTTAACGATGATCATTGGCATTGTGTTGATTACCATCGGCTACTCCAAGGCCAAAAGTGGAGATGATGACGCCGCTCGCTACAAGAAGATCCTCATTTTTTATGGGTTTGGATTATTCCTGATCCTGCTTCGCATTCCGTGGTCAGCATGGCCTGGGATGTAGTTTCTTTTTTTGTTCTGATACAAACTGAAAACCCTTTTTCTATCTAAAAATTTGTAGCATGAGCATTATTGAAGTTATTATCCTCAGTATTATTCAGGGTATCACGGAATTCCTTCCGATTTCATCTACTGGTCACATGATCTTGGCGGCCCGAATCATGGGCATGGAGGAAACAGAATTTTTAAAAACGTTTGAGATTTCCATCCAGCTCTCCACTGTACTGGCTATTGTACTAATGTACCGTGGCAAACTATTAGCAGGTCTAAAACTGTACTACAAATTGTTTTGGGCCTTTATCCCGGTTTCTGTGGTGGGATTTCTTTTTTATGATTTTATCAAGGGAATTTTATTTAACACGATTGTAGTCAGTGTTATGCTGATTCTGGGAGGTATTATTCTCATTTGGATTGATCGCTGGACCCGCGAAAGAGAGACAAAGTTTGAGAACCTTGAGGATATTTCTATCAAAAAAGCTTTACTAATCGGCGTAGCTCAATGTTTTGCACTTATTCCCGGAACCTCTCGAGCTGCTGCTACGATTATTGGCGGCGTGGGCATTGGCTATAATGAGCGTCAGGCCACCGAATTTTCTTTTCTTTTGGCCATTCCTACGATGGCAGCTGCTACGGGTTATGATCTGTTTAAAACAGCATCAGGCATTTCGATGGACCAATTTGTGCTTTTGGGTATGGGCAGTGTTTTTGCCTTTATTTTTGCATGGATTGCCGTAAAAGGGTTCCTGAAAATTGTTGATCACTATGGCTTTCGCCACTTCGGATATTATCGCATTGGTCTGGCTGTTGTATTTTTGATCCTGACGTACTGCTTGGGCATTCCCTTGTTCGAAAACACAAAACCCTAACAGGATTCAGAATCCCGGCAGGATTGTAAATTAATTTATCTGCACTTAGAACTTTAAGTGTCTTAGTGGTAAAAAACTAAGGCATGTCATTTCCACGGGGCACAAATGCCTGAATGTCCGTAATCTCACGTCCCAAAATTAATCCGTGAATATCATAAGTGCCTTCATAGGTATTGACGGATTCGAGGTTCATCACATGATGAATTACGCGATATTCACCGGTAATGCCATTAGCGCCATGCATATCTCGTGATATTCGAGCTATCTCCAGCGCGGTTCCGCAGTTGTTGCGCTTCGCCATTGATACCATCGAATGATGGGCGCGTCCCTCATCTTTCAATTTCCCCAATCGCCAAGCCAGCAGCTGCATCTGTGTAATATCAGTAAGCATATTTGCCAGCTTGGTTTGTGGAAGCTGATTAGCGGCTATGGGATAGCCAAATTGCGTGCGATCTCCTACATATTCCCGCGCTTTTTGATAGCAGAATTCGGCTGCTCCTACCGTGCCCCAGGCAATGCCATAGCGAGCAGAATTCAGGCAGGTAAAAGGGCCTTTAAGTCCGGTGATATCGGGAAATACGTTTTCATCCGGCACAAAAACATCCTCAAAGACCATTTCGCCAGTTTCAGATGCGCGAAGTGACATTTTATGCTTCGTCGGCGGTGCGCTGTACCCATCCATATCTTTGGTGACCAGAAAGCCGCGGATTTCGCCTTCGTCATCTTTATTTTCTTTTGCTTTAGCCCAGACCACTCCTACATCAGCAATAGGAGAGTTGGTAATCCACATTTTAGCTCCGTTAAGGATCCATCCGCCATCAGTTTTTACAGCGGTTGTTGACATGGAACCGGGATCAGAACCGTGATCTGGTTCGGTTAATCCGAAGCAGCCAATCAGTTCGCCTGTGGCCAATTTAGGCAGGAAACGTTCTTTCTGTTCATCCGTACCAAACTTGAAAATGGGGAACATGACCAGTGAAGATTGCACCGACATAAACGATCGGTAACCTGAATCCACGCGCTCTACTTCACGGGCAATAAGTCCATAGGCAGTCTGACTGGCATCAACGCCGCCATATTTGGGAGGAAGATAGGAGCCAAGTAGTCCAAGGTCCCCCATCTCGGTTGCAATATCTTTGTCAAAATATTCCTCTTGATTTCCCTTTAATGCTCGTGGTTCGAGCTCGCTTTGAGCATAGTCACGAGCCGTTTCCATGATCATGCGATCATCTTCGGAGAGCTCGGATTCAAACTGAAAGGGGTCGTCAATGTTAAAACTATTGCTGGACATGGGATGGTAATTTTCTGTGAAATTTTCCTTTTATCGAAGGTAAGTGATATGGTTGAAAGTTTCAGGTAACAAGTTAAAGGTATTAATCTTTCAACCTTCAACTTGCCAACTTTCAACAAAAATCATCCCCAGTGTTCCTTTTTGAGTTCCCGGCCGATAATCATGCGTTGTACCTCGGAAGTTCCTTCGCCGATCGTCATCAGCTTGGCATCGCGCATAAAGCGCTCTACATGATATTCCTTGATATAACCGTAGCCGCCGTGAATTTGTACGGCCTCATCTGCTGCACGTACAGCCAGTTCGGAAGCAAAAAGTTTTGCCATCGATACTTCTTTCGTAAAGGGTTTGCCCTGATCTTTTAGCCAGGCCGCACGGTGGACCAGCATACGGGCTGCATCAACTTCTGTAGCCATGTTGGCAATCTTAGTTTCAATAGCCTGGAAGTCGCCGATCGGAGATCCAAACTGCTTACGTTCGCCCGAATATTTTAGCGATTCTTCGAGGGCCCCGCGTGCAATTCCGACCGACAGGGCACCAATGCCTATGCGTCCGCCATCGAGTACTTTCATCGTATCAACAAAACCGCGCCCGAGTTCTCCAAGTAGATTTTCTTCGGGCACTTCTACGTCCTCAAAAATGACTTCAGTCGTGTCGCTGGAATTCATTCCCAGCTTTTCCATTTTGCCACCGGATTCAACGCCATCCCAGTCTCCTTCGACAATAAAAGCGCTGATTCCTTTCGTGCCTTTGTCGGGATCGGTTTTAGCCAACACCACGTAAATATCCCCCACCGAACCCTGGGTAATAAAAATCTTGGTACCGTTAAGAATATATTTATCGCCTTTTTTGATGGCCGTTGTTTTCATCCCTGATGCATCACTTCCAGATCCGGGTTCTGTCAGGCACCATGCTCCCAGCTTTTCACCTTTGGCAAGAGGGGTCAGATACTTCTCTTTTTGGGATTCGTTTGCCGCCAGAGCAATATGTCCGGAGCCCAAGGACGTATGTGAAGCTACGGTAAGAGCAAGGGAAGCATCCCATCGGGCAATCTCTTCGATAGCCAGGCAAAAGCTCACGTGTCCCACGCCACCGCCGCCATATTTTTCGGGATGAACCATCCCCATAAAGCCCTGTTCCGCTAATTTTTTGACAAGGTCATGCGGAAATTCTTTACTGGCGTCGCGCTCTTTTACACCTGGTTTAACATGGCGTTCAACAAAATCTCTGATGCTGTCGCGAATGAGTTGCTGTTCTTCGGAAAGTTCAAAATTTAGCCCAGTAGCTTGTTCTAATACGTCGGTACTCATAAGATGGAATTAAAAAAGTAGGTTGGAATTTATCTCTTACTTAAAATAGAAAATTTTAGACAAATCGTTTCATTTAAAAGTAAGGTAGGTGATTGGAAGGAGAGATAGACTTTAAAGAGGTTTTTTGAATGTACGTCCTCTTATTGTGTAATGCTGAACTTGGCGTGCCCCGACTTTTCGGGGTTTTAGCAGCTTAATAAATAGTTTAATATAGATCCTGAAATAGATTCAGAATGACAAGGATTTTTTTAAACCTATCCGAAATTCCACGTTACACCGCGACCAATTTCCGGATCGGGATAATTCCAGTCTACGGCACCCTGATCGCAGGCATACATGCACGTGCCGCATTCGATGCAATCCTCAACCTGAAAATGCACCTGGCCGTCTTCATCCATCGTATAACAATTGGCGGGACAAACGTAGGTGGTACATTTATGCGGACAGGTAGAATTGCAGATATCCGTATCTACCTCAATATGGGGCTTAATATCTGATTTTGCCTGGTTGCGATAGCTGACCAGTCCCAGTCGCTCTGTAAGATCAAGTGATTTCATTTTAGTAAATGCTTTTATCATTTGTCATTTCAAATGTAACGAAGTGAAATGAGAAATCTTTGTATTAAACTGTAAAACAAGGACCTCTTCCTTCGGTTGAGATGACGGTACAGTTAAAGTGATTTTGCTCCTTTAAATCCGATTTTCATGAGATCCCAGTAGGAAGAGTGTTCTTTTATAGATTCCTTCATCATCTCACGTGATTTCTTCGTAGGTTTGCTATCGATGGTAAAGAACTTACGCCCGAAATCACAAATCAGGTTCGGCACATCCTGGTACATCGTCGGATTATGCAGCATATGTACTGCATCCTGGAAACTGTTAATATCTTTCATAACGTAGCTATCTTCAAGCGCCTGCTTGTATTCACTGAGCGTGTTACTGGTAAAGTCATCGCGTTCCTTTGCTTTAATAATAGTCTCTGCACCCAGAATGCCCGACCGCATAGCGTAATCCATACCCTGAATAGCTTTACCGGCATTCATAAGTAAGTTCGCCGATTCGCCGCAGAGGAGAACGCCATCTTTGTAGACCTCTTTGGGCATTGCTCGTTTATCCCCAGAGGAAACCACATGCGCCGAATATTCAACGACTTCGCCCCCTTGAATAGTATCCTGAATAACAGGGTGTGCTTTAAAAGTATTCAGTAAGTCATGTGGACTTTTTTCTTTCTCGCGCATATCCTTGATTCCGGCCACCAAGCCGAGCGAAATAGTATCGCGATTGGTGTATAGAAAGCCACCGCCCTCAACGCCATCGGTAGCAAAGCCGACAAATTCATTGGACATGCCACTGAGTCCATTTAACTGAAAGCGATCTTCCAGCACTTTTTGATCGTAGCGGATAACTTCTTTGATGCCGGTTAGCATGTGATCGGCGGGCACATAATCATCCTGTAGCCCAACCTGACGCGTAAGCAGATTGTTTACTCCTTCTGAGATGATGACACTGTCGGCATGAAATTCTTCTTCCCCGGTACGAATGCCTACCGCTTTGTCATCTTCCATCAGGATTTCATCCACCTTGATATTGGTAGCGATAAAAGATTCCATGGCATAGTCGCTCTCATCGATAGCATCCTGAACTTTACCGGCTAGCCAGCGATCAAATTTGGAGCGCAGTACTACTACGCCGGAATAGGGTGTTTCGTTAAAGTGGGATGACTTAAAGTCGATGGAAAAGGTTGACTGATCGTCCATGAACGTGAGTCGACGATGATTGATGAAACGCTCCCATCCGCCGTCTTCCTCCTTCCAGTATTCGGGGACAAGCTTGGCCAGATCACTGCCCCAGAGTACCCCGCCCGAGACATTTTTAGATCCGGCAAATTCGCCTTTTTCGATAAGTAGAAACTTCATGTTATTGCGTGCCAGCGTCATGGCCGCTGCCAATCCGGCAATGCCCGCTCCCACAATAATACAGTCAAACTTTTCGTCCATAGTTTAATAGTTGTTGAATGTTAAAAGTTTCAGGTTGAAGGTTCTAAACAAGCTGTTGTGCATTCAACTTTCAACCTTCAACAAATTAGCTTTTAATCTTCTTCAATTCTTCAATAAAAGGAGGCAACACTTTGTAAAGGTCTCCAACGATGCCGTAGTCGGCAATATCGAAAATAGGGGCATCTGGATCTTTGTTGATAGCAACAATGACTTTACTGTTGGCCATACCCGCTACGTGCTGAATGGCACCGGAAATTCCCACAGCAATATAGAGTTGTGGCGAAACTACTTTTCCGGTCTGACCAATTTGCAGGCTTGGATCCATGATTCCTGCTTCTGTTAATGCCCGGGATGCACCGAGTGCAGCATTTAGTACGGATGCCAATTCCTCAATTAACTCTTGGCCTTCATCATCTTTGGCCCCGCGTCCCGCAGCAACAATAGTTTCGGCTTCGGTTAAGTCAATTTTATCACCGGAAGCGCCAATGATTTCGCGCAGGGTTGCTTTGAGCTCGCTTTCATCAAAACTGAAATCGATATCTACAACTTCAGCTTCGGTTGGAGATTCATTCAAGTCGTAAGAACCCGACCGGACAGAGACAAGAATATTATCACCGGTGGCTTTATTATCGGAGAGGATTTTTGCCGCCATTACCGGGCGCGTGGCCTCAATACCATTATCAGTCAGTTCAAACTCAGATACATCCGACAGAACAGCCGCGTCGGTATTAGCCGCCAGGGCGCCCAGAATATCTTTGGTGCTTTCCGTTGAGCCAAAGCCAAACACAAACGGATCGGCTTCGTCCATTACTTTAGAAAGTGCCTTAAGCAACGGTGTATTTTGATGATTTTTAAAAATCGGATCCTCAATCGTATAAATTTTAGAAGCACCATATTTTTGAACTTCGTCAACGTGATCAGAGGCGTTGGCGTCAATAATAACAGCTTCGGAAGAGTGTCCGTTATCCTCGGCCAGTTGAGTCATTCGTGATAACACTTCCAGCGATGCTCGTTTAATTTTTCCGTCACTTACTGCGATGTGGGTTAGTAGGGTACTCATTGTTGGCTAATTTATTTTATTTGAAATTCTTTGCTTCTGTAGCAGGGTGATTTATGACAAACGGCAAATATGAGACGAGTAACGTTGCCTTGCACATCTGCCGCCTCATATTTCACTAAATTACATTTTCCTCTTCGTCGAGTAATGTGGCTACTTTTTGAGCTAACTCGTCAGGTTCGCCTTCAAACTTCTGTCCCGGCTCGCGTTCGGGTTTTTCCATGTAACCGGTTACTTTCGTTTTCGCAGAAAGCGCAGCTTCATCGAGATTCACATCCGAAAGAGCGATTGTTTCCATCGGCTTGCGCTTGGACTGCATAATCCCTTTCAGGCTGGGGATGCGCGGCTCGTTCATATCATTCGAGCAGGTAACCAGGCAGGGTTGGGGAAGTCCGATTATCTCCTGTCCGGCATCGCCCTGACGTTTTACTACAAGTTTATCCTCCTCCATTGAAAGTCCTACAGCGTTGGTGGCATAGGGCAGATCAAGGTGCTGAGCCAGCATACTGCCGGCCAATCCTGCATCGGTGTCTTGTGATTGCTTACCGCAAGAGATTACATCATATTCTTTGTCTTCAAAAAAAGTGGCCAGAACTTTAGCATATACTGCTGAATCGTAATCAACATCATTATCAGTAGTAATATGAGTGGCTTTGTCGGCCCCCATTGCCAACGCTTTGCGGATGGTTTCTTTAGCTTTTTCGGGACCAACCAGCACGACTTCTACTTCACCGCCATGTTCTTCGGTAAGTACGAGCGCCTCCTCAACGGCCGAAGCGTCATAGGCATTGAGCACCATGCGGTCGGTATCTTGAATGAGGTTGCCCTCTTTAATTTGGATAGGCGCATCTACATCGGGGACTTGTTTAATACAGACGTAAAATTTCATACGATGAAAATATTTTCGGTTAGAATGGAAAAAGATTTTAACTCATCAGGCCGAGAATATACAAAACCTGAGAATAAATGTTCAGCAGGTAGTCACGTATATACAGCCACTAACAAAAAAGTGTTTGAAGTCTTAAATAGCAATGGTAAAGCCGGAATTACTGCAATTTTTGATATTCGCTGAGGTGACCCTGATCAATATTGGATAGTAGGTTATAGGCTTCCAGTCGTATTTGTGGTTCAGCATCTTTAAAGATGGATGTTATTTCTCGATATTTTGCATTAAAGAAGGTATCAAAAAGTAGATCGGAAGAGGTCTGCCGTTGTGCTTGCTGAATTTTCCCCAATGCCGATAAAATCTGATTTCGTGCCTGTTTGGGATTATTTAAAAACTGATCGGTTCCTTTTCTGTGATATTGATAAAGGGCGGCCCGAAATGGCTCGAAATTGGTTTGTAGAAGGTTGGAAAGCAGTTGGGCTCTGTTCCGCTGGTTGCTGCTCCTCGACCATCCGATAGCAGAGGTGGTTTGTGCAAGGGATACAATATTTTGTGCCCGTTGGTAGTATTCAGTGCCGCCCAGTTCTTCGAAAGTGTCAGAATCATATCCTAAAACAGTGTAAACGTAAAAGTCGAGGAGGCTTGTAAGCGGATCGAACTGGAGTTCATCATGCAGAAAGGTGCGGTTGGGCGTGTATTCAAAATTCCATTCCTCATCATTGAACAGAAAAATGACGGTGTTACGAGTGGTGTTATAAATTGGGCGCTGCGAGCGAACAATTATTTGTGCTTCAAAATTGTAATCCTCTACGGATAATAAATTTATCTGCAGGGACATTTTGATGCGTTCATTTTCATTGAAGTTTGCGTTGGTCCACTCAAATTGATTGATGTACTCTTCAATCTGTTGAGGAAAATTATCAAGGTAACCCAGGGAGGTGCTGCTTATTTGGCTTCGATCAACCGTTACATCCGCATTTATTTCTTGCGCAGTGGTGCCACTTGGATGCAAAAAAATGATGAACAAAAGCCAAAAAGGAACAAACTTAAAAAGTGAAGAAATATTCATTTTCATTTTATAGATTACTTACAATCATCAAGAGATAAGTACATATGATACGAAAGCTATTACATTTACACAGGTTTAGACTCATATTATTAAATATTGTTGTAATTCTTATAACAGGGATTGGCTCATCGGTTGAAGCACAAACCGTTATTGGTGCAAGAGAACTTGCTGTTGGACAAGCGACATCGGCCCTGCATGGTACAGACTGGTCGATGTTTGGAAATCCTGCGATGATGTCGGAAGATCAACGATCGGTATCATTTTTCGGGGTTCGCTATTTTGGTCTTGTTGACATAACGGATATGGCTTTTGCGGGATCATATCCCACAAAGTTTGGTGTTTTGGGAGTGGGAGCCCATCGCTATGGAGATGAGCTGTTCAATGAAAACAGGCTGCGTCTTGGATACAAGTATTCGTTTGCCGGATTTCATTTTGGGACTATCATCAATTACGGTCACGTTGCATTCGGAGGTGGATACGGTTCGGCCGGGGCCCTTGGCGTAGATGTGGGAGTAGCGGCCCCTATTGTATCTGATTTATGGATTGGAGCCAAGGCAACGAATGTCAATCAGCCGGAGTATGGGTCACGCAATAACGAAAGGTTGCCCCGTGAGCTAAGTATCGGGTTATCATATCAATTGTCTGATATGGCCTTGTTTACCAGCGATGTAGTCAAAGATGTGCAGTTTCCTTTTTCCTATCGCGGTGGAGTCGAGATATCCGTTATTGAAAATTTAATGGGACGTGCGGGCATTACCGTAGAACCCCTGACATTTTCGGGAGGATTTGGTTATAGCAGTGATCTGTGGGCGGTAAATATAGCCGTTCAGCGTCATGAAAATAGAATATTGGGATATAGCCCTGCTATCGATTTTAAAATCAGCTGGTAATGCGCAGTATTATACTATTCATATTGGGACTTTTTCTTGTAATGCCGGTGGTTCTGTTGGCACAGCAGCAGGATACAACTCGTTCGGAGGTGCAGGATGACATTGAAGATGCCATTGAAAACTTTGATCCCGGCAACACCGAATTTGACAGCGAACAGATGACCCAGTTTCTGCAGGAATTGGCAGAAAATCCCATCAACATAAATAATGCCAGTGTAAGTGCATTGCTTCAGATCCCGGGATTAAATCTTAAGCTTGCTCGAAGCATCATCGAATACCGGTCTGATGTAAAACCATTTGAAACGATTGAAGAATTGGATGAGGTATCGGGTATCGGGCGGGTAACGTTGGAACAGGTGCGCCCTTATGTGACGGTGGGAAGTGGCCTCGAGTTGGGAAAGGCACTCTATACGAACCCGCGATATTGGACATCCGATGGGGAGTTCCAGATGTTTTCGCGTTTTCAGCGGGACCTGCAAGAGGGAAGGGGATATCAGCAGCCTCCACAGGAAGGAGGATATATCGGCAGCCCGACCAAATATTACCAGCGTATGGGATATCAGAGCGATCATCTGTCCGTAAATTTAACGCAGGAGAAAGATCCCGGGGAAGAACTCGTAGGGCCTTTTCAATTTGATCACCGCACTTGGCATGTGGCGCTTGAAAATAATGGACACTTGCGGATGTTGGTAGGGGGAGATTATAGTCTGGGGTTTGGACAGGGGTTGGTGCTTTGGAGTGGAGCTGCTTTTGGCAAAGGGAGTAACGTTGTTGGGGCGGTGAGTCGCAACGGTCGCGGCATAAAGCCTTATACCTCAGCACAAGAAACAAATTACTATCGGGGTGGGGCAGTAACCTATGGAGGAAAACTCCAATTTACCGGATTCTATTCGGACAGAAAACGAAGTGCGAGCGAAATAGGTCCGGATACTACCCGCTTCCCGGGAACGGATGGTTATCATCGCACCGAAAATGAGTTTCTGCAGAAAGATAATTTGCAGCAGACGTTATATGGTGGACATATCCAGTTAGAGTTGCCTTTTGGTATTATTGGTGCCACCGGCTATCAAGCGACCTTTGATCGGTATATAGCAGCTAGTAATCAAACCTATGCGCAGTACGACTTTGAGGGTACATCAAATTATGCCTACGGCTTGGATTATACCTTTTTGGCTGGACCGGCGGTTGTTTTTGGAGAGATAGCTCAAAGTGAAAATGGGGGTTACGGCCTGATTGCCGGCGTTGAAAGCAGCCTTGGCGACGACACAGATATAACGTTGGCGTATCGGAAGTACCAGAAAGAATTCCAATCTATTTTAGGGAATGGATTTGGAGAGGTATCCGGTCAGCCTAAAAATGAAGAAGGAATTTATTTGGGTATGCGTCATATTATTGGCGAAAAAGTAACGCTTAGTGCGTATATCGATCAGTTTCGATTTCCCAGCGCCCGCTTTGGTACTAATCAACCTACCCAGGGATTCGATTGGTTGGCAAAGGCAGAGGTAGATTTGACCAGCAATCTTAATTTTTATGTGCAGCTTCGCAGCGAAATTGAGGACGATGAGTATGAGGTGTTGGATTCTTTCGGTCGAAGTAAGCGTAGATTGGGTGATGCAGAACGCGGCAGCTTTAGGGCGAACCTGGAATATTGGGTAAATAGCAAAGTGCGTCTGCGTACACGAGGGGAGGTGGTTCGGAGTCGCCAGGCCGGAGAAGAGTTAGAGCTTGGCTATTTGTTGTATCAGGATTTGCGATTGCGAATCAATGATGAGTTCAGTTTGGATACGCGGCTTTCCATGTTCGATACCGAAAGTTTTGCCACTCGGGTCTACCAGTTTGAAAATGATCTGCTGTACGTGTTTTCCAGCCAATCGTTTTTTGATCAGGGGCAGCGGATGTACGTACTTTTGAATTACGAGCCGCTCGATTTTTTAGAGCTGTGGGCCAAATTTGGAATTACTATATATGAAGACACACAGGTTATTGGCAGTGGGCTGAATCAGATTGAAGGAGACCAGCGCAGCGAGATCGGAATTCAGGCACGAGTGAGGTTTTAGGATTGGCTGGTGATGAGGTGAGTAAGTGATTGAGTGACGGTTAAAAGTATCAAAGTGACAAAGATACAAAGGATAGTTAACGATTGATGGTTGGTGGATGACCAAGTCTTGTCATTTCGACTGGAGACTGTGCGTTTTAGCCGGAGTGGAGAAATCTTTTATTTTTGCTTCGTTAAGATGCAGTGTCATTTGTTTTCCTTTTAAAGCTCTTAGTTGAGTAGGGGTTGTACCCTTGAGTAACGAACTATCTGTCCGGGAGTACCACTCCCTCAAAACTGGTATGGATCCTCCATCAAAATCTGTAGTTACAAGAGAGTTGTACTATCGAAAAACCGACAAACTTTATATGGAAGTACTTGAGAAACAGAGGAAAGGTGTTTATTCAGACAAAACGAAATGGAGATTATCCTTGCATAAATTAGCGATAGCATATCCGCAGAGTTCTTCTATCTTATAAAGGCTTAAAGAAGATTATCTATTTAAGGAATTGATAGCAGCATTCATGAGTTTTGATATTATTATCATACTAGCGGTACTGGTGCTCACTTTTGTGGCACTGGCCATCGATTTATGGAGCCCTGATGCCGTTTTAATGACGGGGCTGGCGATTGCTACCGTCAGTGGTGTATTAAGTCTGGAGGAGGCTTTTCTGGGATTTAGCAATACAACACTGTTGGCATTGGGAAGTTTGTATGTGATTGGGGCTGCACTGCGTGAAAGTGGGGCCCTGGATAGGGCCAGTAATTTTATTTTGGGGGACGAAACAAGAAGCGTGCAACGTATTCTGTTACGGTTATGTCCCAGTGTATCGGTTTATTCTGCCTTCCTGAACAATACCCCCATTGTGGCTATGGGGATACCGGCGATACGAAGCTGGGCAAAAAAGAATCATATTCCCGTATCAAAACTCCTGATGCCCCTTTCCTATGCGGCTATTTTAGGGGGACTTTGTACCTTAATAGGTACCAGTACAAACCTGATCACCCATGGCTTATTAGAGAGTCATGGCTTTAGGGGATTCTCATTTTTTGAATTGGCCTGGGTAGGCGTCCCCTGTGCTATCGTGGGACTGGTGTATTTGGTGGTTGTTTCACCAAAACTTACCCCTGCCCGGCGTGATATCCGTTACGAGGAAGAGCAAAACAGAAAGCTGCTTGTAGAATTGGAAATTATGGAGGGAGCAGAGGTCGTAGGTGAAACGGTTTCAGAAGCAGGGCTTTCAACGATTTCAGGTTTTTACCTGTCTCGGATAAATCGAAGTGACCATGAAATTGCTCCTGTTCCGGAGGAGGAAAAATTGCGTGCCGGGGATCATCTTTTTTATGCTGCGCAAGGGGGAATTGCTGCAAAAACGCCTGAGCTCGAAGGATATTCGGGACTAAAATTGGCTTATCAGCCGCCGCGGACCATCAGGCGAAATGAAAAGGATCGCGAGCTCCACCAAGTGGTGGTAAAAGAGGGCTCACGCTTGGTAGGGGCAACTGTCGGGGAAGCCAAATTGCTGGAGCGTTTTGGTGCTGCTGTTACGGGAGTTCGTCGCAGGGGACGCCGAATCGATAAGCCACTGGGAGAGTTCGTTTTACATCCCGGGGATGTTCTTTTGCTTGATACTGGACGTGGTTTTCGTGGAGCTCATGAAGATACCGAAGATTTCTTCTTAACCAGTGAGGCCGGTGGGGAAGCGCCCGGCGATTCCTCAGAAGTAATAGAGCATCGTCCGGGTGGTAAGGATTTATATGTGTCGGTAGCAGTATTGTTCGGCGTAATTGGTTTGGTTGCAGGAGGCGTACTTCATATAGCGCTGGCTGGTATTTTGGGTGTGGCTGTACTTTTGGCGTTTAATGTTATTGAAGCCGGAGAAGCACGAAAGGCGGTCGACTGGACGGTTTTAATTGTCATAGGAGCGGCTTTGGGATTGGGCAAAGCGATGGAAGTGAGTGGGGCAGCGGTAATTATTGGAGAGGGTATGGTTGAACTGACGAGTGCCTACGGGCCCCGAGCAACGCTTGCAGGAGTGGTTGTTATTACAGTAATTTTAACAGAATTTATTACGAATAATGGTGCGGTGGCGCTGATGTTTCCCATCGCATTATCCGTTGCAGAAACACAAGGCATTGAGGCGCGCGGCTTAGTCATCGGGATAACTTTGGCAGCCTCTATGTCATTGATTACTCCTATTGGCTATCAAACAAATCTGATGGTGTACGGTCCGGGTAATTATAAATTCACTGATTTTTTTAAGGTGGGTTTTCTTCTTCAAATTGCGTTATGGTCTGTTCTCATCATCTTGATACCGTATGTTTGGCCAATGTAGAAGAATTGTTAAATGTTAAAGGATGAAGGATGAATGTTGAATTAAAAACAGTGTCATCCCGAACTTGTTGAAGGAGCTCCATTTAGAGATTCGCGTAGTATCAAATGACCGCGGTCTGACGACCGACTGAAGACAGAATTTGTCATTTCGACCGACCGATAGGGAGTGGAGAAATCTTTGTTTGATTGACAGGTGACAATAGAAAGATGACGGTTTGTCTGATAGTATTGAAACAGTTGAGAGAGGGTTGTACCCTCGAACAACAGATAGTTTTTCGGGAGTACAACTCCCTCAAAACTTTTGTATTGGAATAGTTGCGATAGGGTTGTACCCTTGAGTAACTTGTTGTGTGTCGGGAGTATAACCCCCTCAATCTAGTGTATTAAAAGGAGATCAAATTTCAATTTTTCTTCTGTTGATTTGAAAACAGGGCTTAATTCTTTTTCTTTGTGCCTCGAATATATCCCGTAACAAGAGTGCTGTATTTATGACGCTGGCCGGCTGGACGGTAATAGCCATTATTTTGCTATGTCTTATCTTGCTGATAACTACCCGGTTGTCGGTTGATGTCGTATTTATCGGCGGTTTGACAGTACTTATTGTGAGCCAGGTTGTACCGCCTGAAGAGGCGCTTGTAGGGTTTTCGAATCAGGGAATGTTGACGGTAGCTGCGTTATATATAGTGGCGGCCGGCATGAAAGAAACCGGAGCCATTCAGTTCGTCGTCAATACGATTATTGGTCAGGCTAAAAGCATCAGGCGGGCGCAGGTTCGTATTATGGCCCCGGTAATGGTGGTCAGTGCTTTTCTTAATAATACGCCTGTAGTAGCGTCATTTATTCCAGCCTTGGAAGATTGGGCGCGTAAAAATCAGATTGCTGTATCAAAGATATTAATACCGCTGAGCTATGCCGCTATTCTGGGGGGAACCTGTACGCTTATTGGAACCAGCACTAATCTTATTGTAAATGGATTGCTGATTGATGAGGCTTCAACGGAGACCATTGGGATTTTTGAACCGGGACTTATTGGCGTGCCTGCTGCCATTGTTGGTTTTATCTATTTGACCGTGTTTGCTAAAAAATTGTTGCCCGACCGGGGTTCCGGCTTCGATACATTCAAGGATCCGCGTGAATATACCATCGAGATGATTGTGGAGGATGAAAGTCCGCTGCCGGGGAAAACGGTTGAAGAGGCGGGGCTGCGTCACCTTCCGGGGTTATATCTGGTGGAGATTTACCGACAAGATCATATCATTGCTGCCGTTGATCCGGAGCAAAAGCTGAAGGGCGGTGACCGTCTTATTTTTACAGGAGTTGTGGATTCGATTGTAGATCTACAGCAAATAAAGGGATTAAAGCCGGCCACCGATCAGATTTTTAAACTCAACTCCTCTCGTCGCGAGCGACTGTTGATTGAGGCTGTGGTATCGCCTTCCCATCCCGTAAATGGGACAACTATTAAAGAAGGACGCTTTCGTAATATCTACGATGCTGTGGTATTAGCCGTATCTAGAAACGGGGAGCGCATTGAAGAAAAAGTGGGAGATATCCGCTTAAAAACAGGTGACACGCTATTGTTGGAAGCTCATCCCAACTTTCTGGAGCAATATAGAAATTCCAGTGATTACTATTTGACGAGTGCCATCAGTGATTCGACACCGCCTAATTATGAAAAGTCAGGCGCTGCCTGGGGTGTATTGGCCGTGATGATTACTACCGTCGCATTTGGCTTGCTTTCGATGTTTCAGGCATCATTTTTGGCAGCGGGATTGATGGTGGGAACGGGATGTGTTCGGGCATCGACAGCAAAAGATTATATCGATTGGTCAGTCTTGCTTGTGATTGCAGCCAGCCTTGGCATCGGTAGTGCGTTGCAGTTTACGGGCGGAGCTACGATATTGGCGGAAGCATTTTTAGGATATACGGAGGGTAGTCCGTACCTGGCGCTGGCAGGAGTATATTTGGCAACGTGGCTATTAACCGAAATGGTTACCAACAATGCTGCGGCGGTACTTATTTTTCCTATTGCCATTTCGCTTGCATCTTCGTTTGGGATAAGCTATATGCCGTTTGTAATGACGATTATTATGGCGGCTTCGGCCAGTTTTTCAACGCCCATTGGCTATCAGACGAACCTGATGGTGTATGGTCCAGGCGGATACAAATTTACGGATTTTACCAAAATAGGTCTGCCATTGAATTTGATCATTGCGGCGATTACCATATTTTTGGTGCCACAAATTTGGCCTTTTTAGATTAGGTGTTGAAAGTTGAATGTTGGATGTTTAGAGTTGAAAGTTAATAGTTAGATGTTGAAGGTTAAGTACTAAGGCCAAGAATAGTTCAAAGGGAGATCTACTCCCAGAATCAATACCATAGTTTAAAGGGAGTTGTACTCCCGAAAAAATCAAAGAGGAACTATCAGAATAAATATGTTAAAAGAAATTATTGGGATCGCGAAAGAGGCCGGCGAAGCGATGCTGGAAATTTATCACGATGCGCAGGACGTGGAGATCACCCGTAAAGATGATGATTCTCCCCTCACGAAGGCTGATTTGGCTTCACATCATATAATAATTGATGCGCTAAAGAAGCTGGATCCTGATACGCCTGTAATTTCGGAGGAATCGGGAATTCCCGATTACGAAGAGCGCAAGGGGTGGAACAAGTTCTGGATTGTAGATCCGCTGGACGGTACCAAGGAGTTCATCAAAAAAAATGGAGAATTTACGGTTAACATTGCTCTGATTGAGGATGGTGTGCCGGTTTTGGGAGTGGTTTACGTTCCGGATAAGCAGACGATGTATTATGCCGAAAAGGGGAAAGGTTCTTTCAAGCAAGTAGGAACTGATGCTCCGGACCGTATTTACTCATCCGCCAGCAGTAAGGAAAATGAACTTACCGCTGTACAGAGTCGGTCACATGGTTCCGATAAATTAGTGGATCAGCTCAAAGAAAAAGGACTCACGGTCAAAGAAACAGTTCCGGCGGGAAGTTCCATAAAGTTTTGTCTGGTAGCCGAAGGAAAGGCCGATATCTACCCGCGTATGGGTCCTACTATGGAGTGGGATGTGGCTGCCGGGGATGCAGTGTATCGCTATTCGGCGCGCGAAGGGGTGCATTCATCGCCATTGACCTATAATAAGTCTGATTTAAAGAATGGCAGCTTTTTGATTGGACTCGAAGATAATGTTGAATTTTGAGTGTTGAATGATGAATTAATATCTCCTTGACTTAGGGCATGTAAAATATAATGTAAGGAATCTTACAGTGTTTAGGTCTTACTTATTGAATGATTATAAAAATAAGAGGCCTAATGACTAAGAGAAATGTAATTCGGGAAAAGAGTTTTAATTTTGCGCTCGAAATCATCAGCTTGAATCAAAAACTTGTTAAACAAAATGAATTTGTGATTTCAAGGCAGTTGTTAAAAAGTGGAACTAGTATTGGAGCTAATATAGAGGAAGCTGGTGCAGCTCAATCCAGGCGTGATTTTATATCAAAAATGGCAATTGCATCCAAAGAAGCACGGGAGACGAAATACTGGTTGCGGTTGTTAAAGCATAGTGACTTGTTAAAGTTTAACGCTTCCGGTTACCTAAAAGAAATTGATGAAATTGTGAAAATATTGACGGCAATAGTTAAAACATCACAACAAGCTGATAAAAGATAATTCAACATTTAGCATTCAAAATTGATAAAAAGCTAACCTATTTGATCACAAAAATTATTTATGAGAAACAAAGAAAATGCCCTTAACCCCACCGTCCTATGGTTTACAGGATTATCCGGATCGGGGAAGAGTACAATATCAGAAAAAGTATATGCACAATTAAAAGAAGACGGCTATGAGGTAGAGCATCTGGATGGGGATGCAGTTCGGGAAGTGTTTCCAACCACCGGATTTTCAAAAAAAGAGCGTGATGATCACGTGAAGCGCGTTGGTTTTGTCGCAAGTCTATTGCAGAAGCACGGCGTGTTTGTAGTGGCCTCATTTATATCACCCTACCAGGATGCCCGCGATTTTGTCCGCAATAGGTGTGAGGATTTTACCGAGATTCATATCTCCACGCCGCTGGAAGTGTGTGAAGAGCGCGATGTAAAGGGACTTTATGAGAAAGCACGAAAAGGAGAAATCGAAAACTTTACGGGTATTAGCGATCCCTATGAAGAACCGGAAGATCCCGAATTACGGATAGATACTACCAATATTACTCCCGAGGAAGGGGTGGAGCGGGTTTTTGAGTATTTGAGGGAAAGGGTTGGGGATTAGAGAATTAGGTGATGAGGTTATTAAGTTACTAAGAGTTAGATGTTTAATGTTGAAGGTTGAATGTTAGAGTGCTTACAGGCGACCGATGACGGTTGGCCGAAAAGCAGTGTCATCCTGAACTTGTTTCAGGATCGTGTAGTTTTGAGAGAGTTGTACTCTCGAGAAACGGAGTTGCTTTTATGTGAGAGTGAAACGTTTTACCACTTGTAGACACCCACCTGCTATTTATTGGAGTTGTGAAATTGCAGTAGTCATTGGGTTTCAAAATTCTTACTTTTACCCGCTTTAGTTTGACAAAAAATAAAACATACAAATGCATTTATATAAGCTAAACCACATCCGACAACTTGAGTCGGAATCTATTCATATTTTCAGAGAGGTGGCCGCCCAGTTTGAGAATCCGGTCCTCATGTTTTCTGGCGGAAAGGATTCGATTACTATGGCACGGCTGGCACAAAAAGCGTTTTGGCCGGGCAAAATTCCATTTCCATTTTTACACGTTGACACCGGGCATAATTTTGATGAGACCATTGAATTCCGCGATCAGCTGATGGATGATCTGGGCGTTGATCTTATTGTTGCTCACGTACAGGATATGATCGATGCGGGTAAGGTGAAGGAGCCGAAAGGACCCAATCCCAGTCGCAATAAGCTGCAGATTCCCACGCTGTTAAATGCACTGGAAGAGCACGACTTTGATGCGGCATTTGGCGGGGCTCGTCGTGACGAGGAAAAAGCGCGTGCCAAAGAACGGTTCTTTTCTCACCGTGATGAATTCGGGCAGTGGGATCCCAAAAACCAGCGTCCGGAGTTGTGGAACTTGTATAACGGACGAAAGAATCAGGGGGAACACTTTCGCGTATTTCCGTTGAGCAACTGGACCGAGATGGATGTTTGGCAGTATATTGCCGCGGAAGATATCGACATTCCCAGCCTGTATCTGGCGCATACCCGAGATGTGGTTGAGCGTGAGGGGACCTATCTGGCGAAGTCGCAATTTATTACGCTTTCGGAAGAGGAAGAATACGAAGAGAAGAAAATTCGATTCCGAACCATTGGCGATATGACCTGCACCGGAGCTTTTCAATCCGATGCCGATACCATCCCGCAAATAATTGAAGAGGTGGCCTCAGCGCGTATTACAGAACGCGGTAATCGCACCGATGACAAAAAGGCCGAAGCGGCGATGGAAGAGCGAAAAAAACAGGGATACTTTTAAAGGCAACTACAGGTTAAAAGTTGAATGTTGCAGGTTAAACGTTATGGCATCCGTTAAAAAATTTGAGGATTTAGAGATTTGGCAGTTGGCAAGAGAGCTAGTTAAGGATGTTTATAAGCTGACTCAAAAAGGTGGGTTCTCGAAAGACTACGGGCTGAAAGATCAAATACGACGCTCTTCCGTTTCAGTTATGAATAATATAAGTGAGGGTTTTGAGAGTAGAACAACCAAACGATTTATTAATTATTTGGGGCATGCTAAAGGATCCTGTGGAGAAACGAGATCCATAACTTATGTAGCTTTGGATTGTGAATATATTTCAGAATCAGAGTTTCAAGTACTTTATGATCGATGCACAAAAATTTCCAGAAAGATCCAGAAGTTGATTTCTTATTTAGAAGGATACGGCTCTAATGACAGGATTCAGGATGTTGTAGTCAATTATGGAACGTAACCTACAACTTTCAACACATAACCTTCAACAATAGCCTCTGTTGGAACTGAGAAAATTTTGAACGAAATTTAAAATATATTTAAATGAGCAAGAATAACGACGAAGCACAAAAGTATTTAGACATGGATCTGCTCCGCTTTACCACGGCGGGCAGCGTAGATGACGGCAAGAGTACCTTAATTGGTCGCTTGCTGTATGACTCCAAATCCATCTTTGATGATCAGATGGAAAAGATTGAAGAATCCAGTCGTAAAAAGGGAGATGAGTATACGAATTTGGCCCTGCTGACCGACGGGCTTTCCGCCGAGCGTGAGCAAGGCATCACCATTGACGTAGCCTATCGCTATTTCTCGACCCCAAATCGTAAGTTTATTATCGCCGATACACCGGGACACGTCCAATATACCCGTAATATGGTGACGGGTGCTTCCACAGCTAATCTTGCCGTTATTTTAGTAGATGCGCGCAGTGGTGTGATCGAGCAAACCTGTCGCCATTCGTTTATCGCCTCGCTGCTGGGGATTAAGCATGTGGTGCTCTGTGTTAATAAAATGGACTTGGTCGATTACAGCGAAGAGCGATTCAACGAAATTCGCAACGAGTTTAAGACCTTCTCCTCCAAGCTGGATGTTCCTGATATTCATTACATTCCCATTAGCGCACTTTATGGGGATAACGTAGTAGATAAATCTGATAATATGCCGTGGTACGGGGGGGCTACTTTGCTATATACCCTCGAAAACGTGCAGGTAGATAGTGACTATAATCACGTGGACAGCCGTTTCCCCGTTCAGTGGGTTACACGTCCGCAGTCTACCGACTATCCAGACTACCGCGGATACGCCGGTCAGGTTGCCGGAGGAGTATTTAAGCCGGGGGATGAAGTGATAGCATTACCTTCGGGATTTACCAGCAAGATTGATCAGATACAAACTTTTGAGCAGGATGAAGAGGAAGCCTTTTCGCCCATGTCCGTGACGATGACTCTTGAAGATGATATTGATATCTCCCGAGGCGATATGATTGCCAAGCCGGATAACCAACCGGAAGTGGGACAAGATATAGAGATGATGGTCTGTTGGTTGAATAAAGAGCCCCTCGATCCCAATGGAAAGTACGCCATCAAACACACCACCAAAGAAGCACGATGTATCGTTAAAGAAGTCAAGTACAAAGTAAATATTAATACGCTTCACCGGGTGGAAGGGGACAAGGAGATCGGTCTCAACGATATCGGGCGGATCAAGATCCGTACCACCAAGCCGCTGTTCTACGATTCCTATAAACGAAATCGAAAAACCGGGAGCATTATTCTTATTGATGAATATGGCAATGAAACCGTCGGTGCGGGAATGATTTTGTAGTTAGAAGTAGTGGGTATTGAGCCAAATTGAGGCATCTTCGAGAGGAGGTGCCTTTTTTATTAATGGCAGTGAAGGGTGATGAGGTTATTGAGTTACTAAGTGAGAAAGTTGCAAAGTAACAGAGTAGAAAGTCGAAAGTATTAAGTAATTAAACGTTCCAACCTGTCATTTCGAGCGCAACGAAGTGAAGTGAGAAATCTTTGTTTTTGATGACTTTCCTATCCTGTACTAAAGAAACTTCTATTTCGGGAGTGTAATTTCCTTGTAAATTAAGTAGGGAATGGTGACCGGCTGACAAAGTTGGTCGCCTGCGCCTATATCGATAAAACCTGATGAGGAAATCATTTTATGGACTAAGAAAGCTTCCAGAAGGAACAAGGTTTCGGCGACTTTTAAATGTTTAAAGCCGTGAAGGAGGACAGGAGAGTTGCTTTCAATGGTAAATTACAATAGGTCATTTATAGCTAACGCGGGAATTAATTCCCGCGCTTTTGATATGGCAAAAGTTTAGTTCCGATTTGGCTACTTTGATGTAGTATGATCTTGATTTCTTGCCCCTGGATAAACGTATATTTTTGTTTCTCCCTAATATAACTTTGCCTATGAACCCAACTTGAACTGTTTGTTATAGTTGCCTGTGTCATTGGTTTTATTTCATTGGTCTGTCCTTTTGGTATCCCCAAATTACTTTAACTGAGTGTCTTCTTTATATGGCAAATCCAAGTTTAAAAATGAACGATAAGTCGAGGCAAACACAATTTTATAAGAGGAAATAATGTTGCTTGCGCAAGGGATAGTTTAATTGGATAAGGTAAATATTTTTGTAAGGATTGAAAGTCAGCGGGGTCTTACTCTTACGAGAGAGTTGTGATAAGTTGAAATTTCTATTCAAAATAATGAGAGATCGATATGATTTATCCAGAGAGAAAAATGTGTATAAACTATATGCTGAAACTACTTTTAACCGTCATTTGGTTAATCCCAGTTTCAGCGGCCTCCCAAACCCCGGAAGTGACTGCAACATCTTCGCAGTTGAATCTGCAACCAAACAATACGCTTACTATTACATTGAGCGTCGATACTGCTGTGGACGCCTACTATTTTGGGTTGGAAGCTATTTTTGATCCCAATGTCTTTGAATTTGTTAGCGTAGATGCTACGGGATTGATGAGCAACGGAATAAAGGTAGCGGACTTGTTGAATGAAGGTCGTGCAGGGGCATCGGTCTCAAGAACTTCGCCCCTCGGCGCTGCCAATTCGGGTGATATGTTAATACTCACCTTCCGCATAATACAAGAAGCTCCCGTGGGAACTTCCCAGTTATCTTTTGAAAATGTTGAGCTTAATGATTCAAACGGCGCGTCGATCGAAATTTCAGAGCCCGGACCGGTGGCCATAAATGTCGAAGAAGCAATAAGTGATCTGCGCCTTTTAATTTCCGAAGATAATAATATTACGGAGGGAGAAGAACTTGAGGTTGCGGGATCAGTATATGTAAATGATGTTACCGTTGATGAAAACACAGAGTCAGAACGAATAACAATGTGGGTAGGTATTAATGATGTTGATTCTAATCCCTCGGAATGGGCAGAAACGGCCTGGAAAGAAATGGACTTTGATGATGTGCAGAATGCTTATCACGCTTACAAAGCAAACGTAGGTTTTGGAATGCAACCGGGTAGCTACTACATCGCATTGCGGGGACAATTGGATACTGATAGCTATGTATACGGGGGGCGAAGTAGCACCGGAGGCGGAATATGGGATGGTATTGATAATGTAAATTCCGGCCTTACGATTTCGGAACAATCTTACTTTCGCCATGTCCTGGCCGGCTGGGATTTTGATGATGAAATATTGATTGCCTCCAAAAGTGTGTCTGCCAATGATGATATTACAATGCAGCTGGTGGGCGCCGATAACGATGGATTCAGCAGTAATGGAGCCTCCGGAATGGCCGCAAATTCGGACGGCTGGCAATTCACTGAAGGAGACCAAAAGTATTGGCTGACGGAATTATCTACCGAAGGCTTTCAGAACATCACAGTGTCTTCAAAACAGTATGGCACGGGTGCAGGACCCAGAGACTTTGAACTGGAAGGCAGCCTTGATGGCGTAAATTGGGAAGTGGTCTCCACCGATACGATAAGGTTAGCATCCGACTGGAGCAGCGGTGTGATAGATGGACTTGCTTTGCCTGCTAAATATGATGATCGTCCAAATATTCACCTGCGGTGGATCAGGCGCGGTGATTTTAGGGTGGACGGTAGCGAAGGAATAACAACGGGTAGTAACCGCTTGGATGATGTCTATGTCAGGGGAGAAAACTTGAATGCTCAGGATTTACTGGTATGGCCCGGCGACTGTGATGACAACGGTATAGTGGATGAACTGGATGTGCTGGAAATTGGACAGTATTGGTTGGCAGAAGGACCTACACCCGTGTATAACTCTACCGGTTGGGCTCAGAGGCAAGTGGAATCATGGATACCTGAGGCCGCAGCTTATGCCGATGCGAATGGGGATGGTATTGTGAACCATCAGGATCTGCAGCCATTAGGCCTCCATTTCGGCAACGAACGAACCTCAAGCAAGCAGAGTGCTAATCAATTGCAACCGTTATCGGAGCTGGTATTGCCTGCACTTGATGCGGGGGAAAGTCTTATTGTCGCTGTCAAAACGGTTGAGCCTGTAGCTCTTACAGGGCTTAGTGTTCGTTTTCGACTCTCAGGTGTGGATGCATCCGCTTGGGATCTTAAGAACATGAGTTATGCCGATTGGGGGAAAAGCTGGGAGGAGGATAATAAACTGCTTGGATTCCAAAGAAGAGCAAATGGGTCAAAAAGGGCGTCGGGCACCTGGGTATACAAAGGTGAGGGTACGCCGGCAACAACAGACAGTCTGGCTGTATTTGAGATCGAAGCAACTCATAGTTGGAGACAGCAGGCTAATTTACTGCTTGAACGGGTGGTTGTGGCTGAAAACGAAAACAGAACAAATGTAGAGAGTGCTATGCTTGTATCAGAACAGGAGCTATCTGACGAGAATCCTCTTATACCGCAAAGTCTGCGTTTGGATCAAAACTATCCGAATCCATTTAACCCCAGCACGGTTATCAGTTATGCTCTCCCAAAAGAGGCGGAAATATCTATTGTTCTGTATGATATGTTGGGCCGCAAGGTAGCCACTATATTTGAAGGCATTCAACAGGCAGGTACGTATTCGTATCAATATCAGCCAGTCAGTTTATCCAGCGGTATTTATATCTATCAGCTAAAGACTGAAAATAGGATTATAAACCGCAAGTTTACCTATATCAAATAAAGTAGTTCTACGAGTCGATTGTTATTAGTGGCTAAAGGAAATAGTCATGTAAATATCAAAATGGTGTTTATTACATGGATAGTCCGTCTTTTGCCGTGTCACGAGGATTCAGGTGCATGATCTCAGGGCATGTCCGGTAAAAATAACCACCATAACATCATCTTCACGGTTTTATAACAGACCTAAGAATTGTGAGCGGAGGTCTGCTAGGGTAGGCCGTTGCTCTGAAGTTAAGGTTTCTAAAACCGGGGGTTTGGGGGAATCGCGGCAAGGAAGTAATAAGAATAATGACTAACGCTTTAAAGCGATCCCCATGTTCCTGTTTTAACAAGAACAACATCTACGATTCCCACCAACAGTTTTTTCGTCTATTTTTTGCTGACAAAAAATGGACACACTAAACTTTGGGCAAGTCCTGTAAGATAGGGCGAAAGACTTTTTTGATTCGTTTTTT